>Ga0209536_100013283_pt1 | contig 11887 bp, 9 predicted proteins | sample DeeMarSeWOR28_12_FD_187461 | JGI IMG/M metagenome (GOLD analysis project Ga0209536, IMG submission 187461) | Marine sediment microbial communities from White Oak River estuary, North Carolina - WOR-2-8_12 (SPAdes) (version 2) | ecosystem: Environmental > Aquatic > Marine > Intertidal zone >...
AGCCAGTCGATCTCGGCCGACTCCTTGGCGACCAGGTCGGCCCGCCCCCCGGCCTCGAACTGGGTAACGGAGTCGCGGCGCTGCTTGATCATCTTGTCGATCACCGACAAGACCTGGGTGTCGTCGAGCTCGATGCGCTCGTCGACCTCGCGCTGCTTGATGGCAGCCAGGAGCATGCGAATGAGCCCGAGGCGATCCTTCTCGCCCGAGCGCATCGCGTTCTTCATGTCCTCGGTGATGCGGGCCTTGAGGGACATCGGGCCCGTTCGTCAGCGCGCTGCGCGCATCCCGTCGCGGGACTGCCGCTTCAGGTGCCGCTTCACGGCCGCCGCCTTCTTGCGTTTACGCTCCTGCGTCGGCTTCTCGTAGAATTCGCGACGGCGCAGCTCGGTCAGCACGCCCGCCTTTTCGCAGGCGCGCTTGAAGCGCCGCAGGGCGGCGTCGAAATACTCGTTCTCACGGACGCGGACGCTGGGCATTCGAACCTCGTATCGGACGTTCACCACCCCGGTCCCCGCCGGGGTAAAGAGCCGGAAATTGTATTGATGTCCCCGGGAAAAATCAAAGGCATGACCGTCCTCGGACTGGAGACCTCCTGCGACGAGACGGCCGTCGCGGTCTACGACGGGTCCCGGGGGCTGCTCGGCGACGAGGTCTTCAGCCAGTTCGACCTGCACCGGGCCTGGGGCGGGGTGGTGCCGGAGCTCGCGGCCCGCGACCACATCCGGCGGCTGCTGCCGATGGTCAAGGCGACCCTGGCCGGCGCCGGAACCGCGCCGGGGGACGTCGACGGCGTGGCCTACACGGCGGGGCCGGGGCTCATCGGCGCCCTGATGGTGGGCGCCGCGGTGGCGGAGAGCCTGGCCTACGCGTGGGGCGTGCCGGTCATCGGGGTGCACCACATGGAAGGGCACCTGCTGGCACCGATGCTCGAGCCCGATCCGCCGGGCTTCCCGTTCGTCGCGCTGCTGGTCTCGGGCGGCCACACGATGCTGGTCGAGGTCGCGGGCGTCGGCCGGTACCGGATCCTGGGCGAGTCCCTGGACGATGCGGCGGGCGAGGCTTTCGACAAGACCGCCAAGCTGCTCGGCCTCGGGTATCCGGGCGGCGCCGCGCTTGCAGCGCTGGCCGAGAAGGGCCGGCCCGGGGTCTTCGAGTTCCCGCGGCCGATGCTCGACCGGCCCGGGCTCGACTTCAGCTTCAGCGGGCTCAAGACCGCCGCCGTGGTCGCCGCGAAGGATCGGGCGCTGGACGAGCAGGGCCGGGCCGATCTCGCGCGCGGCTTCGAGGCCGCCGTCGTCGACACGCTCGTCGCCAAGGCGTTGCGCGCGCTCGACTCCACGGGGCTCGACACGCTGGTCGTCGCCGGCGGCGTGGGCGCCAACCGGAAGCTGCGCGCGGACCTCGCGGCCGCCGCGGCGCGGCGCGGCGCGCGCGTGCACTACCCCCGGCCGGGCTTCTGCACCGACAATGCCGCCATGATCGCCTACGCGGGCTACCGTCGCCTCTCCGCCGGGCAGCACGCGGACATCGCCATCCGCGCCAGGGCGCGCTGGTCCCTCGACGAACTTGCGCCGGTGGCGTAGCAGGCAGGACACGATGGACAAGATCTTCCTCAGGGAACTGACTACCGAGACCGTCATCGGCATCTTCGACTGGGAGCGCGGAGTCAAGCAGACCGTTGCCATCGACCTCGAGATGTCCGCCGACATCCGCCGGGCGGCCCGCACGGACGCGATCGACGACACCCTGAACTACAAGGCGGTCGCCAAGCGACTGCTGGCGTTCACCCAGGAGAGCCGCTTTCAGCTCGTGGAGACCCTGGCCGAGGAGATCGCGCGCCTCGTGTTGCGGGAGTTCCCGGTCGAGTGGGTGAAGGTCACGCTGCACAAGCCGGGCGCCATCCGCCACTCAAAGGACGTGGGCGTGATGATCGAGCGGACGCGCGCGGACCTGCAGGATGCCTGAGGTCTACGTCGCGGCAGGCAGCAACGTCCGCCCGCGCGAGAACCTGCGTACCGCGCTCGCGCTGCTGCGACGGTCCTGGCCGGCGCTGCGGGTCTCGCGGGCCTACGCCAATCCCGCCGTCGGCTTCGAGGGCGAGGACTTCGTCAACCTGGTGATCGGCTTCGAGACGGACGAGCCGCTCGAAGTGGTGCTGGCGCGTCTGCACGAGGCCGAGGCGGCCTGCGGCCGGCCTCGCGTGGCGCCCAAGTGGGCGCCGCGCAGCATGGACCTCGATGTCCTGCTGTACGGCGACGCGGTGGGCGAGTTCCCCGGCGCAGTCCTGCCGCGCCCCGATCTCGTGCGCCGCGCCTACATGCTAGGCCCGCTGGCCGAACTCGCACCGGACGTCGGGCACCCGACGCTCCACCGCAGCATCCGGGAACTCTGGGCGAGCTTCGATCGCGGCGCGCACGCGATGCGCGCGGTCGACATCGAGGACGAGGATTGAGCGGCCGGCTACTGCCCGCCGCCGAGGCTCCTGCCACCGTCGATCGCCAGGATCTGGCCCGTGACGAAGGGTGCCTCGGTGGCGAAGAAGTACGCTGCACGGGCGATGTCCTCAGGCGAACCGTGCCGCTTGAGCGCCGTGCGCTCGATGATCTTCGCCTTCAGGGCCGGGTCGAGGTCGCCTTCGGGCCAGAGCACCGGGCCGGGGGCGATGCCGTTCACGCGCACGTGCGGTCCGAGTTCCCGGGCCAGCGACCGGGTCAGCATGATGAGGGCGGCCTTGGCCGAGCAGTAGACGGGGTGTCGCTTCAGCGGCTTCTGCCCGTGGACGTCGACCATGTTGAGGATGAGCCCCCCCTGCAGCCGAAGCTGCGGCGCGGCGGCCTGCGCGAGGAACAGCGGGGCTCGCAGGTTCGTGCCGATCAGGTCGTCGAACTGCCGCGGCGTGATCTCGCCGACGGGCGTCGGGTAGAACGTCGAGGCGTTGTTGACCAGCACGTCGAGGCGACCGAAGGCATCGACCACCGCCGCCACCAGTCCTGGCAGTTGCCCGACCTCGAGCAGGTCGGCGCGGACCGCGATCGCGGAGTCCGGCCGTATCGCGTTGAGCGATCCGGCCAGGGCCTCGGCGTCCGCTCCCGACGACCTGTAGTGGATCGCGACCCGCGCGCCACCCGCGTGGAAACGCCGCGCCATCGCGGCGCCGAGCCGCCGGGCGGCACCAGTGAGCAGCACCGCCCTGCCTGCGAGCGGGATCGCGAGGTCCTGGGTCAAGCACGCTCCGGGTCGGCAGCTCGCATGCCTGCAAACATAACCGAAAGCCACGGACTCCGGCCATGTTGACCGGGGCCCGCCTGCCCGCGCTCTCGCCCGATGAGGCGGCGCACACCGAGCGGGTCACGGCGCACATCCGTGCCGAGGTCGAGGCAGCCGGCGGATGGATCCCCTTCTCGCGCTTCATGCAGCTCGCCCTGTACGCCCCCGGGCTCGGCTACTACAGCGCGGGTGCGCACAAGTTCGGTGCTGCGGGCGACTTCGTCACGGCCCCGGAGCTGACGCCGCTCTTCGCCCGCTGCCTCGCCTCGCAGGTGGCGGAGGTGCTGGACCGGACGGGCGGCGGCGACGTCCTCGAGGTCGGTGCGGGCAGCGGGGCCATGGCCGCCGATCTGCTGTCGGCACTCGACGACCGGGGCGCGCTTCCGGCCCGGTACCGGATCCTCGAGGTGAGCGCGGAGCTCAGGGAACGCCAGCGACGGGCGCTCTCGGACCGCGCGCCGCGCCTGGCGGGCCGTGTCGAGTGGCTCGATGCGCCGCCGGCCGAGCGCTGGTCCGGGGCGATCATCGGCAACGAGGTGCTGGACGCGCTGCCGATGGAGCACTTCCGGCTTGCAGGCGGGGAGACCTGGCAGCTGGGCGTCTCCTGCGGCCGCGATGCGCTGGCGTCCGAGATGCGGCCGGCGTCGCCGCAGGTTGCTGCGGAGGTCCACCGCAGGCTGGCCGGCCTGCCCGAGCTGCCCCCGTCCGGATTCGAAAGCGAGGTCAACCTGCTGGTGCGGCCCTGGATCGGGGAGATGTCGGGCAGGCTGGAGCGGGGCGCGCTGCTCTTCGTGGATTACGGCCTCCCCCGCGCGCAGTACTACCACCCCTCCCGCCCGACGGGGACGCTGACGGCTTTCTTCCGCCACCGGCAGGTCGGCGACGTGCTGCTCAATCCCGGGCTCCAGGACATCACGGCCTGGGTCGACTTCACGGAAGTGGCAGAAGCCGGCGCCGCGGCCGGGCTCTCCGTGGCAGGATTCACGACGCAGGCGCACTTCCTGCTGTCGCTCGGTCTCGACCGGGAAATCGAGGCCGTGGGCGACTTGTTGGACGTGGCGGCCCGGGCCCGCATGTCGCAGGCAGTGGCGACACTCCTGCTGCCGGGGGAGATGGGCGAGCGCTTCAAGGTGATCGCGCTGGCGCGCGGCATCGAAGGACCGCTCGCCGGCTTCGCCTTCCGCGACCTGGCGGCGAGCCTCTAGCAACGGTCCGCGTACGGAGAGAGCACCTTGGATCCATTGCAGGCAATCGTGCTGGCGATCGTGCAGGGACTGTCCGAGTTCCTGCCGATCTCGAGCTCCGGCCACCTGATCCTCGTTCCCCACTTCCTCGGATGGGCGGACCAGGGCCTGGCCTTCGACGTCGCCGTGCACGTCGGCACGCTCGCAGCGGTCATCGCCTATTTCCGTCGCCCGCTCGCCGCCATGACGGCCGGGTGGATCAACTCGGTCGTTCACCGCCGGCACGATCGCGACAGCCGGCTCGCCTGGAGCGTCATCGTCGGCACGGTTCCCGTCGGCGTGGTGGGACTGGCGTTCAACGACCTGATCGAGGAACACCTTCGCAACCCGCTGTTCGTCGCCGGCACGCTGTCCTTCTTCGGGCTGCTGATGTGGCTGGCCGACCGGCTCGGCCGCCAGACGCGCGACGAATACTCGATCGGCTGGCGCCAGGCGCTCGTGATCGGCTGCGCGCAGGCCCTCGCGCTGATGCCCGGGACGTCGCGTTCGGGCATCACGATCACGACCGGGCTCGCGCTCGGCCTCACGCGGTCCGCGGCGGCCCGTTTCTCGTTCCTGCTCGCGGTTCCCGGCATCGCGATGGCCGGGGGCTACGAGTTCCTGAAGATGTTCACCTCGGGCGCGGCGATCGACTGGGCCTCGATGGCGCTCGGCGTGGCCGTCTCGGCAGTCACCGGCTACGCCTGCATTCACCTGCTGCTCAAGGTGATCGAGCGCATCGGGCTGTTGCCGTTCACGCTCTACCGCCTGCTGCTCGCCGGCATCATCGTGATGCTGTTCGCCTGATACCCCGCCCCCGGCGCCCGACCTGACGGCGCTACCGTCGCGCAGCTCCGGCCGGCGCGAGCCTGCCGGGCCGCCCGTTTCGCGTGCGTTCCTGCGGAAAGCCGTCGGGAATGCCCGCTCGCGCGGCCGACGCCCCTATCGTCCGACCTGCATGGAATGGTCGAGCCGCCACGAGGGCGGCGCATCGCTACGACAGGGAGGTCGTCATGAAAGGGCTGGGTCGGGTGAAGTGCTCGCTGGGCGCTGCGGCAGCGCTGCTCGCGTTGGCGGGAGAGGGTCAGGCAGCGGCGGGACGGACCGAGGGCCTGCCTTCGGTGACGCCGGGCGGCGAGGCAGCCTACTCGATCCCGCTCGACCTGCCGGCCGGGACGGCCGGTCTCACGCCGGTGCTGTCTCTCGAGTACCGGCACCGCAGCCAGGGCGGCAGCGCCGGCATAGGCTGGCACGTCGGCGGGCTGTCCCGGATCGAGCGCTGTCCGCGGACCGTCGCGCAGGACGGGCAGGCCGGCCCCGTCCGCCAGCTGCAGTCGGATCGCTTCTGCCTGGATGGCGGGAGGCTCGTGGCCGTCAACGGCCAGGCCTACGGAAGTGCCGCGGCGGAGTACAGGACCGAGGTGGAGTCCTATGCCCGGGTACGGACCGTGGGAACGGCGGGGACCGGGCCGCAGCAGTTCGTCGTGGAAGCAGCCGACGGCCTCGTGCGGGAGTACGGGGCCACGGCGGACTCGCGGATCGACGTCGGCGGCATGTGGACCGCCGGTTCCGCCACGGCGCGCGTATGGGCCCTGAGCCGCGTCCGCGATCGCTCGGGCAATACCATCGACTTCCACTATGCAGAGGATCCGACCCGGGGCAGCTACCGGCTCGTGTCCGTCGAGTACACGGGCAATCCCGACGCGGGCATCGGCCCGACCTGGCAAGTCGGGTTCGTCTACGAGAGCCGCCCGGAAACGGACGCCGTCTTCGCGAGCGAAGGCGGCGTGGTCGTCAGCGACGCGCTGCGCCTCGACCGCATCGACGTCCTGCACCAGGGCGCCGTGGTCCGTCGCTACGACCTCGGCTACGAGCCGGCGCCCTCGACCGCAGGCCGGAGCCGTCTCGCTTCCCTGCAGGAGTGCGGCGCCGGCGCCGGGGAGTGCCTCGCGGCGACGGCATTCGAGTGGCAGGACGGCGAGCCCGGCCTCGGTCCGGAGCGCGCCATCGGCGTGACCACGGGCGGAAGCGGTGGCCTGGCCGACAGCCAGCGGTGGTGGACCGGGGACGTCGACGGGGACGGACGCGACGACGTTGCCTGGACGGGCGGCACGCTGCAGTCACCCACGCTGCGCTACCGGCTGGCCCAGGCCAGCGGCGGCTTCGGCCCGGAAGTCGACACGGGCGTTGCCGTTCCCTCGGGCGCCGGCGTGCCGCTCGACTACGACGGCGACGGCTTTGCGGACGCCCTGGTCAAGTCCCCGGCGGGTCGCTGGCAGGTTCTGCGAGGCGGGACCGGCGGGCTCGGTCCGGTGGTCGACACGGGCATTCCTGCACGCGCCATCGACTTCCGCGCCGCCGACGTCGACGGCAACGGGCTGCCGGACCTCGTGTACTCCGAGATCGAGGGGAACTCCGGGAACGGGCTCGTCGTGCGGGTCCGCTACAACCTGCCGGGAGCCGGCTTCTCCGCCACGGCCGTCACGCTCTACGAGCAGGCTTTCAACACGGGTTACGACCGACCCGAGGGCGGCGACTTCCTCGGGATTCCCGGAAGGCGCATCGACCTCGACGGCGACGGACGCGAGGAAGTCCTGCTCGACGAGAAGTACTCCATCGCACGCATCGCGGCGGACGAGGCCGTGAGCGAGGTGTTCGCCGGGCCGTTCCGCGGTGGCGTGCCGGCCGACCTGAACGGCGACGGCTGCACGGACTTCGTGTATCCCCACTACACCGGCAGCTGGCGGGCGCGCATCAGCGCCTGCCGCGTCGCCAGCCAACCGAAGGAACTGCAGGGCCCGCCTTCGACCGGGCTCGTGCCGGATTCCGCCGTGGCCTTCGATTGGGACGGCGACGGCCGGGACGATGTCCTGTATCGCGACGCTTCGTCGTCCTGGCGGCTGGTGAGGTCGACCGGGTCGACGTTGCTGCCTTCCGTGAGCACCGGCTTGCCTCACGGCTCGCCGCTCGGGGTGCGGCTCGGCGACCTCGACGGAAACGGACTGCCCGACCTCGTCGGTCGGGGCGCAACGCAGCTCCGCTATCGCCTGCGCCCCGGCCAAGGCCCGGACCTGTTGCGCCGCGTGCGCGACGGGCTCGGCGTGCTGGCCGCGTTCGAGTATGCGCCGTTGACCCGCGAAGGCCTGCACCGTCGCCACGGCGACGCGCGCTGGCCGGACCGCGACCTGCAGGATGCGCGGCAGGTCGTCACCCAGCTCGCGGTGAGCGACGGCACGGGCGGCGACGGCCTCCTGGCGCTCGCCTACGAGTACGAGGGCCTGCGCCGGAATGACGTCGGCCGCGGAGACCTGGGCTTCGCCCTTCGCCGTGTCACGCGGGCAGGGCCGGGAGCGGGTCAGCGCGAGACAGAGTCGTACCGGCAGGATTTCCCGTTCATCGGCTTGCCGTCGGCGAGCAACCTCGAGCTGCTGAGCGGCAGGCGGATCGACGAGTGGGCGCAGGACTGGGAGAGCCTCGCGCTCGGTACCGGCACGGCGGCCCGTCGCTACCCGTATGCCTCCCAGGCCGTCCGCCGTCACTACGCGCTCGGAGGCGCCCACGACGGCGCGGAGGCTGCCGTCGTCACGCTGCGCGTGGACGCGATCGACGCACAGTCCGGACTCGTCACCGACCTGAGCCTGACGACGCGCGAATCGGCGGCGGGCGAGAACGCGGGAGCATTCCGCACCGAGCGCATCCGACACGCGAGCATCTTCAGCGACTTGACCTCCTGGTGCCTCGGTCGCCCGCGGCGCACCGAGACCAGCGTGGCTCACACCCTGGGCGGCGGCGAGTCGCTGACGACGACCTCGCAGGTCGACTGGGACGGGACGGCCTGCCGCCCGGTCGCGCTGCACCTCGAGCCGGACAGCAGCGAATGGCGCGTCAGCGCCGCCTACGGCTACGATCGCTTCGGCAACGTCGCGACGCGAACGGTGACCGGGGCCGGCGCGAGCCCGCGGACGGACCGGATCGACTGGGGAACGACCGGCCTCAGGCCGCTGCGCCTCACCAACGCGCTGGCGCAGTCCTCGCGCCTGTCGTGGTCCGCATCGTCGGGGCTCCCGGCGAGCGTGACGGACCCGAACGGCCTCAGGACGTCGTGGAGCTACGACGGCCTCGGGCGACTGGCGCTCGAGGTTCGGCCCGACGGAACGCGCGGCGCCATCGAGCGCGTCGCTTGTTCCGGCGACTGTGACGCGCGGGGCCGCTACCGCTTGTCGCTCCACGAACAGGACGACGCCGGGGTGACCTTCAAGAGCACGCACTACGAGCTCGACCGGCACGAGCGCGCCGTCAGGCGATCCGTGCAGCTGCCCGGCGGCGCCTTTGCCGTTGCCGGAATCGAGTTCGATGCGCTCGGCCGCCTGTCGCGCCAGGTCCTGCCGCGCTGGGAGGGCTCGCCCGAGGCGGGACACTGGCGTTTCGACTACGATGAAGTGGGCCGGGTGACCTCCGCAGTCCTGCGCGATGCGGCCGGCGCGACACGCCGCGAAAGCCGCGTCGATTACGACGGGCTGGCCTACACCGTGACCGATCCACGGGGCCGCACGACGCGGAGGGCCTTCACCGCCTGGGGAGATGCAATACGGGTCACCGACGCGCTTGGGGCAACCTCGACGTATCGCCACGATGCTGCCGGGCGACTGCTTGCTGCGATCGATTCTCTCGGCAACGAGGTGAGTGCCGCCGAGTACAACCCGCGCGGTTTCAAGGTCGCGCAGCGCGACATGGACCTGGGCGTCTGGCGTTTCTCCTACAACGCGCTGGGCGAACTCCTCGTCCGCACGGACGCAAAGGGCCGTTCGGTCGGCTTCACGTACGACGCCCTGGGCCGGCCGCAGCGCCGTTCCGAGCCCGAGGGCACCACGACCTGGACCTGGGGCGCGTCGGCGAGTGCGCGCAACGTCGGACGCCTGTCGGCCGTGGCGGGTCCCGGCTACTCCGAGAACTACGCCTACGACTCCCGCGGCCGACTCGCCACCCGCACCATTCGATCGGACGCCACCTATCAGTACGGCTACGCGTACAACCGCTATGGCTTGCCGGACTCGCTGACGTATCCGGTGAGCACGGCCGGTGTCCGCCTTCGCCTGGCCTACGGCTACAGCCACGGCTACCTCAGCCGGATCGCCGACGCTGCGAACCCGGCGCTGCCCTTCTGGCAGCTCGGCGCCGTCGACGCGTCCGGGCGCGCACTCGACGAAACCCTCGGATCGAGCCTGCGGGTCACGACCGGCTACGACCCGGTGACCGGCGAGATCGAGTATCGCCAGGCAGGCCCCGGGGGCGGCGCTGCGCTGCAGAACCTGGCGTGGGACTGGGATCATGCGGGCGATCTCGTCGCCCGGGCTGACCTCCGCAGGGGCCTGCACGAGCAGTTCGCCCACGACGCGCTCGGGCGCCTGCAGGAGTCGAGACTCAACGGCATCGTCAACCTGGCTCTGCGCTACGACGCGACCGGCAACGTCACCTGGAAGTCGGACGTCTGCCCCGGGTCGGCGGACTGCTACGTCTACGACCCGGCCCGCCGGCACGCGGTCGTGGCAGCCGGGGAGCGTCGCTTCTACTACGACGCCAACGGCAACATGACGAGCCGCGCCGGCGCGCCGCTCGGCTGGACCAGCTTCAATCTTCCCTCCTACATCGGGGCGCCGGGCAGCAGCAACTACAGCCAGTTCTGGTACGGGCCGGACCGCAACCGGTGGAAGCAGGTCGCCCGCGATGCCGGCACCACGGAAACCACGCTCTACGTCGGGGGAAGGCTCGAGAAGGTCACGCGCTCCGGCGTGACGGCCTGGAAGCACTACGTGGAGTCGCCCACGGGGCTCGCCGCCCTGGTCGTTCGCGACAGCACGGGCGGCACCCCGCGCACCCACTACCTGCTGACCGATCACCTCGGCAGCGTCGACAAGGTGGTCCGCGGGACGACATCCACCGTCGACGTGGCGCAGAGCTTCGACGCCTTCGGGAAGAGGCGTGGGGCGGATTGGTCCGGGGCCCCCTCGCAGGCCGACCTCGCCGCGATCGGCTTCACGACCCGACGGGGATATACCGGCCAGGAGCAACTCGACCACCTGGGCCTGATCCACCTGAACGGGCGCGTCTACGATCCGGTGCTCGGACGTTTCACGAGCGCCGATCCCTCCATCCATGCGCCGTTCGACGCGCAGGACCTGAATCGCTACTCGTACGCGTGGAATCGTCCGCTGTCGGTCGTGGATCCCAGCGGCGGCGAGGAGGTGGAGTGCCTGCGCGCGCCGGGAGGGTCCTGCCAGGGCGTCACGGTGACGGCGCTGCGGGATGCGCCTCCGGCGATCTCGCTGAACTGGTTCGGTCCGGGCGCGGGCCAGGTCGCATCCGCGGCCGAGCGCGACCCCTGCGGGCAGGACGGCTCGGCCGCCGCGTGCAACGGTCTCGGGCACGGGACCGGGATGGCAGGTGTCGATGCCACCGGGTCCTACGTCGCCTGGACGCGGCTCGGAGCGGCCTCGCTCAACGCCATTCCCGGCTGGTACTACTCCGGCCAGGCCGCAGCGGCACTCCGCGGCGGCGACCTGCTCTCCGCGGTTCTGTTCTACGGTGCCACCGCCGGCGACGTGTTCCTGCTCGGGCGCGGCTCCTCGGCGGCGCTGGCGAGCCGCTATGCGCGGACGGAGATTGCGGTCACGCACGCGGCCCGGTTCGGACCGCTGCGCCGCGGGCCGCTGGCAGAGGAGGTCGCAGCGACATTCCGGTCATCAACGTACACTGCACACATGCTCGACGAGCCTCTGACGGTCTATCGCGTGATCGGTCAAGGAGGGCGCGCGGAAGGTCGATTCTGGACCACGATGGAGCCGCAGGGCCCTCTGCAGTCTGTGATCGACCTGGCGATCGATCAGAATTGGCGCAATCCCGCGACTCAGGTCATCCGGGCACGCATTCCGGCCGGCACCGTGATCTACGAGGGCGCGACCGCTGCGCAGCGCGGGCTCGTCGGCGGGGCGACCCAGATCTACCTGCCGCGCGTGGACCCGAGGTGGCTGCAGTGAGCCGCTGGGAAGAAATCCGTGGCTTTGTCAGTCCCGGCGAGTTCGACCGCTTTGTCGAGTATCTCGCGGACCAACTGGCCGCCGGCGTGGCCGAGGAGGTCCGGCCAGACCCGGACTATGGTCCCGGCGAGATCTACGGCGGTCGCTGGATCAGGGATGTCGCTAGCGGCGCGATCTGGCGTCTCGTGCCGCCGGATCCTCCATTCCGCGGCCTGTGGGAGCCGGTGCGCCGCTGATGCAGGCCATGGGCTCGCGGCAGGCAATCCGGCCTTGGCGGGGCAGGGCTCAACCCCGGTCCAGCGAGGCTCCAACCGCGGTTACACGCTTGCGCCGAAGCAGTTCGCCGATCTGCTCGCCGTC
>Ga0209536_100013284_pt1 | contig 11887 bp, 13 predicted proteins | sample DeeMarSeWOR28_12_FD_187461 | JGI IMG/M metagenome (GOLD analysis project Ga0209536, IMG submission 187461) | Marine sediment microbial communities from White Oak River estuary, North Carolina - WOR-2-8_12 (SPAdes) (version 2) | ecosystem: Environmental > Aquatic > Marine > Intertidal zone >...
TCATATCGGAGTATTCAAACTTGACGTTGGAAGGGATCTGGCCATGGAAGATCCACTTAAGCTTGTCTTTATTACCTGGGTTGGCGTTGTTGCGAATCAAGCCCAGTACTTCGTATCCTTTATCGACAAGAGTCTTGGTCAGATAGGCACCATCTTGACCTGTAATTCCGGTGATAAGTGCTTTTTTCATCGCAACTTCTGTTTATACTCATAACTATAACCAGGATGTAAAGCGGTAGACATGGCTCAATTTGATTGGCCGCTCCAGAAAAATACAGTTGGAATCAAAGAGAAGTTGGCATTGACCAAATTCATCTTGACTTTCATTTTCCATTTAGTTTCGTTAGAAACGGGTTCTCCAAGATCAATGGGTTGCTTTCTCTTGGCATTCTTTGCCATCTTGTAAGCGGCTGTGATTGATTCTTCAGCCAGTCCTTTCTCGAGTCTGTCAAAGGAGGAAAACCCAATGTTTCCATCAACGAGTATCCGAACCCCAATACCACTGGAGGGTGAATATCCCCCTGACACTGGTTGACTGTTTCTGTATGTTAGAGCAGTTGCCCAGTGTTTTTCATATCTTGCCTCGACATAGCTGCATCCAAGATTGATCCCAAAATCAATGCAGTGCTCCGCAAGGTCTTTGCCATCCATCATGATTGAACCCTACTTTCACCGTGAACACATCCCGATAATAAACACTCTTGCACGATTGACGGAGATGCACCGGATAGTTCAAAATGAATCGTACCCTTCACAATATGAGGCTGAGTGATGGTTGATGAAATCAAACGCGAGAAGTATCTCGCAATCTATGCGTTTTTGTTCATGGACATAATCCAGATTCTGTTTGTATCAATCCTCTATTTGGATGACACGACTCCTTTTGTGGTAGGAATAGACTTCTCGAGGTCTCACGCCCTGACTTCAGTATCTCTGTTCTTTGGAATTGTTGCCTTACAGATCATCATGATCTACTACATGGCTTTGCAAACCCTTCGTAAGGAGGACCTTGAGGAATTAGCTCCCGATTTCGATGATAGCATGAAGTGGAGGTGTCGATACTCAAGGGACGATATTGTAGAATGGACCCGCGCTTTGGCAAAGAGGAGCGGAGTCAAGGTCGACAGAATCTACCTCATGAACTCGCCACTTCCCAATGCCTTCACATTCAGCTTACCTTTCATTGGCTCTGTAGTAGTGGTGCACAGCAATACGCTAGAGGTCTTGAACGAAGAAGAAGTCCAAGCAATAATCACACACGAGCTTGGTCACATCAAGAACAACGATTCACTCGTGTCCATATTCACACGGATGCCATCGACCTTTATTGACCTCATCTACCTCTATGTCTATATCCGGTTGGCTTTGGCGTTCGCGTCTTCTCTTGCACTCGGTGATTTCTATACGGCCGGCCTCAGATTAGTCGCATTGGGTGCCTTCTTCCTGCTCTCGAAGATCCTTGCGGCAGTGTCGAGATACTTCATGCAAAGAGGGTCACGTGCAGCTGAGCTTCTGGGTGACTATCATGCTGCATCAGTCCTTGGCCATGAAGCCACTATCAATGCACTCATTCGTCTCGGCCAGAGAGTCGAGGCGATAACCGTGTTGTTTGAAGAGATCAGTTGGCTAGAGTCTCTCAACCCCGAAAGGTCTGGTGTTTTGAGTCGCGCTGAACTACTGAGGATGATTTCTCAATATCCCCTCGATGGCATCGATGAAGTGAACGCCCGTGAGGTGGCACCAAATGTCTTTCTCACCACACGATTGAAACACATGCGAAATGTGTATGGCGTGGAATTCTCAGACGACCAAATTGAAAAGGCTGTTAAACCCGCTGTGACTTCACTCCGTGACAAGCGAAAGGAAGTGAAACGTCTTTCTCAACCATCAAAGGAACCTCAGACCATTGACTGGCGAACGGTAGACTATGACAAAGACAGGCGGCTAACTGAGAAAGAACTTAAGGACCTCTTGAAGATACTAAGAGAAAATCCGAGGAAGATGTTGTTTGACCAAGAGGTCGGGGTCAATCTTCATACAATGGATCATCCAGACTTCCGGCGTAGAGTCCTCTTCATTGCTGATCAGTTTGGTCTATGACCTATTTAGATTCTCATTATTGATCCGCTCTTCCTCAGCCTCATTGGTACCTCTCAGAGATGAGATAAGAGCTGCAACCAGGCAGAGAGCTGAAAACACCCAGATGGTCATCTCAACAGCATCTCCATACCCCGCTGTGAAAATAGGACCTGAAGTTAGCCCTTCTGGATTTGCAAGTAAGAAGAACATTCCAAACAATGTTGTAACCAGTGCAGTAGCGATTGAGAATCCAGTCGTCCTCGAGATATTCGTAAGTGCACTCACAACTCCCATGTACTTCTTAGGAGCAGCTGTCATAATGAAATTGCCATTAGCGACACTGAAGAATGAGAGACCAGTTCCCATGATAGCTACACCAACAGCCATCAATACTACATTTGGAATTGCCAATGCAATAAACGCTAGACCAGTGATCTGGACTAGTAGCCCGGCGACTGTCTGTATTTTAGCACGGACCCTTTCTGACGCAAATCCTGCGGCGGGACCTGTAACTGATATCATAATGGGATGGACCATCAGGAAGATTCCTGTCATCGATTGATTATACCCAAGCGCGTCCTGAAGATAGAATGGAAGTAGGAAGGAGATTGGAACCATTGCCATGAACGCTAAGAGTGCTGAGAAGATGCTTGCTGAAATCTTCCTATCTGCTAGTACTCGTGTTTCAATGATGGGGGATTCAAAGTTGCCTTCTCGAAGAATGAATGCCAAGAAAGTTATCAGAAAGATCTCAACCATTATCACACTGGTGCCTAGTGACGCTGTTGTTGCCACAGTCACATAATAGATGAATACGAACAGAAACGAGAAAAACAGAGCTGCTCCAACAGTATCGAACTTTGTTTCAGTAACAGGTTCAGTTTCAGGTATTATGAATTGAACAACCAAGAATCCGATTAATCCAATTGGTAGGTTGACGAGGAAGATGCTCGGCCAGCCATAGAGCTGACTAAGAATTCCTCCAAGAACCGGGCCACTACCGAGCGCAGCAGCGAGGACTACTGAGTTCATCCCAATTGCTCTTCCTCTGTTCTGAGGTGTCGTGAAGTATGTCACCAGTGCAAGTCCGTTCGCTGATAGCATACTTGCACCAAGTGCCTGGAATATCCTGGCTGCAACCAACATCTCCAATCCAACGGATATTGCACAGATGAATGAACCAGCAATGAACACTAACATACCTGCCTGGAACACCTTGGTCTTGCCTAGGCGGTCCCCAAGTTTTCCCATGAGCGGCATTGCTGATGTCACAATGAGTAGGTAGGCGACAACCACCCACTGAATAGCCGCCATATTTACTCCAAGATCCTCTTGCATGGTAAAGAGTGAAACATTGACAATGGAAGCGTCTAGTGCGCTGAGGAACACACCAAAACTAGTAGCCGCTACAATCTTGAACGGACCTGGCATCTTGGTGGTAGAATCAATGCTCATCTATGTTTCATCATCCGTTAGTTCTTCACGTATTAGCGAATTGGTTTCATCCACCATTCTTGTCCTCTTTATTGTCTTTCCGGTCACAATATGTCGATACAAATTTCAGAAAGCGTTCAGGGGCTTTACACCATGCCAGACTACTCTGAGATGATGGAGAAGGCTAGGGAAGACATTCAATGTGCGATTCAGGTGTGGACTGAAACCCTCACAGAGACTGTTGGTTCACGATTAGAGAGTCTCTACGCCAAAGGTTCAGCAACCAAGCCCTGGGACTCGCATATCGATTATGTCCCGACCATCAGCGATGTCGATATTCACATCACCCTCAAAGATGACAAGCCACTCTTTGGACCTTATTCTGATGATTTCGATCGAGCAGTGGAAATTTCACAACGTTCTGAGCAGGAGTTTCTCAGAAGGAGACCAGACTATTTTCATATCCCAAGAATGCAGGTCATTGAAACACATTTCCTCAAAGCGAGTGGCAAGTATACTCCCCCTCGCCAAGAAGACATCTTGGTTCTATATGGAAAGCCTGTTCTTCAAAAACCGCCAAAACCTCATACAATACGAGAGGGTGACATAGAAAGAATCGTTGAGGAAAAGGAGTACATCTTTGAGATGCCAAGAAGAATCTTTGATAGGACCGAGCTTGACTGGTGGGCTGTCATACGTGTGATGACTTGGAAGGTTTCACCATCACCCTTCAGGATTCTTACCCAGCATCATTCCGATCCCATTGATGTCTGGTCTTGGAACCGCACTAAGATTCACGCAGCTCTGAAGGAATTTGACTATGACAAGCTGGCAAGACACTATCACGGATTCTATGACGCTGGGTGGCGACTCTTTCTGTCCAGCTTCAAGGACCTGAAGGCATTTCGTGAGTGTGCAGTTAATGGATATTACGTTTTATGGGAGTGCCTATGGATAGTTGATAGAATGATATCGGACGTCAATACGTCCAGATTCTAATTCCTGAGTGTCTGAAGTGTTAAAGAGAGGAATGACTCATGTTACAGCAGCTATCTCGGTTGTTAGAGATTGGATGCCATTCCTCTCTTTTTTGGTGTCTCTACACTGATGAATAATGTATTTCGAAACTCCCCGTTTCTTCAGTTCCTTCTCGATTTTGGAGACATGCACTGCCACAACAGCTTGGATATTCTTTAGGGTGACTAAACTTAGCCGAAGGTCTATGTCAGATGCATGAACTGTACTTTGAGGTAAGACTACATTGAACTTGAATTCTCGTTGATGGGTCGATGCTCCATCCATTGATTCCACCATAGAGCGCGAATAGTTTTCATTTGAAACTCATAATATTTTCACTTAAATCTATGTTAACCAAAATAATGTCTATACGTATTATTTTGTAACTTTCTTTAAATGAATCAGTATTCATATATAGATTCTGAGTCCTGGCTGTCCTAGAACTGTGAAAGTGCACCCTTGCCCCTGACATACCTCTCTGTTCTTCTGAAGAGAACGACGCCCAGGATGATAAATATCACATCGAGTATGATTAGTGCGATGATTGCATTGATCACTCCTGAAAATGCAAGTCCCTCCATGAGGAATCCCCTGAATGCTTCGACACTCCAAGTCAGTGGTGATGCTACAGAAACGTACTGAAGATAGATCGGCAGTACAGCAATAGGGTAGGACATTGGAGCTACAAGGAACAGAGTGCTTGATAGCATTTCCAGAATCATCCAGCCCTGTTTGGCCAGGATGACAGTACAGACCACTATCAACACGAGACCCTGCATTCCGATGATTGAGAGTGCAATCACTCCGAGAGCTGGAAACACACCCCACAGGTTGAGATTGACCCCAAACAGCAGGACTGAAGCTCCCAGTTGAAGGACAACTCCCAATCCTCCATGTTGGATGTTGTGAATGGTCGAGCCCCAGACGAGAGTATTCTTGCTCATTGGAGTAGTCATGAGGGTCTCGAGGGTTCCCACATTCTGCTCTCTGCGAAGAGTGAAGCCGCTACCCCATATGAGACTGATTGCCAGGCCGCTATATGCACTGCCTATCGCGATGTAGCTTATCCAGTCTCCAGAACCGATCAGCCCTTCGAGGGCAGATGATTCCGCACTTCCAGTGACTGCAGTTCCAGCCAGCAGCATGGGGATGAACCACAGGAACGGCATGACAATGAACCATAGAATGCTCAGAGGATAGCTGAGTTCTACTTGCCACTGTTTTATCGCTAGTGCGTTTGCAGCCCTTAGTTCAGCTCGCCATCCATCCCTCTCCCACATCCGTTTGAAGATGGGCGAATCAGATTCTTGTGTCATCTAGAACCCTCCCATGTGACCGCGACTCTTGGTCCATTTCTCTGCATATCTGAAAGATGCAATACCAAGAGCCCAGAAGAGAAGTCCAAGGACTGCCAGTCCAAGGAGGACCTGAACAAAGGTCACGAGATCGAATACTCCTGTGATTGCTATCTCTCTAACAGTGATGATGCCTATCGTTGTTGGAATAAGATAGGCCAAGAACCTAACGCCTGATGGTAGGGTCTGAATCGGATACTGAACTGGTGAGACCACATATGTTGCATTGGATACAAGTTCAGTCAGAACTGAGGGGTCCTTGAATACCAATATCAGTCCTGCAACCATGAAGCTGAATCCATACAGAGCGATGACCATGACAGTAAGGATGATGATAGTTGGGAGTATTGCAGTCAGTGAGTATGTCACTCCAAACATGACCATCGAAATGGACAGCAGGACCGATGACTGGATGATACAGAGAGCTGTATCTGAGAATGCTGCACCCAGTAGAATGCTGATTCGTGGGACTGGTGTTGAGAACAGGGGCTCAAGAGTCCCACTGAACTGTTCCCAACGGAAGTTGTTGCCTATTGCCCATATGCTGTTGTCCAGGAACATGTACACAAACCATCCAATCACACAGAACTGGATGTAGTCTGAGAACCCAGACAGTTCTGTGAAGTGGGTGCTTGATGGTCCTGCGATTGCGGTTGCCATCAGTATGAATGGTGCGAACCACAGGATTGGCATGAAGGCCCAGATAATCCAGTTGGATGGATATCGCATGGCAATCGTGAGATTCTTCATACCGAAGATTCTTGCAGCTGACCAGTCCATCGAGCGCGGTCTGAACTCTGTCATGTATTTACTCTCTATGACAGGTTCCTTATCCCTTTCTTGAACTGCAACCGTCAATCCTCAATCCTCCTTCCAGTCAATTGCAAGAAGACGTCATCGAGAGTTGGTTCTTTCACCTCGAAGTGTTCGACCTTCACTCCACTGGTCGAACGCATGTAATCGAGGAGAGTATGTGCCATCTCATATCCATTCTGAGCTGTGACCACAAGGTCAGTGAAACCATTCCTTGTGTTACTTGAGGCTGTCATCACGTTCTCCATCTTCTTGATGACTTCAATGTCAGGCGTGCCGACTACTTTCATGTGTAGACTGTCATAGTCCCGTACACCTTCCTTCAACTCATGCGGAGTCCCAAAGCTCTTCACCTCTCCCTCGTTGATGAGAGCAATCTTATCGCAGAGCATATCGGCCTCGTGCATGTAGTGTGTCGTAAGCAGGATGGTCTTGTCACGAAGCTCCTCCCGGATGTACTTTCTCAGGTCTGATGCGAATGTCGGATCCAGGCCTTGAGTCGGTTCATCAAAAAGGAGGACGGGAGGGTCGTGAATCAGAGACCGTGCGAACACGATCTTCATCCTCATCCCATGCGAGAGGTTCTCTGCCTTCTCATCCGCCTTCTCGGTGAGTCCCATCCGTCCTAGTAGCTCGTCTGCTCTCTCCTTTGCTTCACTAGTGGGCATCCTGTACAACTTTGCAAAGAAGATGATGTTCTCCCTTGCACTCAGTTTCCAGTAGATGCTCCTCTCATTTCCTTGACATACGCCCATCGATGCTCTGGCGTATGTTGATTCCTTCAGCACGTCATACCCGTTCACTCTGGCAGTCCCAGAGCTTGGGAGAACAAGAGTTGCGAGGCATTTAATCAGAGTCGTTTTCCCTGCTCCGTTGGGTCCAAGCAAGCCGTAGATTTGGCCCTTCGGAATGTCCAGAGAAACCGACTTGAGAGCCTCGACCTTCTTCTTCTCACTAGGAATGACGATTGCCTTCCTCTTGATGCTGATGAATGTCTTACTCAGCTCTTCTATTTCTACAGCGTTACTTAGTGTCAACGTTTAGTACCTCCCCTCACCGGGTTAGTATGTCGGTGTTCAAATAGCCCATTGTATCACTCAGGTTGCCTGCACCCGAGTGAGAAAGAATCGCCCGGGTCATCCCCGTTGTTTTGTCGAGAGCATGCGAAACACCTAGAGTCGAGGGGAAAGGTCTCTGTATATGAATTTTTCCAGTGAAGAAGGATTTGATAGGAAAAATTGAGAGGTGGTGAGAGCCACCTCTCTTCTTTCATTTTCTATCCTTCTTTCTCATACTTGAAGCTGAGTTTCAGGCGAACTCGATACTCTGCAATCTTGTTGTTCTCTATCCTGACATCCTGTGTGATCACTTCTGCAATCCTGAGGTCTCTCAGGCTCTGAGCAGCCTTGGTGATTGCATTGTTGATTGCTTGTTCCCAGCTTTTTCCACTAACACCCGTTAGCTCGATGTACTTGTATACACTCTCTTCTGCCATATCTTCACCTCAAGAAAGTGTGTACACATAGTAGAAGTATGTGAAAAGGGTTGTCACTCGCCCTGTTGCCGTTCCGATAGTATCTTAGGTAGGACTTGACGAATCACAATCCCATGCAGATATCGCCCGACTTGATTCTAGGCTCAGTCATTGGTCTGGCTGGAGCCGCATTATACGGATTATCAGTGGTGGTCTATCGCTCACAGGCTGATGAGATTCGACCACTGGCAATCAGTGCGATCAAGATGTGGGTGGCACTGCCTTTCATGGCCTTCATGACACTACTTCTTCCCGGATTGGACGCAGCATTCCTCCCTATGACCACAATCATGCTCCTGGCAACATCTGTGATTCTGGGTGCGGTCATCGGTGATACCGTGTATCTGTGGAGTCAAGAACGGGTTGGTGTATCAGTAGCTTTTCCAATCTCTATGTCATTCCCAATCATCACTTTCTTCATGACGGTGGGATTCTTGGGTGAGCCACTCATTCTCTCCCGACTTGCTGGAGCTGCTATTGCGGTACTTGGGGTCATCCTGATATCCAACGAACAGAACCGTCAGCAGAACGAGGATGGTACACCCAACAAGTTTGACAAGCTCGGACTCTTAGGTGCAGTCGTTACAGCCATTCTGTACGCATCTGGGACAACTGTTCTCCAAGTTGGGATTGAAGGTGTGGACCCAATCGCTGGTAACCTGGTCAGGATGATCGTTGGTTCAATCGCATTCATCCCAATGGTAGGAATAGCGAGAATGGGGGGTATGCCATATCCTACCCGCCGGGCTACAAAGATCGTAATCCTCGCAGGATTTTGCGGCATGGCAGTTGGTTCACTACTCTATGTAGCAGCTGTTGCAATGGTTGGAGCAGCCATCATGTCAGTCATTGCATCTTCAGCTCCCTTGTATGCAGTTCCGATATCTGTACTTTACCTGAAAGAGAAAGTGACTCTTCTTTCAGGGATAGGAATCCTGGCGACCATTTTCGGCGTCGTTCTAGTCGTTGTAGGTTTCTGACCTATTATGGTGCTGCTGTGAGTTCTACATATCCCTCAAAGATTTCTGGTCCACGTTGGAACCTCACCATGAGCTTCTGTCCTACCTTACTACGCATAATCTTCCCCCGGAGTTCCTCCATTCCTGAGATGTCTACATCATCTATGGCAACGATCACATCCCCTGGCTGGAGTCCCATCTTTCGCGACGGTCCTCTCGGAACCTCCACAAGCAGAGCTCCTTTCTCAACCTGGAGTTTGTAGTGTGATGCAATACCCTTGTTGAGCGTGATACCTATGATTCCCATCCAAGGCGTTTGAACTGTACCTGTTTCAATCAGTTCATGGTAGACACCCTTGAGTGTATCGACAGCTATTGCGAATCCTATTCCTTGGCTCCAAGGGATCATTGCTGTAGGCACACCAATCAGCCTTCCAGTGGAATCAACAAGTGCTCCACCACTGTTTCCTGGATTGATTTGAGCAGAAGTCTGAACCAATCCCTCCAGAAATGATTGTTGACTCTGAATGGTCCTGTCTACTGCACTGACCATTCCAAATGTGACTGTGGAACCCAATCCTAGAGGATTGCCCACAGCAATTGCAAATTGCCCTACCTTTAGATCTTCTGAATTGCCCATCTCTATTGGGTTGAGTCCTTCGGCATCGATCTTCAGAATGGCTAGGTCTCGAACCTTCGATTCACCTACTACAATAGCTTTGAAGGTGCGGCCATCATGAAGGGTGATATCAACATCACGAGCACCCTCTATGACATGTGCATTTGTGACAATGAATCCTGTGTCTGAGAGGATGACACCTGAGCCCTGTCCCTTCACCGGAACTACTCTCGACAACTGAGTCCGAGCAAGTCTAGTTGTGGAAACGCTCACTACACTAGGAACAACTTCTTCTACGACTTTTACCAATTTTTTCTCAAGTTCTGGAAGCATACTGTTAACAATAGTTTAAGGAATATTAACCTGTGCTTTGATGCTAACAGAAATCAAAGGATATTTCGGGGGGTCTGACTCTGGACAATGTGTTCATTCTTGTGTGATGATTGATGTGATTGAATGGATTAACTTCTTGGTACTTGTTGTTGCCACGATTCTGTTTCTCTATTTCTATGTCCGGAGCGTAGGTCCTGCCCAGCTTGAGAAGAAGATTGGTGAGGTCGCCTATCCAAAATGCAAGACATATCGACTCATCGCCGGAACCTTCGAGGGTGTCACAGTCATCAACTATATCATCTATTTCTTCTATCCTCTCCCACTTGGTCTGCCACTTGTATTTCCTTGGCCCTACACTACCTCTGTCTTGATAGGCATCGTCATTCTCGTACCCAGTCTGTGTCTCATGATACTTGGACTAAAGGATGCAGGTCGAGAATCTCTCGAACCAAAGAAGGAACACACACTCTATGGTGGAATCTATGAGACTGTCAGACATCCTCAAGCGATTGGAGAATCAGTACTATGGTTCCCCATTGCACTCTTCCTCAATTCACCATTTCTAGCGCTCTACTCTTTTGTGTGGCTACCAATATTCTATATCATGTGTGTAGCTGAGGAACGAGACCTACTGATCAGATATGGGGAGCACTACCGAGAGTATAGAGTCCGAGTGGGATTCCTGATTCCGAAACGTTCGCAGAAATGAAATCACACATAGTAACCTATTTCAAACCAGATTATAGATGTACAATACCATGTCGACTCCCTACATGAACAACAGGCGATATCTGGTCAGTAAAGTAGTTGCTGACTCTGACCTCAAGACCTCGATTCAACGCACAGTGGACCTGATTGGTGGAATTGAGAAAGTCATTGGTTCTGGTGATAAGGTTACCATAAAGGTCAATCTCAATACCGCTGACCCCTATCCAGCTTCTAGCGACCCGGCCTTCATCAAGGCACTAGGTGAGGTCATACTTGATGCTGGTGCATCCAAACTTGAGATTATGGACAGCTCGACCTTGAGGCTCTCGACTCGTGGAGTTGCTGAAAAGATTGGCCTTGATGTTGTTGCTGAAGAGTTAGATGCTGACCTCATCTTACTAGACGAACATGAATGGGTAAAGGTGAAGTTTCCACGTGGAAGATATCTCAAGAGCGGCTCCATTGGTCGTCCTATCCTGGACATAGAGAAACTAGTGCTCGCACCAAATCTGAAGACACACTTTCTAGCAAGCTTCACAGGAAGTATGAAGCTCTTCGTTGGATGGCTCAAACATAGCCAACGTATTAGGATGCATTCACGTAAACTACAGGAAAAGGTCGTAGACCTCGCATCATACTTCAACCCTGACCTGATTGTGATGGATGCAAGGACCTGTTTTGTAGAGGGTGGGCCTGCAGCTGGAACATGTTCCAATACCGGAGTCATTCTCGCAAGTGGTGACATGGTTTCAGTAGATGTAGAGGGTGTGAGGATCATCCAATGCTGTAATGCCAATAACAAGCTTGATCGGGATGTCTGGGAGATTCCACAGATAAGACATGCCGTAGAGATTGGCATTGGAGCTCGAAGTGATGACGAGATCGAGCTTATCGAAGAATCATGAGACTGCGTTCATCGGTTTCGGAATCCAGATTCTGAACTCAGCACCTTGATCCGGACTACCTTCAATCCGGTCGTGCACCTCTATGCGACCACTGTATTTCTCAGCTATATAGTGTGCAGTATGAAGGCCGA
>Ga0209536_100013285_pt1 | contig 11886 bp, 7 predicted proteins | sample DeeMarSeWOR28_12_FD_187461 | JGI IMG/M metagenome (GOLD analysis project Ga0209536, IMG submission 187461) | Marine sediment microbial communities from White Oak River estuary, North Carolina - WOR-2-8_12 (SPAdes) (version 2) | ecosystem: Environmental > Aquatic > Marine > Intertidal zone >...
GCTCTGCTGGGCCGAGGCCGCGCCGATCGCGCGGCGCACCAGCAGCATGGCGGGCGGAAGCTGGGGCGCCGCCGGTCCGAAGCGACGGCCGCTGCGCACCCCGCTCCAGGGCTTGGGCGGCTGGGGCGCCTGGAAGCGCAGGGGACCGCGGGGCGCCTCGGCGAACGGGATGCCGCGGAAGACCCGCACGCCGCGGCGTCGCAAACCCTCGATCTTGCCGTAGCGGGTGGAGACGACCGGATTCAGCGCCATCGCCAGCCTGTCGGGGATTGCAGCATCGCACCCATTCGTAGCATCCAGAGCGGACGGCGGGTCGGGATGGCGCGGGCGCCCGGGGCAAGCCTCGCCCCCGTGGGGCGGCGCCTGTGCGGAAGCTAGCGGCGCAAGCGGTCCAGCACCTCGACCTGGTAGGCATCGAGGCACGCGAAGTGCTGGGGCCGCAGGCCCAGCGCACTGTCCGGGTCGGGCAGCGGGATGGCGTGGCTGCGCTCGAGCAGCTCCGAGAGCAGGCTGCGCAGCGCCTGGCCCGCGTCGGTCCGCTCCGGGAACAGCGCCTGCGCGTCGAAGCGGTCTTCGCGCAGCCGCAGCACCCGACGTGGCGCGCGTCGGCGCGAGCGCTGGAGCACCAGGTCCACCAGCGTGACGCCCCCGACCTCGGCCGCCGCGATCGCCTCGATCGCGCGGAAGTCGACCCGCGTGCGCTGCTCGCTGTCGAGCTCGAGCAGCAGCAGCGCGCGCTCGCTCAGCTCGACCGGGATCACGTCGATCACCACCAGCGGCGGCACGATCGCCGGCTCGTCGTCCTCGGCGGGACCCGGCGGCGGCCGCGGCGGGTCGTCGAGCGCTGCCAGCAGCGACTCGACCCGCGCGCGCTTGGTCTCGTGCAGGTCGGGCGAGTCGAGCACGACGCGCGCCGCGCGACGCGCGACCTCGGGCTCGAGCGCGCGCGACTCCTCGAACACGCGGAGCGCCAGGCCCGGCGTCAGGCCGCCGCTGCGCGGATCCAGACACTGGCGCAGCGCGGTGAGCAGCCAGGCGCGCGCCTCCTCCCGCTCTTCCGGTGAGCTCGAGCTCACCATGCGCGCCTTCAGCTCCGGCAGCATGCGCGCCAGCGAGGCCGCATCCACCACGGCCGCCGGCGCCGCGCTCATCAGCGAGATCCAATGGCCGACGGCGGCCGCCCGGTCTCCGGCCAGCGCCTCGCGCTGTACCACCCGCGCCAGCGACTCCGCGGCCGCATCGGCGCGCTCGCAGCAGAGCGCCACGTCCCAGAACGCCAGTGCGGTGCGCCCGTGCTGCGGACGCAGATCGGCCGCCTCGCGCAGCAGTGCGAAGGCCGCGTCCAGGTTGCCCCGTTCCGCGGCCGCGAGCCCCGGTCGCAGCAGCCGCGGCTTGCGCAGCTCGGCGACCCAGGACGCCACCCGCAGGCGCGCCTGGCCGCGGCGTCGCTGCCACGCCTCGTGGGCCTCACCCGTGGCCGCGCGCACGTCGACCCCGAGACGGTCGAGCGGCTCCGCCGCCAGCCCGCGCGCGCGACTCATGCGAGCCCCAGCAGCGAGGGCAGCGCCACCACCACCGCGGCCACGGCGTAGACCGCGATCGCACCGAGCACGCTCTCGGAGCCCTCGCGCGCCAGACCGGCCGCCAGACCGATCGTCAGCGCGCCGGCCAGCGAGACCGGCCACAGCGCCAGGTGGTCGGGCAGCGGTACCGCGGGCGTTCCGAGTCCCAGGAACACGAGCGCCGCGGCGGTACTCAACACGGCCGCCAGCACGGCGGGTCGCAGCAGCGCCTCGCGGCCATCGCGGCGCGCCGGCGTCGAGCCGAAGGCCCACACCAGCTGACCGTGCACCAGTCCCCGGAACAGCAGCTCCGATCCGACGATCGCGGCGAGCCAGGGCGCCGCCGCTGCGATGCCGAGCAGTGGACTGCCGCCGCCGATCGCCATCCCCGCCAGCCCCTGACCGCCCATCAGCGCGCCCGCCGCCGCGAACGGAATCGCCGGGATCCAGCCGGTGCCGCGCGGCAGGCGCAGCCCGTAGACACAACGCGCCTGGGCGGCGCCCAGCAGGAACGCGAACGTGGCCACGCCGCCGAGCGCGTAGCCGAAGGCGGCGTGGGAGGCGATGCCGAGCCACACCTGCATCGCGGCCGCGACCAGCGCGGTGCCGCCCAGCACGCCCACCGCGGTGAGGGTCGCGCGCAGCGCCCCGACGACGCGCCTTCCCAGCGAGGTGGGTGCGTACGCGTGGCGACAGGCGTCGAGCACCTGCTGGGTCGAGAGCTTCGTGCCGGTGCTGCGGGGCGAGCCCCCGATCTCGCCCGATCCACCCCAGCGGTTGCCGCTGCGCGGGGAGCCCGCCGCCGCGTCGATCAGGTTCAGGTGCGCGTAGAGCGAGTCGAGCCCCGCGGCCAGCGAGGGATCGACCTGGCGCAGTGTGTACACGCCGCGCCGCTGCTTGAGCACGATCATCCCGAGCCGGGGTCCGTGCAGGCGGCGCAGCTGGCGCTCGACCTCGTAGATGCCGACGCGCGCGCGGCAGGCCAGCGCCACCGAGCGGTCGCCGATCTCGACGCGACCGAGCTCCTCGATGTCGACGATGTCGTCGAAGGTCGAGGGCGGATAGACGAGGTTGTCGATCTGGGCGAGGCGCTCGCTCACGTACTCGAGCAGGTCCACCTTCTGCCAGCGGTTGCGCGCCTTGAGGCTGCGCTCGTGGTCGCGCAGCCGGTCCATGCGCCGCTGCGTCTCGTCGAGCAGCGCCGGCGGCAGCGCGCACAGGTCCTGCAGGTCGAGACCGTGGGCATCGATCGCGCCCTCGAGGCGCAGCAGCGGCATGATCTCGCTGCGCACCGGGTCGCTCGCGTCGGCCAGCCGCAGGTGGTTGAGCAGCACCCAGATCGCCAGCACGGCGTCGAGGTCGGCGTCGTTCGCGTGGACGGTCCAGTCGCGGCTGCGCAGCTCGAGGCCCTTGCGCACCAGCACCATCGCCTGCTCGCAGGCCGACAGCGTGAACGCGCGCACGCAGCCCTCGTGGTGATCGAGGTTGTAGATGCGGCGAACCGGATCGGCGAAGGGCTCGCCCTCGGCGGCGCCGTCCAGGTAGATCGTGCCGCCGGGTGCGTTGCGCGCCTCCTGGGCACTGGCCGTCTTGCCCGGCTCGATGCGCACCGAGATCGTGGGCGCCTCGACGCAGGTCAGGTGGCGCACGCCGCCGTGCTTGCGGATGCGGTAGCGGCTGCCGAGCTGGGGCTGCGGCAGCGAACGCAGCGGGACGGGCGGATCGATGCGCGCCGGCCGCGAATCCGGCGAAACCGACGGTCTCGGCTGCATGGCTCCCCTCTCTGGGGTCCCGGGCAGCGGGGCGGTGCCGTACTGCCCGAGGTCGTCACCCCGTCCACTGGTAGCGTCGTCGCTCAGCACCTCAGACCCCGTGATTGACGTCACAGGGGGCCTCGCGAGGCTCCCTGAGGGTCTCCAGCCCCACCCGTAAGAGGCGAGCCAGGCCCCGGAAGTGTCGCGACCTGGTCCCCCAGGGGAGCAGGTGGTGCGGTCGGGGGCGCTACGCGGCCCCGGGAGCGCTGCGCAGGCGCCGGGCCAGACGCCGCAGCTGCCGCACGACGCGCTTGTGCAGCGTGCGCCGCAGCTTCTGGTCGCGCAGGCGGTAGTTGACGGTCAGGCTGTTGCGCTCGGCGTCGACCACCGGCTCGACGCCGTGCCAGCTGTCGGCCGTCTTCGCGAACGAGAAGCCGGTGTTGCGCGCGAAGGCCAGCGTCGAGGCCAGCTCGAAGCCCTGCCCCTTCTTCACGTAGAGCGAGGTGCCCATGTGGCGGTGGGCGTCGGTCGCGGGCAGGTAGAGCTGGATCAGCACGACCTTGTCCGTGGTGTCCGGGTGCACGCCGATCCGGTAGCCCGGCAGGTCGCGCTGGAGCTTCACGGTGGCCTCGAGCGGCGGCACCCCGCCCGGCCCGAAGCGCGCCCGCATCACCGAGGCGTAGCGCCCCAGGATCGCGTCGCGCAGATCGTCGGACGCGAACGCCGTGGCGCAGCGGCGCAGCGTCTCGCGGCTCTCCACGGGCACCCGGGCGATCGAGGCCTCGTCCAGCGTGAAGGTCGAGCGGGTGGTGCTGCCGTCCGGCCGCAGCGCGTCCTTGTGGAACAGCGGCTCGTACAGGCTGGGGTCGGGCAGGTGACGCAGCAGCGCGTCGTAGAAGCCTTCGGGGAAGATGCGCTCGAAGTACAGGTGGGCGAAGGGCTCGCTGCGCAGCGGCGCCGCGGCGACCCGTTCGAGCACGTGGCTGAGCAGGGCATCCCCCATGCCAGGAGGCTACGGCAGGCCGGGGGATCCGCCAACGCGGCCTCCGAAGGGGCTTGCTAGCCTGCATCGATCGGAGGGGGGAGGAGCTTGAGCGAGCGCGATCCGCGCGTCACCGTGTTCATGCCGGTCTTCAACCGCGCGCGCGTGCTGCGGCCGGCGCTCGACAGCGTGCTCGACCAGAGCTTCCAGGACTTCGAGCTGCTGGTGGTGGACGACGGCTCGAGCGACGACAGCGCCGAGGTGGTGCGCCGCTACCAGGCGCGCGACTCGCGCGTGCGGCTGGTGGTGCTCGAGCACAACCAGGGCATCCCGAAGACCCGCAACCGCGGCCTCGAGCTCGCGCGCGGCGAGTACCTGGCCCACGCCGACAGCGACGACACGTCGATGCCCGAGCGGCTGGCCCACCAGGTGGCCTTCCTCGACGCCCACCCCGAGATCGCCGCGGTCGGCAGCTGGATGCTGCGCACCGACGCGAGCGGGCGCCGCTTCGACGGGCCGCTGCTGCGCCCGACGGATCCGCGGGTGATCCGCGGCCGCATCCTGTTCGTGAGCTGCTTCAAGAACCCGACGATGCTCGGCCGCAGCGAGATCATGCGCGCGTTCGGCTTCCGCGAGCCGTTCGTGATCTCCTCGGACATCGACCTGTGGGCGCGCATCTCGGAGAAGCACGCGCTGGCGAACCTGCCCGAGTTCCTGGTGCGCTACCGCGCCGGCGGCACCAGCCACCAGGCGAACGCCCCGCGCACGGCCATGCGCCAGCAGATCGCGCGCGACATGCTGACGAGCCTGGGCGTCGCATTCGACGAGACGGACGTCGCGAACCACGTGAAGCTGCGCAACCTGACCGGCTTCGACCCCACGCCGGAGTACCTGGCCTGGGCGGAGGACTGGCTCGCGCGCCTGCTCGCGACCAACGCGACGACCCACCACTACCCGGAGCCCGAGTTCAGCCAGGCCGCGGCCGAGCGCTGGGGGCTGCTGCAGGCGCGCGCGATCGCCTGCGGGCTGCGACCCACCGGCCTCGCCGCGCTGCCGGCCCGCGCCGCCGCGCTGGCCGGCGCGCTGCCGAGCTACTGGCAGCTGGCGCGCGGCTTCGCGACGGCCCAGGGGCTGCGGCTGCTCGGATGAGCGGCAGCCAGCCGAGCAGCGCGGGTCAGCATCGGACAGCCGCCGGCGGCCCGGGGCGATCCGCCGCACACTCCCCTCCCTACCGCGCTCTCGCGACTCCCGCTTGGCACGCCACGTGCTCCCCGATGGAGGCATGCACCCGATGACCCATCCCGAACGACGCGAGTCCGATCTGGTCCTGCCCGAGGGCCTCGAGGCCGGCGTGGTCGGCGGCATCAGCGTGGTGGCCGTCTACCTGATCCCGGACATGCTCTCCGGCGACTGGATCCGTACGCCCGCCGAGCTCGGCGGAGTGCTGCTCGGCCTCTCCCCCCAGGACGTGCCGGGCGAGCGCGGCGGCCTGGTCGCGATCTACACACTCGTGCACTTCGCCGCCTGGGCGATCGCCGGCTTCGCCGGCCGGGCGCTGATGCGCCTGGCCCAGCGCCGACCCGAGCTGCGGCGCGTGCCGCCCACGGTGTTCGGCGTGTGGCTGGTCGCGTCCGTGATGGCGGACCTCTGGATCGCCGGACACGGGCTCCCGGTCACGCACCTGTGGGCCGGCAGCCTGGTCGGCGGCTGCACGTTCGCCGCGTTCCTGATCTGGCGACACCCGGACGCGTTGCGGGCGCACTGAGCGAGCGCGGCGCGCGGCGCCCCGCGCCGCGACCCGGACACGAGCGGACGCTTCCAGACGGCTGCGACACGGCTTCGCCAGCGGAATCAGCATGCTGCGCGTAGGCCGTGATAGCCTGCTCACGGAGCGATGCATCACGTCACGCGCTTCACGCTCGAGCATCCGGTCATCACGGTGCTCCTGCTGCTGGCCGTCACGCTCGGGCTCGGACTCGGGCTGCCGCACGTGCGCACCGAGTTCGGCTCGCGGGTGCTGATCGGAAACGATCACCCGGCGATCCGAAAGCTCGATGCGTTCATCGCGCGCTACGGCGGGGGCGTTCCCCACTACATCGCCTGGGAATGCGGACCGGGTCACCCCTGCGCATCGGTGTTCGACGACGCCTCGCTCGCGATGGCCGATCGCATCACCACCGAGCTCGCACCCGTGGACGTGGTGAGGCGCGTCTACAGCCCGTCGAACGCACCGGTCTTCGTGGCCGACGAGGGCGGCTTCTCGATCCGACACTTCGTCGATGGTGGCGAGATCGCGAGCGACCGCGATGCGCTGGCAGAGCTCGCACTCGACGACCCGACCTGGGTCGGCAACCTCGTGTCGCCGGACCAGCGCGTCGGCGCCATCGTCGTCCAGCCCACCTCGACCGACAGCGCGACCGACGAGCGCTTCGTCGCAGCGATCCTGGCCGCGCTGGCCCCCTACCAGGCCTTCGACTTCAAGCTGATCGGAGAAGCATTCGGCAACATCCTGGGAGGACAGGAGCTCGCCGAGAGCATGACCGTGCTGGTACCGATCATGGTCTTGCTGATCGCACTCGTCATCTTCGTCCAGACCCTGGCCTGGCAGAGCGTCGTCGTCACGCTGCTCACACTGGGTGTCGCGCTGATCTGGACCTTCGGACTGCTCGGCTGGATCGGCTGGCCGCGGGACAGCATTCTGGAAATCCTCGCCCCGCTGATCCTGATCATCGGAGTCTGCGACTCGATCCATCTGCTGTCTCAGCGCCCCCGAGAAGCTCCCGGAGCAAACAGCGAGGCGCGCCGGAAAGCACTGCTCCTCGCGGCACGCGAGGTTTCCGCCCCGTGTGCTCTCACGACAACGACAACGTCATTTGCGCTGATCTCCTTCGCGACGAGCGACCTGGACACCTTCCAACGTTTCGGCGTGATGTCGGCCTTCGGCGTTGCCGCATGCCTGGTACTCACGTTCACACTCCTACCGTTGCTTTCGCTGTGGCTCCCGCGCGAGCCGGATCGCACAGAGAAAGCTTCGAGAACATGGGATGCAGTGCTCGAATCAATCACGCGCAGCTGCAAGCGGCGCGCTCGTACGATAGTGGCTTCATCCGGCATACTCTTGATCTGTTTCACTATGGGCTGGGCTCTCTTCCTACGCGTCGACACCTCGCGCGAAGAGCTTTTTGGAGAGAACAGCCGAATTCTCCAATGGGTCTACTTCTTCGAGACAAACCTCCGCCCTTCATACACCCTCGAAGTCGACCTCACCCTCCCCACCGGATCTGCGCCGAATTCACCACAGATGCTTGTCGCTATAGGCACCTTTGCAGAAGAGGTCTCGAAGCATCCCGGAGCAGGTGCGAGCCACAGCGTGATTGACCTATTGAATCGAATCAGCGAACTACTTCTCGGCAACGGCGACCATAGGCTTGAGACGACCGCGGGGGCGAATGCAGAGCTTCTCGAGGTACTTGCGTTCGATGACCCTGACCTTCTCGCTCATTGGCTGAGTTTCGATCGCACACACCTTCGCGTTTCTATCGACGTACCAGAACAGAATCTCGCATCAGGTGTCCAGTTGGTGAACTTCGTGGAAGCGAGTGCGAGGCGCCTGCTGCCCGACGGGAGCGGGATTGACAAGACCGGAGGCGTCATACTCGGTATCGACTGGGTCAATGCCGTTCAGGCCACACAGCTTCGCAGCTTCCCCACGGCCTTCCTGCTCGTACTTGCGCTGGTCTCCTTCTCGCTCAGGTCGATTCCACTCGGGCTGGCCGCGTTGGTCCCGGCGGTGCTGCCGGTCGTGGTGGTGCTCGGCGCGATGGGCTTTGCGGGACTGAGCCTCGACGTGGGGCGCGCGATGATCGCCGCCGTCGTGATCGGGATTGCCGTCGACGACTCGATCCACCTGCTGTATCGCTACCAGCTCGAACGAGGCAACGGACAGGCGCGCGACGAGTCGATCCGCCGGGCCCTGCTGAAGACAGGTCGACCGATCGCGACCACGTCGTTCGCGCTCGCGCTGGGCTTCATGACCCTGACCGCCTCGGCCTGGGGCACGGTCTCGAGCTTCGGCTTCTTCGTATCCCTTGCCATCCTGGTGGCGCTGGCCGCCACCCTCTTCGTGCTCCCCGCGATGATGATGGCCTTCGGACGCGATCCGACATGAGCGGGGGGCGGACCAGGGCCAGGACCGGGCAAGGTGCCGCGATCCTCGCGGTCGTCTGCCCCGTCCTGCTCGCGCTGGCGCTCGCCGGGCTTCACGCTTCGAGGCAGGGCTCGAGCAACGAGACACCCTGCTGGCTGCTGCCCAACCTGCGGGTGCTGCCGGTCCCGGGCAGCCCCGATTGTCCGCTTCGGCCGCATGATGCGATCCGCCACGTCCAGTCCCGATCCCGCTCCGAGACGATTCCCGATCTCGCCGCTCTGCAGCACGCGGTCGCGACCGCGGAGGGCTGGCTCGAGCTCGGCGTCAGCAATGCGGGGAGCCAGCGCACCGTTTCGATGCCGATCCGAGCGGTGAGCCGGACGGTGCGTCTGCTGCGCGGCGGCGCGGCCGTGCTGGCCACGTCGCTGCTGCTCGCGCTTCCGCTCTTCCTGCTGTGGCGGACGGACTCGGCAGCCGCCGCACCGCTCGCCGCGTTCTACACGGCGTTCTCCGGAGTCCTGATCGGGCTGATCGCGGGGCGAGACTCCACGCTGCTCACCCTGCTGGCCATCCTCGCGCTTGCGTTCGTGCCGGCGACGCTCTTCCACCTCGGACTGCGATTTCCCCGCAATCGCCAGATTGCCATCGACCAGCCGATCATCGCCAGGCTCCCCTACCTGGCCAGCCTCTTCCTGGCAGGCCTGGCCTGGATCGCGATCTACCGCGACCCGCTCGCCTGGCCCGCCTTCGCGCTGCTGCTGGTCACGCTCGCGGGTCTCGGATGGGGCGTACTGATGACGTCGTGTTGGTTCGCGATGCGCGAATCCCACTCGCCGATCGAACGGGCGCGCAGCCGACTCGTGTTCTACGGCTCCGGGCTGCTCCCCATCCTCCCCACGGCGCTGCTCGCCGGGCTGGAAGAGCAGCCTCAGCGCGAGATCGGAGTGCTCTACCTCTGGAGCGCGGCCGCCACGATGCCGCTGCCGATCGGCCTGGCCATCAGTCGCTACAACCTGTTCGACCTGGGAATCGACATTCGCCAGGGCGTCTCGCGAGCGGTCTACGCAGTCGTCGCCTCACTGGCCGTGGCCACACTGCTCTGGACGTCCTTCCGCGTGCTCGGGATCGCCGTACCAACGCCCGGATTCGCTCCACTGCTCGGAGTCTCGCTGCTGTGCGTCGCGATCCTCGAGCCCATGCGTCGCCGCATCCTCGGCCTGCTCGAGTCCACGCTCCTCCCGAGGCTCCAGGAGCTGCGACGCGTCCGACGTCGCTTCGAGGGCGAGCTGGCCGGCTGTGCCGACGAGGAGAGCATTTCGGAGCGGGTTGGCAGCGCGCTGATCGACGGCGTCGCACCGCGATCGGGCAGCGTCTTCCTGCGCCGAGGCGAGTCGCTCAGCCTGGTCCACGCGTTCGGGCGGTCGCCACCGACGCGATCGCAGCTCGCGCTCGAGGCGATCGGCCTGCTGAGCGACCCATTGGTCCACCTCGCCGCAATGACCGACGCGGAGCGCACGGCGCCCGGACTCTCCTCGGCGGGTGTCGAGGCGATCGCGCGACTGGGAATCGGAGACGAGTGCCTGGGAATCGTGTTGCTCTGCGGGGATTCACGCGGGCAGCCCTACGGCGGCCTCGAGCTCGATTTCGTCTCGGCGGTCTGCGCCCAGGCCGCGACCGCCGTCCACCGCTCACGCGTCCAGCTCGAGAGCCTGGCCCACGAGCGGGCGGCCGCTGCCGGGCGGATCGTCGTCGCGTTGGCCCACGACACGGGCAAGGACGTCGCCTGGCTGCGCCGGCTGGCGCGCAGACTGCCGCAGCTCCGCGCCGACGAGGAGCGTTGGAAGCGCGACGCGGCCGCGATCGCCGAGCTCTCCCAGGAGCTGGCCGAGACCTACGACCGCGTGATGGGCGAGGCGGCTCTGTTGCGCGAGGGACAGCCGGCGACGGAGCTGCGCTTCGACGAGCTGGTCGCACAGGTTCTGCGTCGGATCCGCAACGCGCACGGCGAGGGTCGCGTGGCAGAGGTCATCGACCCGGCCGTGCGCAACCAACGCGTACCGGAGTTCCTGGGGCGCGCAATCGGGAACCTGCTCGACAACGCCGTGCGGGCCAGTCCAGCCGGCGTGCCGGTGCGCCTCCACGTCGCGAAGGAAGAGTCTCGAGTGCGCGTGACGATCGAGGACGAAGGTCCGGGCATCCCCGAGGAGCTCCGGACAGTGGTGTTCGAAGCGGGCGTCTCCACCCGACCGGAGGGAGAGGGCTCGGGGGTCGGGCTCACGGTGGCCGCGGAGATCCTCGACATGCTCGGGGGCTCGGTCTCGCTCGACCCGCGCGGCAGTGGACCGGGTACGCGTGCGACCCTCCGGCTGCCGCTGACGGACTCCGGAAGATCCTGAAGCATGGCGAACGCGCCGCTCCGAATCGCAACCGACGCGGACGACCCGTTGCCGATCCGTCAGCCGCCGCGCGTTCGGCCCGCCGTCTACTGGGCCGACCTGTTGGGCTCGGTCTGCCTGGGCGCCGCCTCGTTCGGTGCCGCGACGTTGCAGCCGTCCGGATCGTGGTCCTGGCTGTCGCTCACGCTCGTCGCGATCCTGGCGTGGCTGCGAGCGCTCGTCTTCCTGCACGAGATCGCGCACCGCGCGAGAGAGATCACCGGCTTCGAGCTCGTCTGGAGCGTGTTGGTCGGCATCCCGATGGGCGTCCCCAGCTTGATGTACGTGGGCTCCCACGCGAGCCACCATCGCCGCGATCGCTACGGCACGGCGGTCGATCCCGAGTACGCCCCGCTCGCGAGCTGGGGAACGACGCGCAAGCGGCTCTTCGTCGTCGCGAGCGCTGTCGCGCCGCTGCTGTTGCTGTTGCGCTGGGGTGTGCTGACGCCGCTCTCGCTCGCCGTCCCGCGACTGCGACCGCTGGTGGTGGGGCGCTGTTCGACCCTCTCGATCAACCCGCGCTACCTGCGGTCGGCTCCGCAGGCCGGTGAGCGGCTGCGCTGGCGGGTCGGCGAGGTGGCGGCCTGGGTCTCCGTCTGGACACTCGGGATGGCGGTGCTGCTCGGGATCGCACCCGGAAGTGTCGCGGCGCACTGGCTGCTGGTCATCGCTGGTGTCTTCGTCGCCAACCAGGCGCGCACGCTGCTCGCCCATCTCTACGCGGGAGACGGGGGGCCGTTCGACGCGCGCAGCCAGCTGCTCGATTCGCTCACCCTGCCCGAGCGCTCCTGGCTCGCCGTCCTGATCGCGCCGGTCGGGCTCCGCTACCACGCGCTCCACCACTGGGCGCCCGGCCTCCCCTACCACGAGCTCGGTCGGGTGCACCGACAGCTGCTGTCGTCACCGAGCCCACCGGGCGCCTACCTGGAGACGCTCACGACCGACCTGTCGACGGCGCTGGGCTCGCAGCTCGGGGAGCAGCGGCGCCGGATGCACGCCGCGGTGG
>Ga0209536_100013286_pt1 | contig 11886 bp, 12 predicted proteins | sample DeeMarSeWOR28_12_FD_187461 | JGI IMG/M metagenome (GOLD analysis project Ga0209536, IMG submission 187461) | Marine sediment microbial communities from White Oak River estuary, North Carolina - WOR-2-8_12 (SPAdes) (version 2) | ecosystem: Environmental > Aquatic > Marine > Intertidal zone >...
TTGTTGTGTCCAGATCCACTACACCAAAGACCAGTCCTAGACCCGTACTCGTTTCATTCCCATCTTCAGTGGCGGTGACATTAACACCTCCCCCCATACCCCCTCCCATTCCTCCACCACCCACATCCATTCCACCAAAACCACTCTCATTGGTGACGTATGCAAGCATCCCAATCAGGACTGCTGGGAGCATGAAGATGAGGAGAAGGGCAACTTTGTCTTTGACAATCAACCGGAGCTCCTTCATCACCATGTTCCTAATCCGTCTTGACGGTTTGGTGAGAACTTCTGCCATTTTGGCTTCCTCGAGTACATTTGGCTCTAGACGAGTCTATGGGCCGATTATTCTTTATTGATGAAGTCAAGCTCAGGTTGAACTCTATTAAGGGTTTACCACTCCTATCAGTGTTCATGGAAACGGGCTCGAGTCTTTTTTTCGCAATTCGAGTAAGGCTGCACGAGCATCACAAATAAATGGCTTCTACATCTCGAATGTTAGTAACTAAGTGAAGAAAACTGTCTGAGTCCACGAGGTTCGAAATATTGGCTGTAGATGACTTTGCTCGTTTGGAACGTTTCAGAAGGGTGGCAGGTAAGCACAACCTGAAGATACCCAAATCTGGACTGCCTGATGAGGAGATTGACTACCTGCGAAGTCAGCTCAACGCATCTGTCTATCTCAAAGCCAAACCATGGATGCTTCCGCCGTGGGCAGCGCTTGAACTCAAAGGGATCAATGTAGAAGAATCATTGATCACTGAATTTCCTAACGACTCTTACAGGAACTGGTCCCTAATCGGCGGAGTAGGAGGTCGTAACTATGGAATTGTGGACTCACGGGGTCTGACCTCTGCTCGAGCTGACATTGGCTCTATTGATGTGTGGGTTCAGGATGACGGAGAGATCATTTTCCCCACTCTCATAGGAAAGGATGGTCCTCAGCTTCGACTTGTGTCATCCGTGGACCAGCTCTATGAATGGCGGACTGAGGTGAAGTCTGTGGAGTTCGTTCGGTTGGTCTATCACGTCAAACAGGGTGAAGAAGAGTTCGTCTACACTGAGATTGATTTGCGAAACATCGCCTTAGAGAAGACTGAGATCACATTCTATGTTGTGGTCAGACCTATTTCTCCCTGGGGTGTGGATCCTCTAGAGAAGATTGAATTTGACAGCGGTGAGAGCCGAGTCATTGTTAATGATATTCCTGCCCTCCAGTTTGACCTTCCGCCAACTGCAGTAGTGCTTTCTGAATCGGATGATGAAGATCTCCCAGACACAATACGTGCAGCAACCACTCGGATTGACACAAATCTGGAGTCAGAGAAGGGGCTAGCAATCGCTGTATTGAGATTTGATATCAAGCTGGCACCTGCTGGGACAAAACGACTCTTCTTGGTTTCACCACTTGAATCAACAAAACGTGACATTCAACGTTCCGAGCTAAATGTTGGACATCAGAACCGCGATCAGACTATTGGGAATTGGTACAATTTCTCAGAACAGATCGCAAAGGTTTCATTTCCAGATTCCGAGCTTGACAAGGTGTTCTCTCAGGCTGCAGTCTCTCTGGCAATTCAGGCAAGGTCGGTGATGTTTCCCGAGGAATCCTACTTGGCATCGCTCACTTGGAGTGACCGCATGAGAGTACTTCTTGCTCTGATAAAGACTGGAAGTATTGAACTGGCTGAGAATCTGATCATTGAGATTGCACAGCAGTCTGACATTCCAGAAAGCACATTTGATCGCACCATCTTTAGTCCTATTCTCTGGGGTTTACTGCAACTGTATAGTCATGCTCCACGCTCTGAATCTATTGAACACATCAGACAAGACATCAATCTCTTGACTGACCGTCTTATCGAAGCTCTGCGAGATACACCAGGGAAACAGTCAGCTAATAACGGAGCTGAGGAAGATGAAGCCCCCCTTGAACACTATCAAGTCGTGGATGAAGAACTGATCAGAGGACTTGACCAAATACTCTGGGACCTTGCTGCACTGAAGGAAGCCTTACGATTCCAAGTCGTGATGAATACTCCAATAGTAGAGATACTGAGTGATACCATCAAAGAAACAGAGACGCAAATACACGCTAAGCTCGATGAGATCAAGAGTGCTCGATGGCCGAGACCACAGGATCCCGTCATGAATGACATTGATAGGGCAATACTTGACCTTCTAACAAGCGTGGCTCAACTCAGACTGACCACTTTCGACAAGAATCTCTTGAGAGAACTCTGCACCAAAGTGGAGAAGAGACGGGTAGTACGGAATCTCTGGAAGACTCCAGAGCCTAGAGAACTCTTCTCTAGTCATCTCACTCTACGACTAGCACAATACTATGTCTTTGACAGACAGAGGAACAAGGTCGAAACATATCTTCAGAGATCTCTCGAATTCCTTTCTGAGGACTATCTGTTACCGGATTACGTTAACACTCGGACCTATGGTGGTAGCGGTGGAACGGGCTCCAGTGTCCTTGCTGCAGCAGACATCATCCTCCTGTTGAACGATATGTTGGTTCATGAGGACATTGCTAACATTGTGTTTTTGCCAGGTGTCCCTGAGAGCTGGTTTTCCTCGAAGAAACCGCTCCTCATCAATGGACTCCCCACCAAGTTTGGAAGGGCTCGTGTAGAGATTGGTATGTCTGCGAATCAACATCAGATTGAGGCTGGATTTGAATACCTTCCCGAGGAAATAGAGGTTCATGTCCCAGAGAATGTTCCTCTAAGAATGGTGAAGGCATATGGGGGAAGCATCGTTGATAGGGCTGCGAAATCAAAGTCTCCACACCTTCGGTTGGTCCCATTATCAGATGAGATCACACTCACATATCACAGGTAGAAGATGGTTTATTCTACTGACAGTTGGTTTATATTAACTCATGAGGGGTGAGTCATCATGTCACCAAGTTCTGACGAGCTCCTACAGGAGGCAGTCCAACTTCACCAAACTGGCGATTTCAAAAAGGGATTGAAGACAGCTGAGAAGGCAAGGAAAAAGTTCCAAAAAGAGGGGCGCATCGATCGCTCTATCGAAGCTCTGCGTGTAATGGGCGACTGTGTCGTGAATACGCATGATCTCAAGAAGGCTGAGAAGCTCTACAATGAACTGTGGAAAGTAGGATTTGGTCTTTCCAACAAGTGGTACCAGGCAGCCGCACATTGGGGTCTCGGACAGGTCGCATTCAGAGGAATGAACTATCCCGCCGCAGTTACTCATTTTGAGCAAGGTCTTGATCTCGCTCGGAGCATTGCTGACGAATGGTACATCGCATGGAATGCCTTTGGACTCGCAACTGCCCTCCGGGGACTAGCCCGCTTGTCTGACGCGAAGCCACTCTTCCAAGAGGCGATCTCTTCATTCAAGAGCCTTGGTCAGACATCAGCACTGTCCTGGGCTGAGAAAGCGTACACAGAAATTGAGGGTGAAACAGAGAGCCTAGACGAGTCGGGTGAGATACGAATCTGGTTATGTCCCCTCTGTGGATCCAAATACAATGAGAATCAGGTTGAATCATTGAAGCGAGGAAAGACAACAACCTGTGAATACTGTGGGACCACAGCTGGGTAGATGACTAGAAATCAATCCTCTCAGGGGCTATGTCATCCTGCCATTTCCATAGCTCAACAAAACAACGAGTCTCCTTTGGAATGCCCCTCATCTTCAACCCAGCGAAGACGTATGCTCCATCAATATATCGTCGGTCATTATCAGAAGGCAGTTTCTTGAGATAATCAAAGACTCCTGAATCAAATTCTCTGGCAACAATGACTGCCTTGGATGGGAAGTATGGTTGACAGATCATCTCATCCTTGTACATTGTCAAGACACCAAAGTTGTCCAATGTGTCAAGAAAGTCAATCACTTGCACGCGTCCAATTCTGTTATCTGCTACCTTTACGAATCCATAGTTCTCTCCAAACATGCTCGACCCATCGCTTTCTTCCTTCTTGATCCTCGAGTCAATCAGAATGTCCACAATTCCCTGCGATCCGTCTTTCTTCATGAGTCTGGGTCTTACAGAAACCTCTCCACCGTAGTGGTCCATTATGAACTCTGAAACACGACTCATGAACGGATTCCGAATCCGTCTAAGATACTGATCAGCAATCTCTGCAAATGCGATATCGTCCCTGTCCTCTTGTCGTTCCTTTGCCAACTGGTCTTCTTCGAACTGTCGTCCCAGTTCACTTGCCAGTGAATAGGCCTCTTGGTACTCCTTCTTTTTTGGAGCAATCAGAGCAGTGATGATATTCTCTCTTGGCGCGAGATAGATCACCTTCTCTTCAGTGGAAAATGACGAGAGCCCACCAAACTTCAGTTGTTTGGAGAAATGTCCAATTGCAGATATAAAACTCGAGAAAAGAGAGGGGTCTATCTTTTCCTTCAGTCTAGAGAACAGGGGAATGCCTGTAACCGCATCAAATATCACAATGCCATCGATGTCCACAGACACCAGCTCCACACGAGCTCAGAATATGTTCTATTTAGCACTATCTTGGACAGAAAATTCAGGCCTCTTCCTCTGGGAACAGCAGTTCCGGACTCTGAGCAAGTTTCTTGAACATCTTCTGATCATAGAAGGGTGCTTGTCGATTCAGGCAAGGAATGACAGCGCATCTTGAGCAGGCATAGTTCACGAATGTCTGAATATCTGGATTGTTTCCTACAGCCTTTAGAAACTCTTCTTTTGTACCTCCAAAGAAGGTTCTCTTCTTGTCCCCAAAGGTCAGAATCGCAGAGTTGTAGATGCTATCAAGTAGTCCTGGAGTGCCTTTCTGAGTTGCATGAAGGTTTGCGAACAGAATCATCACTGTAGCAATCGAACAGGAGAGCGCGTAGTGTTTTTCCTCCCATTGCTTCTCAAAACCGTCCTCAATCACACCAATCTCCCACATCCGGAACATCTCGAGACCTGGTTTCTTTTCGTGATCAAGGATGGGATTGATCATCTTTCCTCCCTCCTTATCTTGTCCTGCCCTATAGGGAACACCTCTTGGGATGTGTGATGGCCGACCGCAGAATCCATACCAACCTCCTTGCTGTTTGTGTTTTATCAATTTCAACAGTGCCTGAGTCTCGTCAAATGGTCGGTCGATTTCATGTGCAGGCACCCATATCATGTGGTCGTCGCACCGCATCTCTCCACAGAGGACACAGGGATAGACAACCTGGTCAGTTCTGGAATACCCGAATCGTTTGCATTCTTCACAGTTCGTCAATCAGCAACACCAGTCCTGCATTTTCTGTAAATTCCTATGTTAATGTCTTCCTACGATGTTCACGAAGGCTTATGTGCCGCTTGTGAGTCATCGAGAGTAGGAGAAGCAGAGCAATGTCGAACAAGGTCTACTCTTCAGACTTCCTTGTGATTGGCAGTGGATTGTCTGGACAGCTCTTCTCAATCAAAGTGGCACAACATGGATCAGTTAACATGGTCACAAAGGGAAGACTTACAGAATCTGCAACAATACGAGCACAGGGCGGTATTGCAGCTGTTGTTTCTCCTGAGGACTCAATCGACCTACATGTTGAAGACACGATGCGAGTCGGCGCTGGTCTTTGTCATCGGAATGTAGTAGAGAGCATTGTGAAGGATGGACCAGCGAGGATACAGGAACTGATAGACATTGGGGTAGACTTCTGCGGAGAGGAGTCCACAGGTGACTTTGAGCTGGGACTAGAGGGTGGTCACAGCAAACGCCGTGTCCTGCATGTCAAGGATCATACAGGTGAGGACATAGAGCTAGCCCTTACGGAACGTCTGAAGAACGAGAAGAACATCACAGTGTATGAGAACCACATGGCTGTAAACCTCTACACCAAGAACAACCGCGTCTTGGGAGCCTATATCCTTGATGAGAACACCAACGAGGTTGAACGATTCATTGCCAAGGTAGTCATTCTCGCAACAGGAGGAGCTGGGCGGGTCTTTCTCTATACGAGCAATCCCGATGTTGCTACTGGTGATGGGATAGCAATGGCTTTCCGGGCTGGTGCTACTGTAATGAACCTTGAGATGGTCCAGTTTCATCCCACACTCCTATATCATCACAAGATCAGGTCATTTCTCATCTCTGAAGCACTACGAGGAGAGGGTGCAAAACTACTAGGATCAGGCGGAAAGAGGTTCATGCCAGACTATCATGAGGACGGTGAGCTCGCACCTCGTGATGTGGTGGCCAGAGCAATAGATACCGAGCTCAAGAAGACCGGAGCGGACCATGTCTGGCTAGACATATCATTCAAGAAACCGGACTATCTGAAAGATCGATTCCCCCAAATCTATGAGACCTGCTTGTCCGCTGGTATCGACATCACGAAAGAACCGATTCCTGTTGTTCCAGCAGCCCACTATATCATGGGTGGAGTGAAGACCGATATTCATGGACAGACTGATGTGGCTGGCCTCTTTGCAATCGGTGAAACGACATGTACAGGATTTCATGGTGCAAATCGGTTGGCTTCTAACTCACTCTTGGAAGCAGCAGTCCTTGCACACAATGCTTCGAAATCTGCAGTTGAGGAAGTATCAAAGTTATCAAAACCAATTGAGATTCCTCCTTGGGACCCTGGAGAGGCCACTGATCCTGATGAATTGGTCGTTATTTCTCATCTTTGGGAAGAGATACGCCGGATCATGATCAACTATGTGGGGATTGCTAGATCTAACAAACGACTGATTCGAGCAAGCAACCGAATCAGCTTCATAGCTAAGGAGATAGCTCAGTTCTATTGGGACTTCAAGATTACACCTGACCTGGTAGAACTTAGGAACATTGCAACGGTCGCTGAGCTCATTATTCGGATGGCACGGATGCGTAAGGAGAGTCGCGGGGCTCATTTCAACATCGATTACCCTGAGTTGTCAGAGGAAGCAGTCGACACATTGTTGCGGAAGGGATATGCATCCGTGGAATGAGTGGGGCTGCTACATGAATGAGTAAACGAGATCATGCAGGTTCCCTCGTTCTCCCCATCGGAGTTCTAATCATCATTCCGTGGCTTTTGATGTGGCTCACGAATGACACCACTATTGGATGGAACCTTCCCTGGACATTGGATTCGCTTGTGTTGCTCATTGGTGTGACGATTTTCTTCACAGGAGTCCTCTTGCTTGTCCATTGTATCCGCATATTCTCCACTATTGGTGAAGGCACTCTGGCTCCCTGGGCTCCTACACAAAAACTGGTTGCAGTTGGGATCTATCGATACATGCGCAATCCCATGATAACAGGTGTTCTATTTGCTCTGCTTGGGGAGTGGATCATCCTTTCAAACAATGCGTTGCTTCTATGGCTCTTGTTCTTCTTTTTGGGCAATCATCTGTATTTTATCAAGTCAGAAGAGCCTGGTCTCGTCGTAAGGTTTGGTGATGAGTATGAGGAGTACCGTCAGAATGTTCCTAGATGGTTTCCAAGACGCACAGCATGGTCCCCAGCTGGTGTTTGAGTACAATTATTATCTACTGACAACAATTTTGTAGGAGGAATGCATACGCATTCTACTGCAGGAGGCAATATCTTGATCGATCAATCACAGATTGTCGAGCTAGAACAGGTTGCTGCTAATGCTTGGATTGCTCAGGAGACTGAACGTCTAGGAGGCTGGCTTTTACGTGCCAATGGTGGTGTCACCCGAAGGGCAAACAGTGTTCTACCTCTCGGTCCACCTGCTCTTCCCATAGAAGACGCGATTGAGAAAGTAATTGAATTCTATAAGGCGAGGGACCTTTCACCTCGTTTTCAGATGACCGACACTAGCAAACCACAGGAGCTTGATAACGACCTCTCAGAACGAGGGTTTTCAGTAGGATTACAGGTTGAGGTCCATACTGTTGCTATTAACCACCTTACGAAGACCGAGCCTGAAATCGATGTTCTGGTATCAAACGATATTACGGACACTTGGATGTCTGTCTACAGCGAGTCCTCCGGATATGAAGCATCCACGATGGACATTCGAAGGAATCTGATGAGAAGAACAACCTGTTACAAGGCATTCGCTCTTGCTCGGATTGATCGTGAACCTGCAGGGGTTGGATTTGGCGTAGTCGATGGCAAATGGCTTGGTTTCTTTAATATTGCAGTGCATCCAACAATGCGAGGAAGAGGAGTTGCTGTAGCAGTGAACAAAGCTCTGGCGCAGTGGGGTCATCAACGAGGGGCCAGGTCTGCCTATCTTCAAGTCGAATCCGAGAATATACCCGCGCTCAAGTTATACGACAAGCTAGGTTTTCGCCACGTCTATACTTACTGGTATAGAAAGCTGGATGAATAGAAAAGAAGTCTGTGAGTGGTACTAGCCACTCACAAAGACTTACAGCCTCTTCACAAGACCTTCAAACTCTGTTTTGATCTTAGCGCCTGTTTCTGACCCGCCAAAGTCCTTTGGTGTAATTAGTAGTTGGTCTCCATCAAAGACAGCCTCAATGACCATGATTCCTGGAGACTCGATCTTCAAGCCTTTCTTCCCAGCTTTCTCAAACCGTTCTGTGTACACTAAGTCGGTGTTCCTTGTGACTGACAGCATCAGGTATGCCATCTTCTTCTCAGCGAGTGAGGCTGAGACCGCAGGAGTCGATGGTTTTTCAACCACTGTTTCTGCGACTAGTGTCGGTGGTTGAGGGGCTCCTGCAATAGGCTCGGGCTCTGGTTCTGGCGGAAGCAGTTTCTTCTTGGGTGCTCCAGCGATGGGTTCTTCGACCTTGGCCTCGCCTCTGTGTGCGAGAACTCCATCATCAAACCTCCATCTCCCCTCGAGTACTCCCCTGAACTCAGATATTGCTGATGCAACATCCTGGTCCGCCTCGTCTTTTTCCATCATCTCGACGAACCTGCTGCAGTTGAGACCGATTGTGGTCACACCCACCTGGTGTCCAGATTTTTGAAGACCTCTTGCAATTCTTAAAGCATGCATTCTCGTGGGCATGTTGACATTTCTACCAATCCATACCCAACATGTGTCATTGAACTCGTCCAGGACAATGATTGCATTCTCGCTATTCACCATGGCGGCATCTAGCTGAATTGTATTCACTTCGCCAGACTCGTCCTTCAACATCAACATGTACGGGGCTCTTGCTAAGGGCTTCATGATAATCCCAAATACCACCTGCTTGCCCATCGCATAAAAGAACTTCTTAGACAGACTAGAGCTGAGCGGTTGGTTACGAACCTAAACTCGTAGAGGTCATATCGATCTCGCTGTCAATGACAAGTATTGACTCGGTGTCTTCGATGCCCTTGATCTTTCTCAACTTACCAGTGATGATCTCAACAAGGGTCTCCATGTCTCTTCCTCTGACCTCCGCTACTATGTCATAGGCTCCAAAGACCTTGTGTGCTTCCTCAGTCACAGAGAGCTTGAGGACTTCCTTCAGAACATTGTCTTCTTCTCCAACAATGGCTTTGATCAGAATATAGGCTTTCATCAATTATCACCCAAGCAGGTTCCTGAGCGCACCTTTGCAACTGATAACTTTTGCCGTCCAAAATGCGAGACGTCTCCGATTTATTGATTTTTTCGCAATTCATACATAAGAAATTGGTTAATATAGGAATATTAGACCATATTCATTGTTAATTTCGCAATGGAGCGTGAAATTAACAGCGCAAGATATTGCAGACGTGTTTCTGCATAGAGGTGACCGAAATGGGAAAAAAGACTTTGAACTCCGTTCCTTGCCCCGACTGTAAAGGTCAGGTTGAAGGAATAGTGGTTGAGGAAGACTCAATCACTAACGCCAAACGGATTCCTGTTCTTGTTCCCGCAAAATGTAACAACGGTCATAATGTAATCCTTTTCGTCGACAAGCAGTTCACAGTTCGAGATGTAGAAACAGCAGGAGCTGTTGTTGGTGAAGATGATGCAGGATCTGTCGACAAGGCTCAGAAGTGGATGGACAGTTTCTAGGGGATGCTAAGATAATGATACAAAGTGTGTATCTAGTGAACGAAGGTGGCGAAACAATTGCCTCCATACCAATCGGAGATTTCCAGATTGACGAAGCTCTTTTTGGAGGTTTTTTATCAGCGATACAGATGTACAGCAAGAAGATCTCCGGAAAGAATGTCAGCGAACTCTCTCTGGAGAACTATCGTATCATCATCTCCAAGACCGACCGAATCTTCTTGGTTACAATTCACGACCTGAGTGACAAGAATGCTACTGAGCTGAACAACAAAATCAGCGACCTCTGCAAGGGCACGCTTGGTGAGATTGTTACAGATGAAACAATCGATTTGATCAAAGATGCTGCAAAAGAAGCACAGAGTGCTATGAAACGCGCAAATGAATGGGCATCAAAGATGCTTTAGGTGAATAGACAATGCAACTAGAAGTACAATTCGCATCGGAAATAATCAACGCAGTTGGTCTCGTTCTAGGAGCCATCTTGCTGACAAGATTTACTTGGAATCGAGTTAAGGACCTCCCTATTGAGGAAAGGTCTCTGGGACGTCCCCTTTGGGTAGCCTCAATCAGCATCTTCCTATTGGGATTTGCCTCCGCATTAAACTTCGGATATAGGAGTGGAATTGCAGTTCTAGAAATCCCACTTCTATTATTTGCGACCATTGGCTCTGGACTTCTGCTGATCTCTGCAATAATGATCTTAGGGTCTAAAAGACTCCTAGCAATACCTATTATCCTGATTATCGGAGTAGCTTCGTATATTGAGATAGGAAATATACTCGGAGGTCTACCTTTAGGGTTAACCCCTGAAAGTTTGTCCAGTGTTATAGGCTTGATTCTATTCAGTATACCCTTTGTTTTGTTCTCCTACCTGACATATACAACAAAGAGAATCACCAGTTTTGCATTGGCTGTTGTTTCTATAACATACCCCCTGCTAGCATTCGTATCGACTGCCATGGGCCCTGAGATTGTTGCTTCACTTCTAGCTGTTAGACTATGGGGGCCTGCATTATTGATCACTGCAATGGTTCTACCAGAGTCGAAGATTGGTGGGGAGCTGATAGCCTATTCTTTTACAATTAGCTCCTTCTTCTATTTCATGTCCTACATGATTGTGTCTCCAGTTGTAATTGCTGACCCTATGCTCATACCACCTGTGACCTTCATCGCTCTGGCAGGAATTCTCAGTATCGGAACGGCAGCCTATACGTTCACCAGATGGAGCCAGAGTAGGAATCGTGCCACACTCACACTTGGAGTATACTTCTTTGTAGGCGGATTCTCATTCCTGACTGTGGGGCTGAATCATATCGAGTTCATTGGTGGGCTCAATGCAGAGTATTTCGCATTGATATTGGGTCTTATTGCTCCAATGATACTCAACCTTAGCTCGATTGTAGCCTTGGAGTGGAGGCAGGTTATGCTCCTTCCAGTCCTTATTTTCGCAGGACCCTTCCTCCTAATGATGATAGGATGGACAGCTGTACCCATGATGGTTCCTACTGCCCTGCCAAACCAGGTCATCATCATGGCAGTCACAGGAATTCTACAGTCAGTGATTCCACTTGCCCTCTATGGAGTTCTCTGGAGAAGAATGAGCAAGGCTGGTGCTCCTGGTCGTAGTCGAGCACTGTTCCTCGCGTTGGGTATTATACTACTCATCTTTGGAACTGCAGGTGGAAATACTGTCACACTCATCTCATCATCATTTATCTTGGGTGCTTTTATCATCTGGTGGATGGGTATCACTGGTCGAGCTGACCTGATGCTCAAGACCACAGTATAGAGGTGTAAAGAAGATGGCTGGGAGACTACCAATCTATAAGACGGTGCTCGTGGGCGAGGGGGGTGTTGGTAAGACCAGCATCACCCTACGATATACCGAGGACCGCTTCGACGACGAGATGAAGATGACCATAGGAGTGAACTTTGCATCAAAGAAGCTGGTCGTTGATGACGCTA
>Ga0209536_100013287_pt1 | contig 11885 bp, 6 predicted proteins | sample DeeMarSeWOR28_12_FD_187461 | JGI IMG/M metagenome (GOLD analysis project Ga0209536, IMG submission 187461) | Marine sediment microbial communities from White Oak River estuary, North Carolina - WOR-2-8_12 (SPAdes) (version 2) | ecosystem: Environmental > Aquatic > Marine > Intertidal zone >...
CAGGGGCTTGTCCGCATGGCAGTCCGAGCAGGCGTCGCGGGTGCCCAGCTCGGCCGTCAGGTCCGGCCGCGGCACGCGGAAGCTGTGGTCGGCGCGCCAGTCGATCACCATGTAGGGGCGCTCGACCATGTGGCACTTCACGCAGAGGGCGCCGTCGCTGGGCTTGCCGTCCACTTCCAGCTTGTGGAAGTGGTGCGCAGCCGTGTCGTAGACCGCACCCTCGTGGCATTGCAGGCAGAGGGCGTTGCCGTCCTTGACCAGCCGCAGGCTGTGGCTGTCGTGGCAATCGCTGCAGCGCACGCCCCGCGCGTGCATCTTGCTCTGCAGGAACGACCCGTAGACGTAGACCTCGTCGAGGATCTGGCCGTCCGGGTAGTACAGACCGGGATCGAGCAGGGCCGGGCGGTGGGTGTCCATGAGCGGTCGCCCGTGGACGTAGTCGTCGTGCAGCGCGGTTCGGCGCGAATGGCAGCGGGCGCAGGTTTCGATCTCCACCCGCGAGGCCGGCAGAACGCTCCTTCTCGCGATGCCGGTTTCGGGGTCCATGAACCACTGGGCGCCGTCGTGAGGGGCGAGGCGCACGACCAGTCCCATCGAGTCATCGATTCTCGGTCGGTCGTTCGGCGCCGATTCCGCCCACGCGACGTGATGGGAGCCGGGGCCGTGGCACGCCTCGCAGGCGACGTCGATCTCGGACCAGGTCGTCTCGAAACGGTCCTCCGCCAGGTCGTAGTTCTTCCGGAGATTCGTCGAGTGACACTCGGCGCACATGTAATTCCAGTTCTGACTCGGCGCGGTCCAGTGCAAGGGATCGTCGTGGCGAATGGGCTCGTGCGGGTAGAGGTGGAACCACCGCTGCCCACCCTCGTCTTCCGGACGCGAATCCCAGCACAGGCTCAACGCCTGAAGTCGGCCGCCGGGGAACTCGATCAGGTACTGCTGCAGAGGATGGACGCCGAAGGTGTAGGCGATCTCGAAGTCATCGAGCTCACCGTCGTGCCCGTCGGTGCGGACGAAGAACTTCCCGTCTCGCCGGAAAAAGGTCGACGTCACCCCGAACCGGGTCAGGGAGGCGTCGTCGAAGTTTCCGAGGACCGTGCTCTCGTCGGCGACGTCCATGGCGAGGTCGTGGTCCGATCCCTTCCAGGCCTCGTATTCGGGACGGTGGCACTCCGCGCAAGTTTCGACACCGACGTACGCGGCCGCCGCCTCCTGGCCGCCGGAAGAAGGCGACGTCCGGTCGGCCGGAGCCTGGCAACCCGCGACGAGAAGCGCCCCCGACAAGCACGAGGCGACGGCCATGGCTCTGACTCGCAAGCCCAATCGGTTCCACCCTCGAGATTCGGAGACAGGCTTCGTGCCGGCGCGAACCTACCACAGCCCCCGATTGAGGAGTCCCGACTCCTCTTTTCGTCCCGTTTCTTCTTGCACGGCGGACTCCGAAATGCATAAATCGCATGTGAATATGCTTAATAGGCGCCATCGAGGGAACCGGTGACCTCCCGGACCGGGGCCCACGCCATTCGGGCGATGGTCCAGCTGGCCCTGCTTTCCCCGGGAGAATTCGCGGGGACCGCCCGTCTCGCCGAAGTGATCGACGCCCCGCAGAATTACCTCGGCAAGCTGCTCCAGACCTTGTCCCGAAGCGGCCTGCTCGAGTCGCGCAAGGGTGTCGGAGGTGGGTTCCGGATCGCCGGCGACCCGGAAACGATCTCCCTGAGGCAGATCCTCGAACCCATCGAGCACCTCGAGCGGTGGGAGGGTTGCTTTCTCGGTCTTCCGGAGTGCTCCGACGACGAGCCCTGCGCCGTCCACGACCGCTGGGGAGAGCTCCGCACCGCCTATCTGACGTTCCTGTCCGAGACCACGATCGCCAGCGTGGTCGAGCGCTACAGCAACCGCCCGGGCACGCGCCACGCGCGCCGCAGGAGATCACGATGAAACCCACCCAGATCCTGGAAAACGAGCACCGCGTCATCGAGCAGGTTCTCGACTGTCTCGACAAGATCGCCGACCGCTGCGAGGCCGACGGTCGCCTCGACGCCGAATCGGCCCGCGAGGCCGTCGACTTCTTCCGTAACTTCGCGGACCGCTGTCACCACGGCAAGGAGGAGGCCAGGCTGTTCCCGCTGATGCATGCCCGCGGCTTCCCGCAAGAAAGTGGTCCCGTCGCGGTGATGCGGATCGAGCACGATCACGGTCGGGCGTTCGCCCGGGGGATGGAGGCAGCCATCGAGAAGGCCGCCTCCGGCGACGCCACGGGCTGCCGGGACTATCTCGAGAATGCCCGGGGCTTTGCCGGCATGCTTCGGGAGCACATCCGCAAGGAAGACCACTGCCTGTTCCCCATGGCCGACAACGCGTTGACCGAGGACGATCAGGTCGAGCTCCGCGAGAGCTTCGAGCGCGTCGACGGCGAGGAGATCGGACCGGAGGCCCACGCGAGGTACCTGAGCCTGGCAGACACCCTCGCGGATCGCTGCGGCGTACCGAAGGGTCGCACCAGCGAGGGTTACGGCTCCCCGGTCCGGAGGTGAGTAACGAGACCGAAACCCGGCAAGGTACACTCATTCCCGGCTTTCCGGGTTTCGGGCTTCGGACCACGCCAAGGTCGGTTCGGAGGTGGGTTGATGGGGGTGGATGATGAACGGCGGCGCGCGCCTATCGAGATGAGTCCGGAGGAGTTTCGCGCGGCGGGGCACGAGCTGGTGGACGCCGTCGCGGAGTTCCTCGAGTCGCTGCCGGACCGGCCGGTCAATCGTGACGAAACCCCTGCCGAGATTCGCTCGGTGCTGCCGGCAGGCGGGCTTCCCGAACACGGCACCGATCCGCGCGAGCTGCTGCGCGAGACCGTTCCGCTGCTCACGGAGCACTCGCTGTTCAACGGGCACCCGCGGTTCTTCGGGTACATCACGTCGTCGGCCGCACCGATCGGCGCGTTGGCGGACCTCCTGGCGGCGGCCGTCAACCCGAACGTCGGCGGCTGGGAGCTCTCGCCGATCGCCACCGAGATCGAGCGACAGTGCGTGCGCTGGATCGCCGAGATGCTCGGCTTCCCGACCGAATGCGGAGGATTGCTGGTCAGCGGTGGCAACATGGCGAACTTCGCCTGCTTCCTCGCGGCGCGCCGGGCCAAGGCGGGTGCGGAGATTCGGGAGCGAGGCCTGGAAAGCGGCAAAGGTCAGCTGCGGGTCTATGCTTCCGAGGAGACGCACACCTGGATCCAGAAGGCCGCCAATCTCTTCGGCCACGGCACCGACTGCATCCGCTGGGTTCCGGTGGACGATCGGCAGCGCCTTGACGTCGCGAAGCTCCGCGGACGGGTCGAGGAGGACCGCGAGCGCGGGGACCGGCCGTTCCTGGTGGTCGGCACCGGAGGAAGCGTCAGCACCGGAGCGGTGGACCCTCTCGTGGAGATCGCGGCCGTGGCGCGAGAGCACAACCTGTGGTTCCACGTCGACGGCGCGTACGGGGCCTTTGCGGCGATCGTACCCGACGCCTCGAAAGACCTCGGAGCACTCGCCGAGGCCGACTCGATCGCGGTCGACCCCCACAAGTGGCTGTACTCGGCGGTCGAGGCCGGCTGTGCGCTGGTGCGGGATCCCAACGCGCTGTCGGAGGCCTTCGGTTACAGGCCACCGTACTACCACTTCGAGGATGACGAAGAGGAGGACCCTCGCGTCAACTTCTACGAGCACGGGATGCAGAACTCCCGAGGCTTCCGCGCGCTCAAGGTCTGGCTCGGCCTCAGACAGGTGGGACGGTCGGGCTACGCAAGGATGATCTCGGACGACATCCGCCTCGCCGAAGAGCTCTACCGTAGGGTGGACGCCGCGGCCGACCTCGAGGCGTTCACCCACGCCCTCAGCATCACGACCTTCCGCTACGCTCCCTCGGACCTAAAGGGAATCGAGGACGTCGAGGCCTATCTCAACGACCTCAACGATCGACTCTTGAAGCGTCTCAAGTCGAGCGGTGAGGCTTACCTGTCGAACGCGGTGATCGACGGCAAGTTCCTGCTCCGCGCCTGCATCGTGAACTTCCGGACCTCGCTCGAGGACATCGAGGCCCTACCCGAGATCGTGGTACGTCACGGCAGGGCGCTGCATCCGCAGACGACTTGATCGTCGTCGTCGCACGCGATCTATTCGTAAGCGTCCGCTCGGAGCGCTCGACTTCCCGGCGCCCTGGCGGTCCGGAGCTTGGCCCAGCCCAAAATCGGCATCAACACCACGGAGACGGACGTCGGCACGATCCCGACGAGACCGTACCGTCCATTGATTTTCAGGATCTGAAACGGAGAATTTACGTCAAGGCGAAGGCTGAGCCGTGTTGGCGCTTCTGGGGACTGTACGTCCATGTCTGCAAGCGAGAGACTCTCCGCGAGTCCTACCGGATGGCGAAGAAGAACGACGGAGCGTCCGGCATTGACGGCGTGACGTTTGATGCCATCGAGGGTAGGGGAGTGAAAGTGTCGCACGCGACTTCCATCGAAACTCAGAGAGGTCTCGCGTCGCCGTCGCTCGCAACCGATCACACGACTGATCGCCGAGATCAACCCGATCGTGCGCGGTTGGGTGAGCTACTTGCGCATCGGGCAGTCCGGCCGATGCTTCAACTTCGTCCGCAACTGGATCGAGAAGAAGGTCAGGAGCGCCATGATGCGGGCCAGAATGCGTCCGGGCTTCGGCTGGAACAGGTGGAGCAGCTCTTGGCTGTACGAAACGCTGGGACTCTTCGATGACTACGGTCTTCGTCCCGACCCGGGAGCGAAAGTGCTGCCAGCACGGCAGGACCCATAACCCCTGATGTGAAGCCGTCAGGAAAGCGTAGTTCGGGAAAACCGCATGCTGCGTTTGACGAGGCGGGAGCTGGAAACGGGTCTACGGTCCGGCTGACGCTGTCGGAGAGGTGATTGACGACCTCGGTCTCGGACCGCACCGCGGCGCTAACGGGCTCGAGGCCGACCGGCGTCGACGCTTCCCCGACGAGCGTTCCGTCGGCCGCCACCTCGAACACGTCGAGGCGGGCGTCGGGCGTGTCGACGACGAGGAGCGTATCCTCAGACGGCGTGAGCACCAGGGGTGCACCTGCTGCACCTCGAAGTACGTGTACCGGGGAGGGTCGCCGTGATGGAGGCGAGCGACGACCACAGCGCCGCCGTCTCGAGGAACGAACGACACGTGTTCTCCCCCTACCGGTGGGTCCGACGGCTGGGCGGCCGTGCCCCGGCGCCCATCGAGGACGGCCAGTGGCGCAGATCGCGGAGTCCGGATCGATGCTTCTAGATCAACCTCGGCCGTCTGAATTGCCGATGCGGCATTTGATTGCGCCCACGGCAGGTCCTTTTCCAGGCCCTCTTTCCCCGCCGTTTGGCGCCAATTGCCTATCTCACTGGCAGCAGGGGGGTTCCCCCCAGGGGACGGGAGGCTGGAGGTGACGGCCCCGGCACGGACACGGTGGTGGATGGCGGCGCTCTTGGCGGTGGTCCCGACGGGCCTGCTCCTGGCTACGCTGGAGCTCGGCGGGCGGAGAGCCGGCTTCCGTCCGGAGACCTGGTCGGTGCTCGACGACGAGTTGGGATACACCATGCGGGTTCCCACCCAGTCCTTCCCCGTCCAGCGGGCCGACCTGATCGTGCTGGGCGATTCGCTGAGCTACCCGGGCTATCCCGTCGCGGGCACCGAAGAGTCCTTCGTCGATCGGCTTCGCGACTCCGGCCTGAGCACGGTCAACCTCTCCGGCATCGGCTACGGCACCGATCAGGAGCTGCTGCTGCTGAAGCGGCACCTGGCGGAGCTACCGGCGGTCCCGCACCTGGTCGTCAACTTCTGCCTGTTCAACGACCTGATCGACAACGGCAACGAGGTCAATCCCCATGACGGCTTCCGCCCCAAGCCCTACTTCGAGCTCGAGAATGGTCGGCCCGTCTACCGGGGCGACCATCTCGATTTCTCGGCGCTCGACCGGTTCTCGCTCTACGTCCGGCAGCGCTCCGGCGCGGTCTACCTGCTCCGGCGCGTGCTCGGACTGGAGCGCCTTCCGGAGCCCGATCGGCAGACGCCCGGCCCGTCTTCCGAGCGCCGTTTCCGGGTATGGCACACCGGCCGGGCCCCTGACCAGGCAACCTACGTGCGACACCTGGCGCAGTCCCGGAAGGGGATTCCCGTGACCGAGGCCCTGCTCGGCGAGCTGGGCCGGATCGCGGCCGAGCAACTGGCCTCCGAGCTCGCCCTGTTTCTCCACCCGAGCGGGCATCAGCCTGCGGGCGAGTCACCCTGGCAGCTCGACCCGGCGGTCCGCGCGATGGTGGTACGGCTGAACCGGGAGGCCGCGGGCGACGGTCGTGTCTTCACGGCCTACGACATGGGCTGCCACTACCGGCAGGAGGAGCTGCCCTACGCGACGATCTCCTTCGATCGCGTCGGCCACCTGACCCGGCGGGGTCACGCCGAGGTCGCCCGGGCCATCGGAGGGTGGGTGCGCGGCGAGCCGATCCACCCGGAGTGCGACGTTCCCCTGCCGGGGGAGACTCCTGCCGAGTTGACGCAGCGGTGACCCGCACGGGACGTTAATCCACGTACCCCAGTACGCGCAGTGCATCGATGGCTTCCGGATCGGCGGTGCGCAGGATTCCGGGCACCATCGAGTCCAGGTTGGGCTCGGGGCCGGGTTCCGTGCCGCCCGAGTAAATGTCGACGGCGGTCTCCAATTGGTCAAGATAGGCGTCGAACAGAGGGTGCGGATTCTCCGGGTCGAACAGGTTCCTGGTCTCACCCGGGTCGTCGTCGAGGTTGTAGAACCGGTGGTGCCCTCTGGACGACCAGATCAGCCGATACCCGTCGCGCTGAAATGCGCGCATACGATGGAGGTAGGGTGTGAGGCGGCCGATGTTCGCGTCAAGATCCTTTCGTGTGAAGTTTGAGAGCACCTGCACGGGCCAATAGTACTCAGCGAAGATCCCCTCGCGCTCGTCTTCACCACCCCGCGCGTCAGACAGCAGGTCGTGGCCATGGTGAGCAAAGGCGTCGTCGCTCACGCCGCACGCCGCGAGCACGGTGGGGAAAAGATCCAGGATCTGTCCCTCACTTGCGTTGGTCTCGCCCGCTCGTCCACCGCCGGGAAGGCGCACGAGCAGTGGCACCTTCACGGTGGTGTTGTACAGCCCGAAGACGTGCTCGATCAGGCCGTTCTCGCCATGATGCTCGCCGTGATCGGAGGTGATGATGATCAGCGTGTCGTCGTGCCGTCCGTCCTTGCGCAGGGTCTCGAGGAGATCGCCCACGTAATAATCGACACCCGCCACCTCTCCGTCGTAGAGGTCGGAGAGTGTACGGATCTCCTCGGGCGGAAAGGGTCCGCCGAGGTAGTAACGCGCCCATTTTCGACGACCGATCTTGAGGGCCGCCCCGATGTTCGCATCTTTCGGCAGGAACTGGCTCCGGAACGGCTCCGGTGGTAGGTAGGGGGTGTGCGCGTCCATGTAGTTGATGTACGCGAAGAAGGGGCGGTCGCGATCCGCGTGTTCCAGAAACCGACGGAAGGCCCCGTTGTTCGGATGCACCTCTCCCTCGCCGCCGTAGAGCCATCTTGCGCCCGGCCGCCACGTATCCACGAAGTCATCGAGGTCGAAGCCCTGTGTCAGGTTCGTTGTCCTGCCCACGAGCGGGTTGCCCGACGCGCCCCAGGTCGCGTACCCGGCGTCGCGCAGGATCTCCACCAGGGTGGCAAACTCGTTGCCCAGTGAGAGATGCTCCTGCGTGGCGCCGTGCTGGCAGGCATGCAGACCGGTGAACAGGGATGCGTGGCTGGGCAGCGTCCAGCTCGAGGTGGAGTAGAAACGCGTGAACCGGATGCCCTCGCGGGCGAAAGCGTCCACCTCCGGAGTCGTTGGCCGGTCGTAGCCGTAGCAGGACACCCGGTCTGCCCGCACGGTATCCATCACGACGATGATGACGTTGGGCCGGTTCTTGACACCCCCGATGGATCGCCGGGTGATGGTGTTTCCCGCCAGCAGGACCGCGACCACGATAAGACCTGCGGCCGCCCCGATCATCAACTGGGCTCCCCGCCGTTCGAGGAACTCCTTCCGCGCTTTCGGACGGACGAGCAGGAAGTAGACGGGCACGTGAACGACGGCGAGCACGACGAAGAACGTGATCATGAGCCGGCGGTCGCGCTCGTAGAGCCAGGAATCGTGCAAGACGGTCCAGGCCCACACCGGCAGCGACGCGGCGGCAAACATGGCGAGGCCGACGCACACCTCGGCCCCGCTTCGTATCCGCTTGCCGAGCCGCCGGACGATCGGGCCGGTTGCCACCCCGAGCAACAACGCGACGCCCCCGCCTGCCAGCCCGGCCAGCAGATACGTCCACGCCGATTGCGTCAGCACATCCAGGGCCAGCCACCGCAGTCCCTGTCGTACGTAGTGGTTGCTGCGCAGGTTCGCAGCACCGACGATCAGGCCTGCAGCCGTGCCCCACAGAATCGAGATGGAAAGGACGGTGAGTGCCCGCTTCATTGTGTTTCACCATACCGCTCGCGGCATTCCGATGCCACAGTGCACGAGGAGGATGGCGACGTCGAGTCGTTCAACGGTAAGCTTCGAAACGGGCTTGCGGACACGGAGATCTCCTTCACGCGGGAGGATCGGAATCCAGACCGTCCGGCTCGATGGAATTCGCACGTGCTCCAACTTGACGCATGGTACGATCACTGGAGGCGGGCAAAGGTACAGGAAAATCTCAAGATGCAGGATAGGATCTCGTCAAAACTCTCGAATCTCTTTTTGGCGATACTTTCTCTTGTCTCTGCACTGTCGTTGACTGAAATATCCTTGAGGCTGTTTTATGTGCCGGTCGAACCGTTGGACTTGGACGGAATCGTACCCTGGGACGCTGGTGATAATGCCCAATACACTCCTGCACTGAATGAACATGGATTCCGAGAAGCAGCCTATGGTGACGAGATTCTGACGGATGATTTCACGAGACTGTTGTTTCTAGGAGATTCTTTTACCTTCGGTCTCGGCGTCCAAGATGGAGCTAAACGTTTCAGTGACTTGGTGGAAGATCGACTCAATCTTGCGTCCAATCAAGGTAACTCGGCGAGTTGTTTTCATATCTACAATGCAGGTGTCCCGGGTACAGAACCGGAGGAATGGGTCGGTTATCTGAAGGAGTTACAGCCAGTTTATCAACCGGATCATGTCTTTGCGATTTTTTTTCTGAGAGATGGAACTGAACTGTGCACCTCATTACGCTGCTATGAAGAAGTCATCAATCGAATCAAGAGCAGGTACACAGAGCGTTTCCTATACAAGCACAGTCATCTGGGAAAGTTTCTTTATGGTGGTTTGATACGTAAGGTATTCTCTGACTATTACGAGAACGAGGTTATTGACGCTTACTTGGGCTCCGAGCAAGAACGCTCCTTCTGGATCAAACAGCAGAAGAAGTTGCTGGAAATCCGCGATACTGCTGTTCAAAGTGGAGCGGAGTTTCATCTGGTGATCTTCCCAATCCTGATCGAGCTGGATCGTGGTTACCCATTTCGTCAAGTGGAAGCTGAAGTTATCCGCTTTGCAGATGATGCCAAGATTTCTGTGTTTTCAATGACCGATGGATTCATGGGGCAAGATGCCCGACAGCTGTGGGTTTCGCGGAGTGACCAGCATCCGAATGAAAAGGGTCATGAAGTAGCGGCTGAGATTCTCTTTCCTTACATTCATGGGGTCTTGGAAAAACCGGATACTCGTCCACCGAGTTGAAGGGTCGATTCCGGGGGGATGTTGGCCATGGTCGTCCGGGAGAACCGTTGCCCGAGATTAGCCTGCAAGCCTTGGATTCTCGAGTAGACCCACCGCGGAGTTTAGTCCGAGGCGAGCTTTCAATGCGAAACGACGGGGACAACCTGCGGTCTTCCTGGATCTCGATCACACTGACGGCGGCCGGTCTTGCCGCGGCGTTCATTCTCCTCTCGGTGCTGTACGAGACCCACTTCCCGATCGTCGTGGAGCGGCTCAACGTCTGGTTCGGAGCGGACGTCATCCGATACACCGAGTGGATGCAGGGCGAGGGCTTTCGCTGGTTCCTTCATCCCGTCTGCTTTGTGCTCTACCGGGTGTACGGCGAGGCACTCGCCGTCCTCGGCATCACGCCGACGGGGACGTCGATGGCCGTGACGGGCCTTCCCGTGATTCTCTTCACGTCGTTCGGGATGGCGCTGGCTGCAGGTGTTGTCCTTCCGCCGGGGCAACGGTCCTTCCTGCGGGTGGCGGGGATCGCCGCCGTTTCCTTGGTCGTCGGCCCGGCGCTCCTCTTCGGCCCCACTCCGGAGAGCCACATGCCGGGGGGGGCGGCGCTTCTGGCAGAAGCGGCACTCCTATACGACGGAATCCGCGGTAGGGCCTCCGGCGGCACACGGCGGTCGGCGCTCCTCCGGTTGGGGTACGCCGCCTTCTTCGGGGTTCTCGCCACGGGTTTCAGCATCACCAACATGGTCCCCGCCACGCTCCTCTACCTGCCGCTCCTCGCCCACTTTGAACTAAGCCCCCGGGAGTGGCAGGTCGCCAAGCGGATCGCCAGGTCGCTGGCCGCGCTCGCCGTCGTGGGTGTCGTCGCGTTGGTGAGCATCACGCACGCCTGGCGGATCCGGAGGATCATGGAGGACGAGAGCCACTTCACGCACGCGCCCAGCATCCGGTCCATCGCCGCGAGTTTCGATGCATCGACCGCAAAGCAGTTCGGGGTGCCGGAGATCGGCGTGAGCATGAGCGACGATCCGATTCTCCCCACGAGGGGGCTCGCGCCGCGCCGACAGTTCGCACCGGTCCCCACGCTGGCGTTCATCCTGTGGATGGCGGCAATCGTCTTGTGGTACCGGCGGCCGGAGACCGCGCGCTGGGCCCGGCACTTCGCCCTGGCATCGCTTGCCGCTTTCCTGTCGATGGTGCTCTTCTACGCGATCTACGCCTCACACGAAGCGTTTCTCTTCTCCGCCCACTCCTGGCCCTTTCTCGTGGCCCCCGGTCTCGCCGCGATCGTGGACAGTCTGCGCACGCCCCGTCGGGCCGAGGTGATCGGCTTCGCGGCCGCGCTTTCACTGGGGATCATCCAGACGGTGATCGGGGTCGCGTCCCTGTTCGATTCGTTCAGGGAACTTTGAAGGCCCCACCTTCCCGGAACCACGCTCGAGCACGACACCTCGCTCGCCAGCGGACGAAACGGTCGGGATCGATGACAATAGAGCGTCTGCTCGATAGCTCGATCGCGAGCGGACCGTAGAAGGTGGAGGCAACCGCCTACCCGTGCTCACGTGTTCTCTTGTTTGCGGGTTCCAAAGAGCGCTTTCTTCCGGGGATTTCATTCGGCATACCCCGCTCACGGACGTCGTTCCCGTGTGCGGCAAGGACAGAATTCAACCGAAGTGACGGAAGTCGTCGTTCCAGGGCGGCTTTCGCGGTAGAGTGCGCAATCACGAGCTGCCGAACGAGGAGAACCCGATGACCGAGCCCGCACAGCGCAAACCGCTACGCCTGTGGCCCGGAGTGCTGATCGTCGCGCTCCAGCTGCTGCTGGCCTACGTGCCCCGCCAGTACTCCGCCGGATCGATGGCGATGTTCTACGGGATGATGGGCTCGCTGCTCGGCGGCACGTTGCTGGTCTGGATCTGGTGGCTGGCCTTCAGCCGCGCCCGCTGGTTCGATCGGCTGGGAGGCGTGGCGCTGATGATCGCCGGCTTCGCCGCCGCGGTCGCGCTGTCCCACCCGTCGGCGAGGATGGTGATCCTGATCCCGGGCGTCCCGTTTCTGTGCGCGGCGTTCGTCCTGTCGCTGTTCGCCGGGCGACGCTGGGTGACGGTGGTCGCCGTGCTGATTGCCGCAC
>Ga0209536_100013288_pt1 | contig 11884 bp, 13 predicted proteins | sample DeeMarSeWOR28_12_FD_187461 | JGI IMG/M metagenome (GOLD analysis project Ga0209536, IMG submission 187461) | Marine sediment microbial communities from White Oak River estuary, North Carolina - WOR-2-8_12 (SPAdes) (version 2) | ecosystem: Environmental > Aquatic > Marine > Intertidal zone >...
GGTTCTGCTGGAGCGGGTTCGGCGCCATGGTCGAGAACATCCCGCCCATCAAGGAGAAGTTGGGAGTCCACCCTCTCATTATTACCATTCCCTGGGGTGAGGAGGACCAAACCCAAGGCGTTATTGACCTCCTCTCCATGAAGGCCATCCGCTGGCAGGAAGAGACCCTGGGCGCGGCCTTTGACGAGCTGGAAATTCCCGATGAATTCCTGGAGGAGGCAACCCAGCGCCGGGAAGCTCTCATTGAGGCCCTGGCCGAGGTGGACGATCAACTTTTGGAGACCTATCTGGCCGAGCAACCCCTTACTCTGGAAGACCTCAATCTGTTCCTTGAAAGTATTGTGAATAATAATGGTGCTGTCTTCTTGAAACTCAGGCAAGAAGGTCGGGCGTGGATGTCGAGAGAAGGAGTAGAAGTCTATATTATAGGAACCGATGGATCAGATAAGATTAAGATTAGACCAAACAACACGGCTCTGGAAATATGGACACTGAGTGAGGCTGTAAGAAAAAAAGGAGGCGAGTGAAGAATCCGCACCCAAAGGGCATATCGGATAGTTTAACAAAGATACTATAGTTCACGCCTGTCCATAGGCTAGACGAGGGCAACGTCTGTTCGCCCACAGAAGCGCAATGAAACACAAATGCTGTACCACTATCGAGGTGAGCTATCCGCTCCCCCTGCCTCATATGAGCAAGTGGTAAAATCGATGTTTGCGCCGCATTGAGCACAGGTGTGTGATTTGTTGAACTCGTCTGAAAAGATCTCTTTTTCTGCTCCGCAGCTGTCGCATTTGCAAATGAAGGATTTCAGATCCTTGAAAGATTCCCATCCCGGACAATGTTGAGGGGTGGTGGTCATTGTAAATCTCCTCTGTCGTCTGTGTATTCAGCTGTAGTAAAAGATACATTTGTTGGTGCGCAGAAGTCTAACAGGGAGTTTAGCGACCCATCCCAAAAAAGTCCAGCAAAAATGGAACTCCTTTACCCTAACAAATAAAGAAAGGACAGGGCTTTTCAGGGTACAGTGAACTCCCAACCCTCTTGTTTTTTTCTCTCCTTGTTGACCTCAAGTCTAACATTTCAACCACTAACTTGTGTGAGGTACAACATTTGCATGGCAAAAGTAGGGTAATTTGTGGTAAATTGCCTAACTATGGATTTTTTCTCCCCAATTATTAAAAGGGTGCAAGGCGGAATTGAAACCGGAGTCACCCCCTTGGCAAGGAGGTTATCCAGATGCGTATTTTGAAGAAACGATCTCTTGTCGTTCTTTTGGCAACCGCCCTATTGTTTACGTGGTTGGCATCTCCTGTCTTAGCCGCTGAGAGGCGGTATCCTTATGTTTCTGGAGAAGACAGAAATGCGGTGGCCATGGGGTTCGACCTCATTCTGCTCAGACCTCTTGGTCTCGTGGCAACGGTGGTAGGTACCGCCGTTTTCATCGTCTCCATACCCTTCAGCGCACTTGGAGGTAACACTGGCGAAGCTGCCAAGGCTCTGGTGGTGGCACCTGCCAAGTACACCTTTGTCCGTCCACTGGGAGCGGAAATAAGTCATTGAGGCAACTCTTTACCCTGAAATGAAAGAAATTTGAGCCAATCCCTTGGGGGATAGACTTTATCTACCCCACCTGATTAATATGCGGCCGGATCGTGAGCGCTGCGAGACGATTCGGCCTTATTGCTTTAGATCTGGTACCCACTAAAAAACGGTAATTCATGAACCTCCAGCAGGCCCTCTCTCTAGGCATTCTGCAAGGACTCACCGAATTTCTTCCGATCAGCAGCTCAGGGCATTTGGTGTTAGCGCAGCACCTATTGGGTCTTCATGAATCGCAGCTTTTTTTCGATGTTGCCGTTCATGTTGGCACCCTAATGGCGGTTTTTTTGGTATTTCGCACCGACCTCCACGAGATGTTAAAAGACAGCCTAACGTTCCTGAAGGGTATTCGACCGTCGTCAACTTCAGACGATACGGCTGCTTTAGGTAACGGCGCGAAAATGTTCTTAATGATCCTGGTCGGATCTGTCCCCGCTGTGTTAATTGGCTTGCTTTTTAGAGACGTGGTTGAATGGCTTTTCACCTCACCCTTAGTTGTGGGTCTCGGCCTATGGACTACGGGTCTTATCCTGATCTGGAGTCGCTGGTCCCGAGAGCGGTTCAAGGATCTACGCACTCCCAAGGTCTCGCAAGCGCTTCTTGTTGGCCTGGCTCAGGGAGCCGCCATCAGTCCCGGTTTGTCACGTTCTGGAATGACCATTACAACCGGCTTACTTCTTGGCCTCAGTCCGGAGCTGGCGTTTCGCTTCTCTTTTCTGCTTTCCATTCCGGCTATTTTGGGAGCGCTGGCCCTGGAAGTGCATCAAGGCGGCACCGCTCATCCAGGCTGGCAGATGTTGGCTGCTGGCTTTTTTTCCGCTTTTCTGGTGGGCTGGGCAGCATTGCGCGCTTTGCAGGCATTGGTGGGAAGGGGCAAACTCTTCTACTTTGCCCCCTATTGTTTCCTGTTGGGGACGTTTGCTTTTATCATTGCCTTCTAGCCCGCATTTTTCGTGCTCTTTCCCGATTGGACATTGATGTGAGGTGGGAATAAGGGAAGGACAGGATAATCTGCCCCACAAGCAGCATAGTCGCAGCTATTTATGTTGCAGTCCCAGGGTGGTTGGGGAAGGCTGATGGGACAGTGATCTCAACAATTTCTTAAATAGCAGAAAAATGCGGGCTGGTTGTTGGTGCCACCGATTTTATCGTCTGTCTGGAAACAATTGTTTTCGAATATATGCAGAAACACTCAATCCCTCCTGCTCGGCGAGAGTTTGCAGGTGGGCGTAGTCTTCCTCTTTGACTCGGAACGAGATTTTCCTGGTGGGCTTTTGCTCGGTACCTGTCTTTAATCTGTAAAGTTGTCGGCGGGTCCGGTTAAGCTGACGGATAATTCGGCTTCGTGCTCTTTTGTCCTCCAGCGATGGCTTCTTTCCTTTTGAGATCTTTTGGGAGAGAGAGCGATCGTGCTCCAAGAGTAGATCCTTGAGATGCTCGATATCCTCTTCCAGCGCCGCCTCGGATGTCGCAACTATCTCAGCCATGGCGTAGCGGTGCTCCTCACCCTCCATCAAAGGTTGTTACGACCAGGGTCAGATCAACTCCACCAGCTTCCGACGCACCGCATAGTGCACCAGTTCTGCTGTGCTCTTGCACCCCAGCTTCAAGAGGATATTCGTGCGATGTGTGTCCAGGGTTCGCACGCTTATGTTGAGTATCTTGCCGATATCCTTTCTGCTTTTTCCTTCCGCAATAAGCTTGAGCACCTCCCTCTCGCGCGGTGAAAGCTTTGTCCGCCCATCTTCTTCACCGGTCTGCAGGTATTCTTCGGCATGATCGCCTGCGATGGACGGGCTGAGAAAGCGCTCGCCCCTACAAACAGCTTTGAGGGCGCCAACAAGACACTGAGCGTCAGTGTCTTTGACCAGGTAACCTGAGCCACCCGCTTCGAAGAACTGTGCAACAAATCCTTCGTCCTTGTGCATGGTCAGCGCCACCACCTTTGTCTCCGGCAAAGCCTTCGTTATCCTGCGGGTTGCCTCAATACCGCTCATGTCCGGCATTGAGAGGTCCATGAGTATCAGATCCGGTCGGCACTCTTTCACCCTTTCAAGAGCAGTGCGACAGCTGTGGGTGCTACCGATGACACAGAATTCTGGTCTGGCCTCTAGGAGGAGCTTCAGCGACTCGGCAAAAATAGTGTGGTCGTCAACGAGAAAAACGTTATGTCTTCGCATGGCTATGCCGCGGGCATATTGGGTTACATGCAGTTAGACTAATACTCGTTGTTCAGTAAAAGGAAGGAATTTGACCTTTTCCTTGTAGCAAATTTCTCACTGTAAGGTCAATAAGAATTAAATTGACACTATACGGGCTTCTTGTTATATAAAAAAGGTTATCTACGGTGGGGCTGTAGCTCAGTTTGGGAGAGCGCTTGAATGGCATTCAAGAGGTCGTCGGTTCGATCCCGATCAGCTCCACCAGCTATTTCAATAATTTAGCTGACAGCAGCTTTTTCGGATATAGAGGATGTGTCCATCTTGTAACCATCCTCTTTTTTCTTGCCTGAAGTCAATCCGTTCAAGAGTTTTGTCTCTTCCCTCGATATCGTCTATGTGTGACGACCTCCTCCTCACTCCTTGTTGCCAGCCTTGCGAAGTTTGTTCCGCAGCATCTCGATGTGTAACCGGAGGTCGTAAAGTCCTTCTGCATAGGCAGGCGGTATGGAGATATTCGATACTTGGTTCTCTACTTTATTGAGTTTAGCAAGATATTCTTCCAAGCGTTCGGCTACAAAATCTTTCTGTATGTCGGGATCGACCTCCTTAAGCTCGGAATACCAACGGTAGATTCGCGATCGCATTCTCCACTTGTATATTAGCGGCATGACCTTGAAAAGAGGATACAGTAATGCAAACAAGGGCACCAGCATGACCACCATACGGGTCAGGAAATTTGCCACCCAGAAGGGAAGGTAGCGCTGCAAAAACGGCGGTCCAGATTTATAAAACCTTACAGCTTCTTTGCTTAGGTCGAAATCAACATATTTGGGCGAGGGGAATTGACCTTCTTTCTCGAATCCGCCTCCCTTATGATGGGTTTCTTCGGCCGCCTGAAGAAGCAGGTTGATCAAGGCCGGATGTAGATCCGATCGTGCCGCAAGTTGGGTTGTCACGGCTACCAGAGTGATATCCCGTGAAGGAATATTGGCCTCAAAATTGAGCACACCCTCGGGCACTTCTAGAACATGTAAATAATGGTATCGGAGTGCATAAGCCTTAGCCCGCTCGAGTCCCATTAGCTTTATCGATCTTGATTTCATGAGTGGTTGAATATACGGTGAACGGTGGGTAGTGACAAAAATTGCTGCATCAAGCTTCTTTTGCAAAAGCATATTGGCTGCCTCTTGAGAGCCGTGTGAGAGTAACCGTGTGTTTTTTTCGGTAATGCCATTCAGTTCAAGTAACTGCAGAGCTAAAATTTTAGTGCCACTGCCTTCTTCGCCAACGGCGAGGCGCAATCCCTTCAGATCAGGGAGACGAGCTAGTGTGAGGTTTGTTTGATGAAAAATCCAAAGTGGCTCATAATAGAGACTACCCAGCGATATGATCTCATCTGATTGAGCCAGTGTGCTAAAACCACCTGCTATTAAAGCCACATGAACCCCATCTGATTCTGCTTCAAGCAACCTCATGTTCTCAGCGGATCCCGCCGTGGGGAGCACCTCTAAACGGATTCCATTTCGCTTTAGAATTTCGCTGTAGGCTCCCCCATAGGCAAAGTAAGCGCCCGACGGTGAACCAGTGGCTATGGATATGCGGCGGGGAGGAGCAGGATCCACAAATTGGTAAGCGACGACAAATCCAATGCTCGCTATCAAGATAGCTGGCCCGAATACTTTTATGTATTCTCCAATGGTTCTCATACTTAGTTTAGCCACAATTGTCCTAACTCCTTTCAAGCAATATTAACAGTATTACAGTGATGGAATAATTCGAAACTTAGAATAGCAAGAATAAGAGATAAGCTGTAAGAAATTTACCAATCACAATACAGTCGCATGTTTCGATCCTCTGAGGTTTTCATTAAAAATATTCGCCTTTTTTTGAAAAAGCAACAGTTACATGTTGGGTATCAATCATTTTCAGAGAGTGCTTGAAGCCCAGCATGCTCTGGCCTCCATTAATATCCATTCAAACCATATTTCTGCGTACAAGCTCACCTCTTTTGCCAATAATCCTGTACCCGTCTGGCACGAAATGTGCTTTTGCATCTTACATTCACCAACCAATCCCAATTTAACAACCACCTAAGATTTGAAATTCAGTTTATCTGAAAGTCAAATTGACGCCGAGTCAGGGAGACGGTATGGGTACACTTTCATTATTGAAGAAAAAAGCTCTCACTGTTTTGATTGTCGAGGACGATAACGAACTCAGAGAAAGTTTGCACGCTGAGTTCGAACTGGAAGGCTTGACTGTTCTGACGGCCACGGACGGAAGTGAGGCTGTCACCTCGGTCCGCAGGCTCAAGCCTGATCTAATTTTGATGGACATTTGGATGCCAGTCATGGACGGCATTGAAGCGACAAAAGTTATCAAGGCAGATCAAGCAACTAAACATATCCCCGTGGTAATGCTAACAGCGGCGGACAAAAAAGAGGATATTGTCAGGGGACTTGAAGCAGGAGCAATTGACTACATCACTAAACCGTTCTTTATGCCCGAGCTAAAGGCACGTATGAGGGCAGCGCTGCAACATAAGATAATGTACGATGAATTAAAAAGAATTCAAGAAACGCTTATACGTGATACGCGTCTGAGTACCATGAGAGAACTGACAGAGGCGGTTCAAGGATCCGTTAATGGACCCCTAACTGTGATTTTGGGAAGGATAGCTCTTCTTCGGAGAAAACGTGGCAATTTATCGGACGATGATTTGCGAACCCTCGAGAAAGCCGCAAATAAAATTAAAGACATCATCAATCATTTGGGAATTATCGAATGCCTTTACCCGACACCCTTACTCCCTGATAGTGAGTTGGTTGACCTGACCTTGCTCAATTAGCCCCTGGGAAAAAGCTATCTCCTTGCTCTGAGATCAGTCAACGTAGTGGCTCCTCAATCTAAAATCTGAAATTGCCCTAACTCCAATCACGACCGCTTTCTTTAGAAGATCACCAACAAAAAAGGCCATCCTCAAATGGCCTTTCCTTATTTCTTAAATTGGTCCGTCGAAGTCTACATCCGAATCATCTTGTTCACCTGAGAGTTGACAGAATCATAAATCTCTTCGTCCGTACCGTAGATGTCCACAATGGTCCTGTGATTAATTAACTTCTCGATGATGAAGGCAGTGATGTAAAGGCTGATGAAATTGGGACGTCGCACGAGCGTCCGAAGTGGTGAGATCTGGTATTGAACGTCGAAGTCTTCCGCGGATATCAAAGTCTTGATGCAACCAGATAACTGGCGCTCGAGCTCCTTCTTGTTTTTGGTCTCTATCAATTCTCGCTCGATCAGCTTCATGGCGATTCGATTCGCCAGATCTTCCCCTACTTCGTAAAGCTGATTGATGGCCCCGGCTCGTGCCGCTTCCTTGGCAGAATCCAGACGGGAGATTACGTTGCTCTCTCTAATATTGGGTCGGTAGTCTCTAGCCATGTTCTTACACCTCGAAAAAGAATCTCTACCACTGCCCTCCGTGGCCTTGGTGTGGATTCTCCTTTCATTACTAAATTGTTAGCACCATACTACAGAAAGCCGCTATCTCATTCATCGCGTTCGCTCAGAAAGCTTTCGAGAGCTTCCAGCACAGCCTCATCCATTTGGGAAAAATGAACGCCGATGATATATCCTCCTCCGTTCTGTTTGGGTCTCGACCAAACCACCTCGCCTTTCAAAGGAATGACACCGTGCCGAGAAGAATTCAGCTTGGTACGAAACACACTACCAACTTTGAGATTGGTTGGAGAGTGCAACCGCATGCCCCCCAAGCTGATATTAAGAATTTTAATATTCTTTGACTCAGAAGTCTCGTCTGATATTAGTTGTTCCGGCGGTAGTTCGTTTCGCGGGTGCTCTCGTCTTTCGGGCAAGTTCACCTGAATACCCGCCCCTTTGATGAGAGAATAGAGATAGTCAACCAAGCCGGTCAACCGAATCTTACTTTCCGTTGACCTCTCTTGTTCCACATGAGTTTCAACGTTTTGGTGGAGGGTGGAAATCTCAAGAAGCAAGTTATCTAACTGAACCCTGCGCTCCCTGTTCATTCCTGAGGTGTTGATGCTATTGATCAGCGGTCTGAGGGTGAACTTGATCTTCTGTTCCAGAAGGTCAAGCTGTTCTTTTACGGAACCTCCCATTTGGCCAGCCTGTGTTGGGGTTCCCAAGCTTTGGTATCTTTCCTTTGTATAAATAACCTCTTATAAGATTGCTTTTTGTTTAACACGATTTTTTCCCATTCGCAAGTAAAGAACACATTCCAGGAGCTTCCACAAAATGAATAGTTGAAGGAAATGGAATTTTGACTTCAGGGGGAAGATTAAACAATTTTTCTTGACGAAGCCTCCGGCTATATTATAGTTAACCTCGTTCGTCGTAGCAGTTTCACTTCAGATGTTTGCGCTTGGTCTTGCTGGTGGGTGAGGTGTTTGCACCGCCGGTCATTGACAAAGATACATCTGAGGGCTTGATTGCCGGGGAAACCACCAAAATTGATATGAAAGGACTTGCCCGATGGACTTCGATCTCTACGAAGGTCTCTACATCTTCGAAATAACACTTGGCTATCAGGTGGGTGATGAAGAACACATGACTGTTCCCTTCATCCTCAGAGCCGACGATTCAGATGAAGCGGAGGAGCTCGTTCACGAATATCTGGAAATAAACCAACTCGCTGGTAAGTTCTGGATTGCCGAAATTACCGAGCCATTTGATCCCGAGGAGTACCAGACCCACGTTGATGAGGGAGAAAGAGAGCGTTGGGACCGTCTGGAAGACTATAGCGAGGAAGACTTTCTGGAAATACTTCACTCTGAAGATCTGTGATCAATTCCCTGCGATTCAAGGCTCTTTGCGGTGGGTTTTTGGGCGATGTCTTTCTGCAACAGTTACTTAGAAGGTAGCAAGCCTTTTGAAAAAAAAAGATCCAGAACATATCGGCACGATTCTCAAACAACTCTTCAGTGAACACGAGTGGGAAGAACAACTTAAAGCCTCCCTCACCCTGCTGCAGTGGCAGGAAGTTGTGGGAACTCAGATTGCCAGGCAGAGCCAACCCGAGTACCTAAAGGACGGCATACTCCATGTTAGAGTGGAAAACTCTGTGTGGCTTAACCATCTCCGTTTTCTGGGGGAGGAACTCCGGCACAAGTTAAACAAAAAACTATCCTCTTCCTCTGTAGAGATAAGTGAGATACGCTTTCGCCAGGGTCCTCTGGACCCGGTTACGACACCACCGGTCTCAACCGAGCCCAAAGCCCCCACGATTACCCGAGCCCCCAGCGAACCACCCCCACCCCTAGACCCAGAGCAGCAAAGGCTTCTCGAAACAATTCCAGATTCTGATCTGCGCAAGGCTCTAGAGATGCTGCTCAGAAGGCAGCGGGACCATTCTCGTACATAGCGTTCATCTCATCAGTGTAGCTGCCGTCACTCTGGCAGATGGCAAACGGCTTATGCACCCGCAGCTCTTCTCCTCCCCCTTTTATTGACTCCAAATGTACCAGCTTGGCCTCTGCCTCTAAAGTCGTGTGGATGAGGGTCAGATGCTTTGGGGCAAACCCTCCAATACTGATTTCCCTGAGTAGATTGGGCAACCGCCGAGCCGGGTAGATTATCGCCAAACGTCCTTTTCGCGGTAGAAGCTGAGCAGCCGCCCGCACCACATCTGCAAGACTAGCAAATAACTCGTGCCGAGCGATCGCCCTCTCCTCATTGGGGTTTAACCTCCCGCTGCTAAGCTTACCGTATGGTGGATTACTCACCACCAGGTTGACTGGTCCCTCCACCATGCCGACTTGTAAGTTTCGCAGGTCTGCCTGGACAATACTAATCAGGTGCGAAAAGTTATTTATAACCACATTTCGCCTTGCCATGGATACAAACGATTCTTGAATTTCAATACCGGTGATGTGGTCCGCTGGACTTCGAAAGGCAATCAGTAGCGGGATAACACCGCAGCCGGTGCCGAGGTCTACCACCCGATCCTGTGAACGGATCTGGGTGAGTCCAGTAAGCAACACGGCATCGATGGAGAAGCGGTAGCCCTTCTTGGGTTGAATGATTTTTAGACGCCCCTGAAAAACCTCATCCAGGGTCTCCCCTTCCCGAATTCTGTAGTCATTAGGTGGGCACATCTTCGAGAGGATCCAAAAGGTTCAGAACTGAACCGTCGATGACCTTTGGATAAAAATAGGTGGACTTGTGCGGCATGATCAATCGGGAATTTGCCACCTCTTGTAACTGCTCAATTCTGGTCTGATTTATCAAGAAAGCAACGTGGAAAAGACCACGGTCCACCTGCTCTACAGCCTCGTAGGCGTCGTGCCGGTATTTGATCCTGGTTTCATCGTTGAGTGTCCCCTCCTCCACATTGAGGAGTCCTTTGAGGATTAGCTCAGTAAGTACTACCACATCCAGTTTCTGCAGCGGTGGTTGCATGTGGCTACGCCAAAATTCATGATTGACGTCTTCTCGCAACTTCAGAAGGACGAACTGACCGGCTTGGGATTCATAAACGCCAATAAAATGACGATCGCCAGCAGAGTGCAAAGAGTTGAGGAATTCTTCAAGTGCCTGTTTACGGTCAGAAGCATCAAAGGGAAAACGCACTACTTCAAAGTAATCAGCAGCCCGTGCCAGAAATGCGGCCATTTGAAACTGTGGCAAATCAACAAACATACGATGCGTGGGATAAATGGACAGTCCCTCCTGATTCATATCGGCCAGATACATGAGAACAAAGTTAAACGAGGCCCGCTTTCCCCTTGCAGGGTATTTCTCCCGCATGAGCTTCTGATAATTGAGAGCGGTCTCATAGCGATGATGACCATCAGCAATGAAGAGTACTTTGTCCTTCATTATGGCTATCACGCTCTGAATTACCTCTGCCTGGGTTACCCGGTACATGCGGTGATGAATACCACTGCTGTCCCGGAAGTCCAACACCGACCCTTTTTCCCTGCCCTGACGCAAAGATCGGCTCACAATGCGGTCCGGATCAGAGTAAAGAGCGAAGACCTGACTGAGGTTGGCTTTGCAGGCGCTCATGAGTCTCAACCGCTCAGACTTGGTCACCTCGTATGTGCGTTCGTGGGGAAGGACAGATCCATGGGAAAAATCTTCCAACCTAACCAGACAGATGAAGCCCTGCCGTGTTCTTACAACGTTGGCTTGCTCCTGATAGCTAATCTCATAGTCGTAAAACGCTGGCCTGGGATCGAGAAGCATTATGCCTTCCCGCTGCCAAAGTTCAAGCGTATTGGCCGCGCGTGTGTACCAGTTATTGTGCTCATTGTCGCCAGGCTTACTCTGCCCCAAGATCAGTCGGATAATGTTATTGGGGTGACGGTTGTGGTACATCTCCTGTTCCTCTGGAGAAATCACGTCAAAAGGTGGTGTGATCACCTCAGCCATATTAGTGATCAATTTCTGATTGTAGAGCAGCCCCTTGAAGGGTGCAATTTCGGGCATATCGCGTTGTCTCCTATGATGGCAAATCCTAAAACTAAAAACTTCACCTTGGCGGCGCGCCCCTCACTCTCAAGCAATGGAGCCAACGCCATTTCTGATTGCAGATTTTAGATTGCAGATTTTCGATATGGTATTGAAGTATCTGGTATACTCATTGTTCAAGAAATATCTTCAATCTACATTCTGCAATCTTAAATCTCAAATCTACATTACCTTTGTCCCCATTTAAGCTTATTTCTGAGAATGGTGAAATAATCTTCCTGGCGAGATTTAATCAGAAAGAAGGGTTCCGCCGCCTGCTTTACGATGACGAGATCATCCGCTTGCAATTCACAGCCCACCTGTCCGTCACAGGTCAGGGTAACGTCCGTCGCCTTGGCACCCACCCTGATTTCGATGTAGGCATCGCCCGGCAGAACAATAGACCGATTGGTCAAGGAGAACTCACAAATGGGTGTTAAAATGATGCTCTCCGCCGTCGGGTACACGATGGGACCACCGGCTGAAAGATTGTAAGCGGTTGATCCTGTTGCGGTTGCAACGATGAGCCCATCAGCCCGGTAAGTTGTCAGCGGAAGACCATCAATGGTGACCTCCAAGTCAACAATTCGGGCTAGAGCGGCCTTGTTGATAACCACGTCATT
>Ga0209536_100013289_pt1 | contig 11883 bp, 10 predicted proteins | sample DeeMarSeWOR28_12_FD_187461 | JGI IMG/M metagenome (GOLD analysis project Ga0209536, IMG submission 187461) | Marine sediment microbial communities from White Oak River estuary, North Carolina - WOR-2-8_12 (SPAdes) (version 2) | ecosystem: Environmental > Aquatic > Marine > Intertidal zone >...
CCGCAATCCAAGCCGGTCCTTGCGTCGTCGTATCAAAGCGCACCCCTGAAAGAGACGGGTACGCCGCTCTGCAGCTCGGTTTCGGAACCAAGCAGAAGACTTGTCGCCAAAGGACCAAGATAGTTGGACTTCTCGACCAATGATCATGTCCTTTGTCGATTTCCAAGAAAAGGGTGGCCTGTCCGAGCGAGACGGCCTTTCTGATGTATTGACAACACATCTAACCGAGTCTCTCAACGCCTCTGGCAGGGTCCAGGTTGTTGAGCGAGCACTAGTGGAAAGGCTTCTTGATGAGTTAAATCTAGGCTCCTCTGAATTGGCGGATCCCGCCACAACTTTGAGGCTGGGTAAGATTCTAGCCGCCAAGCTGATCGGCACGGGCTCCCTTTACAATCTCTCCAATGGGACAGTCATGAGTCTTAGGCTGATAGACACTGAGACTTCAGCCATCCCCAAGGTGATCAACAAGGAGTTTAGTTCTCAAGTGTCACTGGAAAAGGAGCTTTTCGTACTCAACAGAGAAATTCTTCACACCATCATTTCAAAATATCCTTTGAGAGGTTATGTGGTTCAAGTCTCCGGAGATCAGATTATCATCAATCTTGGCTCAAAAACCGGAGTGGTGCTTGGCACAAAGTTTGAGATCCTGGAGGAACAAGAGCCAATAAATTATAAGGGCAAAAAGCTGGAAATAAAGCCAAAATCAGTTGCTGAGATTGAGGTTATTAAGGTTGAGCCCGACCTTTGCTATGCCAAGGTCCTAAATCACGAAAGAGACCTCAATCCTGATGACAAAATTCGGGAAAAGATTGATTAAGGAGGTCTTGGTCAAAAGCGATGACACCTAGGACTATAACCCTGTTATTTGTATTCTCTTATGTTACTCTCCTAGCCTTCTGCGGTGGTACAGCAAGACCGATTTTAAACGATAAGGAGAACGCCCCAATAGCAGTTTGGGATTTAGAAGATGTTAGTCCCCTGGGTGAGGCCAGACCGGACCTAGGCGAACTTCTGTCTTCACAGATCATCGAGACTTTTAAGAATCAAGGTAAATACACCGTCGTTGAGAGAGAGCGGTTTCTACTGGCGCTTGAGGAGCTTGGCCTTGGAACGACATCGCTAGTTGACGATAACACGCGGTTGAAACTTGGCAGGATAGTTGGGGCTAAGCTTATGGTCTTTGGAGGCTATCAAATCATCGGGGATTTCATGCGCCTCGATCTGAGGCTGGTTGAGGTAGAAACTGGTAAGACGCTGAAGGCTGTGGCCAAAACCACGCCAGCTAGCGATTTAACTGGAATGCTTGGTGTTGCACAATCAGTCGCCGAGGAGCTTCTCTAACGATTTAAGGGCCCTGCTCTTCTTTTCCTCTGAGATCACCAAGGTCTCCTCGATTATTTCGCTATCAACAACCCTGCCGCAAGGTATTGCCCCAACCAGACTCCCTGAAAGCCCGAAGTTGACAACCTACTACGAGTGGGAGGCTAAAATTCAACTTAACGAAAAAAGCGTGACTCCTCTCCTGGTGCGATTACTGCCAATCGATTAGAGAAAGCGGTAGAAAGTGGATCAAAGGTTTAAAGTGGACTCTAACCATAATAAAATGGGTGACCGCAGACCAACTGTTCCCAAAGAAAGAAATTTTGCCGGCTTTGAGGTAAAATTGGCCACCTCCTTGGGTTCAATTCAAGGTCGAGTCACCATTTACACCGGGCCTATGGGTCTGGTCGATCTGGTGCCCACTGCCTACGAATTAACGAATATCCTGGTGCATCGCTCGGTAAAGCGGGAAGAGGAAGCCGGGCGTCTCATCTCCTGCCGCTCTCAATGCGGAGTCTGTTGCCGCCAAATGGTCCCACTTTCACCGCCGGAGGCCTTTTATCTGGCGGACTTAATTGATTCACTAGACTCCGACCTCCGAAAAGAGTTGTTCAGGCAATTTGATGCAATTACAGGCCAACTAAGATACCACGACATGATTAACGAACTGCTTAGTCCCGAATACTCTGATGATCCGGCGCTTGCAATCGCCAGACAGTACTTCCAGTTTCAACTGGACTGCCCTTTTCTGGTCGATCAATCTTGCTCCATTTACCCACACCGTCCAGTGGCATGCCGTGAATACAATGTATCGTCCCCCGCTGCATGGTGCGCTGATCCTTACGCTCATGATATTGCGAAAGTCCCCATGCCTTTGCCCCTTTCCGCACCCCTTGCACGTCTTACCGCACGATTGAATGGTTGCAAACCCCGCCTGATACCTCTGACTCTTGTCCCTCTTTGGGTTGCAGAGCATGACGATTTGAGACAAAAAAAATGGCCAGGTTTACAGTTATTTCAAGAATTTATGGATGAGGTAGGGAAATCACCTCAGCCAAATAAGTGTTAAACAATTTCAGCTTTGCTACATCCCCAATCAGACTTTCTAAAACTATTACCTGCCATCTTGCCTAAAGTTGGGCAAAAGAAAGGAAATACGATGAAAAAGGTATGGATAACCTCCCTGGTCACAGCAGAGGAAGTGGTCCAGGAAGCTATGGGTCAGGTCAAAAAATATGGCCTTGAGGTAAATGGGCATTTTTGGGAGGATGACCTGGAGAAAACCGCCTGGATTAAACCCAGAACTGAATTAGTTGATGGCAAGGTAGACCTGTGGCTCATTCTGGCGTCGGAGGAAAATCTTTCTGCCCCTTCCATCCGATATGGACTTTCCCTTCTGGCCCTTACTGTACAGGCTCAGCTAGGCCTCGGTTTTCCCATTGTGATTCTCCTTTCTGAAGGCGAGACTCCCCCAGTTGAGAGTCTTCCAAACCCGCTCAAAAATGCGGATTTTTTGTCGGCCAAAGATGTTGGTTACGGGGCCAAGCTGGTAGCAAAGGTGCACAGCCAGGTCAAAGATATAAAACTGGAATATCGTTTGGACGCCTATGGCAATCCTCAAACTGGTCAATGGCTAGAAGTCGGCCCCACAGATGATAGTTGGAATGGAGCCATGTTGGGGGTGTCTGGAGCCGAGATCTCTTTTCATGCCGTTGGTCCGAAAGGTAGCCTGCCGAGCAAATCAGTGCTCAACTATCCCATGGAGGGTTTGAAATTGAGGCTGGGGGAAAAAGAGTACTTGGCCTGGGCGGTTCAAAACGAAGTCGATTCTGAGACCTCTTATTTTGTCAAACTGGATGGTTTTCCAGACTCTGTGCTCTTCGGCCCTTATTCCAGTGAGGACGAGGCTGAGGTCCATGTAATCCATCTCAAGTGATAGCCCCATGACCTCCGGGGTCTGACCCGGCTCACCACGGAAACTTCAGCTCCACCGCTTCCTTAGGGGAAAGGATCTGGCGGGGAGGCTCAAACCTAAGTCTCACCATCGCCGGTTTGTCGGGATCCGGCTTTTCAGCAGAGATCTCGAGATTCTCTGGAGCCGGATGGCCAGTATTCTCCCAGAAGAGAGAGAAGGCCCTATTCAGATCCTTCTCGAGCTCGGCGGGTTCCAGATCCTCTTTAAAGTTGTCCTTACACCAGAAAAGCAACCGGCTAATTCTGGTGACGAGAAGCTGATAGCTTAATGGTGTCCCTGCTACAGTGGTCTCAGAAGGTGTAAATGCAATATCTTTATTGTAGGAAGAGACAAGAGGAATTATCCCACCTCGGATAAACTGCTCAATGCGGTCTTCTGAAAAGCTGGTTTCAGTTGGGACAAACTTATTTGCTGCCACCTGGTGTAGAGCCAGACCTTCAATCCTCACCCTTTGCCAATAAGTGAATCGGGTGGGCCAGCCGGTCTTCATAACACTCTGACCCACAAGGGAGCCGACGGCATAGACCGGGCTGATCCAAAGCTGCAGGTTTTCTCTAAAGTCCACCGACCTAGGTCTGTTGTCTGTACCATAGGGATAACGGAGCAAAAAACGGTTGCAGGTTACGGCTATCCATCTGCCTGGAGTAATCTCTTTTAGTCGGCGCCACTTGGCAAAGGCTGCTTCTTCCAAATAATGGGGTAAATATGGAAGCCTCTTCAGGTCTTCCCAACTGTCTAAGTGAAAAAAATTGTGATCTATCCAGCACATGGCTGGAGCGAGAAGTGTTTCCGCAAACTGCGCCATCTCCTCAAGAAGTTCGAGGCTGAATGGCTTACTATCGAGGGGAAGATCAAAGATGAGAAGATCAGGAGGCTCGAGGGCAATCTCTGTCAGCAGACTACTTAAAGTTTCTTTCAAGGTCTCATGCACTACCGGTACAATTTCCACTCTGACCTTGTCATTTGCTCCCCCACTCCCTAGGAGGAATCTTAGCCCGGTCCAAACAGAGTCTAGCTCCCTGACCTTGGCTTGAGAGAAGATTTTTCCCATAATCTGTCGAAGGATTGAATCCAGCTGAGAAAGCAAGGATTGCCCCTGAATAGAAAAGGCCGCCCACTCTTTCGGCAATGCCACCATTTCCAGAATGTCATCAATGGGACCTGCTGACTTAGGTTTTGCTTTTTGAGGTTCAATACTCGTGTTAATAGGAGGTAGGTTGGGCCATCCCTTGAGTGTGTTGTATACTTCCTCGGCAGATAATCCCTTGGATCCAGCTTCCTCAACAAACTTCTTGGCATCCAGTAAATTCTTCAAAAAAGGATTACTCCCGACAAGTCCGTCCGGATGAAAATCTTTGATTTTGCTGAAGTTTAAGGTGAGTTCTCCTGATGGACATAGTGTCCTGGGTAGATGAAGGGTTAGGGAGAGGTCCATCCCCTCGATCGTTTCGTCTAAGCTCATCTTGTCGACTCGAACAACCTTTTCACGCCATACGTCTTGGTGCCGGCCGCGGAAAGGGGCCAGGACCAGGATCTTAAATGGTATGCTAGGGATGCGCATGCCTACTTCTCAATATTCAGGGCAGTAGCTGCCTACAGGGCAACATTTGCTTGCACCGAGCTGGTTAAACAAAAAGGTGTCACAACTGATTAGATCTACGAGTAAGAAACTGGAAATGATTTAGATTATTCTTATTCAACGGTCTAGAATCTTCTTAAGGATGGACATAGGCCCTTTGGGACTCTTTTCCTTTGGTATTTCCCCATGTGGTGCTCGATCCCGGTGAATGTCATTACCAGGATCTGTGAACTCTTCAGGGGGAAATTTCTCGATTTCCGCCAGGCGACCCCCACCCAAAAAGCGAAAGAAAGGACCTCTCGGGCTAAGGGCCAACTCATCGTCAGCGGCAAGGGGGGCTTGAAGATCAACGGGTTTCTGATTGAGGGAAATCAAATTCTGTCCGGTGAGATCCTTTACCCAGTATTCATTTTGGTGGAAAAAAATCTGCATGTGTCGATCCATTATAGCAGGATGGTCGAGGACAAAGTCGGAACTCGGATTCTTGCCTATGGTGACCGGGACTTGCTTGAAAGACTGGAGGGTAGGACCATACTGGATCACAATTGGAGCCTGCACTTGACTTACGGCAACTTCGACCTTCTCCACCTGTTCAGGTGGAGAAGGCGGGGACGCGGGTCGGACAGCAACCCTCTCAGCTGGCTCCACTGGAGCATCTTGTTCTGTGGTGCTTCTTAGTTCGGGCCCGGAAGATCCTCTGCCTTTCGGTTGGAGAGGCGGCTTTGAGACTGCAATCTCAACCTCACCTTCACCCACTTGGGTTAGAAAGCTAACCTTAGGCCCGCCCCGGGCAAAATCAATGACATCTCCATCTTTAAGGTACACTTCCTTAACCGGCTTGCCGTTGACTAACGTGCCATTAACGCTATGGTCAATTAACTTGAATCGGTTTCCCTCTCTGATTATGCTAGCATGCTCCCTAGAAATAATAGTCAACTTCGCCGGAAAACAGACATGACATGACCGTTTTCGCCCAATGGAAATTGCAGATTCGGTAAACTCCTGGATTTCGCCTTTCAGGGGTCCCTGCATGTGGACCAACTGGACGATGATAGCAGGTACGCGCTTCATGTTCAGCTCTGCCTTTGCTCAAGGTCGGACAATTATAAGTCTCGAAATGTTGACAGTTACTTTAACCTCTCTGAAGAGATCGCCTCGCTCCATAATTGCTATGTTAAATGAATTCTAGCGAAAAATCCAGATCTGATCTCATGAGAATTAGTGCTTTGAGTCACCCACCAGTTCCTGTAAAATGACTCTAGTTGTGCGGCATCTTATACTTTTTACCTCGGTGCCCAGCGGGTGGCCACGGGTAATTTTACTTCCTCCAACTGGCCTTTTCTTTCATGTTTGTGCCTCAAGTGAAAGCATTCGGCAAATCAGATACCGGCCTTAAGCGAACGGAGAACGAAGATGCCTTCGCTGTGAGACCGGAACTAGGCTTGTTTGTAGTGGCAGATGGAATGGGCGGTGCGGCAGCAGGCGCTTTGGCTAGTACCATCTTTAGTGAAGCTGCACTCGAGGTATTCTCGAAGTTAAAGGCACAGTCTGACGAAAATTATGTCGACGCGGTAAATCGCGCTTTTAGCTTAGCCCACAAGAGGATTCAAGATTCTGTGAGGAAAAATCCGCACCACATGGGGATGGGTTGCACTGCGGAGTTACTTTTCCTGTTCCATAAGAGCTGCATCTTGGGACATGTTGGAGATAGCCGCACCTACCTGCTTCGAGGGGGTGAACTCAAGCAGCTGTCTAAAGATCACTCGATTGTTCAGGAACAGCTAGATCAAGGTCTTATCACCGCCGTCGCGGCCAGAAAGCATAGACTTCGGAACATCATCCTCAGAGCAGTGGGGGTTGAGGAAAGCCTGGCTGTCGATGTTTTAAGAGGAAAAACTCTACCAGGAGACATCTTCCTTCTCTGCTCTGACGGCTTGACCGACATGGTAGATGACATGTCCATCCAAGAAACCCTTTCCTCCGATCTAAGTCTTCAGAGCAAAGTGGAAAAACTCATTGAATTGGCGAATAGCGCCGGTGGTCATGACAATGTCACCGTAGTACTCTGTGAAATAGAATCAGGACAGTGATCTTAGAACTGATGGGGATTTTGCAGGTTCAACTCCCTCAGTTGTTTCTTGCAACTATTCTATTCTTTTGATAAAAGCAAAAGACGAAGGTCGGCTAACATCCAACCTACTCTCTCGCTTGGAGCAATGACCCAATGCTCAGAAGATCTCTATTTTCCGGCTCGCGGTTTGCCGCCTTTATGATTGTGGTCGTTCTAACTCTCGGTTTGCTCGCGGCAGCACCCAACACCCTTAAGATAAAGGTCAGGCGCGGTGACAGCGTCAGCTATCTTTGTTTCAAACACCTTGGTGCCTATAATGAGAACATCGCCGCCGACATCATAAAGCTCAACCCTAAAATCAAAGACCTAAACCTTATCTATGTAGGCCAGACTATTCGGCTCCCCAAAAAGAAGGTTGAACCCCTGGCAAGCAAACCCCTTCTGCCACCGCCCGCGACCCAGCCACCAGAAGCGGAGAAAATGACCGCCCCGGCTGCAAAAGCGGTGGTAACCTTGGTGGAGGGTGAGGGACAGATGGTAGCCGCGCCAGACAAATCCTGGCAGACTGCCACTGTCAACAGCATTCTCAAATCGGGTGACAAGGTCCGAGTTTTGCAGGAGGGCCGGATGGAATTGATTTTAGATAACCGCAGCGTGCTTCGTCTGGCCTCAAACTCCTCTCTCGAATTGAAGGAAGTTGAATACACACCCCGGAAAGAGCAATACAGCTTCTTTTTCTCATTCGGAAAGATGTGGTCACGCGTCACCCGAATGCTTGGCTTCGGCTCCAGTCATAAGGTGGAAACGCCTACCGCCATCGCTGCAGTCCAGGGTACGTCCTACGATCTTCAAGTTGACCCTAGCCAGCAAACGATGGTTCGGGTTTTCTCAGGCAGTGTTCAGATTTACAATCCCTTCGCCGGTGACCTTGCCCCGGGTCAAAAGGTGCCAAAACTGAAAAAACCTACTCGTGTTTCTGGGCCGACAAGAATATCAAAGGAAGAATGGACACAATTGGTTCTCCAACAGTATCAACAGGTAACCCTTGGCCGGGAAGGAAGAAGTACAATCACCGCTTTCGATCTTGATAAAGCAAGAAAGGAGGCGTGGATTCGTTGGAATGAAGAACGCGACCGAGACTTTTACGGCGAATGATGAGCTATAGAAAAGCTATAATAATCTCCATTGCGGCTTTTTTTATCTTCGTCTTTGCACACCTCGGGACAGTTGTCCCTCTCGAAAGCACCCATCTCAAAATAAGGGACTTCTTCTTTCGGTCCCGTGGCCCTGCTCCTCCCAACCCTCAGGTAACCATTGTCGCTATCGACGATTCAAGTATTGCCCATTATGGCCGCTGGCCCTGGCCGCGAGTGTACATCGCCACCCTCGTTCATCGGCTAGCTGTAGCTGGAGTTCGGACTATCGGAATAGATATTTCTTTTCTCCCCAGTGCGACCCAATCAGTGCCAGTTTCTCTAGGCCCCGAGTTTAAGCCCTTCTTGCAATGGTTAGGTCTGAATCCCAGATCCACAGCTTCCTACACCAATGACCAGCTTCTGGCTATGGCCATAAGAAAAGCGGGCAATGTGGTCCTTCCTTTCTATTTTGAGTTCAAGGGCCATGATTCCAAGACAACGCACCCATTACCAAACTTTTTATCTAGCTCTGCCTATCTTCTCTTTGATGATGTTTCTAACTTGTCCCTTTTACCCTTACTGCATGGCAGTGAACTATTTGCGCCCCCCCAATCACTTGGTCAAGCCTCTGCCGGTCTTGGATGCGTTAACGCCATTTTAGCACGGGACGGAGTGCTTCGGAGTGATCCGGCGATTGTCGCCTACGGCGATCATTACTTTCCCTCACTGGGAATTCAACTTGTTCGCCTCCATCTGGGGTTAAGCTGGGCTGAGGTGAAAGTAAACGCTGGCGAAGGCATCCAAATTGGCAAGCACCAAGTTCCCATTGATGACCGTGGATTTGTTGATCTCAACTACTACGGGGGGAGGGAAACCTTTCCCCACATCTCGTACAAAAAGGTCATGGAGGGAGACCTGAAGAGTGACACGCTCCAGGACAAGCTTGTACTTGTAGGAATTACTGCCGCAGGAGTCCATGACCTATGGCTTACTCCCTTCGGTCCGGGCTATCCAGGAGTTGAAAAGCACGCCTCAGCTGTGGCCAACATTCTGGACGGTCGCTTTGTGGTTCGCCCTCATTTTTCCTCTTTTGTTGAGATATCTTTCATGCTTCTGGTTGCGCTGGCCATAGGAACCGCTGCAGGTAGCCGTTCCACTTGGATCCTATGGGTGTTATCTGCCATTCTGCTTTTCTTAACTTTGGCAGGATCTTACTGGCTCTTATCTGCCCACAACTTCTGGTTGCAGCCATTTTTCCCCACCCTGCTCATTATTTTACTTGCGGCAGTGTTTCAGATAGTAAGATTGCGCCTGGTCCCTATCCGTGCGGAGATAGCAGTCGAACCCACAGTGGAGGCAGTCCAGACTATTGCAGCGGAAAGCTCTGACCTTACTGATGATGAATTGGACATTATCGGTCGTTATCAAATCGAAGGTGAACTGGGCCACGGAGCCATGGGTGTTGTCTACAAGGCTGTGGATCCCACAATCGGGAGGCACGTGGCTATCAAGACCATTCGCTTGGATCAGAGCCTAGGCGTTAAACAACTGGAGGATCTTAGAGAACGGTTTCTGAGAGAGGCCCAGGTAGCAGGTCAGCTCTCTCATCCCAGCATTGTCACCATCTATGATGTAGTAGAAAAGGCGGGGAACCTCTTTATCGCCATGGAATATATTGAAGGGCAGGAACTGAGTCGCTTTTGCGGCAAAGAGATTCCTCTTAAACCTAGGCAAGTCGTGACAATCATCGCCCAACTATGCGACGCCCTCCATTACGCTCACAAGGAGGGCATTGTTCATCGGGACATCAAGCCTAGCAATGTCATGTTGCTCAAAGACGGCAGGCCCAAGATCATGGATTTCGGTATTACAAAGATGATATCAGCCGATACCACTCAAACGGCAGCTATCATGGGTACACCAAGCTACATGTCTCCGGAACAAGTCGACCTCGAGAAGGTTGATGGGCGCTCGGATCTATTTTCGGTAGGAGCCATGTTCTATGAACTTCTATGCGGCCAGCGCCCCTTTACCGGGCCAAATATTACTGCCATTCTCAAAAAAATCACCACTGAAGACCCCCCTCCTTTGAGTAGCATAAATCCTCAAATCCACCCAAAACTGGAAGCAGTTGTTTCCAGACTTATGGCCAAATCTCCAGGAGACCGCTTTCAGAGCGGTGGTGACGTGGTTTCAGTTCTCAAAAGCCTCCTGGAAGATCCTTCAATTTGGGAATAAGAGTCAAGTGGCAAAGGGTAAGGACTAAGGTTTCAGTGTTCAGGTTTCAGGTTTCAGCTTTTTTGTTTTTTCTACCTGACACCTGAAACCTGAAACCTTACTCTGTGTGATCTCTGACTTGAAATTATTACTTATTCGAAGAGGACTTCGAGGACACCTTGAACTGATTGCACTCCAATCATCTCCATGGATTTAATTGACCTGAGCCGTTCCGCGTTGCTTTGCGGTAGTATACAGCGGCGAAAACCGAGCTTTGCCGCCTCTTTGACCCGAACATCCGTCCGGCTAACCGCCCTGACTTCACCTGTAAGGCCAACCTCTCCCAAAAGGACGGTATAGGTATCCACAGGTTTATCCAAGAAGCTGGAAGCTACCGCAGTGGTAATTGCCAGGTCCACAGCCGGTTCATCAATTCGGACACCTCCCACCGCATTGACAAATATGTCTTGATGTAGCATGGAAAGCCCAACTTTCTTCTCCAAGACCGCCACCAGCAGAGCCAACCGATTGTGATCTATACCCATCGATGTCCTTCTTGGTACCGCCAGGCTGGATGGGCTTGTTAGTGCCTGCACCTCAACCAGGATGGGTCTGGTACCTTCCATTGCCGCCGTTACCGTAGATCCTGGTGTATCGAGGGGTCGTTCGGCAAGGAGAAGTTCTGAAGGATTGGCCACTTCCTCAAGGCCGTTGTCCTTCATCTCGAATACCCCGATCTCATTGGTGGAGCCATACCTGTTTTTCGTGGCTCGGAGAATGCGGAAGGCATGCCCGCGATCACCCTCAAAGTAGAGCACCGTGTCCACCATGTGCTCCAGAACTTTTGGTCCTGCAATTGCACCTTCCTTGGTCACATGTCCAACGAGAAAGGTTGGCCGTCCTTTCCGTTTTCCTTCCTGTATAAGGCGGTCAGCACAGTGTCTCACTTGACTAACGCTGCCCGGGGCTGACTCCAGTTGGTTGGTGTAAACTGTTTGGATTGAATCTACCGCTACCGCAGCTGGACCAAGCTCATCACTCAGACGCAAAATATTTTCCAGGGCTGATTCAGCCACCACATACAGATGTGACGAAGTCAAGCCCAACCGCTGTGACCGCATTTTTATCTGCACAGTGGACTCTTCCCCGGATATATAGAGAATGGGGTGCTCAGTAGCCGTAAGACCATGAAGCGCCTGGAGCAAAATGGTAGACTTACCTATGCCAGGGTCGCCACCTATCAAAACAGCCGACCCGGGCACCACACCACCGCCCAGAACGCGATCCAGTTCTACTATCCTAGAGGAAATTCTTCGGCTATCCTCCAATTCCACCCTGTCGATTGGTTGCGGACTAGCCGGCGGCGGCAGTTCCTTACCCCCAGAAGATAAAGTGGTTTCCTCCACTAAGGTATTCCACTGTCCACATCCAGGACACCGTCCTAACCATTTAAGGCTCTGGAAGCCACACTGTTGGCAAATATGCTGACTTTTTACTTTACTTTCCCGTGCCATATGTTGACTGCCTGTCTTAGATTGTGCCATCAAGTTTGGCCGGAACACTCTATGATGTCAAGGCATTGTTT
>Ga0209536_100013290_pt1 | contig 11883 bp, 7 predicted proteins | sample DeeMarSeWOR28_12_FD_187461 | JGI IMG/M metagenome (GOLD analysis project Ga0209536, IMG submission 187461) | Marine sediment microbial communities from White Oak River estuary, North Carolina - WOR-2-8_12 (SPAdes) (version 2) | ecosystem: Environmental > Aquatic > Marine > Intertidal zone >...
CAATGCATCGTTATCGATTACCTGCAGCTTATCAGCACGCAGGGCCGGCATGAAAATCGCCAGCAGGAAATCACCAGGATTAGCCGGTCTATCAAATCGCTCGCAAAGGAGCTGGATGTCCCCGTCATATTGCTCAGCCAGCTTAACCGGGCGCCGGCCGGCAGGAGTAACTTTATGCCGAGGCTGACCGACCTGCGCGAGAGCGGCAGCATCGAGCAGGACGCCGACGTCGTTTTGCTGCTGCATCGGGAGGACTATTACCATAAGGGCCAGGCCGATTACTACAATACGAACGTGGCGGATGTTATCGTCGCCAAGCAGCGTAACGGCCCGACCGGAGCGATAAAACTGACGTTTCGCCCGGAGCTGTCACGCTTCGAGAGCTATGCGATGGCCGATGCTCTAAACATCTGAAAAGGAAATATTAGTTTTAATTGGTGACGGTTTTGAAGCTTTAGGGTAATTCTCATGGAAAAATAGGAAAAGCCTATTGGCGATGGTCGAAAAATCGTCGATAATGGTCGGTAAGGGCTGTTACAAAGAAGTAAAAGGAAGCTTCCCGAAAGGGATTTCTTTCTCTACAAGTGGGGCGTATTAACACTTGCTAATTTTAATTCTTTTAGTTTTTTGAGGTTTTATGTAAGAAGCACTTTTTTAGGGCTTCTTGTGTTTTCATTGTTTTGGCCATATTGTGGATGTTTGGGAATTATGGAAAGAGGTTGTGTAATGACTGACAATGGAGATAAAAGCCTTATCAGCGGGCCATGGTCCTGGACGGAGGATGATATAAAACTGTTAAAGCGGCTCTATCCACGAGGAAATACCAGGATGATAGCAGAGAAGCTTTGCCGGCCTTTGACGGCGGTCAGGCAGAAGGCTTATGACATGGGGATGAAAACCGCCATATATCACTATTGGACAGAGGATGATTTAGAAGTTCTTATCGAACTATATCCTAATACGGAAACAGACGTACTGGCCAGGCGATTCGGCCGGTCTGCAGGATCAGTAAAGACAAAAGCACGCCAATTAGGGCTCAAAAAAAGCCAGAGCTATCTGAAAGCCATTAAATCCCGACCCAGAAAAAGGCGCAAGAACAAGATCTGATTTCAGTTAGGATTCAATCGTAAATATATAATCCCTGGTTTCGCTGGGGCGTTTTCAACCGCTAACGAATTTCATTTCAAGCCGGAATTTTAACAAGGCTAATAGGATAGGAGGGTTCAGCCGTGTTCAAACCAAAAGCATTAAACGCCAAACAGCTTGCTGTGATAGATGATTTGTTTGAAGGCCGAATGGAAGAGCCGCAAATACTGAAAAATCACAATATCAGCAGAAAACTATATGACAAGTGGCTGACAGATGAGGATTTCAACGAGCATCTTGATCGCCGTATGGCCTGGGAATACCGCAGGTGCGAGTTTATGCTGGCCCACTACGCCCGTGTTGCAGCATCCAATCTCGTACGGCTGACGGATGCCGATCCCAAACAACCGGAAGCCGCCCGCAAGGCATGCATTGACATTATCACAATGCGAGCCAATCTTTTAGCCGGCAACAATTCATCCGGCACTGCGGCGCTGCCGACTGATAATCCCAAATTGCTGCCGGAATCCCCGAGCTTATCACCCGAAACCACTAGCAAACTCTTAGCCGTCCTCGCAGAAGAAAAAACAATTAGTACATCTTAATCAAAGACCGAATTTTTGGCCTTATTATACTTTTCGGGCCTAAAGTATAATAAGATTTCGCTTATTAAACGAAAGTATAATAAGATGTGCTGTGCATGGAAATGGGATTTATTGGTCGAAAAGGAGCATAAGGCATTAGGGCAAAGGAGCTTGTAAGTATGAGTTGCGACAATTACTACTCTCGGCGGGGATTTTTGAAGGCGATGGGGGCTGGGGCGGCGGTAATGGCGGCGAGCAGCTATGAGTTGGCTCGCGGGCGAGAGATTGAAAGCAGGCCGAATATCTTGATGATTCTGGTTGATGATTTGGGCTATGGGGATTTGTCGAGCTATGGGGCGACTGATTTGAAGACGCCGCATATTGACAGGCTTATGGCAGCAGGGATGCGGTTTAATAATTTCTACGCCAACTGCCCGGTCTGTTCGCCGACGAGGGCATCGCTATTGAGCGGACGCTATCCCGACATGGTCGGCGTGCCGGGAGTGATTCGCACGCATATCACCAATAACTGGGGCTTTCTTGCTCCGCATGCAGTCTTGCTGCCGAAGCTGCTTAAGCCGGCCGGCTATCATACCGCCATCGTCGGCAAGTGGCACCTCGGCCTGGACTCGCCGAATACACCAAACGAGCGCGGCTTCGACCACTTCGGTGGCTTCCTCGGCGATATGATGGACGACTACTATAACCACCGCCGGCACGGCAATAATTACATGCGGCTCGACGATAAAGAAATAGACCCCGAAGGCCATGCCACCGATCTGTTCACACAGTGGGCCATTGACTATATCAACGACCGAACCAAATCAAACAAACCGTTCTTTTTGTATCTGGCCTACAACGCGCCGCACACACCAATTCAGCCGCCGGATGACTGGCTTCAGCGAGTTAAGAAACGCCAGCTCGGCATCGATGAGAAGCGTGCCAAGCTTGTTGCCCTGATCGAGCATCTCGATGACGGAATCGGCAAGGTCATCGCGGCATTAAAAGACGCCGGAGTAAGTGACAACACGCTGGTGATTTTCACATCCGACAATGGCGGTCAACTTAATGTGGGTGCTAACAATGGCCCTCTGCGAGCGGGAAAGCAGGACATGTATGAGGGCGGCATTCGTGTACCAATGTGCGCCGTCTGGCCCGGCAAGATTCAAGCCGACACGCGCAGCGGACGAGTGGCTCTGACGATGGATTTGTACCCGACAATCTGTGAGGCTGCCGGGGCGAAAATCACGCACCAGATTGCCGGGCGAAGCATTTTGCCGACGCTCCTGGGTAAATCGCAGCCGGACGAGGACCGCTTTTTGTTCTGGGTGCGTCGCGAGGGCGGCGGTTACGGCGGGAGGGCATATTACGCCGCACGATACGGCGACTACAAGCTCGTGCAGAACAGCCCTTACGAGCCGATGGAGCTTTACAACCTAAAGGACGACCCGCAGGAGCAGGAACCTCTCGGCACGAAGCATAAAATGTATCGGACGCTCTTTACCGCCCTTCGCAACCACATCATCGAAGCCGGAGCCGTGCCCTGGCAGAAATATCCCGTTGCTCCATTAACGGTGGAAAATTCGGGAATGTGATTTTTTTACATTTTTTTTACAACCAAAAACATCGTGCGTCCGTCATAATATAGGGATACAATTCTGTATTCTTATTGGAGCAAATTAAATCGACGTTCTTTCGAGAAAGAACTTGCGATGATAAGAAGTACAAAATTTACGATCGGGATTCTGATTTTTGTAGCTATGTCTTTGCCTTTAACGTCGGTCTCAGGCCGTAGAGGGTCTGGCGAGCTGGTAGATATGGCGGGAAATCTGACCGAGCACTTGTGTCAAGAGGATCTTGACGGCAGAAATGTACTGGTACGTATCTACAACAACTGGCAGACCGATCCGCGAGCTTATAAACTGAACAATGTACCATTGAGCCGTCTTTCAGTCAGTTTTGATGCTGTCAGGAAAGCTTTCCCCGGCATAAAAGACTCGGCCGCCGTCGTCGTGTGTGGCCGGCAGCAGAAGGATGAAGTTGTAGCGAAGATGTTGGGCGGTTCAGTTTGTGCCGAACGCTATAAAAAAGGTAAAAAGCTCTCTATCAGACCACTGCTACCTGGCCAGGTCGGCTCGTCGGAATTGAATGTTACAGATGCGCTTGGGCTTGCATTTCCACAAGCCTCGATTGACATTTTTGTCCGGGGCGCCGCGGACGATGACCCCCGTATCTGCCTGTCAACAGCCGGCACTGATGAACAGGGCCGGCTTGAAGTCCCTGTTCTGAAGGGTGAATTGAGATTTTTTTCGTTTGTTGTTTCAGAGCCGAACTACGGCATCGCTTTAGTTGACCCTTACATCGACCTCGGTGAGCGAAAAGAGCTGAATGTGCCCCTTGTATCCAGAAGCTCAGAAGCTTTTGAGCGTTCCATACATGGAGTTGTTGTGGATCCTGAAGGTAATCCTATTGCTGGAGCAGTAATTAGTTGCTCCTACATACGCACACTTGGCGAGGGTCTGATAAATGCACTTAACGACTGGTCGAACAAATCTCTTACCGATGATAAAGGTGCTTTCAGCCTGTATTTGCCGAATGAAGACAGGCGTGGTGAAAGGGGATATCTCATTCCCCCGAAATCGCAATATCATGTGCGTATCGAAGCGCCGAAAGAGCTTGGTCTTTCACCGTATGTTAAGCCGATAGAAAACGGTCGGGAAGCTTTGGTTTTTTTAGAGAGTAGCGGTCATTTCAGGACTTTCGCATTCGAAGATGTCAACGGCCTAATTACCGACCCTAATAAATTGCGTTATATTGGTCTGACTATTATTCAATCCGATGGCAGCCGGGTGTCTTTTAGGTACGAGGACTTCAAAGATGGAGGATGCTTCCCCCTGGGAGAATATTACGCAGCACAGCGGGGAATGGATGAATTCAGTTTCGAGCCTTTAACCGTGAATGAGCAGAGCCCTGATGAATTGATATTCAGGCTGCCGGATAGTATTTTTTATTATGGACAGATCATCCATGGACTTACCGGCGAGCCGATGGAAGGTGCGTTTGTGATCGGTTTCAGCGGCAAGATCAAAGGAAATCTTTCAATGATTACAGACCAGCAGTGGCAGGCCCTCCATGCTTTGCCGGTCGATCCTGACCTTACAAACCCAGCAGTAAAACCAATATGCGAAATTTATAGTGTTAAAAAAATCGTGCGTACCGATGAGTATGGGTGTTTTCAGATGAGCTTTCGGCCGGGAGAGATTTATGGCTTTATAGCTTTCGAAGAGGATTATCTCGGCCTGATGCATCGCAAGCATGCATTGATAGCCGACGAGAACCGGCAAGCTGAAATCCCTGTGATGAAGCTGTACCCGGCTGCCACGGTTCTTATAGAGCCGCGTACTGAAGCAAAGCATATTTCTATCTGGCCTCGCTGGATTATCGCTGAAAACGAAAATCCTGTCTGGGTGCGTGAATTTCTAACCACCGACGACAGAAAAGAGAGTATGTTTACGTACGATGGCTGGATAGAGCAAAACAAGGTGCAGAGTTTCCATGTACCGGCCGGTTTGAACTTGTGTGTTAAATTGGATACTCCCTACAACAGGCAGTTCTGCCCCATCGAAATACCCCAGTTCATTCATCTCGCCCAGGGCCAGGTGCTGGATTTGGGTCGGCACCAATTCAAGACCGCCCTCGATGTTTATGTGCAGGTGATCAATTCAAAGTCTCAAGCAATAGAAGGCGTGCCGGTCAGGATGTTGCTGGATGGCAAAGCATGGAGTGTGTCGCACAATACGGATGAATCCGGTCTGGCTCGGTTTAACGTGATTCCCTATTCTATTGGTGAATTCGGTGTAATCTACCATAAAGAAGGCGGAGGATTCCTGAAAGAAACCATTCCTTTTCAAATTGGGTGTAATACCGATTCGGATCGGCAATTTACTCTTCAGCTTTCGGATGAAATCCTTGATCTTCTGTTCAAATCAAATGGGCTGTAATTATTAAATCCTGGCATCAACAGCCGTTTGCGAATACAATACTTCCAGACAATTACAGATATAATCGACTGCTAACCATCAGAATTAGGGAGGCAACGCTGAAATGAGAAAGAAAATCCTGGGCACATTAGTATTTCTGCTGTTGATGTTTGTTTCTTCTGCTGTAGCACAGACCGTTCTTGTCGAGGCCGAGGCTTTTGCAAACCGGGGCGGCTGGGTAGTTGATCAGCAGTTTATGGATCAGATGGGCTCGCCGTTCCTGCTGGCTCATGGTTTGGGCCAACCGGTTGGAGACGCTGCTACGGCTGTGAAATTTCCGGCAACGGGTACATATAAAGTCTGGGTACGTACGCGGGATTGGGTTGCTCCGTGGAAAGCACCGGGAACGCCCGGCAGATTCCAGCTTATAATAGATAGTGAGCCGCTCGGTACTGTGTTCGGCACAGAAGGTGCCGAGTGGCAGTGGCAATATGGAGGGGATGTTGCGATAACAAGAAATCAAGTCGTGCTGAAACTGCACGATTTGACCGGCTTCGACGGCAGATGCGATGCAATTGTTTTTTCTGCCGATACGAATTTTGTGCCGCCGAACGAAGGCGAATCAATGGCAGCTTTTCGCCGTAGATTGCTCGGTATACCTGATGTGCCTCAGAACGCAGGCAACTTCGATTTGGTGGTCGTAGGAGGCGGTATTGCCGGCACGTGTACTGCTGTCTCGGCTGCGAGGCTCGGCCTGCAGGTTGCGCTGATACAGGACCGTCCCGTACTGGGCGGAAACAACAGCACCGAGGTCCGTGTCCATCTGAACGGCGAGGTCAATCTACCGCCGTATCCGGCCCTTGGCGGCGTCGTTAACGAGCTGGATACCGGCCTTCGTGGAAACGCCCAGCCGGCAGAGCATTATGACGACCAGCGGAAACTCAAAGTCGTCCAGGAGGAAGTAAATATTCATTTGTTCCTGAACATGCACGTTTTCAAAGTGGAAAAGCAGGGCGACCGGATTATCGCCGTTATTGCCCAGGACATTCAAAAAGGCACGCAGTCGCGATTCACCGCTCCTCTGTTTGCAGACTGTACCGGGGACGGCACGCTTGGGTATCTGGCCGATGCTGATTTCAGGATGGGACGTGAGAGCAAAGCCGAAACCGGCGAATTTCTGGCGCCGGAAGTTCCCGACAAAATGACGATGGGCGCATCGGTCCAATGGTACTCGATACAAAGTGACAGGCCGTCGAGCTTTCCGGATTGTCCCTGGGCTTTGCAGTTTAACGAACAAAGCTGTCACTACCTGATCCGCGGTGACTGGGACTGGGAGACGGGAATGAACCGTGACCAGATAACCGAGTTCGAGTACATCCGCGACTACGCACTTCGTGCCGTCTATGGAAACTGGTCGTACCTGAAGAACAAAAGCCGGGACAGGGCGAAATATGCGAACCGTCAGCTCGAATGGGTGGCTTATATCGCCGGCAAACGTGAATCCCGCCGGCTCCTCGGAGATGTTATATTGCAGCAACAGGATATTCAGCGACGAAGGAGATTCCCCGATTCGTTTGTCACGACTACCTGGACCATCGACCTTCACTATCCGGATCCGAAAAATACACAATACTTTCCCGGCGAAGAATTCCGTTCGATTGCCAAGTTTACCAAGATAAAGCCGTATCCGATACCCTATCGCTCTCTCTATTCCCGCAACATCAGCAATCTGATGATGGCCGGTCGCTGCATCAGCGTGACACACGTTGCGCTCGGGACCGTCCGAGTGATGCGGACCGGCGGGATGATGGGCGAGCTGATAGGAATGGCAGCGTCACTTTGCAAGAAGCACAATACTACTCCTCGCGGCGTTTATGAGAATCATCTTGGCGAGTTGAAACGGTTGGCCCGAAATGGCGTAGGAAAAGCTGCTGATGTTGATGAAAAATCATTCGAGCAGGCTATAGAGAATGGACGTCTCGCCAACCAGGGATTTGTCCGCTGCCGGGACTTCGTCAACGGCTGGCTTCGATATGCCGATAGAAAGACCGGATTGATCCCCAGAAATCTTGGCCGGGATAAAGACATCTGGAACGCCCAGGACAGTGCCGCTGACAATTATCCGTTTATGGTTCTAACCGCGGCTATAATAGACCGTCCGCTTTTCGACGGCAGGATGCGGAATATACTGCGGGCCGAGACTCGCTTTACTTCAAGGCTTGGAAGTCTGCCCGATACATACTCTTTTACCAAGCAGGGTTTCTACGAATCGAGAGAAAATCTTGGCCGCATTATCTTCGGCTCATCGGAATACGTCAAAGACGGCCTGCTACCGCTTACCGAATGGCTGGGCCCCAGCCCGTGGTCCGAACGCATGATAAACATACTTGACGATATGTGGGCGAGGGCGCCTGTTGCAACTCCCTATGGCAATATCGTCTCGAACAACCAGGAGATTAACGGTGAGATGCTCCAGACATTATCACGTGTTTACTGGATGACAGGCAAGAGGAAATATTTGGATTGGGCTGTCCGTCTCGGCGATTATTATCTGCTCGGCGGGCATCACCCCACACGTGATGAAGAAGCGCTAAGGCTTCGAGACCACGGTTGTGAGATTGTCTCGGGTTTGTGTGAGCTGTACGCTACCGTTAATTTTGCTATGCCTGGTAAAAAGGTTGCCTATAGAGCATCCATTTACGAAATGCTCGATCGCATTCTTGAAATCGGCCGCAACGAGCATGGCCTTTTTTACAACGGTATCTATAGGACTGGCAGGCATGACAGGGACCTTGCCGACACCTGGGGCTATAATCTCAACGGCTTTTATACCGTGTATCTTATCGATGAAACCGATGCTTATCGGCAGGCCGTTCTCAAAGCGCTCGGCAACCTGAATAGTTACTATAAAAACTATCAATGGGAAGGCAGCAGTGCCGATGGTTATGCCGATTCAATCGAAGGCGCGATTAACCTTTACAATCGTGAGCCCGTTGATTCTGCTGCGAAGTGGATAGACAGCGAAATCAAAGTGATGTGGAACATGCAAAAACCGGATGGAACAATCGAAGGGTGGCACGGCGATGGAAATTTCGCGCGAACCACAATTATGTACTGCCTCTGGAAGACAAAGGGCCTGACCATCCGGCCATGGCGGGAAGATGTGGTTTTTGGAGCGTTTCAGGATGGTGACGTTCTCAAAATATGTATAAAGGCTGACAGAGGATGGCAGGGGAAGTTGCTCTTCGACACACCACGACATAAAACAATTATGAATTTGCCGCTCGACTGGCCACGGATCAACCAGTTTCCAGAATGGTTCACAGTCGAGCGGAATAAACGCTACATGATCCACGACCTGACGTCTAATACAAGAAAATCCTATTCAGCTCAGCAAATGGCCGACGGTATAACTATCAGCGTCCAGGCCAGCGTGCCACAGTATTTGATAGTACAGTGATTGCTCACAGGGGCGATTTGCGGACCGTTCCTGATTGAGGTTTTTCAACTCGCAGGCCGGATATTTTGTATTCGGTTTAGAAAAACATTCGGATTAGGGGGTGTTATTATGACGCAATTTACTTTTCCAGAGACGTATTGTGATATCGAAAGAGTCGCTAACCTTTACACTGAGCTTCGGCTAACTCGGCCTGTTACAAGGCGGGACTTGAAGAATTATGTGAAGGTATTTCTGGGTATTGATGTGCCGGATAAGCGGCTCTGTCCGGAACATCAAAGCCCGATGGATTATCTCTGGCATGCTTTTTATGAATCGAAGCGCCAGCCACGTATTGCGAATCACGATTCAATAGTGTGGGCGAATCGTGCCGGGGGCAAGACCAAACTTGCTGCTGTTGCGACGCTTCTTGATTGCCTCTTTAAGCCGGACTGCCAGGTCAGAATTCTGGGCGGCTCGGGCGAGCAGGCCGGCAGGATGTATGAATATCTGACCGGCTTTCTACATCACGGTTATCAGCAGTTTCTTGCTGGTCCTGTCCGCAAAACAAAATGTTGCTTTATAAACGGCTCGGCGGTTGAGGTTTTAACGCAGTCTTCCACCAGTGTTCGTGGTCAGCATGTTCAGAAGCTTCGTTGTGATGAGTTAGAGCTGTTCGATGAGGATGTTTTCGCCGCGGCAAAATTTACCACACAGAGCACGGCAGAAATTATCGCCGGCATGGAACTTATCAGCACGATGCACAGACCTTACGGCCTGATGCACGAGGTCGTGACATCAGCTCCGAATTTCGGCACGCCGGTATTCAAGTGGTGCGTGTGGGAGACGATAGAAAAGTGTGTCGGTAGAAACTGTTCGCAATGTCCCTTGTCGGAAGACTGCCGGGGCAGGGCAAAAAAAGCGAACGGTTATCTGAAAATCGATGACTGCATTACCCAGATGCGCCGGGCCAGCAGGGCGGGCTGGGAAGCCGAGATGCTCTGCACGCGACCGTCACGGGAGAATGTCGTCTTTGATGAGTTCAACCCGGCCCTGCACGTTGGTGCCGTAGATTATGATCCGAATCTCCCGCTGTACCGGGCGCTTGATTTCGGATTCGTCAATCCGTTTGTGTGCCTGTGGATTCAGGTTGATAAAGACGGCATTGTTCGTGTGATCGATGAATACGTTCGCAGCAGGGCAACCATTGATGTGCACGCTGTTGAAATTAAAAGCCGCACGCCGGTTGCGGAAGAACAAGTGGCGGCAACGTTTTGCGATCCAGCGGGAAAAAGCGTTAACGATGTCACCGGCACCAGCGCCATCCGGGAACTGCGCTCATTTGGAATTGCAGTGCGTTTCAAGCGCAGCGGCATCCTGGAGGGCATCGAATTGATACGTCGAGCAATCCGTTCCGGAGATGGGAAAAGCACCCTGATAGTATCGCCGAAATGCCCCCGCCTGATCGAGGCGATGGAATGCTATCATTACCCGGAATCCAGCAATACCCCCGGCGAACTCCCGCAAAAAGACGGCCTATACGACCACCCCATTGATGCTTTGCGATATTTTTTCGTCAGCCATGTTCGCGGCAGCGGTAAAATAGTGACGCGAAGCTACTAATGAAGCGGTAATTTAGCAGTGAATTGAGTAATTTATTGCATAGACATGGTTATTTGCTGGAAACTGGTTAAGGCGACAGAATTTCCACCCGATATTTACAACAGGTGCAGGAGGAAAAAGGTGGGAAAACCTTGGCTTGAGCGAGCACAAAAGAGGAAACAGGGCTGAGGTGCGGAGGGAGAGGAAAAAGCGAGATATCCTCAGCCCTGTGAATGTGCTCAGTCTATCCAATTCTCAATATATCACAAAGCTTCACATAAAGCAATACTTTTTTATGAAAATCCGTGTTTTTTTCTGAGAAAAAAATTATTGCTATCATATTCCCTAAATATCCTGAGAACATAAGTTTACAATGGAATTATATTTTATGTGTCGAGTTTTTTAAGTAGATTATTTAAATTTTTTCGTCTGAGTATTTTTTGCTACAAATACGATACGAGGCTTGTTGAGTATACAGGTTAAATTCATAAATTGCCGGGTGTTTCTATGTAGCTCTCAGCGGTCCTGTTGGTCGGTATCAGTTCTATCGTTAACGTATGGGTGGTGCATTGACTTATTGAGAAAATCGAGATCAATATTCCAATAGTTCTGCTGGATTGGATTGTGAGATATTTGAGATGAACTGTTATATTTTAGAGAAGTTTTTCGGAATTGTTGATTGTGCTTTTGCCATCCTGAGCGGAGCGAAGCGTCTGCATCAAAGAAGCGAAATCAAGAACCCTCACTTCGCCGCGCTCTCCCTGAGGGACGCCTTACGGTGCGTTCAGGATGCCAAAAACCCTCTTAATGGACGATTTAAAAAAGAAAAGGGCTGAGGCAAGGAGGAAAGGAGGGTTTAAAACCTCAGCCCGTAATCCATTATTTGCTACTACGCCTGCCTCTGATAAAAGTTCGCTCCATTTGATGCCCGAAAGATTATTTGGCTAAAATCATCGAATTCCTGCTGTAAATGCGGTATTTCGGTTAATTTTCTTGCACCACTGCAAAAGCAACATTTCATCTGTAAAAAAAGTTTTCGTGCTGTAAAAAAGAATATTGCCGTGTAGATTTCCGCCTTTTGAATGCTCATTTGGCGTAAAATCCGACAAAAAGGGCATAAAAAAGGGGCTGAGGTCAGGAGGAGGGGAGTGAAGTTTAATACCTCAGCCCGTGGCTTTGTGTTAATTCATACGAG
>Ga0209536_100013291_pt1 | contig 11882 bp, 12 predicted proteins | sample DeeMarSeWOR28_12_FD_187461 | JGI IMG/M metagenome (GOLD analysis project Ga0209536, IMG submission 187461) | Marine sediment microbial communities from White Oak River estuary, North Carolina - WOR-2-8_12 (SPAdes) (version 2) | ecosystem: Environmental > Aquatic > Marine > Intertidal zone >...
TATTACACCAATGTCGCCTGTCGCCTGCTGGATGACCAGCTCTGCCAGTGCATGGACTACAGAAACCGCCAGGCCCTTGTTCCTGACTGCCTGCGGCTGGAGCCGAACGACCCGGATCGTTTCAGCTGGCTCCCGTACACCTGTGCCTACCGGCGCCTGGCCAACGGTCTGCAGCTGGAATGGTGGCACCCCCTGGTATCGGGCAACCCGGACTCCGTTCACAAGGCCGGCATTTCGGTGCGGGGTCGGATAATCTGCGAAACAGGCATCCCCACAGCCCGACTGGAAGAGCACATCATCAGCTGGATCGAAAGCTGACAGCCGGCATCAGCAACAGCAGCTGACACGTCTCGCCGGAGTTACCGGCATTCTCCTCCCCGCAGTACCGGGGTCAATGCTCGCGCGTTGCGCGGAATTCAATGTCCGGCCACTTCTCAATGGCCAGGTCCAGGTTGACACGGGTCGGGGCGATATACACCAGTGATCCGCCCTGATCCTCGGCAAGGTACTCGTGCGCCTTCTCGCGCAGTTGTTGCTCGGCCTTGTCATCCTTGCATACGACCCAGCGTGCCGTGGCTACGGCGACATTCTCGAACTGGCACTCCACGCCGTATTCATCCCTGAGCCGGTGGGCAACCACGTCGAACTGCAGGATGCCAACTGCACCGAGGATCAGGTCGTTGTTCTTGAAGGGACGGAAGAGCTGGGTGGCGCCCTCCTCGCACAGCTGGTCCAGGCCTTTCTGCAGGGCCTTCATACGCAGTGGATCCTTCAGAATCGCGCGGCGGAACAGCTCGGGTGCGAAGTTCGGTATACCAGTGAACTTGAGGTCCTCACCCTGTGTGAAAGTGTCGCCGATACGGATGGTGCCGTGATTGTGCAGGCCGATGATATCGCCGGTATAGGCCTCCTCGACGTGGCCGCGGTCGGAGGCAAGGAATGTCACGGCATTGGCCACCTGGATGTTCTTGCCGATGCGCACATGGTGCATTTTCATGCCCTTGCGGTAGCTGCCGGAGCAGATGCGCAGGAAGGCAATCCGGTCTCGGTGGGCCGGATCCATGTTCGCCTGGATCTTGAAGACAAACCCCGTGAACTTCTCCTCGTCCGGATCAACGATACGGTCTTCAGTCCGGCGCGGCAGCGGCGACGGTGCCGTTGCGACGAAGTGGTCCAGCAGCTCGCTGATACCGAAATTGTTGATCGCAGAGCCGAAGAACACCGGCGTCATGCTGCCCTCGAGATAGGCCTCAAGTTCAAAGGCATGACTCGCACCCTGGACCAGCTCGATCTCGTCGCGCAGTTCGGCCGCCTGGTCTCCCAGCACCTCGTCCAGCAGGGGGTTGTCCAGTCTTTTGATGACCCGGATATCACCCCGCTCGTTGTTCCTGCCGGGCTCGTAGAGATGTACCGCATCCTCCTGCAGGTGGTAGATGCCGCGGAAGCGCTTGCCCATACCCACCGGCCAGGTGATCGGCGCGCAGCGGATCTTCAGGATATGTTCGATCTCATCGAGCAACTCGATCGGCTCGCGTCCCTCGCGGTCGAGCTTGTTGATAAAGGTGCAGATGGGTGTATCGCGCAGGCGGCAGACATCCATCAGCTTGATGGTGCGATCCTCGACACCCTTGGCACAGTCAATGACCATGAGCGCGGAATCGACAGCTGTCAGGGTCCGGTAGGTATCCTCCGAGAAATCCTCGTGCCCCGGGGTGTCGAGCAGGTTGATGATGGCATCGCCGTAGGGGAACTGCATCACCGAGGAGGTCACGGAAATCCCGCGCTGCTTCTCCAGCTCCATCCAGTCGGAGGTGGCGTGACGGGCAGCCTTGCGCCCCTTGACGGTGCCTGCCAGCTGGATAGCGCCGCCGAACAGCAGCAGCTTCTCGGTCAGCGTGGTCTTGCCCGCATCCGGGTGGGAAATAATAGCGAAGGTACGGCGGCGCGCCGCCTCGTTTTGCAGACTGCTCATAGGGATCAGGGAGGTAGTACTTCAGGAAACGGGTATTTTACTGGATTTTGACGCTGCCGTCCTGCCCGCTACAGCACCCGGGCGAGGATCAGTGCGTTCTCCCGGCCCGCCCCCGCCGGGTAATAATCCTTGCGGGTGCCCAGCTCGTTGAAACCCGCCTTGTCGTAGAGCCTGCGTGCCGTGGCATTCGACTCGCGCACCTCCAGAAACATGATCTCGGCATCGTGATGCCGGGCCAGGGTAAACAGATGCACCAGCAGTTTCTTACCGATGCCCTGCCGCTGCGACTCGGGGCGCACACACAGGTTGAGCAGGTGCGCCTCGCCGGCGGCGATGCTGATGATCCCGTAGCCCTGGATAATCCCCTGGCGCTCACAGACCCAGCAGGAATAGCCGGCATGCAGGCAGTCACTGAAGATCAGCCGGGTCCAGGGGTGCGGATAACTGCGCCGCTCGATCTCCATGACCTCGGTGAGATCGGCCATCTGCATGGGCCGGAAGTCCAGCGCCGGCTCGTCCAGGACGGCACTCATGAGGCCGGCGCCTGCTGCCCGGCATCTGCCACCTGCAGCGCAAGCCGCAGGTCCTCCCAGGCCTTGCGCTTCTCGAGTGGCGACCTGAGCAGGTAGGCCGGGTGATAGGTGACGATCAGCGGTATCCTGCCCTCGCCGTAATGGTGGATCCTGCCACGCAGGCGGCCGACCGGCGTATCGGTCTCGAGCAGGTTGTGGGCAGCTATACGCCCCACCGCCAGAATCAGTGATGGCTGCACCAGCGCCACCTGGCGCTGCAGGAAGGCATGGCAGCTGGCCACCTCCTCCGGGCGCGGATCGCGATTTTGCGGCGGCCGGCACTTGAGAATGTTGGTGATAAAAACGTCCTGGCGCTGCAGACCGGCGGCGCACAGCATCTCCGTGAGCAGCTGGCCGGCACGGCCGACAAACGGCTCTCCCTGCCGGTCCTCGTCCGCCCCGGGCGCCTCGCCGATAATCATCCAGTCAGCCTGCCGGCTGCCGGTGCCGAACACGGTGTGCGTACGGGTCCGGTGCAGCTCGCATGCCGTGCACGAGGCCACGGCGGACTCCAGCTGCGGCCAGTCGAGGGTAGCGCAGGAAGGCGCGGGAGCCGCGCCAGTGACCGGCTGTACCTGTTCGGGGTGCCCTGATGCCGCAGGCGCTTCAACGGGCTGCGCATCCGCCTGCTGCAGGCCACGGCGCACCCAGGGCTGAATGCCCATGGCCTCCAGGTAACCGTTGCGCAGTGAACCGTTCATTGTTTGCCTTGCTTACTAGACATCCCCAAGCTGCGGATGCTCGCGTTCCTCGGGCTGGATGATCTTGTTGAGCGCGTTGATGTAGGCCTTGGCCGAGGCGATCACGATATCCGTATCCGCACCCTGGCCGTTGACGATCCGGCCGTCGAGCGCCAGCCGTACGGTCACCTCGCCCTGCGAGTCCGTGCCGCTGGTGATGTTGTTCACCGAGTACAGCTGAAGTTCGGTATTGCTGTTAACCAGGCTTTCGATGGCCTTGAAGGCCGCGTCCACCGGGCCGCTGCCCAGCGCGGAGACCTGCTGCTCGTCGCCGTTGATCGACAGCGTGACTGCTGCATCCGGGGTCTCGCCGGTCTCCGAGCAGACCTTCAGCGATACCAGCCTGAGCCAGTCATTGGCGGCGTCCAGCCCGGTTTCCGTCACCAGCGCCTGCAGGTCTTCATCGAAGATCTCATGTTTCTTGTCCGCGAGCGACTTGAAGCGGGCGAAGGCGTCGTTGAGTTCCTCCTCTGCCTCGAACTCGATGCCCAGCTCGCTCAGACGGGTACGGAAGGCATTGCGGCCCGAGTGCTTGCCGAGCACGATGCGGTTGGCGGACCAGCCGACATCCTGGGCGCGCATGATTTCGTAGGTCTCGCGGCTCTTCAGCACGCCGTCCTGGTGGATGCCGGATTCATGCGCGAAGGCATTTGCGCCGACAATGGCCTTGTTGGGCTGCACGGCGAAGCCGGTGATGCCGGACACCAGCCGCGAGCAGGTCATGATCTGTGTCGTATCCAGGTCCGTGCGGCAGGGGAAGATATCCTGGCGCGTCTGCACTGTCATGACGACCTCTTCCAGTGCGGCATTGCCGGCCCGTTCACCCAGGCCATTGATGGTGCATTCCACCTGCCGGGCGCCGTTCAGCACGGCAGACAGCGAGTTGCCGACGGCCAGCCCGAGGTCGTTGTGGCAGTGTACCGAGAACACCGCCTTGTCGGAGTTCGGGATGCGCTCGATCAGGGTCCGGATCAGCTCGCCGAACTGGTGCGGCAGGTTGTAGCCGACCGTGTCCGGGATGTTCACCGTGGTGGCACCCGCGTCGATCACCGCCTCGATGACCCGGCAGAGAAAGTCGATCTCGGAACGCCCGGCATCCTCCGGCGAGAACTCGACATTGTCGGTGTAACCGCGGGCGCGCCGGACTGCGTGCACGGCCTGCTCGATGACCTGCTCGGGCTCCATGCGCAGCTTCATCTTCATGTGGATGGGCGATGTTGCGATGAAGGTGTGTATGCGCGAGGAGGCCGCGGGTTTCAGGGCCTCGCCGGCCCGGTCGATATCCCGGTCCAGTGCGCGCGCCAGGCCGCAGACCGTGCTGCCCGTAACCGCCCGGGCCACGGCCTGAACCGCCTCGAAATCACCCGGGCTGGCGATCGGGAAGCCCGCCTCGATGACATCGACCCGCATGCGCTCCAGCGCCTTGGCGATGCGGACCTTTTCATCGCGGGTCATCGATGCGCCGGGGCTCTGCTCGCCGTCGCGCAGGGTGGTGTCAAAAATGATCAGCTTGTCGTTCATTCTCTGGCTCCTGCAGGTTCGACCAGCATAGCAAAGCGGCCGATCTTCTGCCGGTAATCTCTATTCAGGGGTTGGTGCGTATGTCCTCGCCAGGAAGCGCTTATCTGCCCGAAGGCAGCAGTCGCAGGAGCGTCAGCAAGGCAGCCGGATTTGCCGCGCGGGAATACGGCTCAGGCAGGCGGGTGCAGTGTAAAGGACTCATCATGCAGGCAAATATAAAACAAAGCCTGTTTCATGCCAAGCCCGGCAGCCCTACTCCGCAGGCGGCCGGGCGCGGCGCCGGCGTATCCTGAGCAGGGTCGTGACCGGCCCGGAAAGGGCGTAGACCAGGAAGCCGGTGAACAGCACCTTGGGCGGGTCTATGGTAACGAACACATAAATCAGCACCACCAGCAGAAGGGCCACGAACGGCACGCGGTTCTTGAAGTCGATTTCCTTGAAGCTGTAATAACCGGCATTGCTGACCATGAGCCCGCCCATCAGGATAGTCAGCACGAACGCCGGGTAGACAAGATCCCGGCCGGCGATGCCGAGATCGGCCCCCACCCAGACCAGGCCGGCGACCACGGCAGCCGCCGACGGGCTCGGCAAGCCCTTGAACCAGCGTTTCTCGGCCGTGGCCAGCTGGGCATTGAAGCGCGCCAGCCGCAGTGCGGCGCCGGCGGTGTAGATGAACGCCGCCAGCCAGCCCAGCTTGGCCCAGCCAATACTGATCATGGCATGCAGCGACCACTCGTACATGACCAGCGCCGGCGCCAGGCCAAAGCTGACCATATCCGACAGGCTGTCATACTGCTCGCCGAATGCGCTCTGGGTTCGGGTCAGGCGGGCAATGCGCCCGTCGATACCGTCCATGATCATGGCCGCGAAGATCGCGATGGCAGCCGCCTCGAAGCGACCGCCCATGGCGGCGACAATGGCATAGAAGCCGGCAAACAGGCCAGCCGTGGTGAACATGTTCGGCAGCAGGTAGATGCCGCGCCGGGACTTGTGCTCGGGTGTGTCCTGTGTCATGCCGACCGCCCCCGGAAAAGATCAGTGTATCAGTGTCGCGATGACGTCGGCGCCGCTTTTCACGAAATCGCCCGCCGAGACAGCCGCACGGCTGTTCGTCGGCAGGTAGAGATCGATCTGTGCGCCCATGTGTATGAAACCGCAGCGTTGCCCCTGGCCGATGCGCTCGCCGAACTGCACATAGCAGCGCGGCGCATTGTGCAGGCGGCCGCGGTTCATAACGAGCACGATATCGTCCCCCTCATCCGTCTGCAACCAGACGCCGTGCGGCATGTCCTTGTCGACCGGGATGTTCGGCGGCTCCAGCACCTTGCCCTCGACCGGGCTGCGGGTGGAAAACACCCCGTAGGGATTCATCTGGATAACGATATGGATGCTCTCGCGCAGCAGGTAGGGATCATCGGACATGCTGATCGACATGACCCTGCCGTCCGCCGGGCTGACGACCGCCATCGGCACCGACGGTATCTCGCGCGGGGGGTCGCGGAAGATGAGCAGCAGCACCAGGGCAATCAGCCAGAAAACCAGCGACACCAGCACGCCGGCGATCTGCATGACCAGCACGGCAGCCAGCACGCTGACCGCAACGGGAAGCAGACCTTCCCTTGCAATGAGAGACGAGCGACTCATGGACCGCCTGTGTCGAAACACCAATCAGAATTGCCGCATTTCCGCGGGGTGCTGCGAGGCTAGTTGACGTTCTTGTCGACGATCTTGCCTTCGTTGATCCAGGACATCATGCCGCGCAGTTTCTCGCCAACCTGCTCGATCGGGTGCTCGCGACCGATGCGGCGCTTGGCCTTCAGGGTTGCCGCGCCGGCCTGGTTCTCGAGGATGAACTCGCGGGCAAATTCACCGTTCTGGATCTCGGTAAGGATGCGCGACATCTCCTGCTTGGTCTCTTCGGTAATGACCCGCGGACCACGCGTGAGATCACCGTACTCAGCCGTGTTGGAGATCGAGTAGCGCATGTTGGCGATGCCGCCCTCGTACATCAGGTCGACGATCAGCTTGAGCTCGTGCAGGCACTCGAAGTAGGCCATCTCCGGCGCGTAGCCGGCCTCGGTCAGGGTCTCGAACCCGGCCTGCACCAGTGCCGTGGCGCCGCCGCAGAGCACGGCCTGCTCGCCGAAGAGATCCGTCTCGGTCTCCTCGCGGAACGTGGTCTCGATGATGCCGGCACGCCCGCCGCCGTTAGCCGAGGCGTAGGACAGCGCGATGTTCTTGGCGCGGCCGCTGGCGTCCTGGAAGACGGCAATCAGGCTGGGCACACCCGCACCCTGGGTGTAGGTGGAGCGAACCAGGTGTCCCGGTCCCTTGGGCGCGATCATGATGACGTCGAGGTCGGCACGCGGCTCGATCTGCTGGAAGTGGATATTGAAGCCGTGCGCGAAGGCCAGGGCCGCACCCTGCTTGATGTTCGGCGCGACCTTGTCCTGGTAGAGCCTTGCCTGGTGCTCGTCCGGCGCCAGGATCATCACCACGTCGGCATTGCTGACGGCCTCCTCGATCGGCTTGACGGTCAGCCCCGCCTTCTTCGCCTTGGCCTCGGAAATGGAGCCCGGGCGCAGACCGACGGTGACATCGACACCGGAATCCTTGAGGTTGTTGGCGTGGGCATGGCCCTGCGAGCCGTAACCGATAATGGTGACCTTGAGTCCCCGGATAATGGAAATGTCAGCATCTTTGTCATAGTAGATATTCATGTCTTTACCTGTTCTCTCTGTTCTCGCTGCGCAGGTCACGGGCGGCCTGCAGATAAACTAAAATTCGTCCCGGCAGGTCAGACCCGCAGGGAACGTTCGCCACGGGCAATACCGGAAACGCCGGAGCGCACCACCTCAATGATCACCGCCGGATCCAGCGCCAGCAGGAAGGCGTCCAGCTTGTCACCCGCGCCTGTCAGTTCGATGGTATAGGTGCGGTCGGTGACATCGATGATCCGGCCGCGGAAGATATCCGAGACCCGTTTCAGTTCCTCGCGCCCCTCGCCTTCCGCCTTGACCTTGACCAGCATCATCTCCCGCTCGATATGCGGCCCGTCCGTCATATCCATCAACTTGACGACGTCGATCAGCTTGTTGAGCTGCTTGGTGATCTGCTCGATGATCTCGTCCGTTCCCGTTGTCACCACAGTCATACGCGACAGCGACGGATCCTCCGTCGGCGCCACCGTCAGCGACTCGATGTTGTAGCCGCGCGCGGAAAACAGCCCGGCGACCCTCGACAGCGCACCGGCCTCGTTCTCCATCAGGATGGAAATGATGTGCCTCATACCAGGATCATCTCGTTCTGGCCGCCGCCCGCCGGGATCATCGGGTAGACATTCTCGGACTGGTCAGTGATGAAATCCAGGAACACCAGCCGGTCCTTCATGGCCATGGCCTCGCGCAGCGCGCCCTCGACATCCGCCGGTTTGTCGATCTGCATGCCGACATGGCCGTAGCTCTCGGCCAGCTTGACGAAGTCCGGCAGCGACTCCATGTACGACATGGCGTAGCGGCCCTGGTAAAAGAATTCCTGCCACTGGCGCACCATGCCGAGATAGCGGTTGTTCAGGTTGACCACCTTGATCGGCAGGTTGTACTGCAGGCAGGTGGACAGCTCCTGGATGCACATCTGGATGCTGCCCTCGCCCGTGATGCAGGCCACGGTGTCGCCGGGGTTGCCCAGTTGCACGCCCATCGCCGCCGGCAGCCCGAAACCCATGGTGCCCAGCCCGCCGGAGTTGATCCAGCGGCGCGGCTTGTCAAACAGGTAGTACTGCGCCGCCCACATCTGGTGCTGGCCGACGTCGGAGGTGATAAAGGCATCGCCGCCGGTCACTTTGTAAAGCGTTTCGACCACGTATTGCGGCTTGATCAGTTCGCTGTCGCGATCGAACTTCAGGCAGTCCATGCCGCGCCACTCCCCGATCTGCTGCCACCACTCCTCCAGTGCCGCCGCGTCGGGTTCGGCGCTGCTCTTCTCCAGCAGCCTGAGCATGTTCTGCAGGACGCTGCTCACGCAACCGACGATCGGCACATCGACCTTGACGTTCTTGGAGATGCTCGACGGGTCGATATCGATATGAATGATCTTCGCATTCGGGCAGAACTTCTCGATATTGCCCGTCACCCGGTCATCGAAGCGCGCACCGACGGCCAGCAGCACGTCGCAGTGGTGCATGGCCATGTTGGCCTCGTAGGTGCCGTGCATGCCCAGCATGCCGACGAACTGTCTGTCGGTCGCCGGGTAGCCGCCGAGGCCCATCAGGGTGTTGGTAACCGGGTAGTTCAGCCGCCGGGCGAGATCGGTCAGCGGGCCTGCGGCATCGCCGAGGATGACGCCGCCACCGGTGTAGATCATCGGCCGCTTCGCCGACTGCAGCAGCCTGACGGCACGCTTGATCTGGCCGGCATGCCCGACATGCACCGGGTTGTAGGAGCGCATGCTGACCTTGTCGGGATAGCTGTATTCCGCCTTGTCTGCCGTCACGTCCTTGGGGATATCCACGACGACCGGCCCGGGACGACCGGTGGTGGCGACATAGAAGGCCTTCTTGATGGTCTCGGCCAGATCTGCAACGTCTGTGACCAGGAAATTGTGCTTCACGCAGGGGCGCGTGATGCCGATGTTGTCGGCCTCCTGGAAGGCGTCATTGCCGATCAGGTGCGTCGGCACCTGGCCGGTGAACACCACCATGGGAATGGAATCCATGTAGGCCGTGGCAATGCCGGTAATGGCATTGGTGGCGCCCGGCCCGGAAGTCACGATCACCACGCCCGGCTTGCCGGTGGAACGGGCATAGCCGTCCGCGGCATGGGTGGCGCCCTGCTCGTGGCGCGTCAGGATATGCCGGACCTTGTCCTGGCCGTGCAGGGCGTCATAGATGTGCAATACGGCACCGCCGGGGTAACCGAATATGTACTCGACGCCCTCGTCCTGCAACGAACGGACAAAGATATCTGCACCGGTCAGTTCCAAGTCGGATGCACTCCTGGTATTGGCCTGGGGCCGTTATGTGAAGCCAAGAAAAAAGCCCGCTGTAACGGGCATGCAGGTCGCACTTCGATAGCATAGTAGAAAGTACTGATATTGCAGGTAAAGGTCAAGAGACACGCCGCCTGGACGGGACGCTGAGACGCCTTGCAAGTAATGGTCAAAAGCGTGACGTATTCGCTTGTCCTCGACGCCAAACATACATAATATCCGCATAGATTCCAGTTATATCCACGTAACACAAACTATCCAAAGGGAAAAACCATGAACACTCGTTCCGCACTGCTGCTCGCCCTGCTGCTGAACGCGCCCCTCTGTCATGGCGCGGGTATCTATAAATGGGTAGATGAGAACGGCCAGGTCCATTACTCCCAGACCGCACCATCGAACACCAGTGCCGAACAGATGCAGAAGGCGCCGCCGCCAGCCGACGATCCCGACGCGGTCCGCGGCGACCTGCAGCGCCAGCTGGATGCCCTCGACGAGCGGCGTGCCGCACGCGACGAGGCCTTTGCCGAAGAGAAAAAGCGCGAGGAAGTAGCCAGCATCCGCAAGCAGAACTGCGAGACGGCCCGTAAGAATCTGGCCAACCTGCGTCAGGGTGGCGAGAAGCGTTATATGACCCCCGATGGCGAGATCGTGAGACTGACCGATGAGGAACGTGCCAGGCGCATCGAGGACGCCAAGCAGGGCATCAGGGACAACTGCGAGGAGTAGCCATGCCGTTTCTGCGCATCCAGACCAACCACCCCCTGAACGAAGCCGATGCCAGATCGCTGGCAAGCAGCTCCTCGGCCCTGGTTGCCGAACAGCTGGGCAAGCCCGAGCGCTACGTCATGACCTCGGTCGAGAACAACCCGGCCATGCAGTTTGCCGGCAGCGACGAACCGCTGGCGTACCTGGAACTGAAGAGTATCGGCCTGCCGGAGTCGATCACCGCCGACGTCTCCAGTGCCCTTTGCGAGCTGGTGTCCTCCGCGACCGGGGTTGCACCCGAGCGCATCTATATCGAATTTGCCGATGCACCGCGCAAGATGTGGGGCTGGAACGGCGGCACTTTCTAACCCGACGCCTCCTCCTGCATAGACGATGCGCGCCCTGCTGATTCTTGCCGCCCTGCTGCTGGCCATTCTGGCCTGGCTGTACTTCAACCCCGATTACAGGAAGCAGTTCGAGGAATTGTCCTCCGGGGCCGGTCTCACCGAGAAGACCGTGACGGTCTACAAGTGGCGCAATGCCCGGGGCGAATGGCAGATCACCGACCAGCTGCCGCCCGAGGGCATCGAGTACGAACGCCTGGATTACCGCGAGGACGAGAACGTCCTGCCGCTGCCGCCGCAGCTGGGTGGCGAGTAGCCCTGCCTGTACCTCGGCCCCCGTTGGCCGATACAATTTGCAGCCACCGCCCACAGACAGGCCCCGACCATGCGCCTTTCACAATTTCCGCTATCCACCCTGAAGGAAACCCCGGCCGACGCCGAGATCGTCAGCCACCAGCTCATGCTGCGTGCAGGCATGATCCGCAAGCAGGCGGCCGGCGTCTACAGCTGGCTGCCGCTGGGCCTGCGGGTATTGCGCAAGGTCGAGGCGATCGTGCGCGAGGAGATGGACCGCGCCGGTGCTCTGGAACTGCTGATGCCCGCGGTGCAGCCGGCCGAGCTGTGGCAGGAGTCCGGACGCTGGGAGCAGTATGGTCCCGAGCTGCTGCGTCTCAAGGACCGTCATCAGCGCGAGTTCTGCTTCGGCCCGACGCATGAGGAGGTAATCACCGACATTGCCCGTCGCGAGCTGCGCAGTTACAAACAGCTGCCGGTGAACTACTACCAGATACAGACCAAGTTCCGCGACGAGATCCGGCCGCGCTTCGGCGTGATGCGCGCGCGCGAGTTCCTGATGAAGGACGCCTACTCCTTCCACATCGACCAGGCCTCGCTCGAGGCAACCTACCAGGCCATGTACGATGCCTATACCCGCATCTTCACGCGCCTGGGGCTGAAATTCCGTGCCGTGCGGGCCGACAGCGGCGCCATCGGCGGCAGCGTCTCGCAGGAGTTCCACGTGCTGGCCGATTCCGGCGAGGAC
>Ga0209536_100013292_pt1 | contig 11881 bp, 8 predicted proteins | sample DeeMarSeWOR28_12_FD_187461 | JGI IMG/M metagenome (GOLD analysis project Ga0209536, IMG submission 187461) | Marine sediment microbial communities from White Oak River estuary, North Carolina - WOR-2-8_12 (SPAdes) (version 2) | ecosystem: Environmental > Aquatic > Marine > Intertidal zone >...
TTCTATTGAATAAAATATATGTGCGGGCTGGTACAGAAATATTGCGGTAAATTGATTAAATTTAAGGCTATATTATACCCTGGTGAAGTTAAGAGCAATGCAGAAATTCATAATATTTTACAAACTTTTCATATGGCTATTCATCGCTCTCAATACTTCTCTGGTCTATTCGCAGAATACAGTACCATCAGACTCCACAGACATTTCTGTTACACCTTTTCGCAAAGGACGCTGGCTGACATCCTTATCGGGAAACATTAGCACAACTACCAATGAATTAAAATCAGCAAATAATAAAACAATCTCCAATGAATATGGAATAAACCTGTCAACCGGCAAATTCTTTAAAGAAAGATGGTTGGTTGGAGTTGCTTTTCAGGCTCAAAGGCAGGAATCCAAAGGGGAATTGAAAATTGTCAGTGAATCTTTTTTCATCGGACCACAATTTGCCCGTTACTTTTCAAAAACAAAGGACGGTTCATTGTTTTTGAATGTATCCCCCGGTTTTATTTTGTATCGCAGTCTCGCCAGTATAGATGAAATCCCGGATCTTAGGGTGGAAGAGGATGGAAATGGTTTTGGCACCCTGATTAGTTTGGGTTATTCCTATGTTATTCGCGATTTGATATCCTTAAACATTGGTTTTAACCTTGGACATTACTGGATTGGAACAGATAGTATAAACCCGGATGGGATTCCGGAATCTGACAATATTACGATAAGTGATTTCTCATTTACTTTCGGATTTGGTGTAATTCTTGACGATTTTTTCTTTTAAATGAAGAAACATATAATATATAAAACATTGTTCATTATCCTGCTTTCTGTTAATCTATATTCTCAGGATCGGAACGAAAAAGGGTTTATCCAATCCGATACTATAAAACAGGGAAAAAGTTTACAGTTAGTAGCACTGCCTATTGTTTTTTACACCCCCGAAACCAAGTTCGGCTTTGGTGGAGGTGGCCAGTTATTCTTTCTTAGGAACGTTAATGAATACAATCAAAGAGTGTCTAATATTTTTTTTAGTGCAATCTACACTTCACAAAAACAATTTATATTTGAAGCTACTCCTCAAATCTACCTGGGACAGGGTGATTATTTTATTGATATGTTTTACACCTACAGGGTTTTTCCCAATTCCTTTTGGGGTCTGGGGCCTACAACTCCGGAAAGCAATAAAGAATCCTATAACCAGACCACTAATAAATTAGATATAAACCTGTTAAAAAGAATACCCCCAAATTTAAATTTTGGATTGTCCGTAAATTATGCGGATTATCGGATTACCGAAGTTCTTGAAGGCGGTATTTTAGATTCCGGAACTATTCCCGGTAGTGAAGGAGCGAAAATCATTGGTCTGGGAGCGATCTTTAATCTAGACTCAAGGGATGATATTGGCGCCCCGCAGTTAGGTAATTATTTAAGTCTAAGTGCCCGATTTTCCAGTGAACTTTTTGGTGCTACTCATGCATTTAACAAATACATTTTAGATTTAAGGACGTACAGGCCTCTGGCTAAAAAAAGTATCCTGGCTTTTCGACTTTATAGTGAAAACACTTTTGGTGATGTCCCTTTTCAGGGAATGGCCACTTATGGGGGCAGTAAATACGCCAGGGGTTACTTTAACGGACGGTTCATAGATAAACATATGTATATTGTGCAGGCAGAATACAGGTATCGATTTAAGGAACGTTGGACCTTAGCAGCTTTCGGATTATTTGGAAGTGTAAACGAAGAGGCTGGTGAACTATTAAGTTTTAATAACTTAAAACCGAGTTTTGGAGGAGGAATACGTTTTAAACTGGTTAAGGATCAAAGTACCTGGCTCAGGCTGGATTATGGTAAGGGAATAGACGGTCAAAGTGGTATTTACTTTGGGGTTAATGAAGCCTTTTAATTGCGAGGCATACAGGTTTCAGGCTCCTGTTTTAATTCTGTTTACTACTGTGCCTGATATATTTTTCAATTACTACAGCTGTAACAATTACAAGATAGAACTGACCCAAAAGCCCTATCAGAACAGAAGCGTTCCTGGCCAGTTGGGAAGTAGGTGATATGTCTCCGTAACCAATGGTTAAGAGTGTAATAAAACTATAATATTGTAAACTCTCTATATGTGCTTCAGGCTCTGATTCATGGGCAGGGATGCCATAAAAAGATCCTGGCTCCGAAACTTCAACCGCCATGCAAGTAAAAAATCCAACAAGGCCTAAACAAATATACCCGCACATAAGTCCAAGGATTACCCCTCTGTCTACTTTGGTACTTCGCCATACTTGTGAAATAATTTCATAAGTCACAAAACAATAAAAAGAAAACAATATTGCGAATTCAAAATAGCGATAACCCTCTTTATCCGTTACCAGATAAGAAGAAAACAACAAGTATAAAATAGTTAGAAAAAAAAGACTGATAAAAGTCCTGTGCAATTTCTTCTTTTTTGAAATCAACAAGGTTCCGGCCAGAATATTAACTATAAAAAATATTGGCGTTATATAAGTATTAAAAATTTCAAAAGGAATCAAAAGTGTTCCAAACAGTATTAAAAGAAGACTAATGAAGAATATTGTAAATCTATAAGGGTATAAATATTCTATGCTTTTCATAAATTAACTAAATCTTGACGAAAATTAAATTCTTATAACATTCCCATAATACAATTGCAACAATACCAGGGAACGCCTTTTAAAAGGCAAAAATCAATTTTAGATATTGCTTTTATTTTGTTTTTTATCTCTGGAATGGTAATGATTCATTAGATGTAAATATAATTTTTTTTATTTAAGCTTCAGAAGTCAATAAACCCTAATAACAGAGGGGCTTTTCTAAAACAACCCCTGAAGGGAGAATATTATTGCATTTTATATTTTAAAAATTGAAGTCCTTAATCTTTCAAAGAAAGCAGGGTTTTTTATTTAAAATTCGCCTTCGAAAGGATCCCAGGGTGTACTAAGATTAAAGGGTGGGCAGTTTTTAGCTAAAACTTAAGAAACCTAACTTAAAATTGGTGGGTAGGATTTGGACGGCGAGAATTAACTTCCAAATATTATGCATACATTAGCCTTTCAAAAAAAATAAAATGAAAAAAATATCAATTCTATTTTTCCTGCTCGCAGGGTTTTTCTTGAGTAGTTGCGCAAGCTTTAAAGTTATTAAATCATGGAAAGCCGAAACAGCTAATGAGATGCGTAATAAAAAGATACTTGTTATTGGCAGATCAGCGAATATGGATATCAGGATGGCCTATGAAAATGCAATTACAAAAAAACTTTTAGCGGATGGCTTTAATGCAATCTCCAGCTATACACAGTTTCCGGATTTTAACCCAGTAGCCAAAATAACTGATGAACAAAAACAACAAATCCGAACCATTTTAGAAAAAAATGAGTACAATGGTGTAGTGCTAACTGCCCTAAAAGACTATCAGGAGCATACCCGCGAAATAGGCGCTGAAAAATATGATACTCAGGTAATTTATGGCGGAATGAATTATCCTGTCAACTATGGTGGGTTTTACAATTATTTCTATCTTCCGGGATCTTATTCGGTAGATCAGGTTTCCCTTAAAACAGAAGGAACTACAATAACCTCCAAACTATATATATTGGAAACTGTTGTCTATGACCTGGATCAGGAAGAAGGAAAGCAGCTGGTAGCCTGGATCACCGCCTCAATTGAAAATCCGGATAATTCCCCTGGCGTTGCATCGGCCTATGCAAATTCTATTGCCAAAGGATTTAAGAAATAGCATTTCGTTATAAACTAGGTATTAGAATGGTACATTTTTTCCCTGTATAATAATTGGGTTAGAATTGCATGAAATATATCACAATAAAAGGGATTCTTTCACTTGTTTTTTGTACCTTTTTCGACCTTTTTGGTACGTCTCGTAATCCTAATTACTCTTAGGCAACAAGGATGTGCTTTATGTACTTTTGAAGGATTTAAATAATTAATAACTAAATAAGATAAAAATGAACACTATTCATCTTAAAAAAACACATTTTTTGTTACTTTTTGTATGCTTTGCCTTTTCTCTTACTTCTTATGCTCAGATCGCCGGCTGGAAACCTGAGTTGGAAAAGGATAGCAAAGAAGCCTTAAGCAAAATGATTCAGGACGCTCCAAAATTGCAAACTTTTAAAGACCAGGCTTACGGATACGCTGTTTATCCCAAAATTACAAAAGCGGGCTTAGTGATTGGAGGTGCCGGCGGAGAAGGAGTTGTTTACAAAGGTGGCGCAGTTACCGGTTCTTCTAAATTGGGACAGGGCACATTCGGGCTTCAGGCAGGAGGACAACAGTATAGCGAAGTAATATTCTTTGAAAATAAAGATGCATATGACAGGTTTACCGGAGGTAAGTTTAAGTTTAGCGGTCAGGCTTCGGCAACTGCGATTACTGAAGGTGCCTCAGTTGATGTCGCTTATCAGAACGGTGTTGCGGTCTTTACAAGGGTAAAAGGTGGACTTATGCTGGAAGCCTCCATAGGCGGACAACATTTTTCATTTACTCCCGTAGAATAAATTATTATAGCACGATTATAATTTTAAAAGCCCGGAACTCCGGGCTTTTTCTTTTCAAATCAGTTCAGGGTTAAAGTTGGGTAATTTTATAACCACTTAAGTAAATAAATAATGATAACCTACATCAGGGGAGTGGCTAATCTTGCCAGTTTTTCTTTTATACGGTCTATATTAGGTCGGGCCGCATGTTCCTCAGGGGTTAGCTGTTTACTGCTGTTCTGAAACAACGCAAACTGTTTTTTCATGGTCATTGTTACTTCCTTATTATAAATCAAAGCATTTACTTCAAAATTTTGCTCAAAACTGCGAATATCCAGATTAGCCGTTCCAATTGAACAAACAGAATCATCCGATAAAATTACCTTTGAATGAATAAAACCTTCCTTGAATAAATAAATTTTAACCCCGGCATTTAGGAACCTGCTAAAAAAGGATTGTACGGTCCAATGAATCATTGCCGATTCTGAATTTCCGGGTACTATTATCCTCACATCTATACCGCTTAAAGCCACAGTCTTCAGAGCCAGGGAAAGGTTGGAATCCGGTATTAAATAAGGATTTACAATATAAACATACTCCTTTGCCTGATATAATATATACAAGTACTGTTGCAGGATATTAGGGTAATCTGCATCGGGACCACTAGATACAATTTGTACAGGTGTATCTCCAACTTCATCCATCAATTTAAACATCTCCGGTTTAATGAGGTTTTCCCTGGTTACAAAAAGCCAATCTGCAAGAAACACAAAATGCAGGAAGTTTACACTCATGCCATGGATTTTTAAATGTGTATCAGTCCAATGTCCCAGAAGGTCATCGCCTTTAATATATTTGTCGTCCACATTAATTCCGCCAGTAAAGCCAATTATTCCATCGACAATTAAAATTTTGCGGTGGTTGCGATAGTTTAGTCTTGCCAACCTGCCAAACCGCACAGGCATAAAAGGAAAAATCAGCACTCCAATTTGCCGGAATTTATCAATCATTCTATTGGATAAATCCCAACTGCCGAGGGCATCGTAAATTAACCTTACCTCTACCCCTTGTTTTATTTTCTCCTTAAAAAGTTCAGCAAAACGATCTGCCAAATCCCCGTCTATGAAAATATAATACTGAAGGTGAATATACTTTTCAGCCTTCTCACATGCCTCAAAAATGGCATCGAATGTTTCAGGTCCATCATTTAAGATCTGAACCTTATTATTAAAAGTGAGGATGGCACTATTAACTCTGGTTAACAGTCGTATAAGGTGTAAATAAGTAGCGGTAACATCATGTCTTTTTAGAATACTCTGTTCAGCTTCTGCGGAGTACCTTTTTACAAAACGCTCAAACTGCACATAATCAATCTCTTTTTTTAGATCAAAAATCTTTTGTTTTCGGAGATTAACCCCAAAAGCCAAATATAAAATTGCGCCAATAAATGGAATAAATACAATTACAAATATCCACGTCCAAATACGTTCGGGTTTACTACCATCTTTTATTAATAAAAACAGGCAGGACAGGGTAAGTAAAATCTCCAAAAGTGTAACAAGAAAGACCCAAGTCATATTAAATAAGTGCCGTTTTTAAGTATTGAATATATGTAAATTCGTTTACTACCTGTTTATTTTATGAAACTTTATCCATTTCTTTCTAAATCTGATAATCCAAAAAAATTAAAAAACCCTGTATGAGCCAAAATATAACATACAGAAAATTTATGGCTATTGTACGTATACTTTTCCATAATTCTATAAGATTGCCAGGTATCCGATAATAAGGATGCTACTATGAAAATTAATTTGCAGTTTAAAGCCGTCGTAACTGTACTGGCATTTTAGACCGCTTTTCTTATCCAGTACTGATACAACTGGTATACAACGGACAATATCACCGGACCTACAAACAACCCAATAATACCGTGCAACAACAACCCTCCAATAGTTCCAATCAGGATCACTATCATGGGTGTCTTAAGTCCTTTCCCCATAAGGATTGGTTTCAAAATATTGTCTGCCAGGCCTACAAGGATACAATATATTGTAAAAATGATTGCATTGGTTGGTTCTGCCATAGAAAATGCCAACAATATCGGAGGCACCATTACAAGGATTACCGGGATTTGAACAATAGCGGCAATAAGCACGAGTAAAGCAAATATTCCTGCCGCCGGTATTCCGATGGCCGTAAACCCTATAAATGCCAATGCAGTTTGAATAATAGCTACTAAAAGGATTCCTTTAACGACATTTCTAATAGTATCCCTGGAAATTAAAATCACTTCTTCTCCTTCTTCCCCAATTAACTTCATGAACAGTTTCAGGGATGAACTATACGCTTTTTCAGCATGGAACATTAAAACCAGGGCAATAAAAAATGAAATAATAAAAGTAATCATGGTGCCTAAAAAACCCTTTACCGAACTTAAGAAACCTCTGCCATATTCCAATATGGCATCCTTATGAACGATAGCAAATTGTTCTATATTAGCAGAGAGAGCATACCACTCATCATAAAGCTTCTCTCCTATTAAGGGCAGGGACTTAATTTTTGAATCGGGTATTGGTATTTCAAATCCTTCACTTTTTATCTGATCCACAATAATTGCAATGGATTCGAAAATACTGGCGAGTACAAAGTAAGCCGGGATGGCTAATAAAAGTACTGCAATTAATGTAAAAGTGAAAGTTGCCAACTTTTTGCGCTGCTCACCTAACTTTGAAACAAACCAGTTATATATAGGATATAAAGCAACTGCTAAAAGAATTGACCAAATGGTAATAATCAAAAAAGGCCTTAAAATTAAAAAACACCAAACCAATATTAAAAGTAAAGCTACTATCCTGAGTACCGTTGTAATATTCCCTTTTGTATTCATAAGTCAGATATTAAACTTCTCTTAATTAAAATTATGAAGATGAATTTAAGAAATCTAAGCTCTACTTTAAGATATGCAGTAAGAAAAATGTATTTAGTTATTAAATTTGAGAATGAGCCATACCTGTTCTCTAAACAAGTATACTTATGCAATCCGTTTTAAGTAAGCAAGAAAAGTGATCGTATTATAATAAGTCAAAATAGATCAAAGGATTGCCATGCTGCTACTCAAAGCTTTTTACCATAGTTTCTACATACTTTTGAGCCGTTTTATATGCTTCCTTAGGATCATCCAATTCGGTCGTAACAACGGCGACTAATTGATTTTCTTCAGGCTCATCAAGATTATAAAAAACGGTCTCTAAAATATAGGTTATAGAGGTACTCGTAGAAGTTGAAGTTGGAATATAACCTCCAAACGAACTATAGTAAGGACCATAGGCATAGGGGGTTCTGTAGTAATTATAAAATCCGCCATAATAACCAGGATATCCATAGCCAGACGAAACTCCCACACCTATACCTGTGCTCGATGTTGTGGTGGTACTCTCCTGATCCTTCACAGCTACAATAACTATTCCTGTATATCCTTCGCTATTTAGTATACTTTCTATAAAAGCGACCCTTTCTTCAGTTATTTCTTTTTCCGTATAAATTTTCGGAAATTTTTTAAAACTCTCCGAAACATTATAATTCCTTGCCCTCATTTCATTGGCCAATGCTTCTTCAAAAGCTATTCTGGCTGTGTTGTCTGCCGTCCTGGCTAAAACCAGAATTTTCTTTTGCTTGAATTTGGCAATAGTTTCTTCTTCCGCAGTCCAGGAGTCTCTAACTTTTACACTGCCACAATTCTGAAATGCAAAGGAAAAAACAAGTAATAATAGTATGGTAATATTTTTTTTCATAACAATTGGCGTTTTTAGACGTCCGATATTTAAGTTGGCCAAGCTAATAAAAATATACCAATTAATTCTATAGAACTATTTTTATATTTAAATGAGCATCGTTCTATAATCCCAAAATAAACCCAAAATAAAATCGCAGCCCATCGTCCGAACCAAATAGCCCGAGGTTGGCAGTGACCAAATCTGTCCCGTTTATGAAAAACCCACCTCCATAGGAGGTATTCCAGGTATTTTTATTAAAGGAGGGATCCACAACGAGACTGTCATCTACCCAGATTCTGCCTATATCAAAACCGCCAAATACACCTACTTCAACCGGCACAAGCCCTGTTTTATATCTTTTAAAATTAAAGCGCAGATCCGAAGTCTGATAGAAGGAAGATTTTCCTGTAAAACGCTCGTTTCTATAACCACGCAAACCGTCGTTACCACCAATACTCGCCGCCTGGTAGAACTCAAAATCATCGCCAAAAATAATATGGGCTTTGGACTTTGTAGCAAAGACCAATTGCCCATTTGGCGATATCTTATGCGCAAAACCGAGCGTTGGAATGAAATATCCAAAAGTATTCGAATCGTCAAGGTTCGTAGTAATTCCGGTTCTAAATTCTGCTACCATACCCAGTGTCGGAAATGCAGGGTTATCACTATTGGTATAACTATATACGGCTTCGGCTCCAAAAAAATTATTCCTCTCTTCCTGAGGGATAAAATCTGAAAATAAATTTATATACCTCCCCTGAGTTTCTTCCAACTCATAGGTCTTGTAATTCACTCCTATACTAAATTCCCCATTATTTTCTCCATGCCAGACCAATCCTGCAAAACCACCTAAGGTGCCCAGTTTAACACGATTGTAGTTCAGATTAAAATTAGCTTCATCTTCAACATTCGGATTTGGTGTAGAATTCCCAAAACCAAAAAAGTTTATGCTGTAATTAGGGCTGGTTAGCACACCATTGACGGCCAGATTCCATTTACCCGCCACATGAGCAAATTCTCCCTGATATCGTACATCAAATCCGCCGGTAGAGGTATATAAGGCAGCTGCAATCCTATTGGTGGATGTAAATGGGTTTCGCTCGAAGCCATATCTGGTATGCGCTGCAATTATTCCAAGCTTTAGCCCATCATCCGGGTTTATCCCAATTAATGGGAGTACTGCGTTAACATTATATTTCGGTTTCCTGTAATTATAATTATTATTCTCATAATCATCCCTGATATGCTGTTTGCCTTTTTTGGTTATCAGCGTATTGGGCTTACTTTTAAAATCATAAATATGGGCCTTTTTCCCATTTAAGACCTCATAACTATCATTATTGGAGCCGCCAATCATACGTAATTTTATGGGATGATCTCCTTCCCCGGCAACATGAAAATAATCATCATCATCCAGTCCATACACCCAAATTTCCTTAGTGCTTTCGGTTTCATATATTTTTTCATGAAACACAGGGCCCTTTGCACCTTTCTTTATTCTATAGCCCGTAACTTTGGTTTGGCCATTTGGCATTCTTTCAATCTCAAACCAATCATCCTTATCCGTACCACGTACGACGGCATATCTATTTACAACTTTAAAATAGGCATCGGAAATTTTTCGCAAATTCGAACGCCTGCCTTTTAACTTGCGCTTAATATCCTCCATATTCTCATCCTTGACTTCATCAGGCAACTTATCAAATGCAGCATCTATGACTTCATCAGTAATATGAGAAGCTACATAAGCTGCCTGTTCATCCCAAACTGCTTTATCTGATTCCTGTATGACCGCAACATCCAGAACATATGGGTTTAAATTGCTCCATTGCACATCTTTGATATCTTCTTCATATGAATTTAAAACACGTGTTGGGGCAGCGAGTTTAGTGGCCAGTCCCAAAGCAAAACCGTCATTCATAATTGAAAATGCCTGATCCCTGTCTCTTGGAACAGGTTTATAAACAGTGCCCCCATCTTCTTCAAATATAGCCCAGCGCCATTGATCCTGATGCCGATCCCAATCCCCCAATAACATATCAAACAGCCGTGCTCTCACATATGTGGTTTCATCTATTTTGTGATCTTCATTCTTCTTTACCTTTTCGAGCATATCCAGCGTACTAATCATTTCATTGGCATAGCCAAAACTGGCTTTGTCTCCATGCCCGTCATCCGTGCGTTCCTCAATAGCATAGAGTGCATCCCCAAATTCATCATTGAATCGGCCAATAGCATTCTGCTTGGGTACGTAATATAATTTAGGATTGGTATGGAATATCCCTACGGCATCGGCAAGGTCTCCGATGATAAATTGTGTAAAAGGATGATCTCCTGTAAATACATCCAAAACAAGTTCTTCCGTTTTTGTACCCGCAAACTCATTTTTTACAAATTGGTCCTTAAAGCCAACAGCCTGAATATATAGCAGCGCATCTTTCCGCATTGCTCTCATAATATATTCCTGTCCTTTTTTGTTTTTTAAACGCAGGGAACTAGACTGGTGACCGCCTCCTTTTCTCACCGGACTAAGGCCTCCAAACAGGGTGTCCAGATTCACGGTGGGTACAGAGAGTTCAGTGCTATATAATTTACGATAGCGTTCTCCCCAAAGCCATTTAAAAGTTTTGCTTTTATTCGTTTCTTCCCTTGTATAAATTGACGCTGTTTTTTCTTGAGGAAAGTTATCCGTATAATCAGTTATTATTGGGCGATCCTCAGAAAGTACCTCAGTTTCAAATACTACTTCATTATCTTTTGTTGAGAAGAAGCTTACACGGGAAGAACCATCCTTGAAAACATCCAACCTGGCATAACCCGGAGATCCATAGGAAAATTTGCCGCCACCAACATTTCGTGTGGGCGTAGTTTTAGAACCTGCACCACTGACTATTTGTGGTAAATTGGATTCAACCAAATATTGAAGGCTGTGTTCATGTCCGGAAACAAAAATTATTTTATCATTATCCTGAGACAGGGTAATTATTCGATCCCGGAATTCATCATATCTCTGGTATTGTATATCCGCAGGGGAAACGCCACCTGCCCGTCGGAGTACATTTTTTAAAGTACCCAGAACGGGGATTGGAGTCATATGCTGCTTTACTGAAAACTGTCCGCCATGGGGGCCATTGGTAAACAATGGGTGATGCAAGGCAATCACCGTAGTCTTACCTCTTGCCTTTTTGATAAGACTCTCATATTCGAGAAAAAAACGGTTACGGGTTATAATTTCACAATTGTCATTTAATGTTGGAAACTTATCCCATTTGGTAAGGTACCATTCCGTATCCACAATAATTAACTCCACCTCATCATTGATTTCAACTTTTCGGATTGGGCAGCCATTCTCTGGAAGAAAAGTGTTTTTCCCAAGCTTGTCCTCAATGTATTCTTCCTGCCTTTCCAGACCTTCCGGTCCTCCGCTATACCAATCGTGGTTTCCCGGAATAAAAATTGTCCTCCCAGCGAAATCTTTTACAACATCGGTTTGGACATTCAACTGGTACTCAGCATATTCCCTCCCTTCAGTTCCTTTTTCCGGCAAGCCTTTTGGGTATATATTATCTCCTAAAAATATGGCTGTACTATTTTTAGAGG
>Ga0209536_100013293_pt1 | contig 11881 bp, 7 predicted proteins | sample DeeMarSeWOR28_12_FD_187461 | JGI IMG/M metagenome (GOLD analysis project Ga0209536, IMG submission 187461) | Marine sediment microbial communities from White Oak River estuary, North Carolina - WOR-2-8_12 (SPAdes) (version 2) | ecosystem: Environmental > Aquatic > Marine > Intertidal zone >...
CGTCAAGGTGCGGGGTTGCCGCGTTACCGCCATGAAAGCCGACATCCTTCCACCCCAGGTCGTTGGCGAGGATGTAGACGATGTGCGGGGCATCTGCCGCTTTCAGCCCCTGCGGGGCGAGGGTGGCCGCGAGCGCCAGAACGGCAAGGAGCATCAGCCTGCCCGGCAGCATCTGCATGGTTGGGCCCGTCACTTTCATGATAATCATGATAATTGGCGTCAATCTTACCCGACTCTCGTCGCCAGTCCCGCCTGCGCTACAATCTCTGCCAATGAAGGATCTTGACGATATCGTCGGACTGCTGCGTGCCGTCGCGGGCCGCATGCGCGTTGCGCGCGTGCTGCACGAGGCCGGTTTTGCGCTATGTATCGTATTGTTCGCGCTGGCGGCATTCGAACTTGTCCGCATACCCCTGTCCGGCATCGTGACCGACGTCCACTGGTACGTGCTGGTCGCGGGTTTGTCGATTTTTTGCGTTGCCGTGCTGTGGCGGGCGTTAAAGCGCATTTCGATGGCGCAGGCTGCCAGCCTGGTCGATGCGCGCCTGCCCCTGCACGACGAGTTGAAGAGCGCCTACTGGTTTGCCTCGCGGCCACAGCCCGCGGACGGCCAGGGCGCGGCTTTCGTCCGTAATCATGTGGCCAACGCGGCACGCACGGCACACGACCTGAGAGGCTCCAGCATCGTTCCCCTGAAGCTGCCGCGGACGCTACTGCTAGCCGTTTTGCCCGGACTGATACTTGCCGGCGCGATCTGGAGCAGGGCTGACCTGGTTCGGGCCGGCACGCAGGTTGGCGCTGGCATCGCTCAAGTGGATACGAGCGGACAAAGTGCGCGCTCTTTGCTCTCGGCAACAGCCGCTGACGACGAAGAGATCGCCGAACTTGACCGGGCGCTGGCTGCGTTCGAGGATAACAACGCCACCCGGCAGGAACGGCTCGAGGCGATGTTGAGGGCGCGCGACGCTGTCGACCAGATGAACATGCAGGCTGCCGTAAGCCGGGAGGGATTGGCGCGAATGGCGCGAGCCATCAGCGAGCAACCGGGAATGGAGCAGGTAGCCGAAGCGATTGCGCAAGGGCGCACGGAAGACGCAATTGCCATGCTCCAGGAAATGCGCGACGAACTCACGGCGTTCCCCGCCGACGGACCGGGGGATGGATCGGGCCGGGGCAACTCGGCGCGTACGGCGCGTGACGAACTCCCGGCCGCGCAAGAGACCGGTGAGACAGGGCGCGACGTGACCAATATGCCCGGCAGCACCAATCCGGAATCCGTCAACCGTCTGTTGGAGAACCTCGAAAACGCCCAGGACACGATGCGACGGCAGCAGCGTGCCAACACCGCGCGCAGGCGTATGGACGAACTGGGGGAGATGGTCGGTCTGACTGCCCAGAATAGCGACCTGGCTCCGCAGCAATTCACCAATCAGGGCGAAACGCCGATGGGCGCGCCTTCGCCCGATACCGGGCAGACTGACTTGCGTAGCGCAACCATGTACCGGCAGGCTTCGACAATGCCCGGCGACAATGATCAGGACGATGAGGGTAGCAGGACCGGTGGGCCGAGCGGGCATTCCTCCGCCAGGGCGCTGGAAGGCAGGGCGACCAAAAGACTCGATGCCATGCTTAAACTCGAGCGGGTGAGCGTGAGTGGAGGCGAGGAAGCGAAAGAACAGGACAAGCAAAAAGCCGAGTGGTTTTATTCGGCCAGTCAGCAGGAGCAGTCCGAAACCGGGTTTGCGGATGTACGCGGGCGCGACGAGTACTCCGGCGCTGACGTGATGAAAACGGGACGCGTCCCGATTGAGCAACGGCAAGCGGTGCGTGATTACTTTATCAATGTTCACGAAGGCGATAACAAATGAGTAACGATGTGGAGCGGCAGGTCGAGCAATTCCGGGATCGATTCAAACAGGTTACCGATGAAGTCTCGCGCATCATCGTTGGAAACGATGACGTCGTTGCCAGTGTCATGACTTGCCTGTTGGTCAAGGGACACGTCCTGCTGGAAGGAATCCCCGGCGTCGGCAAGACCAAACTGGTGCAGACGCTCGCCGATGTCATGCACCTGGAGTTCTCGCGGATCCAGTTCACCCCCGACCTGATGCCTGGCGACATCATCGGAACCAATGTCGTCAGGGAGGACGCCTCCGGACAGAAATTCTTCGAATTCCAGCAGGGGCCGATCTTTGCGAACATGGTGCTCGCCGATGAGATCAACCGCGCCACGCCAAAAACGCAGTCGGCGTTGCTGGAAGCGATGCAGGAGAACAGCGTTTCGGCAGGTGGCGATACGCACAACCTCGACCAGCCGTTCTTCGTGCTGGCCACGCAGAACCCGATCGAGATGGAGGGCACTTATCCTCTGCCCGAAGCCCAGATGGACCGCTTCTTGTTCAAGCTGCGGCTCGATTTTCCGGGAGCCGATCAGCTCTACAGCATTGTCGATCGCACGACCCAGCAATCGGAGCCGGAGGTCAGGCGAGTGCTGGAGAAAGAGCAGATACTCGAAATGCGCAGCACTGCCCGGGCAGTACCCGTCTCGAAACCGGTGATGGAGTACGCAATCGCCATTACGCTGGCTACGCACCCGGAAAGCGACAAGGGCCATGAGCTGGCAAAGAAGTACGTGCGCTTCGGATCGAGCCCGCGTGGCGTGCAATCACTGATTCTGGGGGCGAAGGTCAATGCGCTGATGAGCGGCCGGGTGCATGTGAGTTGCGAGGATATCCGCGCCGTGACGAAGCCGGCCCTGCGCCATCGCATATTGCTGAACTTCGAGGCCGAGGCGGAAAGAATCGAAACGGATGCGATCCTGCAAAGCATCCTCGAGTCGATCGAAGAGCCGAAGGGTTGAGCATGCCGAATAGCTTCAACGGGCTCGACGATGGCCGCGTTTCTCCCGGCCGTTACGCTTAAGCGCGCGCTACCCTGATGTCGGTCGTTCTCAGTGAAGACTTTCTTCGCCAGCTGGAGCACCTTGCTCTGGTGACGCGCCGTCCTGTCGCGGGGCATTTGCGCGGGCATCACCGCTCGCGCCGCACTGGTGTGGGCATGGTGTTTACCGATTACCGGCCCTACTCGCAGGGCGATGACACGCGCAACCTCGATTGGGGCACTTACATGCGCCTCGACAGGCTCATCCTGCGCCTGTTCGAGGAAGAAGCCGACCTGCCGATATACATCTTCGTTGACGTCAGCAAGTCGATGGGCCTTGGCGAACCGGGCAAGCTCGATTTCGCCCGCCGCTTCGCGGCGGCACTCGCCTATGTCGGCTTGATCAATCACGACCGCGTGAGCCTGGTGGCGTTTTCGGACGGCGTGCTCAGCGAAATGCCGGCGCGGCGCGGCAAGAACCAGATGTGGCGAACGTTGCACTTTCTCGAGCGTCTCGAGCCGCAAGGCGGCACCAGCCTGCAAAACGCGTTTCGCAAGTTTTTCGGCGCAAGGCGTACCCGGGGCCTTGTCATTGTCGCCTCGGATTTTCTTGATGCGGCCGGGTTTGAGCCCGCGTTCCAGGTGATACGCCGCTTTGGGCATGACGTTTTCGCGGCGCATGTCGTCAGCCCTGAAGACCGGGAACCGCCTTTTGGCGACGATGTGGTATTGGTGGATTCCGAAGACGGGTCCAGCCTCAAGGCGCATCTGACACCGGAACTTCTCGATAGCTACCGCAAGGGATTTGCCAGGTACTGCACCGAAATCGAAGCGTTCTGCCGCAGCCATGGCTGGGGCTACCTGCGTGCCGACACGGACGCACCCTTCGAACAGTTGATGATGCACGCCCTGCGGCATGAAGGTTTGCTGCGGTGAACGCATACACGCTGTCTCCCCTGCTGGTTGGTGCCGCAGTCGCGGCTGCAGTTGCGGCAGTCGTGCTTCTTTACCTGCTTCGACCGCCGGCGCGGAACCAGAGCGTATCGTCGAATCTGATCTGGCAACGGGTACTCGAGACCTACCGGCGCGTATCGGATCGCTGGCGCTGGTGGCTGTCGCTGCTGATCGCATCGGTTGCCTGCGTTTGCATCGTGCTTGCGGTTGCGCGCCCAGGGACGGATGCCAGCGCCGGCAGCGGGAAGGCGATCGTCGTCGTGGACAATGCGCCGACGATGGCGACGCGTACCAGCAGCGGCGGGCAACGGTTCGAAGTGGCCAAGCAGCGAGCGCTCTCGTTGATCGAGAATTTTCCTGCGGCGACACAGGTAATGGTGGTCGATACGCAACGCCGGCTCGTTACGCCGGCGTTTGAATCGCGCAAGGATGCCGTCGAGACGGTGACGGCATTGCAGTTGGGCCAGTCGTACCAGCCGATTGTGCCGTCGGCCGTTGCATTCGTTCCGGCCGAGCGCCGGTACGTTGTCACCGACGGTGTGCTGCTGGGCGCCCCGCCTTCCGATTTCGTGGCTGTCACCGTGTTCGAACCGGCGAACAACCTGGGAATCACCGCTTTCGATTTCAACAACGTTCCGGGCGATCCGGCGCGGCGCGAAGCGTTCGTCGAGGTCTTCAACGCTGGCAGCGAGCCCAGATCGACCGAAGTGGTCATTAGCGGCATCGGCGAGCAGAGAGTGACTCGCGAGATCTCCGTTCCGGCAAACGGCGTCTCCGCTCAGGTCTTTGACCTTTCGGATTTCACCGGAGGGCCGATACGCGCGGCGCTGACGGCAACCGAGGACGGTTATCCGGCCGATGACGTCGCTTATGGCTACCTTGCCTCGAGGCGTATCGTTCGTGTCACCCTGGTGAGCGGACCGGGTCTCGAATTCCTTTCCAAGTCGCTGAGGGCGCAGCCACGCGTCCGTCTCAACGTCATATCCCCGCAGCGTTACATGGATCAGAAAGTGGACGAAGCGGTGGCAACGGACATCTATGTATTCGACCGTTTCGTTCCCTCCGAACCGCCGGCGGCGCCATCCCTTGTGATTGCGGCAAAACCGGCGGGCTGGCTGCCAGCACGCGCGGGCGATGCCAGCTATCCGGACGTACTGGCAACGGATGGCAGGCATCCGGTTTTGCGTAACCTGTCGCTGCGCGACCTGTATGTCGAGACCGGCAGTTACCTGCAGCCGGAAGAAGACCGCTCGACAACGGTCTTGTTGCGTGGCGACGAAGGCAAGGCGCTGGCGGTCGCGCACGATGGCGCGAAGCGCTGGGTGGCGCTGGGCTTCGATGTTGCCGATTCCAACTTTGGATTGCTGCCGGCGTTCCCGTTGTTTCTGGGCAACAGCATCAACTGGCTGGCCGATGAACCGGAAATCGTTCGCGCGCAACCCGGCATCGTGGCTGTGCCGTTCAGGGATGCGCGCGTACTGGCGATGGACGGCGCGGTGTTGCCGGTGACCACGGTCGACGAACGCAGTTTCTTCGAGGCAGCGCAGCCAGGCCTGTATACGGCCATCGGTAATGACCGTCCGCTGCGCATCACCGTCAACTTGCTGGACCGGCGTATCAGCAATGTCAACCAGAGCGCTGTGCCCGTTGCTGCCGCTCCTGCCGAGGCCGGGTCGGTCAGCGCGGTTCCGTTCGGCCTGTCAGCACTGCTGTTGATGCTGGCGGCAGGATTACTGTGCGTCGAATGGTTCGCCTATCACCGGCGCATTACCGTGTGATCCGCCTGCTGCCATGAATATCAGTTTTGACGCACCCTGGGTACTCACCCTGCTACTGGTTCTGCCGCTGATCTGGGCGGTCGCGCTTCGCACCCGCACCAATCTCTCGCGGCGTCACCTCGCAGTGGTCGCGACAGTTCGATCGATGGCGTTGGCGTTGATCGTCATGGCGCTGGCCCAACCGGTCTGGCACGGGACGACACGGCAGATATCGGTCGTGTATGCGCTCGATGTGTCGCGCAGTGTCGCGGCGGAGTTCGTCGAAGATGCCATGCAATGGATCGATACGGCTCAGCAGCAGTATGCGCCGGCCCATTCCCGCGTGGTTGTATTCGCAAAGCAACCGGCGGTAGTGGCTGACACGGCGGCGGCGCGGGCTTTGCAGATTGTCGAAAGCACCAGCGAAGGCGGGGCCAACGGGCAGGGTGCAGGCGGCATCGTCCAATCGGCTACCGATGTCGAGGCCGCTCTTGACGAATCGCTGGGCGCGCTGACGCGCGACAGCGTCAAGCGCATCGTGCTGCTCAGCGATGGCAACGAGACGAATGGGTCGGTTGCGAACGTATTCCCGAGGCTGAAGCAAGCTGGCGCTCGCGTATTCGCACTCCCGGCGAAACCCTACGGCGCGGGAGATGTCTGGCTCGACGGCATCGAAGTTCCGGAACGTCTGCGCAGTAACGAACCGGTGTTGATCGAAGTGCGCGTCTTTAGCCCGGGCAATACGTCGGCACAGGTGTCGCTGTCGAGCGGAGGGAAGCCCCTGGCACGCAAGACCACGGAATTGAGAAAAGGATTGAACCGTGTCAGCTTCGACGCGCGCATGCCCCAGCCCGGCGCGGTGACGCTTACCGCGCTGGTGCGAGCTGACGGAGACACGGTTGAATACAACAACAGCCTGGAAATATCCGCGTGGGTGGGTGACAAGGCCAGGGTGCTGTATGTCGAAGGAATGCAGGGGACCTCGGGATACCTTGCCGAAGCGTTACGCAAGGAAGGGCTGGAGGTTGACGTTGGTGGCGCGCAACGCGCCGGCAGCCTGGAAAACCTGCTTCGCTACGATGCGGTCATCCTCTCCGACGTGCCGGCGAGCGAGTTTCCTGCGCAGTCGATGCAGGCAATACAGTCATATGTGCGTGACCATGGCGGCGGACTGGTTTTCGCTGGCGGTGAAAATACCTTTGGCGAGCAGGGTTACAGCGGTTCGTCGATGGAAGCCGTTCTTCCAGTGGAATTCAAGGCACAGGAAAAGCGAAAAGACATCGCACTGGTGATCGCCATTGACCGTTCCTACAGCATGAAGGGACGTAAGATGGAGTACGCGAAGGAGGCGGCAAGGGCGGCCCTCGATCTGCTCGAGGAACAGCATCATTTCGCCGTCGTCGCTTTTGACTCACAGCCATACGTCGCCGTGCCGATGCATCAGGTGCGCTCGAAACGCAAGGCCGAAGCGCAGATCAGCCGCATACAGGCCAGCGGTCAGACCAATATTTATCCGGCACTGGGAATCGTTTACCGGTTGCTGCGGGAGGTTGATGCACGTACCAAGCATGTCATTCTGCTGTCCGACGGCGACACTCATCCGGCGGATTTTCAGAGACTGCTGGAGCGCATGCGGGAAAGAGACATCGTCGTATCAACGGTGACCATCGGCGACGGCGGCAACCCCGGGTTGATGCAGGACATTGCGACGTGGGGCGAAGGGCGAAACTACGTTGCCGCAAACGCGGAATCGATTCCGCAAATCTTTACCGAAGAAACGAAGAAAGTGGTCGGCACTAATCTGGTGGAGGAAGCGATCCTGCCCGTCGTCAAGCAACGCTCGCATGCGTTGTCCGGGATTAACTTCGCGGATGCGCCGGCGCTTGGCGGCCACATCTCGGTGAAGGCAAGGGAAACCGCGGAGGTGCTTCTTGCCACGCAACAAGGCGCGCCGTTGCTGACGCGGTGGCAGTACGGACTCGGCAAGACCGTGCTTTTTTCCTCGGACGTAAAGAATCGCTGGTCGGCGCAATGGGTGGAGTGGAAGGATTACGGCAAATTGTGGGCGCAACTGGTGCGCGGCGTGATGCGCCAGGAAGGCTCGGAAGAAGTCGCGTTCTCGCTTGAACACGATGGAGACGATGCCGTGATCGAGTTGACGTTGCTGACCGAGGAAGGTCTTTTCCGCGACGGCATGTCGCCGGTGGCGCGCGTGCAGCGCGGAGCGCTGGAAGAACAAACGTTGCCGTTGCGCCAGGTCGGGCCAGGCGTTTATCGCGCAAGCACGGGCTTTGGTGGCGCGGAAATGATCAAGGCAAATCTGCAGACCGGCGGAGGCATCGACACGCGCACCGTAGAGCGCGCCGGCACTCGCATGATATTTCCGGGATTTCCCGCCGAGTACCGTTCCTTGCCGCCGAATATTGACTTGCTGCAGACAATCGCGGCAGAAACCGGCGGCAAGCTTGGCCCGTCAGCCGAAGAAATATTCGACCCCGGTGACGACATTGGTCAGCGGGCGACGCCGCTATGGCCATGGCTTGCCCTCGCGGCGCTGTTGTTTTACCTGGCGGACATTCTGCTGCGCAGGCTACCTTACGCTTGGCGGCGGCTGGGGTCTTGAACTCGCCCGGGTGACGCTCGCCCGCGCAGGTGTTGCCTGCTTGCGGCAGCAGGTTGCCGGTGCGAACTGCGCTGCAAGGCGGGCCGGTTTTCGGGGCGTTTCGGGAACAGGCTGCTAAACTTCGATACACATCTGCGGCCCGGGGTGTGAATCTTGCGTAACCGTCTTGGCCGCCAGCCGGAAACTTTTCTGCAAAACAACGTAGTTGCAATACAGTCAAGGAGATCTGCATGCGTCGCTTATCGGCCCTTTTGATTCTGTTTGCGGTATCGCTCCATGCCGGTGCTGACATGCTCAAGGGCTATGAGGCCTACCAGAAAGAGGATTACCAGACCGCCGTGACCGAGTTCCGCAAAGCCGCGGAGCAGGGCGAGGCGCTCGCGCAGTTCTACCTTGGCGAGTGCTACTTCAACGGCCGTGGCGTGCCGCAGGATTTCGCTACCGGCATCGACTGGTACAGCCGGGCCGCGGAGCAAGGGCAACTCGAGGCCCAGGAAACGCTCGGAGGCATTTATTTTTTCGGCAAGGGTGTGCCTGTTGACTATGCGCTTGCTGCAAAGTGGTATGCCGGTCCGGCCGAAGATGGAAAAGCGTATCCGGCGTTCCTGCTGGGTTATCTGCATGATCAGGGGCAGGGCGTTTCACAGGATTCGTCCAAAGCCGCGAAGTACTACCGCATCGCTGCGGAAAAAGGCAATCGCGATGCGCAGGAGGCGCTGGCAGCCCTTTACTTTTTCGGTCGCGGCGTTGGTCAGGACTACGCTGAGGCCGCCAAGTGGTATGAAGAAGTCGCCGCCGAAGGGCGTTCGTATCCGCAGTACCTGATGGGCTGGATGTACGAAAACGGCCAGGGCGTGGCGGCTGACCCCGCCAAAGCCGCCGGGTGGTACCGCAAAGCCGCCGAGCAGGGCGAAGCGCGGGCGCAGGCGAGCCTCGGTTTTCTCTATGCGCAGGGCAATGGCGTTGCCCAGGATGATGGCGCTGCGCTGCAATGGTTCCTCAAGGCAGCCGAGCAAGGCGAGTCATCCGTGTATTCGAGCCTCGCGTGGGCGTATCACCAGGGCAAGGGCACAACGGTCGATGACGCCCGTGCGGCGAGCTGGTTCGAGAAGGCGGCAGCGACTGGCGATGTACAGGCCAGGTACATGCTCGGATACCTGTACGAGGAAGGCCGTGGCGTTGCGAAGAGCGGTGAGGCGGCTGCCCGTTGGTATCGTGAAGCGGCCGAAGGCGGCAGCGTTGCGGCGATGGAAGCGCTGGGAGCGTTGTATTTCTTCGGAAACGGCGTTGCGCAGGATTACGGGCAAGCTGCGAAATGGTATCGCGAACCGGCGCAACAGGGCGGCACGTATGCGCAGTACCTGATGGGCTACATGTACGAAGACGGCAAAGGCGTCGACAAGGACCCTGCACAAGCGGCGAAGTGGTACAAGTTGGCGGCAGAGAAGGGCGACGCTCGCGCCCAGACCAGGCTGGGGTGGTTGTACTACGAGGGCACGGGTGTGAACAAGGATCTGGTCGAGGCCTATATGTGGAACAACCTTGCGGCGGCGCAACTCAGCGGCGAAGATCGGGCGCGGGTTGAAAAGGTCCGCGATTTCATTGCGTCCAAGCTCGAACCCGCAGATCTTTCCAAGGCCCAGCAACGCGCCCGCGACTGGAAACCGAAAACACAGTAGCGGTGTTGGCGCGAAGGCGGCGCGAGCCGCCGGGTGTAAGGACTGGCTGGTACCGAAAGAGCCGTGCGCCGAACCGGGGCGTGGTGCACGGGCGCTCGAGGACCAGGTGAGCGCACGGCACCGTATGCGGTTCGCTTCCAGCGAGCGCCATTGCGCCCGGTCCGGCAGTTCCTAGCTAACGCGGAATCGTTCGACCGTTTCCGGGTTCAACTCGATACCCAGGCCAGGGCGCTCGGATAGTTCGATTTCACCGTTTGCCGGATCGAGAACCAGCGGTTCCTTGACCAGATCCGTCATTAGCGCATGGGCCGGGAACACCGTTTCCGCCATGCTGCCGTTTCGAACTGCGCCCAGAAGGTGCAGGCCGGCCGCCACTGCAACCGCGGACCCGTGAATGTGTGGCGCGATCGGCAAATTCGCAGCCTGCGCCATGTGGGCAATTTTCAGTGATTCGGTCAACCCTCCGGCCCACGCCACGTCCGGTTGCACGAAGTGAACGGCGCGTGCCGAGATATAGCGCGCAAAGTCGACGATGCCGTAACTGCACGTTTCATAACCGGCAATGGCGATGGAGGTTTTCTCAGCGACCTCGCGGCTGCCGTCGATATCATCGGGCCATACCGGTTCTTCGTACCAGTAAATGTCATAAGGCTCCATCGCGCGCCCCATCTTTACCGCGGTAGCGACGTCCCACGCACCATTGGCGTCAACTGCCAGCCGGATATCCGGGCCGATTGCCTTGCGAACGGCGGCAACCCGTTCTATATCCTTGGCAAGGCTGACTTCCGCAACGCCGCGCTCGCCTGAGGCGCGTAGCGCGGACAATTCGATAGCGCTGTTGCGGCCGACTTTCATTTTTACCGCCCGGAAACCTGCATCGACATACGTTTCCATTTCCGCAACCAGTTCCTTGATGCCTTTGCCTTCGGCATAGAAACCGCCGGTAGCGTAAGCGGGGACTCGCTTGCGGTATCCGCCCAGCAGTCTCCATACGGGCATGTTGGCGGCCTTGCCGCGCAGGTCCCATAGTGCGATGTCGATGCCGCTGATTGCTGCGATGACGATGCCGCCGCGCGCGTGCTTGTACGCACGCCGGTGCATGCGTTCCCAGAGCCGTTCGATTTCGCTCGGGTCTTCGCCCACCAGATAGGGTTTCAGTTCGTTTTCGATAACCTGGGCGGTGGACGGCATCGGACCGCCGAAATGCGCGGCCTCGCCAAGCCCGACGAGGCCTTCGTCCGTTTCCACCTCCACGAGCAGTGCGGGTTTGGTCGCCATCGTGTAGTTGGCATCGAACACGGTCTGCTGAAGTTTGACTTCAACTGCGATGGTGCGAATGTCTGTTATGCGCATATTTAATTTAGAAAGTGTTCTTTATGCATTTGTGATTTGCTGTCTCCATGTGGCGACAACGCTGATGAAAAATTGAGCAGCACTAAGGATGCATCATGTTGGAAAAAGATTTTGTGTTCATCCCGATGTGCAATCCACAAGGTTATCCACAGAAATTGTGGATAGATGTAACTTGAACGAAACCGCATTGTCATTTTTGTCATGGACGATTAACGATTCTGCGACGTGCATCATCCCAAACCAATTGCGGAATTGTTTTTGCCAGATCAACGCTTCGCTGTTGAGTTGCGGTGCGTAACGTGTTAGCAGCGTGCTTTTCTGTTCGTTTGTCAAGATCAACAACCTGGGAAAAACAGGGCGGTCCGCTTTTATGCGGGTTGACTGCGCCTTGGCGGATGGCGCCCTGCCGGCGCAAGTCAGTGGCGGGTATTCGCGGTCATCCGTGCCGGTTGCCTGGCTTCAGCCGCGATCCTTTTGCTCAAGCGTAGTAAGCGGTCGGTCATCGACGGGCGTCTCGGGACTCGTGTTCATCGACCTGGACGGCGATCTGCGGCCCACGGTCGGCGAGCCGGTGTTGGTTGGCGCCGGCTTGCGCCTGGTGAACCGGGATGGAGCGGTGGTGGCGGTCACCGAGA
>Ga0209536_100013294_pt1 | contig 11880 bp, 12 predicted proteins | sample DeeMarSeWOR28_12_FD_187461 | JGI IMG/M metagenome (GOLD analysis project Ga0209536, IMG submission 187461) | Marine sediment microbial communities from White Oak River estuary, North Carolina - WOR-2-8_12 (SPAdes) (version 2) | ecosystem: Environmental > Aquatic > Marine > Intertidal zone >...
GAAGCCGCCGCTGTTCCCATTGGATGATTGACCGCATTGGTTTTGCTTAGAAAAGGCAAAATCCAGAGAGGACAAAAAGTACTGATCGTTGGAGCTTCTGGGAGTGTAGGTACATTTGCGGTACAGCTTGCCAGGTATTTTGAGGCGGAGGTTACCGGAGTATGTAGCACTGCGAATATCGAATTGGTGAAATCTCTGGGTGCCCATAATGTGATTGATTATACCGAAAAGGATTTTACCAGATGCGGCGAGACCTACGATATCATTTTCGACGCGGTAATGAAGACTTCCTTCTCCCGCTGTAAAAACTTGCTGACACAAAATGGCACATTTGTTACGGTTGATTATCCTATTCTTCAAGCCCTATGGACCTCATTGGCAGGTAACAAGAAAATAGTATTCGGAATACCTAGCAGAATTGAGGATCTAAATTTCCTCAGAGAGCTTATCGAAGCGGGAAAGGTAAAATCGGTCGTTGATAGACGTTATCCGTTAGAACAGACTGCTGATGCTCATCGGTATGTTGAAAAAGGGCACAAAAAGGGAAATGTAGTTATCACTTTGAAACATAATAACATTATCTAACAGCCTTAAAGGAATGCTTCTGAAAACGATTGTATACTAAAACATAATTTTCCGGATGTTCTTTGATTCTCATTCAGAAGCGATAAAAAGGGAAAAGGAGTCAAAATCTTACCAGGGAGGAGATTTAATTCGCACTATGCCCGAATCTTGATATTATTTCTACCTTATCGTAGGCCGATCGGTTTGAGTTCGGTCCGGGGCGCTTTGATGGCGGGTCATTGGATTTTTTTACCCAATTTTATTATGGAAGACGGATTCATTTCCAAAGCGTTTCATGTACGTCCAAGGCAGCCGATAATATTGATCTATCCTGACTTACCTTTTCGCACTTCTTATTATTCCATAATAGAGTCGAAAGTGGTTTGAAAAATTGGAATATGGCATAAACATATTTTAAAAATTAAAGCCATGCACGGGTACCTGAGTATTTTACTTGCCAGGCTGGTATTGTCATATATATTTATATTTCAAAACAAGAGATGATAGTTGTGATCATGCCGGGAGAACGGAAAATCAAGGATTCCATAAAATATGACGGTTATTTAATGATATTTATGATATGTATTTGCTTTGTAGCCGGTCATGGCGTTTCCGCCCGCGATAATCCTCGGGCTGTTATTGAATCCTCGTCCTGGGATTTTGGATTTATTCCCCAAAAATCAATAGCGGACCATCGATTTTATTTGTATAACGCCGGTTCCGCTCCTCTATCGGTGCTGGAGGTGGAGGTTGATTGTCCCTGCGTCAGCGTCTCCGAAATCGAAACGCCTGTTGCTCCTCATGACAGCGCGTGTATCATAGTTACATTTAATTCCGGAAGATATCATGGCCAAGTCGTTAAAACCGCCGTGATTCACACAAACGATCCGGAGATGCCCGTTCACCGATTAAGGGTCACGGCAAATGTCTATAAGAAGGGAGAGACCCTCGGTGATGTTGGTGTCTCACCTCCGAAATTCATCTGGAACGTAAGTAAAGGAGAAATCACGCTTGAAACGGATACTCTAAGAATTACCAATAAGGGTGTATATCGCCTGAGTACCGCTGTCTTGCATTTCCCTCAGGAAATTATAGATCGCGTTGAATTGCCCTCGAGCATAACTCCGGGTAACTCGGGTAATATCTGCCTGGTGACGTCCGGGAAAAATATATCCGAGGATATCGTTGGATTATCCGCGACCGTAATTTTAACGGGGCGAGATACCATAATTGTGACAGTTCCGATCGAAATAAAGAAAGCGAATTAGCGATGGAGAAGAGTATAATGAAAAATCCGAATAACATAAGATTTATCTTCACACCGATCGCGGTTATTCTGGTTATCGGTTTTAGCTGTGGGAAGGACGATAAAACAACGGATCCGCAGAACAGCAATCCGGTGATAACGTCGCTGACCGCCGACCCCGATACATTCTACGCAGGAAGTTCCTCTATAATAACGGTTATTGCCGACGATCCCGACGGAGACGTTTTAAGTTATTACTGGGAAGCCCATGGTTCACATCTTATGCCTATGCCAAGCGGATCAAATACGATGGAATTGACAAATTGTTGTCCCATCGCCCAGCCGGAGTCTGCGGTGGTTCTCTCCGTCGTCGAAGACGGCCGGGGGGGCGAGGCGCGCGATAGCATTGAATTGTGGATTTTTCCAAGCGGATCTCGGTGATGCGGGGGATCTTAGCGACCCTTATCTCCTGCGTTTTTTTCCTTAATCCCTTTAGTTGGGCGCAGAATTGCTGCGTCCCCGCGGTTCCTCAGCACAGCGTGCTCGGGGAAACCGTGGCCATGCCACACACTCTGGAAATAGGACTCCATTATCAGTTTTTGTGCTCCGGTGATATGTACGAGGGATCGAATACGGTGAATGATCCGGAAAACACTGAGGCCGTATGGAAACGTGTATCATTAACTATGGCCTATGGCATATCAATGGGGATAAGCGTTAGCGCAATAATACCCTATAGTTGGAAAAATAAAACCAAAAGTATCGCCACGACAGGAGTAAGCATTGAAAACAGCTCTGCCGGAATCGGCGATGCGACTTTTCTGGTACGTTTCAGCCCGCTGGCCAGAAGCTTTGTAAAATTCAGGGAATTATCGCTCGGTCTGGGAGTGAAGCTGCCCACGGGATCGACCGACCTGCGTAATTTTGGATTTCTGTTGCCCGAAGAGCTGCAACCGGGGACGGGCTCGTGGGATTATATCGGAACAATATCGTATTATCAGGGTTTAGATTTGATGGATATAATTATAAGCGGATCATACCTGATGACTACCTCGCATGACAATTTTAAGTTCGGGAACCAGTTTTCATATTTGCTGCTCTCCAACATTCATCCTGAAGACATTGTGGAATTTTCCCTGGCGCTATCCGGAGTAATCCAGGGAAAGGATCGGAGGGAAGATCTCAGAGATGATTTTACCGGGAAACGAAATATATGGTTGACGCCCGGCCTCACGATCCATGCGATATCCGAAGTATTGAGGCTGCAGGTTTTTGCTGGGTATCCGGTTTATCAGCATTTCAATGGCAGACAGTTGGGGAGCGAATACAATATCCACCTGACGGCGGAAATTACTGTTCCGTTTAAGAATTAATTAAAATCGAGAATGATCGATCGCAGAGCTATCCGGGTCGAACTCTCTCATGAGCCTCGTTTTTGGCAACGTGGCCAGATTCATACCGAAAATTAATCAGATACAATCCCCAGATCAGATACAGAATGAACAGAGAATAATAATCCCAGAGAAAATTCGAGATGGCTACACCGGATTGAAAATAAGTGTTTCGTGTCATGATAAGAATAAATGCCAGAAAGAAATATGTTTTCGTCCGCGAGTCGTTTTTGATAATGAAGTAGGCTGGTACCAGCAATAATATGTAACTATAGTCTTTAAAACGAGGCATAACAAGAGCGTAGGTGATGCAGAACAGGAATATAATGATCATCTCGTATCCGGTTTGTTGGTTATACTTAATCCTTTTTCCGAGCTTTAAATTTATGAGGAGGGCAATAATGACGAAAAACCCGAATAGGAGAAATGTGATTATTTCAGTTATGGTTGGATTTGAGCGGCCAAATGGAATTTCGATCAGGCTTTGAATCATCGAAAAAGTAGTCGGATTGATATGGCCCCGTTCGAATGTTAAATTGGCGATGGAGATCCATTGTGCAAAGAGATCGGGATACAAAACGAGATTGAGGATAGTTACGCTGGAGAAAATACCAATTGATAAGGCGAGAATACGCCAACCTCGCTTTCCATCAAAAACGGGGGCGAGAAATATAAATAAAATAGGAAAGATTTTAAACAGAGAGATAAGAATTACAGGAAAACAGAATACAAACGGCCTCCTCTTCAATAGCCAGTAAAAAGAGGACCATAAAAAAAATTGCTCGAAAATGCTGATGTTGCCAGATTTGATGTCGAGATATATGGACGCCGAAAAACCGAAAAGCAAAATGACGTAAAATATAGTATCTACTTTTTTATTTAAAAAATAGTTGCGCCAGATAAATATTAATATCATCAGTATTATCAGCTTAAATGAAAGATAAATGTCATATGCGGTGTGATAATCCAGCTTCGAAAGGGGCGCAAAAAGCCACAGGGTTACCGGCGGATAAACGTAATGCTGTTTCAATTTCGAACCGGAAACATCGGATAAAATCTGAAGGTCATATGGATTTGAACCGTCCAAAAACAGCTTTGCCGAATAGTAGTATGTTTTGAAATCCCATTGATATACGTCCTTCTCATTGTATAAAAAAAAGATATTTTGTATACAAAATGCCAGGATCGCGAGAAGCAGGATTATCTCGGCGATCCGGATTCTCCGCTTTCTCTTATTTGAGGAATCGGAATATTGTGTCAATGCATCAAACAGGATTAGATTTCTCTTTCGCTTTACTTTTTACGGCTATAGCTATAAAGAGTCATCTATAATCTGCGAATAAAATTGAATAATGCAAGTTTTTTAACTGAAAATAGAAAACCATTCTTTTATATAAAAATGGATCTACTAAGGGTTTTTATTAAAAAAGGACTTGACATTTTGTTCTTAAAATTGTTCTAATTAGCAGGGAGTACTGGGGCGAGAGTGATTTTATGTCGGAATTGAAAAGCAGGAACCGGGTTCATTTATTAATTACTTTAAAAAAAGCGCTATATGTTATAACCGTATGATGAGGAGGACTGATGGGTCAGACCGACGATAATGAAAGGGAAAGCGAATCCGCTGACTCTGATCAAACAAGCAGACGAAAAGCCCTCAAAAGAATAACGCTTGCTGTGGTCGGCGCCTCAATGCCTTCCGTATTTTTGTCCTGTGGCAAGGATGACAACACGCCGGCCGCTCCATATGCCAGCGGATACACCAGTATATACAGCAGCAACGGTTATCAGAGCAGTTATAGCAGCAGCTACGACAGCGGATATACCAGCGGCTACGACAGCGGATATGATAGCGGGTACACCAGCGGTTACGATAGCGGATATGACAGCGGATACACGAGCGGTTATGATAGTGCATATTCCAGCGGTTATTATAGCTGCTATTCGAGCAATTATGGAAGCGGTTACTACAGTCAATATTGCTCCGGAGGCGGTAGTTTATACTATTACAGTTACTATTGTTCTACTCGTTATAGCAGTTATGGTAGTACGTATAGCAGTTGTGGTTGATTTTTTGTAGTATATTCGATGCCAGAAATTATTTTTTATTGAACATGCGAATCTCGCAGATATTTTATCTTTGTTTGAAGTATAAAACCCTTGACATGTTGTCAATAACCAGGTAAAGCGAATGCCAAATATCCTCCTAACTCAACGCTGCGTTCGTTCCTGTCCCTACTGTTTTGCCAATAAGCATATGTCTGATTCGGCGCCTGATGATATTCTGTCATGGGAAGATCTGATCTATATCGCCGATTTTATGGAAGCTGCAAAGGAACGGAGATTCCCCATTCTCGGCGGTGAGCCAACGCTTCACCCGGATTTCAACGATATGTTGATTTACTTGCTTGAGCGAAATTTCGATATAAATGTGTTTACCAGCGGCATAATGACCAACGAGAAGCTCGAGGAGGCGGATTTGGCTTTGCGCGATGTTCCGCCCGAACGTCTTTCGTTTACCTGCAATCTTAATGATCCTGAAAAGACTCACTCGCCGCTGGCGGAAGTTGAAAGCGTTAAGCGTTTTCTCAAGGTTTTTGGCAATCGTGTAACGGCAGGTTTCAACATATACAGAAGCGATTTTAAACTGGATTTTATATTTCGATATATAAACGAATTTGGCTTGAATCGCACGGTCAGGTTAGGAATAGCGCATCCCATTCCCGGCAAGAAAAACAAATTTATAAAACCGGAAGATATCAAGGCCATTTATAATCGACTCCTGTCTTACATACCCGTCTTTGAGCGACTGCGGATCAAGCCCGGGTTGGATTGTGGATTCCCGTTATGTCTTCTGGACGATGCTCAACTTGGATGGCTTTATAGATTCACCGGAGGAAAATATGATTTCGGTTGTGCGCCGGTGGTGGATATCGGCCCCGATATGAAAATCTGGTCCTGTTTCCCGCTATCATCGTTTCACACAAAATCGCTCTTCGAATTCAACACGTTGAAAGAGGTATATGATTATTACAGTCGAATACACGACATTATAAGGACCGAGGTCGGCGGTATTTTTGAAGAATGTGATAACTGCAATTTTCGTGAGGAGGGACTTTGTCGGGGTGGCTGCCTGGCTCACAGCCTGAGTAATTTCAGGAAAGAACATCCATTGCGCATGAAAGAGATTTATATGTGAACTCGCATATTCTGGTATGTCCAGGTGATATCAATCTGCTAAATCGTCTTGGGGGGAAGACGGTCGTTATTCGATTAAGCGATTTTGAGGATGTTACCCCCACTATCGAACGCGCCAAACATTTACAGCTGGATATAAAATGTATCGCACTACATTCCGACATTCCGGTTTCAGACATACCCTTCAATCGGGATTGGGAAGGAGAACCTCTGGCGGTTTTTGCGCCGGATCTCGGAAACCTCCGTGATTTCATAAAAAAAATCGCACTTCTCAGGCATTTTAATATTCGATTTTACCTTCCGAACGATTCGGGCGGGTGCTACACGAGCCACAGGATCCTTTCTTCGCTGGGATTTTCGGTGGCTGTTTTATTGAATGACGACGGGGTTAACTGGGATGCACTCTGTGACCTTATGACCTATTCGTTGCTGGGTCTTGTACGGCACGCGCCTATTGAGCCATTTCAATATGTCACCGCGCAATATGATAGAAACCGGCATACAGATTACGCTTCGGTTTATTTTGAGGATCCGACATCATTCCTGCATCTTGATGGGGAAGGACATGTTGCCTTAAGTCCAGACGAACTGAGACGCGGGTCTTTTATAGGCGTAAACGTGGACGAAATCGGAGATCTCAGTGGCAATGTCGAATATGTGAAGCGTATTGAAAGCTGGAGGAATTTTTTTCTGGAAACAAACGGCTGCGCCTACTGCCAGGGCTGGCGAGTCTGTCTCGGAAAATTCGCCCAAGGAAGAAAGAATAATTCTTCCTGTAAAGACTTTCATGTTGAATTGATGGATGTGGTCGAGCAGTATCAGACGATGAAGGATAAGAATAAGACAGTATGGCAACCGTAATTCTCAAAGCGACGGAGAAATGTAACTCCAATTGTTATTATTGCGATGTGGTTCGCAAACAGGAAACCGGCACATCAATGCCTCTGGATATACTGGAGCTGGCTTTCATCAGATTTGATAGTTATCTCAAATCTTATCCAGAGGAACGTATAGATATATTATGGCATGGGGGCGAGCCGCTATTATTGGGAGCAGAGTATTACAGATCGGCTATCGAGTTGCAGGAACAACACTGTCCGGAAACGAAATCGCGCATAAAACATAGCGTTCAAACGAATTTAACCTGTTTTACCGAGGATTTCGTCGATATATTTAGAAAACTCGGAATTACCGCGGTGGGCACCAGCTTCGATCCCGAGCCGAATATGCGCGGGCCGGGCCGAAAAATCGATTCGCAAAAATATAACAAGCGGTTTATCAATGCCTTGAGTATACTGGAAGGGCACGGTTTCGGCTGGGGGATGATTTACGTGGTCACGAAAAAGTCGCTGCTGAGACCCCTCGATGTCTTCTTTTTTCTTACGAATCTGAAGCTCACGGGCGGGGTTAATTTTAATCCCGTGTTGATATATGACGAGGAACGAAAGGACGTAGCCATAACGCCGGCCGAATACGTCGAGTTCCTCGGGGCCATATTTCCTTACTGGTGGAAAAATCGTCATCGCTATCCTGACATAGAGCCGTTTAAGTCTCTGGTTAAAAATATAATTGACGGGCATCGAAGCCTTGGTTGCGTGGATTCCGGGAGTTGTACATATCATCATATAAACCTGGCCCCCGACGGGGAGACGTCACAATGCGGTCGATCCGCCGATTGGGGACTTCTTCCATACGGGAATATAAAGGATAGGTCCATAGAGGAAATACTGGGCGACGGACAGCGGCGCCAGCTGGCCGATCGGGTTGAGTATCTGCGAGACAATGATTGCGATGGCTGTCGTTTCTGGGATCTGTGTCACGGGGGATGTCCTCTTGATGCCTACTCGAAACATAGTGATTTCATGTATAAGAGCGAGTGGTGCGGTGCCAAGAAAGGATTCATCGAGAAATACTTTGAGCCGATCACCGGGGCGAAATTTAAACCGAGAGAGAAGTCCTGAATTGCGATTATTAAAATCTGGAAATAACCAAAATAAATATGATGCGAAAAAAGGATGTTTAAAAGTCGAGAATCTATCCAGGTGTATCACTATGTCAATTACGATCATTCATCACGGTAGTTTTAAAACATAATATGGCTATTCTGGTAGTAAAAGTCACCGAAAACTGCAATTCCAATTGCTATTACTGTGGGTCTCACAGTAAGGGCAGAGGTCCGTCGATGTCCGCAGGCGTTCTAAAGGATCTTTTTTATCGTGTGAACGAATATCTTGAGAACAGGACCGACGATTCCGTGGAGCTTTTATGGCACGGAGGGGAGCCGCTCATGGCCGGCTCGGATTTTTTCGCATCGGTTTCCGAGCTGCAGGGAGAGCTCTGTTCCGGGACGGCGGATCGTATCTCACATGGGATTCAATCTAATCTTACGTTGTTTTCGGAAAAATATATTGGTGTCTTTAAGAAGCTTAAAATCACTAAGATTGGGACCAGTTTTGATCCCGAGCCTGGAATCAGGGGGCCGGGTCGGAAAATTAATACGGAATTATATAATAAGAAATTTATCGAATCCCTGAGTCTGCTGGAACGGCATGGATTTGAGTGGGGTGCGATTTACATTGTAACCAGAAAATCGCTGGTGCGGCCTCTTGACATTTTCTTTTTTCTGACGAATTTAAAGCTGAGCGGGATGATAAGCATCAATCCGGTACTTATCGATAACGGCGAGAAAAGCGATATCAGCATTACTCCGAACGAATATGTTGAATTCCTCGGCGCAATTTTCCCGACCTGGTGGAAATACAGAAGGAGATATCCTCATATAGAACCTTTTGGCGAACTAACGGAGTTAATTGTCAACCGGAAGATCGCTATTGAGGAAAAAGAAGTAGGTGAAACCATTAAGAATATAGTAATAATTAACCATGATGGTGAGTCGTTGCAGAGCGGCCGACCGTCCGATAAAGGGGTTATATCGTACGGTAATATCGGGGAGAATAGACTTGACGATATCTTCCGCACGAACAAGGATTATGTTTTAGGCGACAGGGCTTATAAACGTCGGGTTAATGACTGTCAAAGCTGCCGCATCATGAAAGTCTGCGTGAATAATTGCGAGATGGATGCTTTTGCTCAAAACGATAAGTTTATGGAGAAAAGCGAATGGTGTGAGGCGAGGAAAGATTTTGTAGAAAAATACGTTGAGCCCGTAACGGGAGTTATGATTGACGGCTAAAAAAGATACATTAGCCAATAACAATTATCCCTGGATAAATCCTATCGGCGGATTCGGCGACCAGTTAATGCTGTCGGGCGTGCTGAAGCAGGTGATCGAACAATTTCCTTCGAAACGGTTCAACCTGGCAAGGAGAACCAATTATCTTACATTTTTGAAGAGACATCCAGCCATCGCCGAAGTCGGTTTTCCTCCGAAAGATTCGGAGATAATCGGCGTCGATTACTGGTCCATGGAAAAGCTCGGTCCGGGAAATCAGCGGCCTTTTCAGATTCTTGCGAGGCGATTCGGCCTAACGACGCCTGTCGAAGAACATCTTTATATACCGGATCCAATCGAGGACGACCCGCTTCTTTACGATATTATCCCCTGGAAAAAAAGAAATATAGTTATCGCCCCCGCCTCGGATTCTCCCAGGAAAGTCATTCATCCATCGATCTGGCATCGTGCTGTTCAGATGCTGCGCTCGGACGGGTCCCTGGTTTTACAGGTGGGGAGGCTGGGGGATTTACATATCAGGAACGCCTATTCATTATTGGGGTTAACGACTCCGCGGCAATTATTTTCACTGATAAGCAGATGCGATCTCGTGATAACCTCCGATAATTTTATTATGCATGCGGCGCACCTTATGGGGGCTCCCGCTGTCGCCATCTGGGGACCGACTCACCACAGGGTATATGGATATCCGGAGCAAACCCATTTGCAGATGCCCAAAACGTGTGAATTGGGAGAGGACGAGGAGTGTATAGGCCCACATGTCAATAGAAAGGGCAAACTCTACAATACTCCCTGTCCCCATAAAGATAGGCATTGTATGGATAAAATCAGACCGGTAGATATTTATAAAACAGCAAAAAAGGTGCTAATGGGAATATAAAATGAATAAGGAGGTAAAATTGAGAAATGCTCTGTTTTCACCGGTTGCTATCCTCGCAGTATTTGCAATGGGATTGGCCATATGCCTAAGCTGTGGAGATGATAGTACTGACTCGCCCCCATGTTTTACTTTGACTGCTGTGGGCAACGGCAACGGGAGTATAGGGATCGAACCGAGTTCTAGCTGCTATCGCTCGGGAACCAATGTTACTCTTACGGCCACCCCGGATAACGGCTGGCAATTCGATAATTGGACGGGCGATGTTAACAGTACCAATAATCCTGTGGTTGTTACAATTGGCGAATCCAATATGGCTGTAACGGCTAATTTTTCGGAGATAACATATACCCTTAGCACGGCTGTCAGCCCGGCTAACGGCGGCACTGTGCAGGTGGCGCCGGTTCAGGGGTCCTATAGTCACGGTGATACGGTCACTTTAACGGCGCTTCCGGCGAATGACTATACGTTCCATCACTGGTCGGGACTACCCGCAGGCCATGACAGTCTTTCCAATCCTCTTGAAGTCGTGATGGAGGATAATTATTCCATAACCGCCAATTTCAACTATAATCCAAATCCCACGACAGCGACGATCCGCGGAACCGTCACCTGGCCCGGGCATAGTCTATCGAATTTCACCTACGCTTTCGCCGATACGATCTACGACGGTTATCTTTATCTTTATGTTCAGACAACCGTGAATCAGTCCACCGGAAACTATACTCTAACTATTGAGGATATGACGGGCTCCGTGGAGGTCGTGGTAGAAGCACAAGATGATGTGAACAATAGCGGCGAATGGTGGCCTGATTACGGTGATGGATGGGGATTCTACGACAGTAACGACGATGGTCAGTGGAATGATGATGATAGAATTGTGGTTTCACCCGGTGATAACATTACCGGAATAGATGTGGAACTGAGCGAGGTTATCGAATAGACTGAATTGAAGGATCGATCGTAATCTATTGGTCCAGGATTCGAATATTGCCATTGGGGAATTGAAACTATCAGTTTCCCGGCTGTATTTAATGTGACCTGATTCGATCCGCCACGGCAGAAAAGCGATAAATAGAGAGAACCGGGCCTGATATCGTATGGATGCCCGGTTCTCTTTTCTCAGGATTGAATGTATTTGGATGTTATTTCAATAAAACCATCTTGCTTGTAGCAATCTCGTCTCCCACTTCGATCCGATACAGGTAGGTTCCGGAAGCCACATTATCGGCGTTCCAGACGACCTGGTGTTCGCCGGCGGATTGATGTTCGTCGACGAGGATTTCGACTCTCTTTCCGAGCAGATCGTAGACTTCGAGAGTAACATTATTCGCCTGCGATAGATAGTAGTTGATGGTCGTTCTGGCATTGAAGGGATTGGGGTAATTCTGATCCAGGGTGAAATTGCCTG
>Ga0209536_100013295_pt1 | contig 11880 bp, 2 predicted proteins | sample DeeMarSeWOR28_12_FD_187461 | JGI IMG/M metagenome (GOLD analysis project Ga0209536, IMG submission 187461) | Marine sediment microbial communities from White Oak River estuary, North Carolina - WOR-2-8_12 (SPAdes) (version 2) | ecosystem: Environmental > Aquatic > Marine > Intertidal zone >...
GCTACCCTATAACCACTGTACTGTGAAACTCTCCCTAAATAAACTCCCAAGTGGCTTGGTGAAAATCTTCCTAAGTTATTTCTATCACTCAAATTTCCCACTTACCAGCTAAGTCCGCTAATGTTGAATGGTGAAGAGCCCCGCAGACCAACTCTGGAGCCGGGAAGAGGTGTTGCCAGCCGAGACCAAGTGAGCTCTTACCTGTGTGCCCGGCTGCGTGTCCCTATAAACCCTGCCGAGGGAGCGGGAGCCAATCAGCGTCCACCGGAGTTGGCCACCTCCATCTCCTCCTCTCCCATTGGGCGAGGCAGAGCGCAGGCGCAGCTGGCCCCTCTCTCTCTCCCTTCCTCTAATCCAGGGACCTCTTTATTTATTACCATTTTCCCGCGCTCCTGTTAGTCTTAGCTCTCCTGTACAAATTTATATGAAACATGGTTTTCCCTATATTTACATAATTTTCCCCCATCTTATTTCCACTACCAATGATTCATGACTTTTTATTTCCATTTCCTAATCCCTTCATTTTATTCGTCAACACTTTTATTATTTCATTTCTGATTCTTTTCTTTGTAATTTCTTAGCTATTCTTTCAGACCGGCGCAGTGGCGCTAAATACTCAGTTATTGCCGTAGAATTATCTGGTAAAATATCGATTTCTTCATCGCTTATTTCCAGATTTTCTCTCTGTCCTTCCTGTAAATCCCTACTTTTATCATTTTCCCCTCTTCCTTCGATAATTAATTCTGCTGCCGTTTCCATATTATCTGCCTCTATATTTGTTTTATCTAAACTTTCCTTTTCTTGTAAATCATTTATCCCTTCTAATCCCTTTTCTAACTGTGGTTCATCTATCTCATTTAATTCCCCTTCTTGTCTATCCTCATCGGTTTGAGATTCCTCTATTGCCTGCAATCGTTTATTCATGGCGGGTTTTCCATAATTCAGTAATATTTCTGTATCCATGGTTTCCTCCTTATAGTTTTCTTTCTCATTGACCCCTACCATCTCTCTGTTAATTTTCTCACAAGGGAAAGGAATTGAATTTTCTCTTGGCATACTCTGAGTATATCTCTGTAATTTACGTCTATTTGGGCCATTTAAGTCCCCCTCAGGCCATTCTAATGGTTCAAAGAATTCTTTGGGTAAATCAGCTTCAGCAAGATAATCAAATTCATCTTCCCTCAAATCTTCCTCAATAATATCATAATGTGCCGGCTCATCCTGTACATAGGCAGGTTTTAATCTGTCTATATTTATTGGGCGGTCCATAATTTGATTAGTTGCAGTACTTCTAAGATAGGCTGATTTCTGATCTTTACTTAATTGTATTATTTCTAAAGGACCTACATAGGGCGCCGTAATCTTCCTAGTATATTTAAGTCTGTGTTGTTTAGGCATGAAAAGCCAAACTAATTGTCCTATTGTGAAAGGTTTCCCTTTTGTTCTCTTCATATAGTGTTTCATCATCCTCTCATTATTCTCCCTGTAATGCTGTAAGATGAGCCTGTGTATCTTATGTTGATTAGTCACCAATTGCTGGGCCTGATCATGTGTTGTTTCATCGGTGATAAAGGGTCTGGGGATGTTCACCTCCGCAGGTAACATAGGGTGTTTTCCATAAACTATATAATGACTTGAATAACCTATTTCATTACACACTGAGGTGTTGAGATTGAATATTATGGGAGCCAGATGCATATCCCACGACTTCGGGTGATCATTACAAAAAGTTTTGAGCAATTGTTCAACTGTTTTGTTATACCTTTCTACCTTTCCTTGACTTTGTGAGTGATATGGAGCTCCATGGATCTGAGTGATTCCAAACTGGGAAGTTAATTCTAATAACAAATTAGAAGCTAAATCGCTCCCATTATCGGTCACTAATTCCTTACACCAGCCGTGGACATTGAATACCTTGTAATACAAATTAGTGGCGGTTGATTTTGCTGTCGGGGTTGGAGAACTCCACCCGATAATATATTTACTATAGTCATCGATTACCAACGTGATAAACGTGTTTCTTCTTTTGGTAGTAGTCAGTGGGCCTATATGGTCTACATATAACCTCTGCATAAAATATAGACTAGGTGGTCTAGGAGCCATTGGCAGTACGGGTTTTACCGAGGCATATTTACATTGCTGGCAAACCAGGCAATTTCTCACATAATTTTTAATATCCATTACTAATCTGGGCCAATGATAAAGTCGTCTTAAACTGGACAACATTCTAGTGGTTCCCAAATGACAACCCAAAGGGGAAGAATGGTGCAGATATAACACTTGCCTAATAAGATTATGGGGGACAAATACTTGAACCCATGCATCCATATATTTCTTAGAAGGAGGCACATATACTCTATACAATATTCCCTCATAAATTATACAATCTGACTCTATAGCCAGAACAGCCCTAGCATCAGTATTATCTTCTGGTAATTGTTTAGTTCTCAAATATCTAATTATATTTCTGGTAACGGGGTCTATTTGTTGTTGTACTCTTATTGTTTCGGGTTTCAAAGTGGTTTCTTTTAAGGTAGTTCTAGATAATTTCCTTAGTAAAGGAACTAACTTTTTCCTACGGTTTGGAATAATATTTTGTATGGGTTTTTCCTGTTCCCCCTGTGTTTCCTCTAGCTCTATTCCGGAGGTGTCATCGTTCATTTCTTTATCATTTTCTTCCTCAGCTATATCTTCCAATAATTCTTCTATTTCCTCATCCTCAAAATTTATTTCGTTATTTTCTTCCCCTGAATCTTCTAATAATAATAATTCATCCCCTTTCTCCTCATCATCCTGTCCACTATCTTCATCTTCATTAATTAAATCTTTATTCGTTTTAATATTATTATCCTCAGGTTCTAATTGTAAATATTTCATCATATCTCTAATATTTGGGTCAAATTCTCTTTCTAAAGGTTTAGTTTCTTCACTTTCGTTAAATTTAACGGCAACATCATTCGATTTTTCACTAACCCCCTCATTAAGAAATTTTAAACCAATTTCAGGTCTCATAATATCTTCACATATTTGAAGTTTGCTCGTGTCTGCATAATTTTTATCAAAGTCAGCTCCCATGGTGGGCCCCTTTCCCGCCTGATAAAAATCAGGTTGTCTCATTAATCTAACGTCTCCCCTGGTGGGCTCGACTATTTCTAAACAACCTTCCAGGTGCTGTCCCTCTTTGGCTAATTGTTTTATAGTTCTCGAGGGCCTATCTCCATCGTTATCTTCCCCAGGTCCCGGGCCTCCCAGGATAACATTTTGACATATTACCCCTGGTTGACAGGTATCCTGGTGGCCCGTTGTCCCGCTAGATTGGGTGTCTGGCACCCCATGGAACTGACTTGTTTGCGTGGTAACTTCAGCCCCTAATTGACTGTCGTTTTTCTTTGTCATTTGAAAATCGGTCGACAGACATAAACAGGTCGGTCTGACCTCCTGTTCACACCACACCCTGGATCTGGTGAAAATGTCGTGATAATTAGGTACCGCCATAAATTTAGGTTGGATTTGTTTAGAGAGTTCTGACACTCCGCCCTCATTCATCATGATATCAGTGTTTTTCCCACTTGGGTCCATGTCAACTCTTTCGAAATATAATGCCTTTTTCTGATCCAACATTAACCCTGGTTGGTTTTCATCAACACAACCACCTGGCAGGTCATATATCCTGTCGTCCCACGTGTGGATTTCTATGTGATATCCAACAAGTGGTTCAGGCTTTATTTCCCGATTTCCCGCCATTTCACTTTCCATGTTGGAAAACTCATTTTCCCGCTCTTTTCTCCCTTCATTTATCAACCCATTTTGTTCAGACCCTCTTAGAAATTTCTCCCCACTACCCTGTAGTGTGTCAGCCCTCGTTTTCGTGGCCGATAATATCTCTCTCCCTACTTCCACGTGTTTTTCACCGCCCTGGCTTTCACCGCCAAAATTTTCTAGTCCGGTAGACACGGTTCCCTTTTCGGAGTTTTGTTCACTCCCCTCAAAGTTCACTAGCTCTAGATAATCATCTATTATTTCATCTTCTTGTGTTCTATCATGATCATAATTCAAGCGACTCAGCCCATCTGCTACCACATTAGCCTTCCCTGCTATGTGCTTAACTTCAAAATCAAACTCCTGTAGAAATAACAACCATCTAATCCTTCTAGCATTAGTACAATCATCGAGTTTAGACTTTATTAATTGCACCAATGCCTGTTGGTCGGTATATACCACGAAATGTTTGTGAGCTAGATATACTTTGTGATATTGAATAGACCAAACTAATGCTAGTGTCTCTTTATCAACTGTACTATAGTTTTTCTCATTAGGGTGCAATGATCTCCCTGCATACGAAATGGGCCTTTCTTTACCCTCAATCTTTTGGTGCAAAACGCTGCCAATTGCCATTTCTGAGGCATCTGTTGTCAGAATGAAGGTCTCATCCCACCTTGGATAATACAAAAGGTCTGGTGAAACCAAAGCTGCTTTCAGGGTCTCATATGCTTCTTGACAATTATCATCCCATTCGAAAGGAACATCCTTTTTAGTCAAATCATATAAAGACCTAGCTTTGGTTGTGTAGTCTTTAACGAATTTACGATAATATCCACAGACTCCTAAAAACCCTCTTACTTGCTTTAAATTTCTGGGAATGGGATAATTCTGTATGGCTGTTATAGCCCCCGGTCGAGGTCTCATCCCCTCTGAATTCAATACATGTCCCAAATAAGTGACTTCTGGTAATGCCCATTTGCACTTTTTAGGGGACAATTTTAAACCTGCCTTCCTTATTCTGTTGAATACCTCTCCTATGTCAACTAAATGCTGATCAAAGGATGGGGAAAATATCAGAATATCATCTATATAGCTAAGTATGCATTTATAAGTTAATCCCTTAAATATTTTATGTATTAAAGACTGAAACAATGCAGGGCTATTTTTAAATCCTTGTGGAAGCCTGGCAAACTGGTATTTAGAATCACAAGCTATAAAAGCAGTATACGGCCTTGAGGCTGGATCCAGATTAACTTGGTAAAACCCTGAGGAAAAATCTAACACCGAAAAATATTTGGGAGCTCTCAAACTTATATGATTTGTCAGGTCTTCAAAATTTGGGATTGCTAGAATCTGTGATTTAACACATTGGTTCAAATATCTCAGGTCACATACAAACCTATAGGTGTGGTCAGGCTTTTTAACCAACAAGGCAGGAGATGCCCAGTCTCCATCTTCAAATTGTTCAATTATTCCTTTATCAAGTAAATCTTTAATTAACTTAGCCATTGCCTCCCTTTGGTGTGGACTCTGCTTATAGGGATAATGATGCTTAGGTTCTGCTCCTTCTTTCAACTCTATTTTACAGGTGACTATATCAGTATAACCTATTTTCCCATCTTTCCCTACAAAACAGTCTTTATTTTGACTTATTAATTTTACTAACGTCTCTTTCTGACCCTCATCCAAATTGGCATCCTTAAGATTTATTTGTGGGACATCGTCAACTACTTCTGGGCCCTTTTCTTGCAAATTACATTCCATTTGATGGGGGGTGCAAACTTTTGTCTCTTTTTCGGGTTTATCCACCGGACTATTATCAGCAGCGGTTGCCTGGCCCATCCGGCTTTCTAGAGTTATCATCTCAGCGAGTAGCTGTTTATCTGTATCGCTCAGTTCACTAGTATTTATCAATTTATCAAGGTTTCCTAAGGGACTGTCACTATTTATATCATAATCTTCCTCATCATATAATACAAATTTTCCTAAATCTTGCCCTCTATTTATCTCTACCTTTTCTGAATTCCCATTGTATATCCTAAGTAAAGTCCTATCCCTTTCAGAACTACTAACTGCGTTTGCTACAAATACAAGGTTGTCTGCTAAATCCGAACGGCCTTTTATTATCCCACATGTTCCATCTGGTAATCCCAACACCTCTAATTTTCCCTTTATTATATATTCACTATAGGGTCCCATTATTATAGGATCTTCTGCATAAATTAATATTTCATCATATAACTGCAAGGAATCTGCCCCATGGTTAAATAAACTGTTGGTTTGTTTATGAAAAACCTTTCCCAAATATATCTGATATGGGGTACTCCCATCTATAACATAGAATTTTGTCTTGAACTTCTGTCTGCCCACTATGATGGGAAGGATTATTGATCCACTCACTGTACCCTCCGTATCATTAGCACATCTTAATGGACTTTTCTCAGCTTTAAACTTCTGTTTGATATCATGGGGTAAATTCTCAAAAACTGTTTGATCTATTAAATTACAATTTGCTCCATCATCTAATTTAGCAGCATATATTTCGTTGAATAATTTAATTTCTATCATATTTTCATCCGAAACTTTATGAATCATATAATGTAGAGTCTCGTGTTTCTCATTGTTCTCCATTTTAGGCTCACTAGAGGGACTCGGCTCCGTGAGCCTTATTAGTTTACCGAGCGTTCATCCCTACAGGCTTCGGGGTGATGCCCCTTTCGTCCGCATTTCCGGCAAATTGGGCACGGCTCACCCCTTTTCCTCCACGAACATTCTTCTATACTATGGGAGTTTAGTTGGCACCACGAGCACCGGTATTCTCCACCCCTTTGGTCCCGCCTAAAATCATTTCCCATTCGTCTCGGGCCCTCTATGGCTAATTGATTTCCAGGACCTCTCATATTTGGATTGTACCTCCCTTGGAACCGGGGCCTAAATCCCATATTGTAATTTCCCGCAAATCTGTTACCCTGTCCGTTCCCTTGATAATTATTGCGGTTTGTATTAGAGGGGCAATTTCGTATTAAATGTCCAACACCCCCGCACCCATAGCACTTTGGGGGTCCCATCCTATCATTTCTTACTTCTACATTTGGTTCTGTGTTCTTTTTCTCTTCTTGGGTCTGTTTTGTTTCAGCTAATACTTCTTTTAGCTTATTTTCCACTTGGCCTAGCTTATTTTCAACCTTATCCATTAAATTCCCTTCCAGAATTTTGCTAGAAGCACTTTCCCTATCTAGTAACTTAGCCAATAACATATTAGTGATCTGAGAGTCATTCATATTATGTTCCCGTGGTCTATCACCCCTTCTATTACGCTCATAAGGGTCATCTAAACCTACAAAATTGACTTGTGGTTTGACTGGCTTAGAGACCGCTGGTTTATTACTCACTGCCTGAATTAGTTCTTGCATCTGTTTATACATCATCTCGGGATCTAACTCATCTTTATGTATCCTCCACCATCGAGAAGCCGCTAATTCTGCTTCTTCCAGAACTTGTAGATTTTGCTCTTGCAAATAACGACCGAGTCTAGGGACTGATTTACTTACAAACCAAGTCAAAATATTATTCTGACTGATACCACCCAAACTTGCTAATCTTTTCAAATCAGCTAAAAACACTGAGGGGTCCTCATGGGGTTGCATCTCCCTTCTATAAAATTCTATTTGCGCTATTGGTTTAGCCCCTTCTGCAAATCGTCTTTCTAAACAAGTCATTAACTCTACATAATCTTCCTTGACATGATCTTCCAAATCTTGATAAAAAGCTTGGGCTTTATGTGTCAATCTGGTAGGCACTAAAAGAGCCATATCTCTCCCTTCCATGCCCGCCAACTTTCTATATTGTTCTATGTCTCTTATAAATTGTTTCACATCTTGCATGTCTTTTCCCGCAAAGCTAATGTGAGCTGGCATTTGTACTCTATTTTGTGATGCCACCATTTGTCTCATAGCATCCATCATATGTTCGGTTAAATCGTCTCTATTTCGCACGTACTGTTCTACTCTCCACATCCCATCATTCCTATCTCCTTGCACAGACACATTTAACGCTCTCATGTCCCCAGGGCCCGCTCTTGAAGGGTCTGAGCCGTGATCATAATGATGGTCCACAGAGTAGCCTGGATACCTGCGGCTATCATAAGGCTGTTTAGGTAAGGGCCCGGGTTGTCTATGGACATCATAAGGGTCATCCCGTGAGGGATCAGGACGTTTAGACCTGTCATATAAATGTTCAGGTATAGGTTCACCCCTCCTAGCCTTCTCATATAAATATCTCTCCATGGCAAGTTCATAATCTATACCTTCTTCCTCGGAATTATTTCGAACATCAGAAAACTGACCGTCATCCTCTGTCCTTACATCTGAGGTTCTATTGTCTGCCTCTCTTTGGGATCTATGTAAATCCGCTGTAGGACCCGCAGGAGGCTGAGTTACCCGGGGTATGGGTGGAATATCATTAAAACCCGGAGGGATGTGATTGGGGGAATAATCATATCTATTATCCCTGTGGTTATCACGCCTCTCATCCATGATAATTTGAGACTCTTTGGATTTATTAGATAAATGGGCCGTTTGTGGTATTATTCTTCTTACCTCCTTTTGCCTTGTTATTTCCTGTCTCTGGGGACCAGTTTGAGCTTCTATAACCCTTACAGAACTTACCCGTGGGTCCCTATCTGCGGATGTCCTTTTAAGGCTATCTCGTGTATTTTTGTCTACTGTCGTTCTTCTGGGGCTTTCCCTTATATCCCTACCTTTGAGATTTTCTCTAGGGTCTTCCTGTATATTTCTACCCTTGGGAGACTCTCTAGAAACTTCCCTTATATCTCTACCTACAGAGATTCTCTTTGGGCTTTCTTGTAGGTCTTTATCTGCCAATCTCCTTCTGGGACTCTCCTGTATTTCTATTTCTATAGGTCTTTTTATAGGGCTTCTCCTAGGACTCTCTCGTGTGTCTCTATCTATCAATATTCTTCTTGGACTCTCTCGTATTTCTATTTCAATGGGTCTCTTTGCAGGGCTCCCTTCTAACTCTCCTTTTAATAATCTCCTTATAAGGTCTTCCCTATCTTCCCTCACAGTCAATCCCCCTTTTGGGTCCTTTCTGGTTTCGTCTACTATCTGTATTTGTACTGGACCTTTCCCTGTCCCCTCTACTATAGGTCCTTTTATAGGGCTATTTCTGGTTCCTTGTACGGTCACCTGTTTTATAAGGGTATCCCTATTTTCTCTCTCTATTGCTACCTTATTAGGACTTTCTCTTCTCCTGTTCTGTAATAATTCCCTCCGATCGTTTTCTCTATTTTCCTTTTCTCTCAATATTCTAGCAAGACTTTCCCTTGCTTCTTCTGTTATTAATTCCCTTCTTTGGCTCTCTCTCGTTTCCCTTCCTATTGATATCCTATCAGGGGTTTCCCTATCCTCCTTTTCGACCAATTCTCTTCCTGGACTTTCCTGAACCTCCCTGACTAAGGGTTTCCACCTAGAAGTTTCTCCTATGTCCCTATCTAAAACGGCCTTATTAAAGTTTTCTCTGGTTATCTCTCTGCCTCTTCCTTCTTCCCCTACAGAGGCTTCTCCAGAGCTATCTCCTTCTTCCCCGTTATAGGTTTCCCCAAATAAAGTTCTATTTTCTCCTTCTTCCGCTCTATATGTTTCCCTAAATGGAGCCCTATTTTCTTCTTTTTCCCTCCTATATGTTTCTCGAAATGGGACTCTAATTTCGTCTCCTTCCCCGGTATATATTTCTCTAAATGGAATTCTATTTTCTTCTTCTTCCCCTCCGTATGTTTTTCGAAATGTATTTCTATTCTCTTCTTCTTCCCCTCTATATGTTTCCCGGAATGGAATTCTAATTTCGTCTTCTTCCCCTCTATATGTTTCCCGGAATGGAATTCTATCCCTTACTCTTTTCCTTATAGGGCTTTCCTGTAATATGATTCTATCTCTTTGTTCTTCGTCTTCCCCCTCAACTTCTGATCCCTGAGGTGAAGGACTTACACTTTGGTATAAATGAATTGAATCATCTAGAAATAGATCATCATTTCTGGGAGAACCTCTTCTTATAGCCGAATTACTGGTGCTACTAAAAAGGCGGAGTATATTTGAGGAAGGACCTTCGTTTGTATTTGTCCTGGGTGGTAAGCGCGCACTTAGTGCTTGATCAATCAACTGATCAATCGTCGATTCTACCACTAATTCCCCACTATTCTGACTAGGGCTCCTTGCTATAGTTAACCCCTCTCGCTCACGCCGTATCTCCACCGGCACTGATTCCCTTTTCGGTGATGGATCCGGGGATCCTCTACTACTGGGGCTCAAAGAGCTTACTAAACTATTTGTTCGATCACTAGTTTGTGTCTTTTGATCTGCTGTCTCTGGGGGATCTCTATCTGATTCGGACAAAGGTGAGCTACTCGGAGTAGGGTTTCCAGGATAACTAGCTCCTTGTCCTTGATTTAAATGTGGTATTTCTTTCACAGAGGATTGATTTATAATTATTATTGAGCCATCACTTCCGTCTGACGGCACAGATTTATTTTGTGACGCCACCGTGAAAGCTGCCGTTATCTCTTTATCACATATCTTTTCCCAGGTATCCCGGGAATTCTCGGGTCTATGCCCTATTTCGTCAAGTAGGTCTTCCTCTAATTGGGCTCTAAGTGGATTTTCGGGTAAGGATCTAACGTCCCTATGTATAATTGATACACTTTCTATATGGGGTAAGCTAGTCCACTGATTTCTCAAGTGTGATGTTTGTATTTGACAACCTTCAAACACGCGGGGATAACTCTCGAGATCTGCGTAACTTCCTATAAATCTGTCTTGATCTGGGAAATTGTGAGTATCAAACCAGGGGACATTTTTCTCTATTCTCTCACAAATTTCACTTAATTCCCTCTCCCTACGCGCCTGTGTAATACTTTGCAATGTAAAATTAGCTGTACAACACGGTTCTTGCTCACGACAATGGGTATACGGACATTTTATAGGTGTTCTAGCATCCGTGTAGTTTCCCGCCAAATTCTCTCTCTCTCTCTCCCTTTGGGTATCTGTTTGGTCTGGTTTAGTATAATCAGTATTATAATTAGCTGCTTCCCTTCTAACTATAGGAATTGTACCTTTTATCTTTATTTCTGTGGGTCCTGTAAATTTTTCGGGTTCCCTTATTTCTCCCACTGCCAAATTTGTCTCTTCTACTTTGTCCGCGCGGACTGATTTCTTTAATGTTAATTTCCCTCTCACTGATTCTTTTGTTAATACCGTTTTCCCTTTCCTTGCTTTCCCTTTCCTACTTACATTTTTCTCCGCTGTGGATCGTGGCATAATACATATTGTAAGAGATTATCATATTACTATAGTAAATCGAGTTATTACAAAATTTTGGGTCTTCCCTAGACAATTTGCGAGGTACTTCGGGATCGAACCATAGGTACTTGATTATTGTTCAAGTACCCGGATTCTCCACCATATTGTCATAACTACTAGTTATGAACAGGGGTTGGGGAATTAACTCTATTTCTCTATAATGGAGGAATTTATGGTTTTGGCTATCTACATAAGGAAAGAAAACAACAAGTAAAGTATACTTAGATTGGGATTTGAAAGATACAAATCCTGTTGAGAAGTGAATTTCTGTCTTTGCTGGGTTCTGTCTGCTATATTGTTCCCTTAGGTGTTACTAGCTTACTAAGATTTGAATTTAATAAATTCTTTTATAATCTAGATGTCCTCTTCTTAAAGTTGTTGGAGTTCCTTCCCAGCCATCTGAGTCCCATCTACCAAGTGCCCACGATCCACAGCAAGCTCCCAGCAGCTTCCCTCGAGTTCCCTCTGTCTCCAGCTCTCCAATCCTCTCTGCTCTCCTGACTAACTAAACCACCCCTTTTATAGTCAGGCTACCCCCTCTTCTAGAACACCATGGCCCCAATAGCATAACTCCTATTGGTGCAGAATTTCAGTCCTATGGGATGCAGTATTGTACTTTATCTATCATGACTCCACCCTAGTCAGCTACAGTGCCTACCCTACCTAAGTTTTACTTTTCCTATAAACCCTGAATCTTCTGGAAAAAATTTATATGCCCCCTAATGTATCTATGTCTACATCCATG
>Ga0209536_100013296_pt1 | contig 11879 bp, 12 predicted proteins | sample DeeMarSeWOR28_12_FD_187461 | JGI IMG/M metagenome (GOLD analysis project Ga0209536, IMG submission 187461) | Marine sediment microbial communities from White Oak River estuary, North Carolina - WOR-2-8_12 (SPAdes) (version 2) | ecosystem: Environmental > Aquatic > Marine > Intertidal zone >...
CGCATTAGTGCTAGTCTGGCGACAGTGTATAAGAATGCTGCTGAACGCGACACGAAGTTTGATGACGTTCCTGACTATACAGTTATGTCACCTGAGCATAAGAGGATCATAGAGGAGGACTTTGCCAGGATTGTTCAAAATCTGATGCGTGAAGGAGTGGCACAAGACCAAGTTGCTAATCACAAACAACTAGATCAATTTTGGCTGATGAATGTGCCGGTGCTCAGGCTGCTGCAGGAGGTGTTTAGCCGTGAGGCTGAACGTCCAAGCGTTTGGTCTCCAGCAGCCAAGGGTCTGGGGCATGGATTTGTGCAGATGCTTCAGAGCGCTCCGCTTACCGGCAATATTGAGGCCTGGCGTTCTAGGTCTCAGCCACGTAGAGCCAACACACAAGCAACACCTGTTCCTAGTCCTGGGATTCAGTAATGCCTGTTCAACTTGATGATGGACCTATAGCTCGATATCAGCGGTGGGTCGCGCTTGGCACACCAAGCGTGGCTGATCGTTCGAGCTATTCGCCCATGAATTTCGGTGGACGATACACTTCTACTTTCACGCCGAATCAGGGTCCAGACTCCATGCTGGAGAGGTTTAAGGAGCTTGGGCCTAATGCCATGGAGATCCTTAGCAAGACTGGAAGTGTGCTGAAGAATGTCTCTATGGCTATGCTGGATTCGGTGAATTTCTTCGAGCGTGATATCAGCGACAAGGATCGTTTGGCCCGAATTGCCACGTTGGCCACGTTCTTTATTCCGCTGGGGGCCACGGCTCAGATAGCTGGACGCACAGGTTTGGCGGTTAGCCGGGCTGGACGCATTGCCCTTACAGCAACGCAAGAGGCCGGAATTGGAGCAGGCATCTCTGCCATGCATGGTGGAAGCATTACGGCTGGAGCTGGCATTGGCGGCAGCGTTGGCGGATTGCTTGAAGCGGCGTTGGGGGGAAGGTTTGCTAGAGCACAGCGAGCCGTTAGAGCTAAGCCTGTGGTTGAGGCGTTTCGAGATCCGAAGCGGGTGCTGAGTCGAGTAAGCAATCCGTTTGAGGATGAGGGTTTGCCCTATGTAATCGTTAGTTCATCGAAATATGGCGATGCCATTGACATTGACAAGCAGGTGATTGAACAGTTGGCCATCAATATGCATCGGCAGCGGAGGCTTGGGAAGTTCCTGAAGATGCAAGGTGATCCGGCCATGCCGGTGCTAGGCCAGACCACCAAGGGAGTCAACTTACCTGAAGCCGGATACTTGATCCCTGGCATGACTGAGGCTGAGGGAATCAATCTGGCTCGGGCCTTGGGGCAGCGTAAGATCATCACTCCTAGAGGATTGATTGACGTTCAGGCCTCTACGATTAGGCGTATGCGTAAAGGCGCTACCAAGCTCAATGATGAAGTGATCCATACGGTTGACAACTATACAGAAGTCACTCTGCCTGGAGCCTCTAGGCCGACGCGGGTGAGTTTTCAGTTTGGTGAGCCGTTGCCGCTTGAGCCACGGAACTTTGAAACTGTGGGTTCAGCTGCAGTAAAGAGTCTGGTTGCTAGACCTGATTCTAAGTTGGACCGGGCCACAAAGTTCTTCAATCAGCCAGTGAAGACCAAGATATTGGACAAGTATGCTCACATGGTTCGACCTGTGGCCAAGCTTGAGCATATTGAAGAGCTGGCTGGAATGATGACTGATCCGGCGAATCCATTGCCGAGTCAGCTGGTGCAGTTGGCCAAGTCGGCTTGGACTGCTACTGCTGAGTCTGCCATTAAGTTTCGGCTGCCACGTTGGCATGGCCGGGGAGTGAGCAACGCATCAGCTGGTAAGGCCTTGACTGAGGTGCTTTCTGGCGACGGGATTACGTCTGGAATCCTTGCCACTGAATTTGAGGATTTCAGTGCCTTCATGATTGCCAAGCGTATGAAGTTCCTGGTCGAAGATGAGGGTCACAGCTATTCACTGCCCTTCAGCGCAAAGCTGAATCGCAAGATCACTATGGCAGATATTGAAGATACCATTAAGTCGGCTCCTAGTAGGTTTGCCAAGACGTTTGATGAGCTGAATGAGTGGCGGAACACGATGCTGCGGGAGTTTCTTGGCGAGTCTGGCGTGATGCCCAAGGCCACGATTGAGAAGATCATCAGCAACAATCCGGTCTATGCTCCGTTGCGGACTCAGCTGGATGAGTTTGTAGAGCGGATCAGCACTGCTGACAACATTTTCACGGTTCGTGAGCCAGTGGGTATAATTGGGGTGGGCGGCAAGGAGTTGCTGCTGCAAGATCCGCTCGATGTGATGGTCAAGGAAGTGTTTGTGTTCAGTCAGCTGGCGCATCAGCAGCAGGCTGTGAGCAGTTTCGTCAACATGGTCCAGCGTATGGGGCCACATGGCGTGGGCATTGCACGCAAGCTTGAGGGAAGACCGGCAGAGATTCAGCATGCCGGTAAGCGGTTTGTAGACAGTTTGCGTGAGTCTGATGAAGCGTTGGCGAATCTCTATGCCAAGTATGCCGATGAGCTGGATCTGATGACTGCACCCAACGCCTTTATGCAAGGTGGCTATGTTTCTACCTTTGATAAGGCTGGTAAGCGTCAGTGGTGGAAGGTCGAGGACAAGGGTGTCTGGGAGGCGTTTAAATTCCTGGCTCCGAACGAGGTGAGTAACTTCATCAAGATGGCCAGCAAGCCCAGCCAATGGCTCAGGGCTGGTGCCACGCTGAGCCTAGAATTTATGAGTCGTAACCCGGTACGTGACATAGCGTTCGCTTTTGTCACTAAGGGTGCAGGTATACGTTCGTTTGCTAAAGGGTTCTATTCGCTGTTCAAGCGTGGGGATAATTGGTTCAACGTGTGGCGTGAGGCCGGTGGACCAGGTTCTGAGCTTGTCGGCGGTGATCTTCAAACTCTCGGCCGTGAGGCTGCTGCATACATTGAGGCTGGTGGCAGGGTAACCAACATCATCACGCATCCGATTCAGGGCCTGCAGATAGTCTCTGCCAAGTTGGAGCAGAGTACCAGGCTGGGTCTGTTCCGCAAGACCGTGGATGAGGCGCTGGATGCTGGGGTTCCTACAGAAGATGCAATTCGGCTTGGAGTGTTGGAGTCTAAGCGTGGAACAGTCGACTTCTCTATGCACGGTAACGCATTGCAAAATATGCGCTTGCTTACGGCCTTCTGGAACGCCAGCATCCAAGGTACTGACACGTTTGTCAGAGCACTTGTCAAAGATCCGGTGAAGGTAGGCAGCAGGGCACTGTTGGGGATCACGTTGCCTAGCGTAGGGCTCTATCTACTCAACCGCAAAGACCCTGAGTATCAGAATCTGCCGGATTGGGAGAAGAAGCTGTTTTGGCATTTGAAGCTGCCAGGTGTGCCGGTGGTGGGTGATAGCTGGATTCGGATACCTAAGCCGTTTGAGCCGGGGATCATATTCGGCTCGTTGCCCGAACGCTTGCTCAAGACCATTGATGAAGCTGATCCTTCGGAGCTTGATGAGTTTGCCGGTGAATGGATTCGTGATACAGCTAGAGAGTTCATGCCAATACCGACTGTGATGCAGCCATTGGTGGAGATGCTGGTGAATCGAAACTTCTTCCGTGGTACTCCACTGATCACCCGTGGTCAGGAGGATGTGGCATTGAAGTACCGGCGTACCAAGGGTACTAGCGAGACGGCGAAGTTGTTGGTCCAGTCTCTGGGGCTCGATAAGCTTGGGCTTGACCCCATAAAGCTCGATCATGGGTTCAGAAGTTGGACCGGAGGCTTGGGGCGTCTAGGAACCGACATTACGGATCGGATCATCGAGGCTACGACCTCCATACCGCCCACTCCTGCCAGCAATGTCCACGACATTCCATTGATTCGGGGGTTTGTGAGCCGGTTCCCGGAAAACTCTCAGAGCATCGAGGACTTTTACCGTCATGCCGATGAGGTGCGTGAGGCCAGCCGTACACTACATGAGCTTGAGAGGTCGATGCAGACCGCAGATCTGGCCGATTGGATGGTGCAAAGGGCCGGATTGTTGGCTGCAAGCCCAGTGGTCAATAGCATGGTTGACAATTTAAACGCCATTCGTCAGCAGCAGCAAATGGTGCTCGATGCCCCTAACATGGACAAGGACACCAAGCGTGAATTGCTGAATGTGCTGAATCAGACCATTTATGATATGACTACGACTCTGGTGCCAATTCTGGATCGGTTGGAGGACAGCTTTGCCAGCAACAACAGGTAGGCAATATCGAGCGATGGCTGCTGCCAAAGCCGGGAAGTCTAAGCTCGGCATCAGCAAGAAGGTTGGAGCTGAGTTTGTTGAAGCCACTCCGGCTAAGAAGCGTAAGGCCTATATGAAGTTAGGCCGTGCCAAGGGTCGCTAGGCAGTTTTCGCAAATCCAGGTGCCGTTGGGAAGCCTGCGCATCTGACGTTCCAGCATATGTAGATGCGGCACCAGCCTCCACCTACGCCAGTGAGACCTGCAGTAGCTACACTCCCGCTCCAGAGCCAGCTTTCTTTTGAGCTTTTCCGGCAGATGTACGATCATTCAAGTACCGAGCCCAGTTGTAGATGTCGCGTTTGGTGACGATGCCCTGGTCCCATAGGTCTAGGGCCTTTCTGTAATGGGGTTGGGCATAGAGCTTTGAGATGTTGTGTCCTAGCATTGCAGCAGGACAGGTTCTGTGTCGCGTGATGGCTTTGTAGTCTGGCTCCTGACCACAGTTTAAACACACGTTATCCACTACGGAGCCTCCGCACTCACGATGCACATAGCCATCGAGTTCATGGATGCGGTTGAGGATCTGCTTTGGGTCTTTGCTTAGAAGCTTGAGCCATTCCTGCATTCCCAGCAACATAGGTAGGGGCTTGTTCATCTTCGCCTCAGCTCAAAGTGTGGATAGTCCTTGAAGTTGGGCCAGTCGCCTCCCCAAACCAGTGACACTCCAAGGGCAGCGGCTACACCCAGGATAAAATGCCCCAAACGCTTGAATCTGTCAAGGTCATCCCAGTCAACCGGATAGGGAGCTAGGTCCATTGCCTCAGCGGGCAAGGTGTTGTGATTGCTGTCGGGCCACTTCAGTTTGCTGTTGCCCTCTGCATAGGCTTGGTTTTGAGCAAGCTCACCTCTGTGGCCCTCTAGTATGGTAAAGTCCACAAAGTTTATCGCTGTGTCAACCACCTGCTGCAGGTCTGGGTGCAGCGTTGCTCGCTGTTCTAGGCTGTGACGGCCAAAAACTGGCATAAGGTTTATCCTAGGTGTCTGTCGTAATGTCTGTGAGGGTGGTACAGACCACCAAATCTGAACGTGCTATGTCGCCAAATTGTAGCCAGGACTTGACATGGAAATTTAGCAACACAAAGCCGTCAAGCTCATGCTCCTTTTCTATCTCTCCTGCAACGATGAAGTTGAGGGCAACACTTCCAACTATCTCCTCAATGCCTATAAAGCCTTGAGTGGCTGTGGCCATTGATCCATTGGTGACACCCTGGACCCCAATGTGATATGGGTTGAGCATTATGTGCGGCTCACCGTCACAGTGCCAGCATCCTCGGAAATTGTCTGCTGTATGCCAGCACCAGCTGTGCGGCTAGTGCCTGTAACTTCAAGATCAGTACCAGATGCAAGCCCATGGATCTTATGCAATTCATCCAGTTGTGTTTGCTCAGATGAGGTTAATGAGGTTCCAGCTGCGATCAGCCCGGCCGAATTTGCTGGAACAACCTGTACGCTGTTGTAGTTCAGGACATCGACTATGTTGTTGTTGGAGCCCACCAAGTTTACCCGGTAGCTGCCGTCCTCATACGTTACCGTGTACGGAGCCAGAATCCTGATCTTGCGTGCGTATGTCACGCCAGCAAGCGTTGTCTCTGTTTCGTGAACGTGAGTGTCAGGCCAGTGCTGGCCCTGTTCATCGTCCTCAAGAGCCTTCAGTGCTAGTCTAAAGGCGTCGGTGTCATGCTGTCGGATCTCAGGCGGCCCACTGTCCAATAGCGTCGTGTCAGCTTTTGGTACGGTGATTACTCCCGAGACCCAGTTGACCGAGATCGCCATTAGACCTCCGTTGGTCCAGTGCCTACCTTCTCAGCTTTGTACATCGTTAGCATGTGCTCGGCTTGGTTTAGCTTGGTCATCGCCGTTACCAGTGCGGCGTGCATGTCGGCTACTTTCTTCTCTACCTCATACACCCGTTGATTCATTTCCTGAAGCTTGTCCATCAGCGCTGCTGTGTTCAACTGATCCGCCCTTTCTCTACTCATCCAGAGCCATTTTTATGGTTAGAGAGAGACCCGCTGTGCTATTGATTTCCCCAGAGATAGCGCCTGTCTGGTAGAACGGGGTTGCTGTCGTCTTCCGGGCCACTCCCTTGATCGGCTGATTACCAGACCACGACCGAGTGTCGGTTACTACACCCGATGTGGTGTCGTCATCAATCACCACTCCAGAGGTCGAGATGCCCAGGTTATCAGTGTCAGGGGTTAGAGTGAAGTTGATGCCTGAGCCGGTACTAGACGCCTGAGTCAAAACGTCGCCAGCAGTGAGGCCACTGCTTGACCCGCCACTGTTCACTGTGAACGCTGTCACGACTTCTGAACTCACTGCATCTACAGTAATACTTGCTCCGTTGGACAGGGTGATGACATCGTTCTGGGCGTGGCCTGAGCCGCCACTGAATGTGCCCTCAGTCGTGGGTGAGTTGTCGTAGCTAGTCTCGTCCTGAGCGTTCAACAGCCGCGTTTTGGAGGCAGGACTGTCTGGCGAACCGCTGACCGTGTAGCTGAAGCTGTCAGCACTGATCCAGGTGATCGTATGCACGCCGTTGTACTCCGGTTCGCCAGCCCCACGGATGACAGCTTTCTTGCCGTCTGTGAGTCCGTGGGCGGTACAGGTTACCGTTGCCGTGGATACGGAGCGGGTGATGCTGCTCGTCTTCTCGTATGGCAGTGGACCAGCAGCGCTACTAGACTCAACCAAGACTCTAGTGTCTACGAGACTGTCGTCCGACAGCGCCCTGGTTGTAATTGTTAGCGTTACAGGGTCAATCACTTCGTCAATCGTGCAGCCAGCAGTCTTGTAAGAGATGTCACCGGAGCATCCCACGAGGTTCACCGTGATAGTTCCAGAGGTGTCGGCAAAGTACAGTGTAGAGTCGTTGTTGTTGTCTGAAGCGTTGTAGCCGCTGAATGCTATGCCACGAAGCGTGATCTCTGACGGTATGGTGTCACCGAACTCTATGGCGTGCGTTGCGGCTGTGCCCTTGGTGAAGCTCATGTCATCCAGGTAGCCGTCTGGATCTGTTGCCAGATCCCACACCAAGGCTGCCGTGTCGGCGGTGCCTTCGTAGTTTTTGACTATACACTCTGTCATGTCAGCACCGTCAGGAGTGATCTGACCACAATCATTGAAGACGTTCCCCGTGATGGTCTGCCCGCTCTTGAAAGTCATGGCGGCTGCTCGTACAAAGGTGCTGTCTGTAATGTTGCACACCAACAAGTCCGTGTCGCTCATATCCACGATATAGCGAGTGTCATCCGTTGTTCCTGACGCTTGGATAACCGAGTTCGTTATATTGATTCGTGTACCACTGCCGACCCCGGAAAGGCTATAGAGTCCAGCTGCAACCGGCTTGTCCTCGAACACGAGGATGTCGCCGTCCATTTTGAACCAATGAGTTGTAGCGCCAGTCCCGAACTGCATCTGCCCCGTACAGAAGAAGACTTCACTGAATGTGGTCAACACCCCATAACCGTAGAGCGTTGATGTTCCACGATCTGCCGCCTCGATAGTTTCCAGCGTGACTTCATCACCGGAGGTGCCACCCGTCATCGAGTAGCCATCGAGGTACTTGACCGCATCTATCCAGCAGTTGTCAACATTCTTAGCAGACGTGTGGTGGTTAACCCTGACACCCCAACGCTGTACGTTGGCGAGCGTCAGTGTCGTGAAGTCGTCGCAGTCCCATACCAACTGAAACCAGCCACCGAAGTACGTATCGCTTCCGAACATCGTCTTGTACTCGGTGGTACTCCCATCGTACATCAATACTTCATAGCCGCCACCAGATTCTGCCTCCATGTATGGAACATTTGTCGTGTTGATCCAATATCGCAGGGTCTTGCCTGCAGCAGTAACTGGAGCACTACCGTGATCGTAATAACCTGAAGTGAGATCAGTTCTAAGTACTCCAGTGATACTGTTGTCGCCCTCTTTCTTGATGTCAGTATCAAGAGTATCAAACGTCGTCCAGTCGGTCGTGGACTCTGCTGTGTTGAGGGACGTGCTCCCAAGCAATGTCAGTGTTGGCGCAGCCATAACTTACTCGTCTGAAATTCTCGTCGCCGTTGCAGAGCCTCCACCACTGCCGAATGTGGCAATACCTTCGGAAGTCTTGATCGGTGTGGTCTGACCGTCCCTGACCCTGAAGAACAGGTCTATGTCCGCGGTGTACGTGCCAGTGAAGCTGTGACTCGTAGACGTTGCAGCCTGATCGAGTGGCGAGGGATAGATGCTGTTGCCAGTTTCACCGCTTCCACCAGTCGCCGGATCGGCTGAGAAGTTCTCCGTGCCCGAGATCGTGAATGTCGTACTCGCATATGAAGAGTACGCGATCCTACGATACAGCCCTGAGTCCATCTGGATACGAATTGAGCCGGTTGTCGGCAACCATGTTGGTATTGCTGCAGTACAGACCACCTGAGTCTCGGGGTCGGAGTTCAGTGTCGTGGCCAGCTTCAGATAGCGCACGTCCTGATATGGCACCGCATCACCGTTCACGTTGGCCGTTGCACCTGAGCCGCCGCCAGAGATCGTGCCATCGTCCTCCGGTGGGTCGCCCGTCAGCATCCTGACGATCATCCAGCCGGTATCACCGTCATCTACGAGATCGGACAGGTATGCTGTCCCGGCAGGAGAGGTGAACGTCAGGGTCTCACCGAGATCAAACGGCCCGCTCGACTCGCCATAATACTGGAAGATGTAACCACGAGGGGCTACCAAGATCCTGTCGGCCTCCGGTGTGTAGACCAAACCACCAAGCGTGAACTGCTGGTTGTTAGGTGTCTGGTAGACCAGGTTGTCTAGAGCAGTAACCTTGTCGGCGGTGGCCAAGTCATCGTACTCGATGCCCAAGCCATACGCGCCAATGATCGCGGTCCCCGTGGACGCTCCGACAGGAGGCGTGGACACGGTTCGCTCGGTCGCCGTGCCGCTAGCGGTCCCCGTGGCACCTGAAGTTGTGCCCGTGATGACCTGGGTGTTCGTCGGCGCAACTCCAGTCAGCAACTGAATCCACATCGCTGTGGCCGAAGCGCCGGTCTTGTTGTCTACCGCCAAGAGCTGGCCGGTCCCACCAGACCAAGTGACTTCCTCATGCTCTGGCGTACCCCATGTGCCTGAGCCGGTGCTGAGTGCTACTTCGTGCGTGATGCCACGGAATACCTCGCCGGGAAGCCCATACACATCAGGTGAGGAGTATACCTCGAAGTCGAGATCGTCGGCCGCTGTCGGTGTCCATGCAGCGCTAACTTCCTGAGAGCGGTTACCGCTATGTGTACCGGATGAAGCAAGCCCTTCAATCGACACGTAGTTGGAGCCGTCGATGACCGGCAGCTCAAACGCGATACAGTAGTAGGTGGCAGAGTTGAGCATCAAGTACAGATCGCCAGAGAAGTCCAGCTCGTACTCTTTGTACGCCGTGGTGAGCTTCGATACGTCGAAGTTGGCGCTGGTGGCAAGAGCGGCCCCGGTAGGCTCAGACGATGTGCCATACGTACCTGTGTGGGCGTAGAGCACAGCGGTCAGGTTGCCGGTCGGTGATCCTGTCTTCTTCAGCTTCACCCGTACTCTGGTCAGGTATTCGTCGTTGTTGCCTACCTCAAACGACTGGGCCTGGCCGGTGATGGTGGCGTTACCTACCTGGAAGTCAGAGCCGGTATCAGCGCTGGAGTCCAGAACCGTTGACTCACGGGTCAACCACTTATGACGCTCATAGAACTCGTTGATCGTCTTGGCTGCTCTGTTCCACTCACTGTAGTAGTACTCATCAGTGGTGTCGTTATCGACATCTATCGCAACATACCCCTCGGTAGTGTTGTCGATAGTGGTCCAGCCCTCAATGGTCCCGATTGCGGTAGTGTTGTTCAGGTCGCTGGCATACGTCAGTGCGATGACGTTGTTACCTCGCGCCGTGCCGTTGATGGGGAACGCAGAGAACGTGTAGGTGTTCTCTCGCGTCTGACCCAGCAACTTACGGCCGTCGATGTCGGCTCCACCAGAACGCACCAGCAACATGAACCGATGCGAGATACCTTGTGTGGCGTCTGGGTTCAGCGTTGTGTCCCAGAAGTTGGGGCTGACCGGGGCACCGTTTTGGATGATCTGCAACGGTGTGCCAGCAGGGGCGTAGACCAGGATACCGTCGTAGATGGTGTCTCCACCGTCCTGTACCACGGACCCGTCATACAGATGCTGTGCGGCAACCCAGTCGATGTTGTAGGGCTCGTTTAGCGTGATGATGTTGTCCGTTGACCGCGCAGACGCTGTGGCGTTAGTGATGTCCAGCAGGTCGTCGCCACTCGCTGCGGCGTCATCCATCAACGCGCCGAGGTAACGGTGGAACTCAATCACCGTGTAGTTAGCAGTTGTCCCCGTGTAGCGAATGTCGCCGTTCAGTGCTACCGAGAAATCATCAGCAATAGCCATTGTATCTTACCCTCATTTAAATTGCCCTACAGTTGGTCGCCCTATTGCACCGAAATGTTTGGTGTGACCCCGTATTTGTCGCCCTCATTTATGAGATAAGGTCCATTGTCGTCTATCTCAACGTGCAACAGACGCGGCGTGCCTCCTGAACTTTGAGTGGCGATGAAGTAGCCGTATATGGCTGGTGACCAGCCGCCCGCACCGCCAATGAAAGTCTGTTTTGCATAGCTTGCCGTGTCTCCTACGACGCTCCATGAAGCGTCTGTTAGCGTGATCCTTGCGTAACCAGTACCAGCAGGCTCACTGATCGTGGCCTCGGTAATCGTCTCGCCAGGACTGGCATCCGTAAACAGACCCACCTGCAGATCAGAGTCCCGGTCGGCATGGCCGTCTTGGTAGATCAGCTGTGCTATCAGCTTCTCGCCCTCATCTGGTGTAAAGCCTGCCATTGCCTATCCCTGTAGATTCTTCACCTGATGCTGAAGCTTCAGGATCTGCTTGTTCTTTAAGTTACCGATTCTGCGGTATTCCGCAATATCTCCCTTTAGCTGCTGCCTTTGACGCAGCAACCACAGGCAGCATGCTATACAGAGACCCAACCCAGCGGTAAGTAACCCTATCAGCATCTTCTAGTTAGCCGCAGTACCACGGTGACCATAGACATAGTAAACCTGGTCCGAGGTTTCAGTGCCAGATGACTCAAGGCGTATGGCGGCAAACGGCAACGCTGTGAGAGCTATAGCTTTGTCAGCCGCAATTGTCACGTCGGTGCCAGGCGGCGATTGGATCGTGGCCCAATTAGCATCGTTCGTTTCATCGAGCGTGTAATGCCTTAAAGCCGCCAGGGTAATGGTTCCAACTTGCGCTGTGCCGTCAGAGATGATGGAGATCGCGCTGAAGTTCCCATACACGTCTGCAGTCATGATGTCTGAAGCGTCGTCATCTGAGGCAACGGTAATGGTCAAAGAGCCTAGGTAGACCCCTTTGCCATGCTTCAATGTAAGGGCCATTTTACCCTTCCTTTCTTTGGAATAATAACAGGATCATCAGTTTACCTCACCCTCTTGATGATTCGTAATAGTGGGAGTAGATCGTCCACTAGTTTCTTAGCATCTCGGGCCAGTTCCCCGGCCTTGGCCGCCGCCCGCTCAATTTTCTGTTTCGTGCGCTCGCTAGTTTTCATTCTTGGTTCTCACGTCTAT
>Ga0209536_100013297_pt1 | contig 11879 bp, 12 predicted proteins | sample DeeMarSeWOR28_12_FD_187461 | JGI IMG/M metagenome (GOLD analysis project Ga0209536, IMG submission 187461) | Marine sediment microbial communities from White Oak River estuary, North Carolina - WOR-2-8_12 (SPAdes) (version 2) | ecosystem: Environmental > Aquatic > Marine > Intertidal zone >...
TTTTGCCCACGCCGCTGAATGCGGCAAAGCCCAGCAGACCCGCCCGTTCACTCATTGGTCTCGTTACCAGTCAATTGAGCTTCGAGTCGCGCAATATCAGCCGGGGTGTTGAGATTCAAGAAATGCATCGCTTCGTCAGAGAAGTCACACCAGCCCAGACTGCTGCGGATTATCCAGTCGTGCGCCGCACGCTGGCCCGAGGCCAGGAATTGCTCGAGTGAGTCGGCAAGATCGCGGTGCAGCAGTGCACACAGCGGTTGAGCCTGCTGCGCGCTGGTCACGGCACAGCCCGCGCAGTGTTGCTCGGCGACGCATTGACTGAGCCGCGAGGCCAGGTCCTGTGGCAGCAGGGGCATGTCGCAGGGTGCGCAGAGTAGCCAGTGCGTGCGCACTGCGCGCATGGCCGTGGCGATGCCAGCTAGCGGGCCAACAAAACCAGGTTCCGCGTCCCCGAGCACGGGATAGCCGAAAGCGGCGTACTGTTCGGTATTTCGATTGGCGCTGATCAGCACGGCTTGTACCTGTGGGCGCAGTGCCTCCACGACGTGCGCGACCAAGGCCTTGCCGGCAAAGTCGATGAGGCCCTTGTCGCGCCGTCCCATGCGCCGACCGTGGCCCCCCGCCAAGACAACGCCCGTGATGTCGCTGCGGCGCGGGCCGCGAGCGGTGGGCTCATAGGCCATGGCTGGCTTGTTGCTCGGTGCCCACGGCGACCATACGGCATCGCGGTAGCGGGCTTCCAGGCCTAAAGGAACGCGCCCGCCGGACGCTACCCAGAAGTAGTAGACAGTCGAGTCCAGCCGAGAGGTTTCGTGCCGTGGCGATTACCAGTGCAATGGCAAGTGCGACAGCGGGCATGCGTGGTGCCGTCGAGCACATGCGCCGTGATGCGGTCCAGATCGCGGGCTCACGCGATGTCAGCGCCGACGTCGACGCGCTGGTCCATCTCAAGGTCGATGAGTTGCAGGTCGCCGCCAATGCGCGGGTCATCAGGGCCGCGGATGAGGGGCTGGGCCGGCTGCTCGACATACTCGCCTGATCTTCACTCGGCGAACTCAAGGCTTTCTCGAATCGCATCGATTCCCGCCTGTGCGCAGGCCTCATCGACATCACCCGTTCGCTTCTGCGCCGGCGCGCCGGAGACTCCAACTGCACCGTACATGTGGCCCGCGACGCGCACGGGCAGGCCGCCGCCGATGAGTAGCACGTCCGGAGCGTGACGCAAATGCTCATTGTCCATCATCTCGGTCGTCGGGGTCTGAAAGGTCGCCGCGGCGTACGCCTTGCCTTGACTGACAGCAACGGTGTGTGGGCCGGCGAGTGGATCACGCGCGAAGGCCAATAACGTGCCGCTGCGGTCGACCACGGCGACAGCGACTTGATAGCCCTGTTTGCGACAAGCCTGCGCCGCCTCAACCGCAAGCCGCTGTGCCAGCTCGAACGAAAGTACGCGGGTGCCCACCCAGGCTTGCTCGGCCTGCGCGGGAACAGCCGCGCCGAGGGCGGCCAAGAGGGTTGCCGCAAATAGTCGACATGCTGAAAGTGTACTCATGGTTGCTCCTGTGCTGGGATTGGATGCCCGACGACGTCATCGGATCTGATCATCTGAACGCGAATCTAAGCCCTCAAAACCGGACCGGGCGCACTTGCGCCCGGCGACAATGGTTGCATCTCTCAGTGCTTGCTCGGCTATGTGACCACGCAGCAGCGCGTCGATAAGGCCGGCATTGAACGCGTCACCGGCGCCGATGGTATCGACAACGCGCGCAGGTATCTGCGCCGGACAATGCACGACAGCGCCCGATGGCGCCAACGTGTAGGCGCCATCCGTGCCCCAACCGAGAAACAGTTGCGCCTGCGGCGCGCGTTCTTGCACCCAGGACAGGCACGCTTGGGGCCGCTCGAAGCCGCGTGCCCGAGCATAGTGTCGTGACAACATGATCACGTCAGGCAGTTCAAACAGGGTTTCCACGCTCGGGCGCGGCTTTTCGACCTCAACGGAGCAGCGCAGCGCCGGCAGTTTCTGACGCACTGTGGTCAACATGCGTGCAGTTTCCTCAATAGCGCGGCCTTCGAAGTGGAGCCAATCAAGATTGCCCAATGGTATGGCTTCGAATTGTGCTGGACTCATCTCGGGTAAATCGCGGTAGTGCACGATGGTGCGCGAGCCGTTGCGGCGGTTAACCGTGATGTAGGACGTCGGCGAGGTGGTATGAGCAACCGTCACCACACTACTCATATCGATGCCGTAGCGCGCCAAGTCCGTGCGAATTACTTCGGCGCTGGTGTCATCGGCCATCACGCCAGCCCAAACGCATTCGTGGCCCAACTGACTCAGAATCACCAGCGTATTGGTTGCGTTGCCACCGCGGCGTTGTTGCTGGGACAGTGCGCGCACCTCGCTATCCTCGCTGGGATAGCCATCGACTTCGTTGACGATGTCCACAGTGGCGATACCAACACCCATTACTCTGCCCATGGCGTGTGCTCGCCTCAGTCGCCCGCTGCATGCTGCTGTAGTGCCCAGCCCACGTGTTCTCGCACCAGGGCGGAGGGGTCATCGTGGCGCGACTCCAGTGCCTGCATGACTTCGGCAGTGGTCGGCGCGTTGCCCAAGGCTACCGCGATGTTACGGAGCCAGCGCGCGTGGCCAATGCGCCGGATCGCCGAACCTGCGGTACGGGCGAGGAAGGTCGCTTCGTCCCAGCCGAACAACTCGACCAGACGGGGCGCGTCCAGTCCGTGACGGACTTGAAAGTCGAGTTCGTTTGACGGCTGAGAGAAACGATTCCACGGGCAGACGATCTGGCAATCATCACAGCCGTAGATGCGATTACCGATGAGCGGACGCAGCTCCTCGGGTATGCTGCCATGGAGCTCGATAGTCAGATACGAAATACAGCGCCGCGCATCCAGCTCATACGGGCCGATAATTGCCCGGGTCGGACAGGCGTCGATGCACGCGGTGCAGGTGCCACAGTGCTTGGCCCCGGGGCTGTCGACGGGCAGCGGCAGGTCAGTGTAGATCTCGCCGAGGAAAAACCACGATCCGGCGTCGCGGTCGAGCAGGTTGGTGTGCTTGCCAATCCAGCCCAGTCCGGCCTTCTCGGCCAGGGCCTTTTCCAATACTGGTGCGCTGTCGACGTAGACACGGTAGCGTAGCGCGGCGACCGACTGCTCGATGCGGGTGGCAAGACGCTGGAGGCGGCGGCGCATGACTTTGTGGTAGTCGCGCCCCAGCGCATAGCGCGAGACAAAACCCAGCTGCGGGTCATTGAGTACCGTGGCCGATGCCGCACTGGGTGCGGGCAGGTAGTCCATGCGCACCGAGATGACGCGTACCGTACCTGCCAACAGCTCCGCCGGGCGCGAGCGTTTGGTGCCGTGGCGGGCCATATACTGCATTTCGCCATGGCGCCCGCTGGCCAGCCAATCGAACAGATGCTGCTCAGCACGGCTGAGATCGGTATCGGTAATGCCGCAGGCTTGAAAGTCCAGCTCGCGGGCCCAGTCTTTGATGCTGCGAGCCAGAGTGGCGAGGCTGAGCTCCGTTGCGGGCGTTGTCGAGTTCTGCGCACAGGACATAGTCGCTATCATAGCCAGGATGCTGGATTTGCCCCACAACCTTTATACAGCCGACCAGGTCCGCGAGCTGGACCGTCGCGCCATTGACGAGTGCTCTATTCCGGGCGCTACGCTGATGGAGCGGGCCGGCGCGGCGGCGTTCGCGGTGCTGCGCCAGCGTTGGCCGCGGGCCCGTCAGCTCGCGGTGGCGTGCGGCGTAGGCAACAACGGCGGCGACGGTTTTGTCCTCGCGCGTCTCGCCCACGCGGCGGGTTTCCTGCCCCGGCTATTGCAGGTCGGTGATCCTCAGCGCCTGCGCGGCGAGGCGCTAGCCGCGGCACAGCGGCTTGCAGTCGCGGGTATTAGAGTGGAGCCGTTTGCCGCGGAGCGGTTGGCCGACGTCGACGTGATTGTGGACGCTGTATTGGGTACTGGTCTCAGCGGCGCTGTCCGAGACCTGTGGCGCGAGGCCATTGATGCCATCAACCAGGCTGGCGCGCCGGTGCTGGCGTTGGACATCCCCTCTGGCCTGTGCGCCGATTCCGGTGCCGAGTTGGGCGCGGCGGTGCATGCGGCGGCAACCGTCACGTTCATCGGCGTCAAGCGCGGGCTGCTCAGCGGCCGTGGCCCGGCCTGCTGCGGGACATTGCACTTCAACGACCTGGGGGTGCCTGCGCGGGTCTATGAGGGCCTCGAACCGGCGGCACGTCGCCTGGATTGCGCTGGCCTGCGCGGCGGGCTGACACGGCGGCCGCGCGATGCGCACAAGGGCCAGTTTGGCCACGTGGTGGTCATCGGTGGCGATCATGGTATGGCGGGAGCAGTGACGTTGGCGGCCCACGCCGCCGCGCGCGTTGGGGCCGGCCTCGTGAGCGTGGCCACGCGGCGCCTGCATGCGACCGCAGTAAGTGGGGCGGTGCCCGAGATCATGAGTCATGCGGTGGAATCGAGCGCAGAGTTGTTGGCGTTGATGACTCGGGCCAGCGTTGTGGCGATTGGTCCCGGTCTGGGCCAGGGCGAGTGGGGACACCGCATGTGGGCGGCTGCGCGTGAGCTCGAGTTGCCACTGGTTGTCGACGCCGATGCGCTCAACCTGCTCGCCGTCGATGCCCAGCGCCGCGACGACTGGGTACTGACACCTCACCCGGGCGAAGCCGCTCGACTGCTGAGCTCAACCGCCGCCGCGGTACAGCGTGACCGGTTTGCGGCACTCGACAAGCTGCGCGACCAGTACGGTGGCACGGTGGTGCTCAAGGGGGCGGGCACACTGGTGGGGGGGCCAACGCCTGCCCCGGGCGTATGCACTGCGGGTAATCCCGGCATGGCCAGTGGTGGGATGGGCGATGTTCTGACCGGGATTATTGCCGGGTTGCTGGCTCAGGGCACTGCGGCTGAGACTGGGGCGGAGCTTGGCGCCTGCCTGCACGCCTTGGCGGCAGACCGAGCGGCAGCCCGCGGCGGAGAGCGCGGTCTGCTCGCCTCCGATCTCATCGGCGAGCTGCGCGGCCTAGTGAATCCCTGAGATGGCGGCTGTCGTGGAGGAATACCTGGGCGATGAGGCCGCCACCCTGGCGCTGGGCGCCCGTCTGGCTCGCGGCCTGAGCCCCGGTCTCATGGTGTTCCTCAAGGGCGAGCTGGGCGCCGGCAAGACGACGCTGGTGCGCGGCCTATTGCGCGCGTTGGGGTACGAGGGTGCCGTGCGCAGCCCCACCTTTACGCTGCTCGAGCCGTATACCGCAGCCGACTGGCGGATCTATCACTTTGATCTATATCGCCTCAGTGATCCCGAAGAACTCGAGTACATCGGCGCGCGCGAGTATTTCGGTGACGACGCGCTGTGTCTGGTGGAGTGGCCGGAGCGGGGTGCAGGATGGCTACCGCCGGCCGATATTCTGATTGAGCTGGAGTGCGAGCGGACCGGTCGGCGGGCCCGCATCAGCGCACAGTCGTCGCGAGGCGAGGCGGCCCTGGCCCGGCTCTAGTGGGCTCCAAGGCTGCCTGTGGTGCGCATTTTGCAGGGAGTTAGCGGGAGAATCTCGATCAAGCGCGAGGAAGATCGGCTATCTGTTTAAGATCTATGTAGAAAAGACTTGAAAAGTACGCGTTTGTTTGCACAATTACAGAACAGGACCAGTCAAAGCAGGAACAAGATCGTGAGAATAATTACTGCTCTGGTGTTGTTGGCGTTGAGTGCGGTGGCTGCGGCTGACCCCGTTAGGGTCAACAGCCTGCGTATGTGGCCCGCGCCGGACAATACACGGCTGGTCTTTGATGTCGGCGGTCCCGTCGAGCACACGCTCTTCACCCTTAGCCAGCCTGAACGCATTGTCATCGACATCAAGAACGCCCAGCTGGTCAAGGCGCTGCCTCAGCTCGATTATTCCAAGAGCTTCATCCAACGGGTACGTCACGCGCAGCGAGACAAGAACGATTTGCGTGTGGTGCTAGATCTGCGCGGCAAAGTTCGTCCAAAAAGCTTTGTGCTCAAGCCAAACCGTGAGTACGGCCATCGCCTCGTCATCGATCTGTATGACGCTGACGTGCAGCCGACTCCGCGCGTTGCACGTTCAGTCGATGTTGCACCGGACGGGCCGCGCGATGTCGTTGTGGCGATTGACGCGGGTCACGGCGGTGAGGATCCCGGTGCGATCGGTCGTCGCGGCACTCGGGAGAAGGATGTCGTGCTGGCGGTGGCCAAACGATTGCAGCGCCTGGTGGAAAGCGAACCGGGGATGCGCGCAGTAATGATCCGCGACGGCGATTATTACGTGGACTTGAAAAAGCGCGTCGCGCTCGCGCGTGACAAGCGGGCCGATTTGTTCGTCTCGATTCATGCCGACGCGTTCCATGACCGGCGCGCGAGGGGATCATCTGTCTACACCTTGTCGACGAGTGGTGCTACCTCGGAGGCAGCAAGCTGGTTGGCAGACAAGGAAAATGCGGCAGATCTCATCGGCGGCGTGAGCCTGGACGACAAGGATGACCTGGTTGCCGCGGTGCTGCTGGACTTGTCGCAGAGCGCCAGTCTCGAGGCGAGTCACGAGGTCGCCACGCACGTGTTGTCGGGCCTCAAGTCAGTCAGCAGATTGCACAAACCCAGGGTGGAGCGGGCTGGGTTCCGTGTGCTCAAGGCGCCGGACGTGCCCTCCATACTGGTCGAAACCGCATTCATCTCCAATCCAAGCGAAGAGAGCAAGTTGGTGACCGCGCGTTATCAGCAGACTCTCGCTCAGGCAATGATGAATGGCGTACGCACCTACTTTCGAGCCAATCCCCCACCCGACAGCCTGTTGGCTATGCGGGAGCGCCGCCACGTCATTTCTCACGGTGAGACGCTCTCTGGCATCGCACGTTCCTATCGAGTCAGTATGGACCGATTGCGCGAAGCCAACGGTCTGACCGGCGACATGCTGCGGGTCGGCGAGGTACTGCGCATACCGCACGGCAGCTGAGTATCTCAGGCCCCCTTCGTTTGAAGCGGGGCTTGCAGTAAGCTTCACGTATGGCGCAATTGGTCCCGGCACGCCGCCGTATCCACCGACTTCCCCCGCAGTTGGCCAACCAGATTGCCGCCGGCGAGGTGGTGGAACGGCCCGCTTCGGTTCTCAAGGAACTGGTCGAAAACAGTCTCGATGCGGGCGCGACCCGCATTGACATCGAGATCGAGGCCGGGGGCGTTGGTCTGATCCGGGTTGTCGACAACGGTTTCGGCATCGACCGTGACGAGCTGGCTCTGGCCGTGAGTCGTCATGCTACCTCCAAGATCGCCGCGGTCGAGGAACTGAACGCCCTGCAGACACTGGGCTTTCGCGGTGAGGCATTGGCCAGTATTGGCTCGGTGTCGCGGCTGAGCATCACCTCTCGCAGTGTCGAAGCGGATATGGCGTGGTGTTTTCGCAGTGGTCCAAATGCTGCACAGGCGTCGCCGCAACCCTCATCGCGTCCACCGGGTACGACGGTCGAAGTACAGGACCTGTTTTACAACGTCCCTGCACGGCGCAAGTTCCTGCGCAGCGAACGCACCGAAGTGGCGCACTTGGAGGACGTGGTCAAACGCGCCACGCTCAGTCACCCAACGGTAACGTTCACGCTGCGCCATCAGGGTCGTGTGGTGCTGCACTCGCAGGCTGCCACGGAGCAGACAGGCCACGCCCGTCGGGTTGGGGCGGTTTTCGGGGACGCCTTTGTCGCAACGGCCCACTGGGTTGATGCGAGCGCGTCTGATATGCGCCTGCGGGGTTGGCTGAGTCCCCCGGCTATGACCCGCAGCCAAACGGATTTGCAGTACGTCTATGTCAATGACCGCGCTGTTCGAGACCGCTTGTTGGCCCACGCGTTGCGCCAGGCCTATGACGAGTCGCTGCCACCGGGACGCCATCCGTTATATGTGCTGCATTTCCAAGTTGTGCCGGAACTGGTTGACGTAAACGTCCACCCGACCAAGCACGAAGTGCGCTTTCGCAACGCCCGATCGGTGCACGACTTTGTTTATGCCAGCGCGCGTCGCGCCCTGGCGGACCGTGTCGCCGCGGCTGAGGTGGCGCCGGCGGGCGCCGACCGGCGGATCAGTTCCGGCGCCGGCGCCGAGACCATCCAAACCCACCGGATCTCGGTCGCCGAGGCCACCCGGGTCTATTCGGGCTCGGTGCCGCGTCCGATTCCCGGCACCGATGAGCCGAGTCCTCTGGGTCGCGCTCTGGGCGTGGTGGCTGGCCGCTTTTTGCTGGCCAGCCGCGCCGAGCACTTGGTCGTTGTGGACCTCGAGCGTGCTCAGCGTGCGCTGTGGCGTGAGGGCTTGGTGGCGGCGCTGGCAGAGGCTACCGTGGTGTCGCGGCCGCTGCTCATACCCGTGGCCGTCGCCGTCGGGGCGCAAGCAGCACGACGGGCGGAGTCGGCTGGGGAGCGGCTGCGCAAGGTCGGTCTCGATATCAGCCGGGCGGGAGAGAGCGAAATACTGGTTCGCGCAGTGCCGCAGGCGCTCGCTGCCGCTGCGCCCGAGGCGCTGGCCCGTGCCGGATTGGACTGCCTCTCGGCCGGCGCCGCCGAGCCGGTCACGGACATGGCATTAGTGGATGCATTGGTCAGTGCAGCGCCGCTGGTACCTCTGGGCGATCAGGGCGAGATGGACCGGTTCCTAGGCACGCTGGCTGGCGTCTTTGGCGCTGAACCGGGTGCCTCGGACGGAACCTGCTGGATCTGTGTCGAACCCGAATCGCTGTGGTCATTGTCGGGCGCGGCCGGGTCGGGGCGGAGATCAGGCGGCGGGCGCGGATGAGTAGCGGCCAGAGTCTCCCACCCGCGGTATTGCTGATGGGGCCGACCGCCGCCGGCAAGACCGACCTGGCCCTGGCCTTAGTGGAAAGGTTGGGGCTGGAAATTGTCAGTGTCGATTCGGCAATGGTGTACCGGGGCATGGATATTGGCACCGCCAAGCCCGCGGCCGAGCTGCGCGAGCGCTATCCTCATCACCTGGTCGATATTCTCGATCCCGTCGAGTCGTACTCAGCGGCGCACTTTCGCGCCGATGCATTGGCCTGCATGAACGAGATTGCGCGGCGCGGGAGGGTTCCCCTGCTCGTCGGTGGCACCATGCTCTATTTTAGGGCACTGCAGCGTGGTCTCGCCGTGTTGCCGAGTGCGGACGCGGCAGTGCGGGCGCGACTGGAGCGGGAGGCGCTTGAGCACGGGCTGGCCACGCTGCATCAGCGGCTGCAGGCTGTGGATCCCGAGGCCGCGCGGCGCATCCACCCCAATGATCCGCAGCGGCTGCAGCGCGCGCTGGAAGTTTTCGAAAGTACCGGCACGCCGCTGTCGGAGTTTTTGCGTCGGCAGCAGTTGCCGCGCGCAGACTGGCACTGGGTTAAGTTGATCGTGGCGCCAAGCGACCGGGCCACGCTGCGCGAGCGTATCGCGGCTCGTTTTCAGCAGATGCTGGAGCAGGGTTTCGTTGACGAAGTGCAACGCCTGCGCCGCCGGCCTGAGCTCGATCCGAGCAAGCCAGCCGTCCGAGCCGTGGGCTATCGCCAGGTCTGGCAGTATCTTGACGGCGAACTCGACTACGGACAAATGGTCGAACGAGGCGTTACCGCGACCCGGCAGTTGGCCAAGCGGCAGCTTACCTGGCTGCGGGCCGAACCCGCTGCGCAATGGTTCGATAGCGAGGCGCGCAGTCTGCTGGACGAGGTGTTGAAAGTGATGAGGGGAAACTACATTAATTGTACAGGGTCTGTATGTTAGACTCCCGCTGGGAGCGCCAGGGTTAGTCGCTGGCCCAACGACGGGCCACATGTCCCTGCTGGGTGTGCCGGCGGGGGAGACAACGCAAGAACCGATTAGAAGAAGATTAGGAGAACAATGATGAGCAAGGGGCAAGCACTGCAGGACCCGTTCCTCAACGCGCTGCGCAAGGAACGTGTGCCGGTTTCCGTCTATCTGGTGAACGGCATCAAGCTCCAGGGCCAAATTGACTCATTTGACCAGTTTGTCGTGCTGCTGAAGAACACGGTCAGCCAGATGGTGTACAAGCATGCTATTTCGACAATCGTACCTGCGCGCAACATCAAGCTCCCGATGCATGATGAGACCCCAGGTAACACATAGACCACATCAAGCCGGCATGTGCCGGTAGGGGCGGTGCGCTTGTTCGAGCGGCCAAAGAGCGGCGAGCGTGCTGTCCTGGTTCACATAGATCTTCCCGGAGCCGATCACGACAGCCTCGACGAGTTCTACGACCTAGCGGTCTCCGCGGGCGCCGAGCCCGTGGCCAGCGTCACGGGCGCGCGCAAGCTGCCCGAGCCGAAGTATTTTGTGGGCAGTGGCAAGGCCGAGGAGATCAAGGAATGCGTAGCGCGCGAGAGCGCCCAAGTGGTCCTGGTCGACCATGGCCTGTCACCCGCGCAAGAACGCAATCTCGAGCGTCTATTGAATTGTCGAGTTCTGGACCGTACCGGTCTTATCCTGGACATATTCGCCCAACGTGCGCGCTCCCACGAGGGCAAGCTGCAGGTTGAGCTGGCTCAGCTGCGCCATTTGTCGACGCGGTTGGTGCGTGGCTGGTCTCACTTGGAACGCCAGAAGGGTGGTATCGGCCTGCGTGGCCCGGGTGAGACCCAGCTCGAATCGGATCGCCGACTGATCGGTGGGCGTATCAAGCAGTTGAACAAGCGACTGGAAAAGGTCTCGCGCCAGCGTGGTCAAAGTCGCCGGGCACGACGGCGCGCTCAACTGACAACGGTATCCTTGGTGGGCTACACCAACGCGGGCAAATCGACCTTGTTCAACCAGCTGACGGCGACGTCCGTGTATGCAGCCGATCAGCTCTTTGCGACCCTGGATCCGACGCTGCGTCGAGTTGCGCTGCCCAGCGGCGAGCCGATCGTGTTGGCCGACACCGTGGGCTTTATTCGCCAGCTCCCACACGACTTGGTCGCCGCATTTCGTTCCACGTTGCAGGAAACTCAGGAAGCGCATTTGCTGCTGCACGTGATCGATGCCTCACATGAGCATCGCGACGAGTTAATCGAACATGTCAACGGTGTGCTCAACGAGATTGAGGCCGACGATGTGCCCCAGCTCGAGGTGTACAACAAGATCGATCTCATTGCCGACGCCGAGCCGCACATCGACTATGACCAGGCTGGCCGCCCAATACGTGTGTGGCTCTCGGCGCGCACCGGTGCCGGGCTGGATTTGTTGCTGCAGGCGGTAGAGGAGCACTTGCGCCAGGATTGGCTCACCGTGAGTTTACGTCTTCCACCCGAGGAGGGTCGCCTGCGCGCGTTGTTGTTCGAACGAAATCTGGTTGAACACGAGGAGACCGATGCAGAGGGCGGCGCCTTACTGATTTTGTGTTTGACTCGCGCAGGGCTTGAAAAACTGCGCAACGAGTACCCACATATTGACCACTGGTTGAGCAGTGAGTCGGAGCACACTACGCGCCTTGCAGTTGCTGGGTAAGCTACCTAGAATCGAACCTCCGTTTATGCTGCGATGCGAACCGGGATTCGCCCATCGTTGCGGCGACTTACACTGGAGCTTTGGATATGGCTTGGAATGAACCAGGTGGATCGGGCGGCAAGGACCCATGGGGCAACCGTGGCGACCAGGGTCCACCGGATTTGGATGAGGTTATTCGCAAGCTGCAGCAGCGCTTGTCGGGGATCTTCGGCGGTGGGTCACGCGCGAAGGGCGCCGGTACTGGTTCGCCCGGGGGGCGCGCGGGTTCCGCCGGCATTGGCCTGATTGTCATCATCATGGCCGCGGTTTGGCTTCTATCGGGTATTTACATCGTCGACGAAGGCAAGCAGGCCGTTGTC
>Ga0209536_100013298_pt1 | contig 11879 bp, 11 predicted proteins | sample DeeMarSeWOR28_12_FD_187461 | JGI IMG/M metagenome (GOLD analysis project Ga0209536, IMG submission 187461) | Marine sediment microbial communities from White Oak River estuary, North Carolina - WOR-2-8_12 (SPAdes) (version 2) | ecosystem: Environmental > Aquatic > Marine > Intertidal zone >...
GGTATTGCATATGATGGAAAAAAGGACCGACTGCTGATTACTGGAAAGCAATGGCCGTATCTTTATGAAATCACACTCGTTCCACCCGCAGACTAAATAACGCATATGCCCCTCCTGTCTTTGCAAATTCCTTTTCCCTCTATGATATAATGGTGCCTATGCGGATAATAATCGTCGGGGCCGGAGAAGTCGGTTTTCAGCTGGCAAAGGTCCTGTCAGCTGAAAATATTGAAGTAGTTGTCATCGACAAAAACAAGGAGAAACTGAAACGGATATCCGAGGAACTGGACGTTGCGCTTGTAGAGGGTGAGGGCGGAGCTCCTTCTGTTCTCGAGGAAGCAGGCGCGAATCAGGCGGACATTCTCCTGGCGGTTACTAACATTGATGAAGCGAATATGATAGCCTGCCTTGTTGCCAAGGTTATGTTTCAAATTCCGAGAAATGTAGCCCGTATCAGGAACCTTGAATATTTTTCCAATGAAGTCCTGCTGAACAGTCTTGGTATCAACCCTGCCATTAGTCCCGAAATTGAAGCCGCAAAAGCCATTATCCGTCTGATTGAGGTCCCCTTTGCCGCTGATGTTGATGATTTTGAATATGGAAAGATCAAGGTCATAGGTTTCAGGATCCCTTCTGATTCGAAACTCATGGGGAAGGCGTTTAAGAACCTTGACCTGACAAAACCGAAGGTCCTCATCGGGGCCATTCAGCGGAGCGATCAGATCATTATACCATCTGGAAATGACACGCTGAACAAGGACGACATTATTTTCGTGCCCGTTCCATCGGAAAACATTGATGCTGTCTGCAGCAGCGTAGGCGGCACGACCGCGCCGGTGAAAAGGATCATGATAGTAGGCGGAGGCAGAATTGGATTTTATGTGGCCAAGACAATGGAAGAAAGAAATCTGAGTGTAAAGATTATTGAACACGACGGAGAAAGGTGTAAATTTCTGCTCAAATCCCTGAATAAGAGCGTTATCCTCCATGGCGATGGTTCAGACCAGAAACTGCTTGAAGAAGAAAATATTAATAATATGGATGTCTTTGCGGCGATATCAAATAATGAAGAGCTGAATATTATGGCCTCCCTGCTTGCTAAGAGCCGCGGCGTGAAGAAGGTCATCACTGTTGTGAACAAAACGGATTATCTGCCGCTGGCAAGTAACCTTGGCATTGAGGCGGTCCTGAGTCCCCGCCTGATTACGGCAGATACGATATTAAAATATGTAAGGAGCGGCAATATTCTTTCTCTTACGACCATTGCCGAAGGAAAGGCAGAGATAATGGAGGCTGAGGCTAAAGAAGGGTCAATTCTGATAGGAAAAACGCTTCGAGAAGTCGAACTCCCGAAAAAAACACTCATTGGCGCAATCATCAGGAATAATGTCGTCATAATACCGTCGGGAAATGACAAAATTGCCGGCAACGATAAATTGATTATATTCACTCTTAAGGATTCGATCAGGCAGGTAGAAAAGCTGCTTCGATGAATATTGTCCTCGTTTTTAATCTGACGGGCATTATCCTCCTTTTTTCATCGGTGTTTGTGCTCGTCCCGTTTTTTGTTTCCTTTTCCCGGACAGGTGATGATATGTCTGCACTGGGAATATCTTTTTTAGCAACTTTTTTTGCCGGCCTGATTTTGTATTTCCTTACCAAGAGCCAGGAAAAAATCGAATTAAAGCACAGAGATGGTTTTGCTGTTGTCACGATCAGCTGGCTTGCGATGTCATTTTTCGGTTCGCTTCCATACCTTCTGTCGGGTGTAGCCCACTCTTTTACTGATGCGTACTTTGAATCAATGGCCGGGTTCACAACGACCGGAGCTTCCGTCTTCAGCAGCCTGGAGGAAGTCCCTGACGGTATTCTGCTCTGGCGGAGCCTGACGCAATGGATGGGCGGCATGGGCATCATCGTTTTTTCGCTCGCAGTTCTTCCTCTGCTGGGTGCCGGTGGGATGCAGCTGTTTAAAGCTGAGGTGCCTGAAATAGGAGTCGAAAAGTTGAGGCCGAGAATTATTGATATGGCAAAGTCGTTATGGTATATCTACGCGGGGCTGACCGGTCTGCTGGCTCTGCTGCTCACGGTTGCCGGTATGGATGTATTTGATGCGGTCTGTCACTCCTTCACAACCATGGCGACAGGAGGCTTTTCTACGAAAAGCGCAAGTGTCGGGTATTTTCAGAACACGTATGTTGACATTATCATAACGGTATTCATGTTTCTTGCCGGTGTTAATTTTTCGCTTCACTTTTATGCATTGCGGGGGGATTTTTCCAAGTTTGCAAGGAACAGCGAATTCAAATTTTATTGTCTGGTTATTCTTTGTTCAATCATCGTGGTTACTTTTAATACCTACAATACTGAATACACTTCACTTCAGGAGTCGCTGCGCTATGCCTCGTTCCAGGTTGTTTCCATCGTGACCACAACCGGTTTTGCAACTGCCGATTTTGAGGGCTGGCCGGTATTGTCACAGGTGTCTATCCTCTTCCTCATGTTTTTGGGCGGAATGGTAGGATCCACCGGTGGCGGCATGAAACAGGTCAGGATTCTGCTGATGTTAAAACAGGCATATCGTGAAGTCTATCATTTGATTCACCCACATGCAGTATCAGCCCTCAAGCTCAACGACAGAAACATTCCTAAAGAAACGCTTGGCGGGATATGGGGATTTCTGTTTCTGTTTGTCTTGATATCTATTGTTGCGATTCTCATTCTGTCCGCTTTGGGTGTAGATATAGCCACATCTGTGAGCACCGTCATCTCATCCATGTCAAATGTCGGTCCTGCGCTGGGGGAAGCCGGCCCTGCTGAAAACTATGCAGGTATCCCGGATGCGGGCAAGTGGGTGCTTGTATTCTGCATGCTGGCTGGAAGACTTGAAATATATACGGTGGTGTTGCTGTTCATGCCGATCTTCTGGAGAAAGTGATCGTAATGTGCTTGATCTGCTGTCCAATACAGCGGCTGTTCTGTATCGTGAATATTTCATTAATAAAAAAATGTGATTTCATCCCTTGACAAGATATGGGTATATTTGATTTCATGTAGTAGGAGATTAATTAACAGATTTCATGAATTCAGGAGGTATGGAGAGTTGCAGGATTGCAGTGATAGAGGCGGTTATGAAAAACGCTAAAGGTTTATGAAGGTTTTGCCGAAGATAGACATTGTAAAAGAGCAACTTATGGATATGAACAATTTACAGCAATTTAATTAACGTGCAAGAGATACTACTTGTTAAAAATGAAGTGTTTAGATTGAAGGCTATTTTAGATACCTGGAGAAGGAATCGCAATAGTCTTTTTTTTATGGTAGTGATGAGGAGAAGTTACTGATCATGTTTTTTGCTAAGAAGGATATCATTGGTCTTGATATTGGCTCACAGCAGGTAAAGATTGTTCAGCTCAGGGAGTCTAAAGGAAGTTACAGGCTCGAAAAGCTGGCAGTGGCAGCACTTCAGCCGGAATTGATTGTTGATGGATCGATACTTGATGCAACGCGCGTTGTAGAGATTATCAGAGAACTCATCATGAGTTCAGATATCAAAACAAAAGATGTGACCCTCTCGGTATCAGGCCATTCATCCGTCATTATAAAAAGGGTAGCGCTGCCGCAGATGTCCGAGGACGAACTGGAAGAGTCTATACGTTTTGAAGCAGAGCAGTATATCCCGTTTGACATTGAAGACGTGAATCTCGATTTCCAGATTCTTGGTCCTGCTGAAGAAGATAACATGATGGACGTTCTTATTGTTGCTGTCAAAAAAGACAAAATTAACGAATATGTGTCGGTGGTAAAAGAGGCCGGGCTGAATCCGGTCATTGTTGATGTCGATGCATTCGCCCTTGAAAATATGTATGAGCTTAATTATGAGGTCAAGGAAAATGAGAATGTGGCACTTGTGAATATAGGTGCGAGCATGATTAATATTAATATTCTGAAAGGCGGAACTTCAGTCTTTACCCGGGACAGCTCTGTTGGCGGCAATCTGCTAACGGAGGCACTCCAGAAAGAGTTTACAATCTCATATGCCAATGCAGAAAAACTGAAACAGGAAGAGGCGCTGGAGGGCATCTCACCGGAAGACGTTGCCGTAGTCCTCAATGCTGCCTCCGAAGATATAATCACGGAAATTTCGAGATCCTTTGATTACTTCAGGGATACCACCAACTATGAAAACATTGATGAAATTATCGTCAGCGGGGGATCAACCCTTATCGGTGGAATTGTTTCTTCACTTGAAGAGCGGTCCGGTATTACGGTTCGTGTTGCTGAACCATTCAAAAATGTTGATGTGCCGGACATGTTTGATAAGGATTATGTGAAGAAGGTTGAACCTCTTGTTGCCGTGGCTGTTGGACTGGCTTTAAGGAGGGTCGGAGATAAATGATCAGAATTAATCTGCTGCCGACCAAGAAAAAGAGGGCGCTCATTATTCCGCCCCCTGTTATTTATGGCGCTGTTGCGCTTGTTGTGCTGATCATCATCACAGTTGTGCTGACACTATTTTTGAATAAAAAGATCTCTACAGTACAGAATCAGATTTTTGCCCAGGAGCAGAGACTCAAGAGTCTGCAGAGCAGACTGAATGAAGTAAAGAACTATGAACGGGATAACGAGGAGTATCGGAAGAAAACTCAAATTATTGAACAGTTGAAAAAGAACCAGATAGTACCGTTAAGACTGCTGGACGAGGTAAGCGAGATGCTTCCCAAAGGCGTATGGCTGTCCGAACTGGTCGACAGCGGAGGCATCATAACGATAAACGGATTTGCCCATACCAATTATGATCTTGTTACCTATGTTCAAAATTTGAAGGGATCACAATACATTGTAGATGTTACACTTGTAGAGTCTCGGCAGAAAGACATAGACAACTTTTCTGTATATGCATTTAAATTGACTTTCAGGATTAAGGTATAAAACAGTATGAAGATGAATATAAATAAAATGGCGAACAAGTTCAGGAACATCCCGATTCATTTTCAGGTGCTGATAGTTGCATTGCCTTCAGTAATTTTGTTGATATTTGCTGTTTTTGTTATTTTTCTCCCTAAAAATGAGGAAGTTGATGCACTCCGGGTGAAGAGTGCAGATTTAGAGAAAAAAATATCGATAAGCGAAGCGAAAATCAAGAAGCTTGATCAGCTGATAAAAGAAAATGAAATGCTCAAGAGAGAGCTGGCAAGACTAAAAGACCAGCTTCCGGAAGAAAGAGAGGTTTCCATCCTTTTAAAACAGATATCAGAGCTAAGCCTCAAGTCAGGGCTCAAGGTTCTTCTCTGGAAGCCCGGGGCAAGAAACACCGATCCTCAGGGCCTGTATGTAGAAATTCCTGTTGATGTTGAAGTCCTCACGGAATACCATAGGCTGGGGGACTTTTTCAGCCATATCAGTCGTCTGCCTCGTCTGGTCAATATATCTGATATTAATCTCAGAGGGAAGGGCGGGGAGGCTCAAGGCATTATTAATGCGAAGTTTACAGCGAGGACGTTTGCATCTGTTAAACAGGAAGAGGTGGTACCACCACCAGGCGGTCAGGGCAAATGAAGATGAAGACGGGACGAGTCATGAACATAATCTTTCATGTGGCATTTATTGTGGTACTCCTGATGGGAGTGTTGATTATATCCGGATGCAGCAGTGATCCGGTTCCGCCGCCCAAGAAAAGCGCGCCAGTCAGGGTCGCGAACAGTGAGAATGCTGAACCAGCGACAACTCCAGACACAGCAGAGACAAAGAAAGAAGATGAAAATGCAGGATATGTATATGACCAGAGAGGAAGAAGGGACCCATTTTCATCTCTGGTCGTAATTGCAAAGGATAAGAAAAAAGACGATTCTAAAATTGGCACTCTGGAAGGATATGATATTGGTGAATTTGTGCTGGGAGCTATTGCGAATAAAGGACGCACATACTTTGCCCTGCTCGTTGCCCCTGATAACAGGTCTTTTACGGTAGAAGAAGGCATGCATGTTGGTTTGAACAATGGGAAAGTAAAGCAAATTACGGGCGATAAGATTGTTATGGTAGAGTATGTCAGGAATTATAAAGGCGAACTAAAACCCAGAGAAATAATTTTAGAGTTCCGCAAAGGAGAGGGAAAATAATGATTATCAAGAGATTTTCTATTTTTTTAATCGCATTCATGGCCTGCTTCCCGATATTAAGTTCTCAGTCAACCGGACAGCCTGTTTCCGGTTCACAAATTACCGGCATCAATGTTAATGATTCTGACGGAACTACTGAAATAGAGATTCAGAGCAGTGCGCCTTTCACATACACCATTTATAAACAGTCCGATCCCTACCACGTGGTTGTCGATTTGCAGGATACGGAATTAGGAGCATTTCAGAAAAAACTTTTAATAGATAAGGCAGGCGTGCTCGAGATAACCCCGGTTGTGGATGCAAACAGACCGAATATAGCTCGGCTTGAGATAGCCCTTACCGTACCGGCAGACATCGAACCCGTCTATAGTGACCGATCTCTAATTCTTGCATTTGATAATCCGGATGCAGGGATGATGGCTGAATTAGAACCGGATGTGGAGGAAACACCGGAAGAAGGGCCGGTTGCTGGAGATGTAACAGCACCGCCTGAGACAACTGATGAAAGTCAATATGTCGAGGAGCAGAAATATGTCGGGGAGAAAATTAATATTGATTTTCAGGGCGCTGAACTTACGCATGTATTCAGGCTCATTTCTGACATCAGCGGATACAACATTGTCGTAAGTCCTGATGTGAAGGGCAAGTTTTCAATGAGACTGAGTGATGTGCCATGGGACCAGGCGCTTGATGTCATACTGAGAAACTACAGTCTGTCAAAGACGGTAGAGGGTAATATTATTCGGATCGCCCCGACATCTGTTCTTGCAAAGGAAGAGGAAGAAATTGCACGGGCAAAAGAATCGCAGGAGAAGGCCGGAGATCTCGTAACGAGGGTTTACCCCATTAATTATGCAGCGGTCGGTGAGATTAAACAGGCCATCGATGACGCAAAGATACTCACAAAGAGGGGATTCATCAGTACCGACGAAAGGACCAGTTCCGTTATCATCAAGGACGTTGAAAGGAAACACGTTGAATATGAAAGCCTTATCGATGCTCTTGATGTTCCTACACCGCAGGTTAATATAGACGCGAAAATTGTAGAGGTAAGACATGAATCGACCAAAGAACTTGGCATTCAGTGGGGGATGTTCTGGGAGCCGCCTGATTCAAGGTCTTTTGTTATAGGAGACCCGTTACTTGCCGGAGGGACTTCGCCGCGGATTGGTGCAACTGACAGCACAGGGACAACAACCCCGATTCCGTGGATGGTCAATCTTCCCGCGATAGTCGGCGCTGGCAAAGGCGGTCATTTCGGCCTTGGCTACATCAATGCTGCAAAGTTATTTGCTATTGATATGCAATTGTCTGCCCTGGAGAGCACCGGTCAGGCAAAGGTTATTTCAAATCCGAAGATAACGACGAGCGACAATGAGGAAGCAAAAATTATGCAGGGTGAAAAAATACCATATCAGACGATCTCAGAGTCAGGTACCCAGACCCAGTTTATGGAAGCATTCCTGGAACTGGTCGTCACACCCCATATTACACCTGAAGGCACGGTCGTTATGAAACTGGCAGCCAAGAAAAATGAAGCGGATTTTACACGGCAGGTGCTTGGCGTTCCCACCATAGCGATCAAGGAAGTCAAAACACAGGTCCTTATTAGCAGTAACGATACTCTCGTGATCGGCGGTATATTTACAAGCGACACAACGAAGAATGTGGAAGCGATCCCTGGATTTTCGGAGATTCCGATTCTGGGAAGGCTCTTTCAGAAAAAAATTGACCTTGAAGAGAAAAATGAACTGCTCATATTCATAACACCGAGGATCGTAACACCGATGAAGTAGTCTCCTTCGATACATTCGAACGTTACATCGAAGAAAAGTAAGATACACTGAGAACTCTCGAAGAGATTTTGATCAGTGTATTTTTTTATTGTGCCAAAGTAGTCTATAATATCATTTTTACAGTTCTTGTTAGAGAAGATAAACGGGAAAGGGCATCAGTTGACAGGTCCAGGATGGCATGGGGGCTACTGAATGAAGGACAGTGAATTATGTTAGAAAATCTCAGATATCTAACCTCGGGGGAGTCCCATGGACGCGCGCTGGTATGCACAGTTGACGGCGTGCCGTCAGGTCTTGCTTTATCGGCTGATGACATAAACAGGGACCTTGCCAGAAGACAAAAGGGTTACGGCAGGGGGGGGCGCATGAAAATTGAATCCGACCAGGTACAGATTCTTTCCGGTGTGCGCCGGGGTAGGACCCTTGGTTCGCCGATTTCATTTCTGATTGAGAATAAAGACTGGAACAACTGGGCAGAAATTATGAATCCGGAGGCTGGAGTTAAGAGTCAGGGATCAAGCGTAAAGGGAATGGAATTAAATAACTCCAAACTCAATCCGGTTACACGCCCCCGTCCGGGGCATGCTGATTTGTCCGGAGCGTTGAAGTATGATCATAAGGACTTGAGGAATGTTCTGGAGCGTTCGAGTGCCCGCGAGACCGCGGCAAGAGTGGCTATCGGAGCTGTTGCAAAACGCATCCTTTCAGAGTTCGATATACAGGTTCTGAGCTATGTAACGGAAATAGGAGGGATTGGAAAACAGGGGACAGAGGTCAGTGGTCAGGGAGACGAAAAAAAATTGACAGCATTGTTCAGGAAAGCCGAGAAATCTCCAGTCAGATGTCCTGATAAAAAGCTGGAACAGGAAATGATTGCGAGAATTGACCATGCCATGAAAAGAGGCGACTCGCTCGGCGGTGTTTTTGAAGTGGCAGTCTGTGGAGTTCCTGCAGGACTCGGGAGTTACAGCCAGTGGGACAGGAGGCTGAACGCCCGGCTTGTCTATTCCATGATGGGAACGCAGGCTATAAAGGGCGTGGAGATAGGGCTCGGATTTGAAATGGCCAGACGATCCGGCTCTGAGGTAATGGATGAAATATTCTACAGCGGTCAGAAAAAAAACAGGAAATCTGAACTTGCAGGGGGATTTTTCCGGAAGACCAACAATGCGGGGGGTATTGAAGGGGGGGTAAGCAGTGGAATGCCGATTATCATACGGGCGGCAATGAAACCGATCCCGACATTGAGGAGCCCCTTATTTTCGGTAGATATAACAACAAAGAAAAAATTCAGGGCTGCCTATGAGCGCTCTGACGTTTGTGCAGTACCGGCTGCTGCGGTCGTTGGCGAGGCTGTGACCGCCATCGTTATCGCTGACTCTTTTATCGACAAATTCGGCGGCGACAGCATGAAAGAAATGCGAAGAAATTTTAACGGATATATTCAGCAGCTCAATAACTTCTGAAAAAGGGTTCAGGGATACAAGTACACATCAACTTTTTTTCCATGCTGTTTGAATTCTTGCATCCTTGCCGTTTTTCTGATATCTAAATTGTATGACGATGGGCAAATCAGAATCAGAGAGATGAGACTACCATGAAAATTGTCCTGACCGGTTTTATGGGGACCGGAAAAACATCTGTCGGAAAGGAATTAAGCAAGGCCCTCGGTTATGAATTCATCGATACGGACCTTCTTGTTGAAGAGCGGGAAGGCATGCCGATCTCGCTGATTTTCAAGAAAAAGGGAGAGGACTACTTCCGCAGCCTTGAGCAGAAAACCGTTGAAGAAGTCTCAAAAATGGAGAAGGCCGTCATTGCAACCGGGGGCGGAGTCATAAAAAACAGCACGAATGTGAAGAATCTTGGCATGAGAGGAGTGCTTATCTGGCTCAGGGCTGACCCGGAAATAATTTTAAAAAGGGTTCTGCTTGAGGGTGGGAAAAGGCCGCTTCTCGATGTTGAAGAGCCACTCCGTGAGATTAAGAAACTTCTTGCCGGGAGGATGGACCTGTACCAGCAGGCAGACGCGTCAGTTGATACAAATTATATCACCCCACGGGAAGCCGCGTATGAGATTATGGAGAGACTGGGGCTTGACTCCCGGCAGGTAACGGTCGACCTGAAGGACAGAAGCTATGACATTAATATCGGGTCAGGAATTCTTCAGAATCTCGGGTTGAGAACAAAAGAATTCAGACCATCAAAGGTCGCCCTGATCAGCAATGAAAAGGTCTTTTCCATTTACGGTGAGAGAATATTAAAATCTTTTCGGGAATATCATATGGATCCAGAGGTAATTCTCATCCCCGATGGTGAGGAGTACAAGGATTTTTTGTGGACCTATTATATGTATGGTGAATTACTGAAGGCCGGATTCGACAGGAGTTCGCTCCTCGTTGCCCTTGGGGGCGGCGTCATTGGTGACATCACCGGATTTGTTGCTTCAACGTATATGAGAGGGATCCGGTTTGTGCAGGTCCCGACAACGCTCCTGTCTCAGGTGGACAGTTCGGTCGGGGGAAAGACAGGAGTCAATCATCCGCTTGGCAAGAACATGATCGGTACGTTCAGCCAGCCTTCGCTCGTATTTATTGACATCGATACGCTGCGGACGCTTCCGGAGCGGGAATTTTATTCCGGAATGGCGGAGATCATAAAATACGGGGTTATTTCTGACGGAGGACTCTTTGATACTTTATACGCAGACCGGAAAGACATTCTTGCCCATGGGGACAGTCTGGTAAAGATCGTCAAACGTTCATGCGAAATCAAGGCAGACGTTGTTTCAAAAGATGAACGGGAGGCCGGTCTCCGGGCCATCCTGAATTATGGACACACAATAGGACACGCCATAGAAACGGTGACGGGATATAAAAAATATCTTCATGGAGAAGCAGTTTCAATCGGCATGGTGGCAGCGGCGGAGATAGCTGTCAGAATGGGAATAATGAAAAGGCAGGAGGCAGTAAGAATTAAAGAACTTGTCGAGATATATAACCTGCCCGGCACGGTGGCGGATGACCTGAATCCGGATCATCTGCTCTCTGCAATGGCCATTGATAAAAAGGCGAAATCAGGAAGGCTTACCTTTGTACTGCCTGAATCAATCGGTACGGTCAGAATTGAAAGAGATGTCGATAAAAAGCTGATCGAAGAAGTCCTGAAAAGCAGCCGGCCTTGAACGTTCAATCCTCGTCGTATAATAAACTTGACAATGTAGCTGAACCTGCGTTAAAATGATAATGATTATCATGATCAGGAAATAATTTTATGGGATATGAGGACGAACAGAAGATTTTTGATGAGTACGTCAAGAAGATGGGATTAAAGCAGAGTGAACAGAGAAGGGACATCCTGCTCGTTTTTTTGAAAACTGAGAAGCATCTCACGGCTGACGAACTGCACGGAATTGTAAAGAAAAAGAATCCTTCCATTGGTGCAGCAACGGTCTACAGGACCTTAAAGCTTCTGCGTGAATGCGGACTGTGCAGGGAATTCAGGCTGAATGACGGGACCACGAGGTATGAACACCTTTACGGTCATGATCATCATGATCACCTGGTCTGCACCGGCTGCGGGGCTCTGGTTGAGGTGCTTGATCATGAGATTGAGAAGCGGCAGGAGAAGCTTGCCGTACAGCATGGATTTACCATCAGCAGCCATAAACTCGAAATATATGGGACATGTGCGAAGTGCAACAATTAAGAAATGCTTTTTTTTGCAATTATAATGATATTGATTATCAATATTAATTTCACTTCAGGTTAATCCAGGAGGTCTTGCGATGCTGACAGCAAAAACATCATTACAGAAAGAGGAGACAGGCGCTGCCTGCTGTGCTCCACAGTGCAGTACTGTTGCAGCAGGCTTAAAAAAGGTTGCCATTGTAGGGAACCCCAATGTGGGTAAAAGCGTACTGTTTAACAACCTTACGAAACATTATGTAGTAGTATCGAACTAT
>Ga0209536_100013299_pt1 | contig 11878 bp, 6 predicted proteins | sample DeeMarSeWOR28_12_FD_187461 | JGI IMG/M metagenome (GOLD analysis project Ga0209536, IMG submission 187461) | Marine sediment microbial communities from White Oak River estuary, North Carolina - WOR-2-8_12 (SPAdes) (version 2) | ecosystem: Environmental > Aquatic > Marine > Intertidal zone >...
GGTGGATAGTAAGCGCCGCCTCCCGATACCAGGGCCGCAGGCGCGGGTCATAGCCATCATCGCCGGAGGTTACTTTTTTGACCACCCGGCCCGCTGCATCCCGCCGTATCCAGGTGACGGCGACGTTCGACGGGCTGCGCTCGATGACTTTGGTATCGATGGTGCCCTCCGGGGTTTGCTCATGCATAACAAAATTGCCGTTCGGATCCCCACCAAAAAAACTGGACAGCTGCGGGTAGGTTTTGATCAACTCGATGCCCAGGGGCGTTCTGTCCGGCGACCAGATTTTGTCAAGGTATTCTCTGGTCGCTTCGGCACCGATCGTTACCAGGTTCGAAGCCGGCATCAAATAGGCGTTGACTTCACTTTGGATGCGTTGATCCAGGGCCGCCAGCAGTTCATCCGATAGGGCCAGGGTGTCCCGCCGGTTGTTGGAATAGCTGACCGCCGTAATCGTCATGATCGCGGCCACGATGAGAAGGACGCATCCCAGCGGCGTGATGACGCGCAACAGCCGGCGTCGAAACCGCCGGCGGCGGGTCTGGAGATCCAGATTGATGTCAACCAGTTCTTTACGCTGCACGGTTTTGGTTCTCCACAATTATGGCGCTGGATAGAGCAAAGATCCGGGTCCAGAGGACCCGTCTTTGATTTCGCACCAGGGCGGGCCGACACGCCAATCCTTTTTCGGCGGATCTTCGATTTTCCGTCATTCCGCTATGCAGAAGCGCGGCACAGCCAGTTTTCTTCGATCCCCGGCCGGTCCGGTATATTGAAATCGAAATATGAATTTTAGCCTTAAATTGGGAAAATATAGGACCGAATCGGGAGGGTGTCAATTGAATCGCACGGCTGAGACGATTCGGATAAAATTGCAGAAAACAATGCTTGCCCTTCATCGGTTTGATGCAAAGAAGCCTGCGGGCATCCTGCTGACGAGCGCCCGATATCTTCTTGAAAGGGCTGCTGAATTGATTGAGATCGAAAACAGATCCGGTTAACGCCGCAGGCCGTGCGGTGGGCGGCTCGAGCCGGGTCCATCAAATCACCAGGAAAAAGGCGGCCCGCCGGCCGGCAGTTTACCGCATCCGGCCCTTGGCGGTCTAGTGCACGATAGTCTGCAGCAGCACGAACTTCTGGAGACATTCCAGGCAGCAATAATGCCGGGTGCCGGGCAATAACCGCATCCACCATTCGCGTGGGATTCGATAAAATGAAATTTTCCCGCATTCGGGGCATCTTCTTTTCACAGTCAGCATAACCCTGTGGTCCTTTTTTGTTATGGTTGTCGAAGCATTCGGTGAAGTTTTATCAAGCATGGTCAATTGCCCGTATTGTGACTGAGACCGGAAGAGATCGAAAATTGTGAGCCAACTCTCCGCCGACGATCAACCGGATCAATCTTGTTGACGGAATTGAAATTACCTTGAGCAAAAATTATGCCTAAGCGTTGTTAAAATTTATTACGAATTAATTTCAGATAGTTAGAATAATTTAAAGCACTTTAAAGCAGAAAATTTGGGAAGTTTAGGAATGAGTAAGTAGGTAAAGGAAGGTAAAAGTATGTAAACTTTTTCACAATTTGACATGTAAATACCGGATAACTATGTTAACCGCTAAACTGGATAACTATGTTAACCGCTAAATTGGATCTGCCTGAATGCGAAGAACGATAAAATGACAACGCCCGCTACCATGCGGTGCGCTCAATTTCCTTCAACTTCCATCCAGCCCAATCGACTGAAAACAGCAGCCAAAAACCTACTGTTTGGCTATTCAAAAATAGGAGAGGTCCCGTATGCGCAACCTATCTCAGAGGGTAGTTACCGGACTGTTGATTCTCATTATCGGTGTGGCGGTGCCCGGCCTGGCGCTGTGCCAGGAGCCGGACAAGCCCGCTGCCGATCAATCCGAGAAAAAGGATCAGACGAAGGATGTCGGTGAGTTGAGTTTGGATGACCTGAAGGACAAACGATCCCGGGTTGAAAACGCCGGAGATCTGGGCGAAACGGTCAAGAAAAATGTCCTGCACAATTTGGATAAAGCGATCCGCTTTCGCGAACAAGAGACCCAGCTGGCCGGGGCCGCCAATGAAATTTCCCAAATGGTCCAATCCGCCCCGGCGCGCATCAAGGAAATTGAGGCCGAGTTGGACCGCTCGCCGCCGGAAGAACAATCCGTTGAAACCCAGGCGTCCGGGATGAAGCCCGAGGAGCTCGAACAACAAATCCGCAAAGTCGAGGCGGATCTCACAAATGCCAAAACCGCTTTAGACAAGTGGAATGATATTTTAAAAGAACAGGCCGACCGGCCCGCCCAGCTGCAGCAGAATATTGCCAATGCCAAACAGCGGCTGTCGGAAATTGAAAACGAGCTGAAATCCGCTTCCCCGCCGAATGCCTCGCCACTGGAAATTGAATCTCTCAAAGCAGCCCTTCTCGCTGAACAGGACAAAAATCAGGCCGAAATTAAATCTTTTGAGCAGCAATTGGTCAATTATGACGCCCTGATCGCACTGGTGAATGCCGAACGCGATCTTGCCAGCCGTGAATTAATCCGGCAGGAAGAATTGATCAAATCCTGGCGCGCCTATGTCCAAAGATCTCGCCAGTTGGAGGCCAAAAAAGAGCGCATGGATGCCGAGCAGGCCAAAGACCTTGCGGTGGATATGCCCCCGGTCATGCAGGAAGCCCTGGACATCAATATTAAATTGGGCCAAAAGCTGGAAGAAATCACCGCCGAAGAATCCAGGATAACCCAGCAGCTCGAAACCAAGCAGGCCCAGTTAAAGCAGCTGAAAGAAGACTTTGCCCTGGCCCACGATCAGGTCAAATATCCGATTCATACCGAGGCCATCGGCATGGCTTTGCGTGAACAGCGCCAGGCGTTGCCGAGTATTCAAAACTATCATCGGGAATCCGCCCAGCGCCAGGTGATTATGGGCGAAATCCGGGCCGCCCAGATCGACCTCGACCGGCAGCGCCGCGAGCTGCCGGATCTGGATCTGGCTACCGAAAAGGTGATTCAATCCGTTGGGGTAATACCGCAGTCCGATATCGAAAATCTGAAAATTGAGCTGCGCCAATTATTAAAAGATCGTCGTGACCTGTTAAAAAAATTACAGGCCGGCTACCGCAGGCTTTTCAAAGCGGTGCAAAGCCTCGAGTTTATCGAGCAGGAAATCGCCACCAAGGCTGAAGAAGAGGCCCGCTTCCTGGACGGCCACCTGATATGGATCCGCAGTGCCAAAACCATTGGATGGCAGGATTTGAAAAATCTTCCCAAAGCCCTGGCGTGGTTGGCGAGTCCGCATAACTGGTGGCTGGTATTGCAGGATCTGGGGCACTCGCTGCGGCGCAGTTTGCTGTTTTGGATATTCGGCTTGCTGATCGCCGGTACGATGATCGGCGGCCGTCGCTGGCTGAAGCAGGACCTGTCGCGCGTCGCCCGGCAAATCCATTCCGTCAATACCGACGCTTTTGTTTTGACCCTCAGAGCGCTGGGATTAACCGGTTTATTGGCACTGGGCTGGCCGATCCTGATGGGCCTCAGCGCCTGGCTGCTGCTGAAATTGCCGCTGGCCAGCGATTTTACCCGCGCGATCAGCTACGGCCTTTTAAGTGCCGCGCAGATACTTGCCGCAACGGCTTTTATACGCCAGCTGTGCCGCAAGGACGGTGTCGCCGAGGTGCATTTCAAATGGGGTCAAAGCAGCAGGCAAAACCTGCGGCGCAATCTGTTGTGGTTAATGCTGATCGCCGCACCGCTGTATTTTATCGTCGTCACGGCTAAAATTCAGAATGATGCCGCCTACAGCGACTCTCTCGGGCGGTTGGCGCTAATGGTGGTGATGGTTGCACTGTCGGTATTTGTAGCGCGCCTGCTGCACTTTTCCGGTGACATCGTCAAAAAGCTGGTACGCCGCCACCCGGATAGCTGGCTGGCGCGGCTGAGATTTATCTGGTACCCGCTGGCGGTCGGCGTTCCGCTGGTGCTGGCCCTGCTGGCCGGCATGGGTTACTACTATTCGGCCTTGGCGGTGGATGCCCGGTTGGGCAGTACCATCTATCTCGTCCTGGGACTGATCATGACCAATGATCTGTTGCTGCGGTGGCTGTATGTCAGCCGCCGGCGCCTGGCCTGGGAAAAAGCCAAGCGCAAACAGGCCGCCAAACAGGAACAATCTGAAAAGGAGCACGGCGAGAAAAGCAGTCAAGAAACTGCGGTGGTCCCCATTGAAGAACCTGAGATCAAGATATCTCAAATCGACGAGCAAAATCGAACGCTGCTCAGAACCATCATGCTCTTTGCCGCACTGATAGGACTATGGGCGATCTGGGCCCAAATTTTGCCGGCGCTGAATATCTTGCAAAAAGTGCAGCTCTGGACGTATCAGGTGGATGTGGACGGCGTCACCAAGACCCTGCCCATCACCCTGGGCCATCTGATAACCGCAATTGTGGTGGCGGCCCTGACGTTCGTATCGGCCCGCAATATTCCCGGGGTCCTGGAAATTACGCTTCTCAAACGCCTGCCCATGGATGCCGGCGCGCGCTATGCGCTGACCACCATCAGCCGCTATGCCATCAGCGCGGTCGGGATCATCATCGCATTAAATTCAATCGGCATAAACTGGTCCCGGCTGCAGTGGCTGGTTGCCGCCCTCAGTGTGGGGTTGGGTTTTGGTCTGCAGGAAATTGTCGCCAATTTCGTATCCGGTCTCATCATTCTCTTTGAACGCCCCTACCGGGTGGGGGACATCGTGACCATCGGCCAGGTATCCGGCCGGGTCACGCGTATTCGCATCCGGGCCACCACCATCGTTGACTGGGATCGGCGTGAATTGATCGTCCCGAACAAGGATTTTATCACCGGTCAATTAATCAACTGGTCTTTGTCCGACAAAATCACCCGGCTGATCATACCGGTTGGAATCGCCTATGGCTCGGATAAGGCCTTGGCTAAAAAACTGCTTCGCAGGGTTGCTGAAGATCACCCGCAGGTTCTCGAGGAGCCCGCATCATCGGCCTATTTTCTGGGATTTGGCGACAACAGCCTTAATTTTGAACTGCGCGTCTTCATCGATGAACCCCTGAATCGGGTTCAGGTCACCTCAGATTTGCATTGCGCCATCGACGATGCCTTTCGAGAGGCAAATATTGAAATTTCATTTCCCCAGCGTGACGTGCATCTGGATCAGGCCGGACCGCTGGAAGTGCGGGTCCTGCAGGAACAGGGCAGCCAAAATAGTGCGAACTGAGCGCAATGCCTAACTGGTTAATCCGGCATCTTCGAAAAGCTTTTTGATTCCGGGCTTATGGGCGAACATCTCATCGCGCGTCAGGCCGTCCAGTTCGTGGGGAAACACGAGCCACTGGTCGGTTTCATGGACAAAATAGTCCGGTACCAGGTCGGTTGCATTTTTATTGGGCTTATACCAGGGGGTGGCGATCCGGATATCGCCGGGCAGATTGCGGCGCATCTTTCTTTTAAGGGATCTCATAATCGCCTTCAGACTGTTGCCGCTGTCAAAAACGTCGTCCACAATCAGCAGCCCATCGGTCCAGTTGGCCTGCCGGATGACATACTCCAGGCCATGGACGCGGACCCTTTTCTTTTGCTTGTCGATGCCGTAATAAGAGGAGGTCCGAATGGCAATATGGTCGGTCTTAACGCCTAAATGGTCCAGTATTTCCTGGACCGCAATCCCCACCGGCGTGCCGCCGCGCCAGACGCCGACAATAAAGCTCGGCCGGAACCCGCTTTGGAAAATACGGATGCCGAGCTCGAATGAATCGTTCAATAGTTCCTGGGCGGTGATGTATATTTTTTTTTCCATAATCCATTAACTAATAACGAATAACTAATAACTCCCAATTGGTTTTTAACTCAATTGGGGTATCAGTGGATAGTCGGCGCATCGTCGTCATCACCATCGTCCCAAAACGCATCGCCCATGGCCAGGGCTTCATGGACGGCATCAACGATATCCTCATCGTCGGAATCCAGCAGGGGACTGAAAAGACCAGGTGCCTCGTGCGGCCGGATCAGGACCGCCGCCTCAATGGCGGTCAGCAGCAGATCCTTTTCGGTTTCCTCGTCTCTGATCAGGGCTGCGACATACGGCCAGGCCGCATCGATTTCCCAATTGCCGGCCCCGCAAACGGCTTCGAAAACAATGGTTGGGTCATCGCTGGCCAGCGATTCGAGGATCTGTTTCTCGAATCCGCGGATAAACTGCATGCAAAAGACTGCCGTCAGTTTCCAGTTTTCATCATCGCGGGCGTAGGCCTGCCGCACGGCACTTTGATGCCAGTCCCGGGGCGCACGCACCGACGCTTCCAGGGCCCGCCGCCGCACGATCTGCGGCGCGTCTTGCTCCAGGTAGAGCCGGTGAAGCACTTCCTGGATCCGGTTAAACATCGGTTCGCTAATCGGAACCTCATCGGGTTCCTCGAATTCATCTATGAACGCGTACTCGAGCGCCGGTCCCAGGGCGATAGCCGCCCGGCCGCGGAGTTCATCCGGCTCGCGCTCATTGCCGATAATAGACAGCAAGGCTGCGGCCAGTTCATCGCAGATCACCGTAGAATCGCCTGCCAGCTCAACGGCCAGCAAACGGTCTGCGTCATCGGCGTCAGCATCCTCCAGAATCTCAAGGATCATCCTGGCGGCGTTGGGGGGCCATTCCCACGGCGGGATGTTTCTTAATGTTGTTAAGCTCATTTTAAGTGCTCCTTATAATTTGTTAAAAATATTGTCTTTCATCTCAAGGTGTTCCAGGCTTCGACCCTTGGTGGGTGAATTATCCTTCCCGCCCGCAGGATGGTGTGAGCCGCAACATTCTGTATTGCAGATATTGCCTGAATAATCAAGGTATACGGAAAAAAATAGCAAAATAGGGGACAGGTACTTTATGCTTGACACAGACGCGGTCTTATGTCACTTTGGCAACAAATTTTAATCACAAAGGAGCTGACCATGCCCAGAACCCGGCGAATGATAATTGATGATCAAAGCACGGTATATCATGTGATGTCCCGAACCGCCCTGGACGGGTTTCCATTGGGCGACGTTGAAAAAGATTTTATGCTGGATTTGATCCGGCGCTACGCCGCGCTGTATCTGGTTGAAGTTATAGGGTTTTGCCTGATGGGAAACCACTTCCACATTTTGCTGCGGGTGTTTCCCGAACACAAATTTTCAGACGAGGACATCCTAAAACGCTTTGTGGATTTTTATGGTGATGCACGCATTTTTACAGACGGCTTGATTCCATCATTGCGCGAGAAACTAGCCAGTCTTTCTGAATTTATGCGGGAGATCAAGGTCGGCTTTGCACGGTTTTATAACCGGCGTCACAACCGGCGGGGTTATTTCTGGGGCGATCGCTTTAAAAGCGTCATTGTGGAAAACGGCGAGACCCTGATCAACTGCCTGGCCTATATCGATCTGAATCCGCTGCGTGCCGGTCTGGTGGAGCGCCCCGAGGAATATCGCTGGAATTCACTTGGCTATCACATCCAGACCGACAATCAGGGCCATTTCCTTTCGACTGATTTCGGCTTAAAGGAATTCAATCCGCCTGCGGCGGACACCGGTCTCCAAAGCAAAAAAGAGCGCATCAGAAGGTATCGCCGTTATGTCTATGAAGCCGGGGCGCTGGATCAGCCCGCCCATGTTCGCACCAAGGTCCTCAGAAATAAAGTTCTTGAAAAAGAACGCAAAAAAGACTTTAAACTTAGCCGCCGCGATCGATTCAATTATCGCACGCGCTACTTTACCGATTCGGGCGTTATCGGAAGCAAAGAATTTGTTTCCGACCACTATCGCAAATTCAAAGATTTGTTTATGTCCAAAAAAGAAAAGGTTCCGCGAGCGGTGGCCGGGCTGGATGGCATATTTTCACTGAAGCGGCTTGCGGAAATATAACCTCATGGCAATAGCACTGTATTTCAGTAATCAGTTGGATCAATTGGCGGACAAGTTCTCGGATGTCGTTGCCGATGAGGTCCGGCGCCAAGACAATATCCTGCAGCCGCCGGTGGTGATTGTGCCCAACGCGAATTTGGCCAAATGGCTGCAGCTATCGCTGGCCGAGAAACAATCGATTTTCATGAACGTCGAATTCCAGTACCTCGAAGCGGGCCTGTGGGGGATGCTCGCCGCCCTGGACGCCGGTGAAAATAAACCGGATATGCTGGACAACGATCAGCTCAAAATCCTTTTGCTTCACATTCTGCAAAATTTGGATCGCCGGGACGCCGATTATTGGCCGATTTCACAATATCTGTTTGGGGAAGACGATGCCAAGCGGCCCGATGATGCGGCCAGGCTCTGGCAGCTTGCTGAAAAGCTCGCCCACCTGTTCAAGGAATACGAATTTCATCGAATCGACATGATCCGGCAATGGGCGGCCGGGGCCCCTGACGCTGAAGGCATGCAACGCTGTCAGCAACAGGTGTATGCCCGGTTGAAAATATTAAGAGACGACCTGGCGCGCCGTTCGGGAAAACAGCTGCTTTCAACCCTGGAATATGCCGATATGGTGCTGGCCGACTCCGCAAGGGACCACAGGCAGGCGGCCGATCTTCAAAGCGTTCATTTTTTCGGCCTTTCCCAGATATCCAACTTTCACTTAACGCTGATCGGCGGACTGCAGGACGATTATACGATCCACATCTATACCATGAATCCCTCCCAAGAATTCTGGGAGGATATCCAAACACCGCGCGAAAAGCGCTGGATCCAGCGCAAAAACGTCAAGACCCTGGCCATCCAAACTTCCGAACAGGATCAGGGCGAACTGTTTACCCAAGCGGACAATGCGCTGCTGGCGGCCTGGGGCAAACCCGGTCGAGAGAATGTGCGGCTGTTGTGCCAATTGACCGATTACGACTTCAATGCCTGTTTCGCGGCCCCCCAACCCGCCGGCAGCATCCTGCAACGCATCCAAAATGACATCCTCACCCTTGCCGGTTCAGAACCGGAAGCCAAACGGCTTGGCCAGGATCGATCCCTGCAGATTGTGGCCTGCCCCGGCTTATACCGGGAAGTTGACACCGTTTACAACAGCATCCTGTTCAACCTCGGGCAGGACGATACGCTGCAACTGACCGATATTGCCGTTCTGGTGCCGGATATTTCAAAATACAAGCCGGCTTTCGATTCCGTTTTCAACCGCCGTCCCCGGCAGCTTGCCTACAACCTGGTGGATTCGCGCGCCGAAATCGAGAGCATCTATGGCAAAGCCGTCCTGGCCATTCTGAAGCTGGCCAGCGGGCGATTTTCCAGAAACGAGGTCTTCGACCTGATTTTAAATCCGTGCTTCATGCGCCGCTGGAAGATCGGACCCGATGAGGTGCTAGCCTGGGTGAACTGGACCAGTGAATTGAACATTTTTCATACATTCGACCGTGAATCCAAGGCGGCCAGGGGATACCCGGCCAGCGGCAATTTTACCTGGCAGCAGGGGCTTGAAAGACTGCGACTGTCCAGGATCATGGCAGCGCCGAATGTCACCGACCCGTTAGGTTTTGGGCATTACCAGGAGCGGGTCCCCTTCAGTGATGTCAAGACCGGCGACGAGGATCTGGTTGAAAAATTTTGCCTGGCCATCGAATCCCTTCACCATGCCGTGAGCCGATTGAACGGCGGCGGCCTCAGTGGCGAACAGTGGAAACAGCGTTTTTTCCAGACCTGCGATCTGCTGATTGAAATTCCGGAAGATATCAGCGGCGAAGCTGTGGTTCGGCAAGCGCTGCTGAAGGCATTTGACAACCTCGAGCTCTATGACCGCCTGCAGGAAGGCGCCCCAGCGCCCGCCCTCGATGTTGATTTGATCAAAGAATTCATACGCGCCAATCTCGGGTCCATTTCCGGCGGGCATGGCAATTATTTGACCGGCGGGGTGACCATTTCGGCGCTGCAGCCCATGCGGCCGATTCCGTTTCGTATCGTATATGTCCTGGGAATGGAGGAGGGGTCTTTCCCCGGCAAGGCGGACCTTTCGTCCCTGGATCTGCGGTTGTCAAGGCGGCGGATCGGCGACATCAGCCTGCCGGAACGCAACTGTTACCTGTTTCTTGAAATGCTGCTCTCCGTGCGGCAAAAATTGTACATCAGTTATGTCGCCAGGGACCTGCAAAAAGATCGGCTCCAGCAGCCGTGCAGTGTGATAAACCAACTGATAAGATACGTTGAACAGAAGATATTATCTGATGAACAGCCGTTTCGGATGGCGGAGGTGCCGCTGGCCGGATACAGCGATCGCTATTTGGATCCTGATGCGGTCAGCGCCTGGAGTGATGTGCTGGTGAATGATTCCCTGGCGGACCGCGTGGCGTATTACCGGGTCCAACGATTGTGGGAAGCGTTCCAACGCCGGGCTTCGCAAAACGATCTGGCGCGGGCAGCACGCTTTGACCCGCAATTGTCGTTTGAAATCACGGCACCCGCTGCCGCGGATCAGCAGGTTGAAAAGATCACAGCGCGGCAATTGAAAAAATTTCTGGAGCATCCCGTCCGGCAAAAGATCCAGCGGCATCTTGGCCTTTATGATGAAGAAGAAACCATAGAAGACGTGGTGTTGCGTGAAGATGAACCATTTTTCTCGGAATTTCCGCTGGATTACCGTCTGAAAATGGATCCGATCAAGCTTTGGATGGAGGCGCACGTTGGCGCGATGGACACGGATATCGCCAACCCTGATCCGGCAGCGTTTTACCATCAAGTCTACGACGCATGCCGCCGCAAGAGCCAAACGCCGGAAGGTGCTTTTGCCGAACTCGACCGGGACGAGATACTGGGCCATGTCAGACAAATCGCCCAAACCCTGGATCCGGTTTTAGAGCGCCTGAAGTCGGCCAAACAGTGGTTCCGGGCGGTATCGATCGGCGAGGCCGCCGAAGAACCCATCCCTTCCGGCAGCCGTTGGCCCCTGAAGCGGTTTAATCCTTTATCCTTGACGGTACCGACCTTAAACCGGGCATCGCAAACGGTCACGCGGGCAGTGGAACTTCACGGGCAATTGCCCTGGGTGTGGCAGGATGCCGCGGATGCCTGGCACGTGCTGGTTTTGACCGGCTCCGGGAAGAATCCCAGAGAACCCGATAAATACGTGCTGGAACCGGTGTTGTTTTATCTGATGTGTCTGGTCGGCGATGAGAGCGGGCGCTGGATCGCAGCGTCCGGCATAACGCTTCACATCGTTTACCGGGATATCGTAAAGGATTGGACCTACCGATTCGATCGCCAAACCGCCGCGGCCTACCTGGCTGAATTGGCATCGAATATCCTGAATCAGTCGATGACGGCCTGGCTGCCATTTGACACCGCGACAACCCGGTCGATTCGGCCGCACAAACTGCCGCAAGATGAAGTCAGTGACGTCACGCGGCGGGAGTTTGCCGCTGAAATGGAAACTGCATTTGCCGAAGAAGAAGAAGATTACCTGATTCGAATCGCAAAACCGACGATTCCCGCTGATGCATTCGAGCGGGTTCGCCGGCGGTTTAAAATATACTTCGACGGAACGGAACCCGAAGAAAATTGAAGATTGAAGATTGAAGATTGATCCGCCGGAGGCGGAGTGGATGTCGCATCAGGCTTCGCCTTCGGCTGCGACCCGACAGGTCGCTCCGTCATTTTTTATAGACCTTTTTTTAAATTGATCCGCCGGCTTTCAGCACGACTGCGGCCTGCGGGGAACTGCGCCCCAACTACTTGCTAACAGAGTATACAGCTCAAAGAGAGAGGCGGACCTTAAATATTCAATATTCATTCTTCAATCTTCAATCAACCCCATGCCCGGAGTGACCATGTTCTACACCCTGGTGGATGACATCGCAGACATTGATTTGACCCGGCACGCGCTCAT
>Ga0209536_100013300_pt1 | contig 11877 bp, 11 predicted proteins | sample DeeMarSeWOR28_12_FD_187461 | JGI IMG/M metagenome (GOLD analysis project Ga0209536, IMG submission 187461) | Marine sediment microbial communities from White Oak River estuary, North Carolina - WOR-2-8_12 (SPAdes) (version 2) | ecosystem: Environmental > Aquatic > Marine > Intertidal zone >...
CATTTCCAGCCACAAAACCAACGGTCTTTCAGGGTCGTATCTGGCAGAAGTGCATCTGGTGGACAATGGCTGCGGTATTGCAAAGGCAGATTTGCCCAAGGTTTTTGACCCCTTCTACACCACCCGTAAAAAGGGTACCGGTTTAGGACTGACCATCGTTCATAATATCATCAAAATGCACGGGGGCAGCATTGATATTACCAGCAGCGCAGAAGGTACAAAATGCGTTGTGTCGCTGCCTTTACGGGCAGTTTCTTGTAAGGAATGATAAAGCGAATTCAATGGGTTAGGTGGAGTTTTTCATTATGGGTCTTGCGCCAATATTAATCGTCGATGACGAATCGGAGATGCGCAGTGCGCTTTCGCATGCACTAACGCGAAGCGGATTCAGCGTTGAAACCGCCGTCAGCGGCACAGACGCGCTGGTTAAAATAAAAAAAGATGCGATCAGTTTAGTCATTACGGACTTAAAAATGCCGGAAATGTCAGGGATGGAACTGATCGGTGCTTTGAAAAAAATCAAGCCCGAGATTGCGGTAATTGTCATAACTGCCTTTGGATCCATCCATAATGCGGTTGAGGCCATGCAAGGCGGTGCTGCGGATTACCTTTTGAAGCCGTTTTCCTTCGAAACGCTGGAGGCAACGGTCAAAAAGGTGTTGGGATGTATGGTTGAAAATGGTGACAAGCGACCATCAAAAACCTTCGGAAAACTTAAATCAACAGCTAAACCTTTAGTTACTCAAGATAAAAAATTATTAGATATTTTGGACCTAGCAAAGAGTGTGGCACCCAGCCGCTCAACCATCCTCGTCCAGGGAGAAAGCGGAACCGGCAAGGAGCTTTTAGCAGCTTATATTCATGAACATAGCGGTTATGCAGATGAACCCTATGTGGCTCTAAACTGTGCGGCACTGCCGGATACACTGGCAGAAAGCGAGCTTTTCGGCCATGAGAAAGGCGCTTTTACCGGGGCCGTGGGTCGCAAAATGGGTAAATTTGAACTGGCCAAACACGGCACTGTTGTGCTGGATGAAATCAGTGAAATGACCCCCCCTATGCAGGCCAAGCTCCTGCGCGTTTTGCAAGAAAGAGAGATAGATCGCATCGGCGGCAGTCGTCCGGTCCCCATGAATGCCCGGGTAGTGGCCATCAGCAATATTGATCTGAAAAATGCGGTATCGGAGCGAAAATTCCGCGAGGACTTATATTATCGCATTAATGTGGTACCTTTTACCATCCCACCGCTCAGGGAGCGCAGCGGTGATATCCCGTTGCTGGTGACTCATTTTATCGAAAAATTTTGCCAGATGAATCAACGGGAGAACCTCAAAATTTCCGATGCGACCCTGGCCCGCTTGGCTGCCAAGCAGTGGAACGGCAATATCAGAGAACTGGAAAATACAATTGAACGCGCTGTGCTCATCTGCAACGGACCAGAAATATTACCGGAACAATTGTTTATGGGATCTGCTGACACCGAAAACCAGTCGACGTCAACCATTGCGATCCAGGCGGGTATGACTGTCAGAGAAATGGAAAAAAAATTGATCACCAAAACGTTGCAGGACGTGGACGACAATCGCACTCGCGCTGCTGAATTGCTGGGAATTAGCATCCGGACTCTGCGAAACAAATTAAAGGAATACAAACAAGAGCTGCAAGCGTCTCAAGCAGAATCAGCGGCCCAAGGTGGTTAAACCCTTTGTAATGATGGGGGGATGCGAAAATGGCCCCATAACGGTAGGTTTTGCCGCCAGACATTTTGGCGCATATGTCATGAAATTATATAAACAATTTAAATTATTTAGTAAATTGAGATAAATCCCGCTCAAGATACGCGCCCAAAGAGCTGGTATGAAATTTGCTCGCTTTAAATTGAAACAAACTGTTTCTGAAGCTTAGAGCACAACAGGAGAATGCGACGCATGCCAACCCAATCGCTATTTGAAGGAAGCATATCCAGCCTTCATAAAACCCTGAAACGAGGTTCTTTACGGCATCGGGTCCTGACGTCCAATATTGCCAATATCGACACACCAAATTACAAAGCATTTGAAGTTGTTATGGAAGATGTACGCCAAGAAAAGGGCCGCCGTTCAAATTCCCTTCAGTTGGTCCGCACGGGGCCTCGGCATCTAAATGGTCGGCGACATGCCGCCGATGAGGTCAAGATCAAACACAGCGACCCGCCCCCTTTCAATTTACGAGCGGATGGCAATACCGTCAATCTGGACCGCACCATGGGAAAATTAGCGGAAAATACCATTCTGTATCGAGCAGCTGCCCAGCTCATTAGGAAAAAATTCCAAGGACTCAAGAATGTTATCCAAGGAGGAGGGAAGTAAGCATGGATTTTTTTGATGCATTGCATATCAGCGCCTCGGGTTTATCGGCCCAGCGACTTCGTATGAACCTGATATCCGCCAATTTGGCCAATATCAGTACCACCCGCACAAAAGAGGGCGGTCCTTATCGCAGAAAAGATCCGGTTTTTGCCGCCCAAGCACCACAAACATCATTTCGGGATATGTTGCGCAACCGGCAAAAGGAATTCTTGAAAGAAGTCTCAGTTGTCGGAATCGTAGAGGATACCCGTGAGCCGATCAAGAAGTACGATCCGACCCATCCGGATGCCGATGATAACGGCTATTTGGCCATGCCCAATATCAATCTTATGGAAGAAATGGTGAATATGATTTCGGCCACGCGCAGTTACGAAGCCGGTGTAACCGCCATTCAATCTGCCAAAGACATGGCGCTTAAAGCGCTGGAAATAGGACAATAATAATGAATGAAGTTACCTTTCAAAAAGACCTGTCGTCTCCGATTGATCCAGAGCCCGGGATGCGGACCCAGGAAGCGGCAAACCCGGCCTCATTTGGCTCGATGTTAGCCCGTTCTCTGAATGAGGTCAACCAGCTACATGCAGCCTCCGATGATGCGGTCCAGAAGTTGGCTGCCGGCAAACAAACAGACATTCATGAAACCATGATCGCCATGGAAAAGGCCGATGTGGCTTTTCAGCTGCTGATGCAGGTTCGCAATAAAATTATTGCCGCCTATGAAACGATCATGCGCATGTCAGCTTAAATTCGGAGATTGTGAATGCCATTTCGACAAATCATATCGCAGCTTCAAACCTTCTTTAACAGCATCAGCCTGGCCAAGCGCATTGCGCTGTTAACGCTTGCTGTGGGCTCTGTCGCCGCGTTTGTGTTTTTATTGAATTGGACCGGCAAACCCGAATTCCTTCCCTTATACAGTCACCTGGATGCCAATGATGCCGGCGTCATTGTCAGTCGACTGAAGGAGCAGAAAATTCCATATCGCCTAACCGCCAATGGCAGTACCATCCTCATACCCCAGGAACTGATTTACGAAACCCGCATGAATTTAGCATCTGAAGGACTGCCGCAGGGCGGAAGCATGGGGTTTGAGCTTTTTGATAACACCAAACTGGGTATGACCGAATTTGCGCAAAATGTGAACTATCAAAGAGCTCTCCAGGGTGAGCTTGTGCGCAGCATCAATGGATTTGAAGAGGTGGACAGTTGCCGCGTACATATCGTCATGCCTGAAAAGTCGCTATTTGTCGAGGAAGAGGAATCGGCGTCGGCCTCAGTGGTTTTAAAATTGCATCATGGTAAATGGCTGTCACAACCACAGGTTCAGGGCATCGTACACCTGGTGTCTTCGAGTGTATCGCGTTTGACGCCCGAAAACGTAACGGTGGTTGACAGCAACGGCCGATTGCTCACCGGCCACAATGATCCTTCCGGTATAACCCCCCTGAGCGCGGATCAACTCGATCACCAGCTCAAGGTCGAACGCAAGTTAGAGAATCGGGTGCTGTCGATGTTGGAAAAAGCGCTGGGCGCCAACCGGGCTATCGTGCGGGTGTCTTGCGCACTGAATTTTAAGCAGCATGAAATGACTGAGGAGCGATTCTTTCCTGAAAATCAAGTCGTGCGCAGCGAACAGACCTTTCAGGAAACAGCCAAAGAAAGCGATCCGATTCCCACGGGCATCCCTGGAATTCAATCAAATCTGCCTGAATCCAGCGCGGCCCTCAATCAACCAACCGAAGACGAAAATACCACCTTTGCCAAACAGGACCGCACCGTCAACTATGAGATTGGCAAAATGACCAGTCGCACCCTAGACCCGGTCGGCGGCATTGAACGCATTTCGGTGGCGGTAATGGTTGATGGCACCTATCAGTCCAATGTAACCGAGGAAGGTGAAACCACCGTGACCTATGTTGCCCGCTCGGCCGAAGAAATGACCAAAATTGAAAATCTGGTCAAGCGGGCCGTCAATTTTGATGCCAATCGCGGCGATCAAGTCGAAGTGGTGAATATCCCCTTTGAAACGGCCCAAATCGATCAATCCGAAACCGAATCGACAGTGGATCGCTGGCTGGTGTACCTGAAGAAGTATAAACCCTATCTGAAATATACGTTTTTGACTTTGTTCTTGTTTTTGACATTTGTTTTTGTTGTCAAACCCCTGATCAAATGGTTGACAGCGCAGACCGCTGTTAATCCTGAGATCTTTCAGCAGCTTCCCAAAACGGTTGGCGAGCTGGAAAATGAATACGGCGCTGATCCAAATCAGTTAGCCCTCAATGATGAAATCTCGCGACTCATTACCCACGACAGTGAAGCATCAGTGGGCGCTATGCGAGACTGGTTAAAAGAAGACTAGGTTTGTATGGTGTAAACGGTTGCACCCGTTTGGGTATCGAAACGTATGGATTCAAAAGGCATAAACGGACCGGTCAAAGCGGCCATCCTGATTCACGCTCTGGGGACACCCTTGGCCAATCGGCTGCTTCAGCAGTTGGATGAACCGGAAAAAGAGCGCATCCAGCATCATCTATCTCAAATCCGGAGCATATCACCCGATGTCGTTGCCCAGGTCGCCAAAGAATTTGCTGCGATCGTCCAACGCTATAAAGCAAAACAGCGCACATCACCTGCAGCAGACCGCGCCAATGCCGTAAACGCTTCAGCAGGTGCCCAAACCAGCGGTCTTGAGGCACTTCAATCGTTGAGCGCCGATCAAGTGTTTGACCTGATCAAAGATGAGCAACCGCAGACGATTGCCATTATTATGGTGCATCTTAAAACCAGCGTTGCCAGTGATGTCATCGCCAAATTGCCCGATGAAATCAAAACAGAGGTGGCCATACGGGTTGTCAATCTGGATAAGGTGACGGCTGCCATCGTCGATGAAGTCAATGCCGTCTTAAAGGAGATTTTGAAAACCAAACAAAATTCCATTTCGACTGTCACCGGCGGGGTTGGTCGTTTGGCGGAAATGCTCAATCAAACCGATGAGATCTCCAGTGAGTTGATTCTCAATGAGTTGGAAGAGGCCGACATGGAAATGGCGGCGCAGGTCAAACAACATATGTTTGTCTTTGAAGATATCCTGCTGGTCGATGACCGCGGCGTACAGAAACTGTTGCGCAAGGTAGAGACCATGGAACTGGCCATAGCGCTCAAAGCCGCCTCCGAAGAGGTAAAGGAAAAAATCTTTAAAAATATGTCTGAACGCGCCGGTGAGATGCTGCAAGAAGAAATTGAAGATATGGGACCGGTTCGCATGAAAGAAGTTACCGATGCGCAACAAAATATTACCAATATCATTCAAGAGATGGAAACCAAAGGAGAGTTGATCATTGCCGGCCGCCGAGGAGATGATATCGTTGACTGAAGCGTTTAAAAAAGAGCCGCAACCGTTGGCGGATGAATTACGCCTGCATTATTTTCCAAATATTCCGGTGGACAAACCCGCCAATAGTCATAGGCCTCGGGCCATCAACACCGAGTTTAAACGATCGCATTTTGAAAATATTGATTCAGAGCCTGAATGTGCAACCGACCCGTCGCTTTCAGATAACAAGGCGCCGCCGGTTGCGCAACAAGGACCCGCGCTTAATGAAATAAAGGAAAATGCTTTCCATAAGGGTTTTCTCGAAGGCAAGAAGGTGGGCTTTGAATCCGGATCCAAAAAGGCCCAGGCGGCGATCGACGGCTTAAAGCGCGCCCTGGAACAATTGCAAAGCGTCCGGGCCGACATTCATCAAGAGCTTGAAAAAGAAGTCACGCATCTGGCTTTGTCGATCGCCAAAAAAATCGTCTGTCACGAGATCAAAACGACCCGGGAAACGGTTGTCTGTGTTGCCCGCGAGGCCCTGGCGCGCGTTGACAATCCTGCCAAGATAAAGATCAAGCTCAACCCGGATGATCTTCGATTTATCACAGACACCCAATCCCAGTTTAAGCTTTTTTTGCAAAATTTCGATCAGGTTCACTTCGAAGCTGAGGAATCGATTCAAAGCGGAGGCTGCCTAATTGAGACCGATCGGGGGGATATTGACGCTCGTATTGAGAGGCAGTTTGAAGCGATTGAAGAAGCATTTCAGGCCCAATTTGATCAACCGAAACCGGAGACGGCATAAGCGACGATGGTAACGCCCTTACGTTTGGATAAATATCGTCAATGCCTGGATACGACCTGCACCATTCAGACCAGCGGGAAAGTGACCAATATCGTGGGGCTGGTCATCGAAGCCCAGGGACCATTGTCGCGATTGGGCACTGTCTGTGATATATACACCCAAGGTGACGTGCGCAAAATAAGGGCTGAGGTCTTGGGGTTCCGCGATAATAAGGTCATGATGATGCCCCTGGAGGAAATGCGGGGCATTGGTCCTGGGTGTCCGATCGTTGCCCGGCAACAACGTGCGGTCATTGACGTCGGTTCCGGTCTCTTAGGACGGGTTATCGATGGCCTCGGCAACCCCATCGATAACAAAGGACCGCTTGCGGTTGAATGCGAGTATCCGATCTACGGAATCCCGGTCAATCCCTTGTCTCGTAGCCGGATTACCCAGCCGTTTGATTTGGGTATCCGGGCCATCAATGGTTTGCTGACCCTGGGTTGTGGCCAACGCATCGGTATCTTTGCCGGTTCCGGAGTCGGTAAAAGTGTCTTATTGGGTATGATCGCCCGTAAAACTGCGGCCGATGTAAACGTGATTGCGCTGATCGGCGAGCGCGGTCGCGAGGTGAATGAATTTATCGAAAAAGAACTCGGTCCGGAAGGTCTTAAACGTTCGGTGGTTGTGGTGGCGACCTCTGACCATCTGCCGTTGATCCGCATGCGGGGTGCCTTTATTGCGACCGCTATCGCTGAATATTTTCGGGATCAGGGCCACCACGTCAATTTAATGATGGATTCGGTTACCCGCTTTGCCATGGCCCAGCGGGAAATCGGATTGGCATTGGGAGAGCCGCCGACCACCAAAGGCTATACACCATCGGTGTTCACGCTGTTGCCCAAGTTGTGTGAGAGAGCAGGAACCTCGGCCCACAGAGGCACCATCACCGGACTGTATACGGTCTTGGTGGAGGGTGATGACACCAACGAACCCATTGCCGATGCCCTCCGTTCAATACTCGATGGCCATATCAACCTTTCGCGAGATCTGGCCAACCAAGCGCACTATCCGGCCATCGATGTCCTTGGCAGCGTCAGCCGGGTGATGGAAGATATTGTGGATCCGCAACAAAAGCAATTCGCCCGCAAGGTTAAAGAGATTTTAGCCGTCTATCGCAAGGCTGAAGATTTGATTAATATTGGCGCTTATGTTGCCGGCAGCAATAGCAAAATTGATTATGCGATTGCGATGATCGAAAAGATCAATCGTTATTTAACGCAGGATATCGATGAAACCAGCCCCTTTGACGAGTGCATCACCCAGTTGACCGGGCTATTCGACGCCTGAATTCCCGTCATTTGTATGCATGCTTTCTGCGAGATCTTCGTGCGCTTCGTGGTAAAAGAAATATCACTTCCCATTCAAAATTGGATCAGCCATCGTGTATCATTTTAAATTAGAACCGCTGTTAAATCACCGCCGCTACCAGGAAGAAATACTTCAAAAAGAACTGGCTGGTGTCAAAAAGCGTCTCCAGTCCGAGCAGGATCAGTTGCGGGTCCTGAAAAAGAAAAAGCGCCAAACCCTGCAACTGCTGCACGCCCGACAAAAACAGGGGGGGGCGGCAGCCGAATTAAAGCTGTGTGTCGATTTCATCGATCACCTATCGGCTGAAATGAAAACACAGCGCGAAAAGATCATGCAAACACAGCGCCAATTTGATTCAATTCACCAGGCCTTATTGGCAGCCATGAAAAAGCGCAAGACCCTTGAAAAACTCAAAGAAAAGGATCGCCGGGCCTATGAGCAGTCCCAGATGAAAAAAGAACGCCATTTATTAGACGATGTTGCCGGCCATCAATTCATTCTAAAATCTTGAATGTCCTAATTGATTACCGACACTAAAAAGACCTCGGCACCGAACCACCAGCACTGCTCGTATCGTGTCCCAGAAATAATTTACCAAAGGTAAAGATTACCTTTTTCGGAAAATATTGCCTTATAAGCAGCGACTTTTTTTAGCGCAAACGCGCGTATGCATGGGTTCGGCTCATAATTGGCACCCAACCCCTGCTAACCTTAATATGATAAAATACAATGAGTTATAAGAATGCCGATTTAAGCTGAAGCCCTTGCCTGAAATACCCGCCCGAGTTTCCAAAGATTGGCACGTTTGATGCACACAGCATTGACCGTTAACGTGTCTATCGCCGCCTTTGCAGGCCGCACCAAGGAAGGAATGTATGTCGCTTGATGCCTTTATAATGCCAGCTGCACCTCCGCCATCGGCCAACAATGTGAACCATTCGCCGGGTGGGGAACCTGCGACATCAACGCTTGACCGACCGGCTCAACCAACCGATCAAAAAGAGAGCTTTCTGGCGGCCTTAAACCGTGTTTCCGAGCACACTGCCTGCGGCCACGACCGATCGCATGCAGCTGAATCCCAAACTCCCAAAACCACCCGGCCACAAACCGAATCGGCCAACCCCGTAATCAGCGACCAGATGGTTGACCCGGATCCGGTTCAGGACCAAACGGTCCCGTCGATGGGATTCACATCGACACAACATTCACCGTTGGTCTACGGCCAGCCGGTCATGGATTTGATCCAACCGTATCTAATGAAAATGTTCCTCACAAATGATGGTGCGGGGGCGGTTGAAGGTTCATCGGATTCAAACAGCGTTTCGACCAAAATTGTTCTGAATCAGTTGCTGGGTGCCTTCCCATCCCAAGGGGCAACAACGGTTGCCGAGCAGGCGGGTATCGGACCCTTTGAACGGCTACACGCCGACATCTCACCAGATGCCAACAATCTGTCTTATGTTAAACAACTGGTCAACCGGTCCATCGTGCAACAGTTTGCCGCCGAGTCGTCAGGCCGCCAGGCTGACCTCCCATTTTTTGAATTTTGGCGTTCCCTGACGGCAACTCCGGCCGCTGGTGCTGGCTTCGGTGGGCAGGCAGATGCCTTGGCATCCCATATCGACGAGCTCATTAACCATTTGTTTCAGCGCTTTGCTAAACCGTCACCGGTAACGGATTTATCAGCGGTAACCGTTGAGGCCGATGGCAAACACACGGTCACAACTGAAGGCACTCTGAAAACCCCTGAAGATCTGCTGTTGCACAAAATGACGGGTGCTGTAAAGCCTGCTGAAGCCCAAACTTATCAGACAACCCAATCGGCCGCTTCTGATAAAGATCTCGCCCTGTTTGCAGGGGCATCCAAAACACAAAATGTTGACACTCTGTTGGAACCGCACCTCGCTAAATACACTGAAAATTCACTGGCCGCCAGACCCCAGCCGGTGCTCAAAGAGGCAGCGCCTGCGGTCAGTCCGAATTTGGTCGCTCATAGCATGGCTGCCAAGCCCACAGAGGATGCGTTCAACTTTAAAACGGTCGGTTTGCAGAACGACATCCTGTCCACCCATCAGACCAACAGCAAGGTCATTCAGATTGATGGCGAGGCCAAAGACAGCAGCTTTTTTGCATCGCAGGAGAATCTGCCGGAACATTTAACAAAGCTAGAACATGCCGGTCGTTCAGCTGCAAGTGCCCAAAGCAGTCTGGCGTCTCAAACAATGAACCAGATTGTTCAAAAAGCAATCCTTTTACATAACAATGGACAAAACACGGTTCAGATTGAATTGAAACCTGATTTTTTAGGGCACATTCGAATGCAGATCGTCACCGAAAGTCAGCTGGTCTCCGTCCGAATTGTGGCCGAATTTCCAATGGTTAAAGAAATGCTGGAAAGTAACTTGAACCAATTAAAAGCCGAACTCCAGGCCCAGGGCCTGGAAGTTGATGAATTGGAGGTTTCGGTGGCCCATGATTCCCGGGCAGACGATGATCCATACCAAAAAGCAGCTGAAGCGCGCCGCGCGCGCGCTTTGAAAAACAATCGTCTGACCGCGGATAGCGCGGCCGAAGGCCAGAGCGATGCGCAAGCGACCCACGGCCGCAGCATGACCGAAACGGCGATTGATTTTTTTGCCTAATCCGCGCCGATGAAGAGATAAACATGAAACCCATAAACGCAGAAAAACGGGTTATGAGGTCCATATGACACCCATTAACGCCATAGAATCCACTGCCAGCGACGCTTCGTCGAGTGCACCGGTGAAGATCCTGGGCAAAGATGATTTTTTAAACATGTTGATTGCGCAACTTCAGCATCAGGATCCGTTGAATCCGGCTGACAGCACGGAATTCACCGCCCAGTTGGCACAGTTCAGTTCGCTGGAGCAGCTCAGCAATATCCATGACAGCCTCAAGCACATGGAGCAGTTTCAGGCATCGCTGACCCATTCCCAGGCGGTATCCTACATCGGTAAGGAAGTCAGCGCTGTGGGCAACGGTGTACAGCTCAAAGACGGCCAGCCGGCCACCTGTCGTTTTGAATTGGAAGCCAGCGCGGCCATGACAGCCGTCAGCGTGTATGATGCCAGCGGTGGTTTTGTCAGCTCTTTTGAAACCGGCCCAATGAGTGCTGGCCGACAAACGGCCACCTGGAACGGGATGGATTTCGACGGCAATCAAATGCCACCGGGTGTTTATGAATTTGAAATCCAGGCCGTCGATGCCACCGACGAGAGTGTAGCGGTGACGCCGCTGATGCGAGCGTTGGTGACCGGCGTTGCGTTTAAAGACAACACCGCGTATCTGATGACCGACCTTCAAACAGTGGCCATCGAAGATGTCATCGATGTTTCTGAAGCACCGTCTTCTGCGACGGCAGCTGCAGCATATCCAACAACCCAACCCAATGAACAACTCAATGGAGGACGATAAATATGATTGGTTCCTTGTTTGCCGGCATATCCGGCCTCAATGCGAATTCAAAAGCATTAACCGTCATTGGCGACAACATTGCCAATGTCAACACCACGGCCTTTAAATCCAACCGGTCTTCTTTTGCCAACATTTTAAGCCAATCGTTGGCGGGCACCGGCAGCAATGAAATCGGCCGCGGGGTGGAGTTCTGGGGGACCACACCGTTGTGGAGCCAGGGGTCTGTTGAAAACACCGCCAGCCCCACGGATATGGCCATCAACGGTGCCGGTTTTTTCCTGCTGCGGGATAACGGCAATGCCGAATATTATACCCGGGCCGGTGATTTTACCTTCGATCGCGACGGGTATCTCGTTAATCCGGACGGCCTTTTTGTGCAGGGCTATGAAGTCACCTCGGTCGCCACCGACGGCACCTTTACCATCGGCAATATCACCGACATCAACGTACCGGGGCAAAGCACTTCCCCGCCACGCGAAAGCGCTGAATTTACGATTGATGTCAACCTGGACGCCGGGGCCGCCGACCTGGATACCTATTCCACAACGATCATTGTCTACGAATCGCTGGGCAATGCCATACCGTTGACGTTGGAATTTGAAAAACAGACGGCCAATGAT
>Ga0209536_100013301_pt1 | contig 11877 bp, 8 predicted proteins | sample DeeMarSeWOR28_12_FD_187461 | JGI IMG/M metagenome (GOLD analysis project Ga0209536, IMG submission 187461) | Marine sediment microbial communities from White Oak River estuary, North Carolina - WOR-2-8_12 (SPAdes) (version 2) | ecosystem: Environmental > Aquatic > Marine > Intertidal zone >...
CCCTGAAGTTCTGGGGGATTTCTCCGGACAGGGGGGGGGCAACCAGAGCGCCGAGTCCCTGGTCGGTTGAAGGGTAAAAACCGTTGTCCATTTTATACATCCTGAGTGCTGTCTCAAAGTTTTTTATCTGTATCCGTGCCTCCGTGACCCGTGCCTCGTCCGCGCGCTGCATCAGCCTGGGAGCCACCAACGCGGCAAGGAGACCGATAATGATCATGACAACCATGATCTCGATCAGAGAAAAACCGGAGTTGCTGCTGTCTCTTCTGAACATTCTTCATAGTATATCTTATTTTGTGAATTTGGGGGGTCGCGCGCAGATGGGGCCATCCTGCTGAATGCACGTCTCTTCGTATAAAAGATTTATGCAGATTATCGGGTGCAATCCATGGTTCGGATACAGTTTTTAGACATACAACTGCTATTAACTCTCCCCTTGATATTCGCTTCAGCTATTCCGATTAGGAAAGAGGATGCTTACAAAGATTAAATCAAGAGAATTAAAAGTCGGCATGTATGTTGTTCTTGAACAGGGCTGGTTAAAACATCCTTTCCTGAAGAACAGTTTTCTCATCCACTCTGAAAAACAGCTCAGGAAATTTATTGAATACGGTATTGACGAAGTTGAAATTGATCCATCCCGTTCTCAGGCATCCATGGATGTACAGACCATAACGCATCCCGGGGCAGCTGCCGGGCCGACCGAACCGTGGGACACCAACAGGGGGATTACAAATGCCCTGAAGGACGCGATTGAAGATAAGACCATGCCGCCGGAGAAAAAAGCGGTCACCGTCTATGAGCATTCTCACCAGTTAATGATTAAACTGTTTGCTGAACCGACTGCCGCGGCGATCGGGGCAAGCAAGGAAGCCATTGGAAATCTCGCGGACCTGATTATCGCTGATGATGAGACTGCATTGAATCTGCTGAAGATTACTTCTCACGATTTCTACACCTATACGCATTCGGTGAACGTTGGCGTCCTCGGGATATCACTGGCCAAGCGTCTCTATGGAAAGTCGAATGACCATGACATGCGTGAGCTCGGGGCGGGTTTTTTCCTCCATGATCTCGGCAAGGTCCGGGTCGACTCCGCGATTCTCAACAAGCCCTCCAGGCTGGATGACGGCGAGATGAATAAAATGCGCATCCATCCCTATCAGAGCTTCAGGATTCTTGAAGCGAGCAGCCACTTAAGCCTGGAGTGCAGGGTTATCGCAATGCAGCACCATGAGCGGGAAGACGGAACAGGCTATCCCCGCAGACTCAAGGGGAATGAAATACATGACTATGCCCGGATATGCTGCATAGCCGACATATTTGATGCCCTTACAGCGGAGCGATCCTATAAAAAAGCATTGACACCGTTTCAGGCGCTCCAGATAATGAAAGAGCAGCTGCTCGGGCATTTTCATAAAGAAATTTTTACGAATTTTGTCCTTCTTTTTGGAGAAGAGAAGGGCTGACCGATAGCATTCATGGAACTAGAGCATGAATAGGAAATAAACATAGTGCGTGATACGAAAATAGCTGTTAGTTTTCATGTGTTTGTCTAAAAACTAACAACTAACAACTGCTTTGATCCCTGAATAGCTCAAATAGTAATTTATGAATAATCCAGGTTGATGGTCTGCAACGCTACCGCATGATCTGGTTCAGCTCAAAGATGGGCAGGAGAACCGAAACAACGATAAATCCGACAATGAGCCCCATGACCAGAATCAGTACTGGTTCGAGAAGGCTCATTCCCCGCTGGAGTTTTCTGTCGAACTCTGATTCATACGACCGGGCTGATTTCTGGAGGACTTCAGGAAGCTTTCCGGTTTTTTCTCCGGTAGAAATGATCTGAAGCATTGTTGGTGGAAAATCCGTGAGGCTTGCTGAGAGTCTGGCCCCCTGAGAAACAAAATTTTCCGCTTCAATAATTCTTCGTTCCAAAACAACGTTTCCTATGCTCTTTGCGGTCAACCGCATGGCGCGCAGTATCGGCAGACCTCCGGAGAGGAGGAATCCCATTGTCAGGGTAAAACGGAGCATGTAGAGCTCCATTAAAATTCCGGTCGGGTCTTTCAGCAGCAGAGCGTCGATAATATCTTTCCTGGTCTCTTTTACCTTTTTATACAGAACGACAATGCCTCCGGCTGCGGCGAGCATGAGCCACCAGAACTTTTGAAATGCGGTGCTGATCCATATTAAAACGACTGTTATCATCGGGAGGCTTGTTGAGGTGTCTTCAAATATCTTTGTGATTTTCGGAATAACAAAGGTAAAGAGAAAAATGACAACCGCGACACTGACGCATGCCATAAATGCAGGGTAAATCAGTGCAGTGCGGACTTTGTTTTTTGTATTAATTTCAGTCTCGAGGTAATCGGCCAGTTTTAACATGACATCAGTCAGCTTGCCGCTGGTTTCCCCTGCTGCAATCAGTCCCGTATAAAAGTCAGGAAAGATGGATGGATGTGCCTGCATGGCGCGGGCCAGGGATGATCCACTGGACAGGCTGTCTTTGACATCAGTAAGGATGTTTCTCCATTCGCCCTTCTGTTCCGAAGATAGTGCACTGATTGCATCGATAAGGGGGACGCCCGATGAGATCAGAATTGCCAGCCTTCTGGTGATTGTGGAGAGTATTAATTGAGAGGGTTTTTTGAAAAAGAGTTTTTTCCTGGACAGCGATTCACTGACATCCCGGGGCAGAATCCCTTTTGATTTTATTTTTAAGACCGCGTCCCTGTGACCGTCGGCTTCTATGATACCTTCTGTTTCCAGCCCGGTCTGGTCATATCCGCTGAATTTAAATACAGGCATGGCAACAAAATAAGAGTAACGAGTTATGAGTCAAGAGTCTCCGGTGAGGAGGCAAGAACATGAAGTCCGTAATTTTATATTCAACATGATGCATAGGTAATTCTTATTCTAAAAATGTCTGACTGTCCTTATGGGTTATTCGCAAGACCTCTTCTATCGTGGTTGCCCCTTCCAGCACCTTTTCGATCGCATTATGCCGCAGGGTTTGAACGCCTGCCTTCTCGGCTGCATCCCGTATGGCCTGCGCGTCTTTCTTCTCTGCTATCATCGTCCTGATGGCAGGGGTTATTTCGAGCAGTTCGTAAATCCCGGCTCTGCCGAGATATCCCTTTCCGAGGCACCGGTCACAGCCTTTGCCGCGGTACAGCTCAGCAGGCGGGGTATCCATTTCCAGGTACGACAACTCCTGTTTTGTGGGAGTATATGGTTCCTTGCAGTGCGGGCAGATCACCCTGATCAGCCTCTGCGCAAGGACCCCGATGAGTGACGAAGATACTAAAAAATGCTCTATCCCCATGTCAATTAATCTCGTGATCGCACTGGAAGCATCGTTTGTATGGAGCGTGCTCAGCACGAGATGTCCGGTAAGAGATGCATGCACCGCGATTTCAGCGGTTTCGAGATCTCTGATCTCTCCCACCATCATGATATCAGGGTCCTGTCTTAAGATTGATCTCAGGCCTGCTGCAAACGTGAGCCCTATTTTCGGGTTGACGTGCATTTGGCCTATGCCGCTCAGCTGGTATTCAACAGGGTCTTCGACGGTTATGATATTTCTGTCCTCTTTATTCAGCCGCAGGAGAGACGCATACAGCGTCGTTGTCTTTCCGGAACCAGTTGGTCCCGTCACAAGGATGATCCCGTTCTGTCTTGAAAGCAGCCTCTTGAACGAAACGAGAGTTTGCTTATTAAACCCGAGCATTTCAAGGCTTAGCACCCCGGTCTGCCTGTCAAGGAGCCTCAGGACCGCCCGTTCGCCAAGTGCGGTGGGTATTATCGAGACCCTTATGTCGATGTTCTTGCCGCCGATCAGGAGATTGATTCTCCCGTCCTGGGGAAGCCTTTTTTCCGCTATATCGAGGCCGGCAATAATTTTTATCCTCGACACAAGTGCGTCGTGTATAATTTTGGGGGGATTCAGCACTTTGTGCAACATGCCGTCTACCCTGAAGCGGACATCAATATTCATTTCGTACGGTTCAATATGGATATCACTGGCCTTCTCTTTTACGGCCTCCATCAGGAGGGCATTCAGGAGGCGGATCATCGGGGCTTCCTCGGTGAGTTCGAGTAAATCCTTCGGCGACTCAAACTCTGTTGCGATCATGGAAAGGTCTTCCCCCTTGATGTCTCCCATTACTTCATTGACGCGGCTCGCCTGGCTGTAGATGCGATTAATGGCATCAAGAATGATTTTTTCATCTGCCTGCAGCGGATGCGGTTTCAGCTTGAGCTTTCTTGCCAGGTCCCTGAGAGCAAAAATGCCGCGGCTGTCTGCCACTGCTCCCAGAAGCTCATTGTCATTCCGTTTCAGCGGAAGAAATACATTGCCTTTCACAAATGCGAGGGTAAGATCGTTCAGGAGAGAAAGTTCTACTTCTTCATCCCTGATGTGCTCTACAGTCTCCATACGGTTCAGCCGGTTTTCAGATTTTCATCCGGTTATTTTATTTTTCTCACCAGGATAGGATTCAGATTGAAATTTTCCTGCAGGTCCTTTGATATAACGTTCCCCTGTTTTTTTGTCATGACCTGCGGGATTCTGACCTTGTGAAAAGTATTATCTTCATAAATGAAGATCCCCGGATAGAGCGCCGATAATTTTTCCTTTACCTCTTCAGCGTACCTGGCATTTCTCCATGATCCAACCTGTACATAGTATTCGCTGTAATCAACGCTGTCAGATTCGGGTTTGTCCAGTATCTCAACAATGCCGTTAAAATCCTGGTCGGGATATTCGATATCTGCGCCAGCCGGCTCAGGCTGGGTCTCTGTCTGGTCTTCCGTGGGCTCACTTTTGTCCACGGTCACGGCAGGCTCTGCTACAGGTAACTCATTGACCAGAGAAGGCGCCTCGATGTCAGCAGTGACAGCTGTTTCGGCGGTTCTCCCTGCGGATGCCGTATTGACGGTACGATTATCATCAAACTCCTCCGGGGTGTTTTTATCACTTCGGTCAGGGACGGATGAAGAGTCGTGCTGAACTGCACCGTGATTTGCATTGCCTGTTGAGGGCGCTGTCTGCTTATCTTCCTTCCGGTCCGGTTCAGCCTGTGGAGGCGCCAACCTGAACTTATAATCAGGTTCAGCGTATTCAACTTCAGGCATCGAGCTGAAATTACTGAGCGCCTCTTCTACATCCTGTCCTGACTTGAGTCTGATGTGATATACCTTTATTGTGTCAAAATATTTAATTATTGAAGCTCCTTTTTTATCAATGAGCTTGTGAGACTCTTCTGCAGAGATATGCTCCCTGAACTTGACGAGCAGCTCACCCGGACGATAAAACTTTTCCTGTTTCACAAAAAAATCATGTTTTTTCTTCGTTATTTCCTCCAGTATGGGTGATTCCTTCACGACATGCGGAGAGAGAAATACGAGCAGGTTCGTCTTATTCTTTTTAACGCTTTTGAATTTAAAGAGCCATCCCAGAATAGGGATATCGCCCAGTAACGGTATTTTTGTTATCCCCTCTTCATCCGTTTCCTGCATGAGTCCACCAATGACAACGGTGCGGCCGTCCTGTACAACGACGGATGTCTTTGTAGCGCGTTTGGTCGTTGTCGGCCCCACGCTGATGAGTACGTCCGATGACGCGTCCTTGACTGCTGAAATTTCCTGGAAGATATCGAGCTTGACATAATCCCCTTCTGTTATCTGGGGGGTGAGTTTTAATTTAATCCCGACATCGGTTCTCTCAATGGAATTCAGGACCGTATTGGTTGTCGTAACATCACGCTCTCTCGATGAAATAAACGGTACGTTTTCACCAACAAGGATCTCAGCCTCTTCATTGTCTGACGTGAGTATTTGCGGGGTTGAAAGAACATTGATGGCCCCCTTGAACTCATCAAGGCTGAAAAGCGCTGCAAATCCCGGAGACGTCAGGTTCTGGGAGCTGATGGTCCCGTCCGGGGAAACTGCCGATACCGGGATATCAAGAAAGTTACCCATTCCGCCCGCTGAAAAGCCGGTGAGACCCGTAATTATGTCCAGAACGGTACCTGAGTTGATGTTGCCGAATCCGCCGATCGCAACCGGTTCCCCCTCACTCCGTGCAATGGCTCTCCATTTTGTTCCAAGGTCCTGAAGCTTGTCGATCCTTGCCTCTACAATCATTGCTTCCACATAGACCTGTTTCCTTTTCTTGTCAAGCGTTTTGATGACCTGCACGATGTTCTCATAATCAGACGCAGGTGCAACGATGATAAGAGCGTTCGTAGACTTGTCGGGCGTGATGCTCAGGACCGGGGGTGATTGAGCGCCTCCATCCTTTTGAGGCAGGCGCACTGTTTTATAAGATATCTGCAGGCTCTTTAATATGCCATCCAGAACCTTCGCCAGATCGGTTGCATCCGCATGCTCAAGAAAATAGACATTTATTTTTGCGGCCTCTTCCTCGATAGATGGTTTATCGATCAATTTAAGAATTGAATAAATTTTTTCTATGTTTATCGCCGAATCAACCACAAGGAGCAGGTTGCGCTCCCCAAAAGCTGCTATATGACCATCCCTCGATACTATCGGGCGCAGGAGCTGCAGGGTGTCCTGTGCATTAATGTGCTGCGTCTCTATTAGTTTCATAATGTATTGTTCATTGACTGCTATTTTTTCATCCGTGGGGATAATTCCCTCCTGTTTCGCCATTGAGGACGGTATGATTTTGTATGTCTGGGGGCCTGACGAAATGATGGTGTAGCCTTTAATGCTCAAAACCGACGTGAAGAGCGAAAAAGACTCTTCGATGGAAAGTTGTGTCGGTGCTATTATTGTGATTTTCCCGCGAATTCGCTCGTCAAAGACAAAATTGAAACCGGTTATCTCACTGATGAATTTAATAACAGAAGGGATTTCGACGTCAACAAAGTTAAAGGAGATCCCGGGACTGTTACTGGCCTGCCGGGGCTGGGGAGCATTCTTGTCAGCAAAAGCGTTGAGAGAAGAAATACAAATAAGAAACGCACAGACCAGAGCAACAGCCCTGCGTTTGAACAATTTTAGATCGGTGTCCATAATCTCTTTATTAATCGGCATTTTCCTTTTTTTTATCAATTATCAAGTATCGTCCGTGAATTGTCAATCCAGGTGATATCACCTCATTTTATAGCTCATGGACATATTCTTACCGCTTCTAATAATATCAAGATTAACCGAATTCATCCCCTGCAAGGCAGACATTGCCTTTATTGCCACTTCAGGATTCGATATCTCGAGGCCGTTTATTCTGAGGAGAATGTCACCGTTTCTTAAGCCGAGACTGTGATACATCCCACCGGGTATTACTTCACTTATGGCAAACCCTTCATGTCTTCCGTCCCGTATATTCGGCAATAAGCGGGCATCGGTCAATATCTTTTCCGGATTTTCGAGTGACTTCTGGACTTTTCTGCTGTCCAGAATATACTCCTTCTCACCGATTTGTCTGGCAAAAGAGGTTTCATCATCACGGGTGGTTTCCGTCTGGTTCATGTGCACCGGACTGACCGTATCTTCTTCTAATTGAATCGTGAATGTAGATGAGGTGCTTTCCAATTCGACAGATGAACGCTCAATTTTTTTTAGAATTCCGTAATTGTAGACATGTTCCCCCCTTGCAAAGAGTTCATGCCCTTTTGGGGGTGACTGGGCTCTGTCTTCAAAAATCGCGTAACTGAGTCCTGCAGGACCGACAGCGGTACCAACGAGAATCAGCTCAGTGGGAGGTCTGTATTGAACCTCTTGCTGTTCTGTCGTGGCAATCGGGCGGAGCTTCATGGGAGGGCCAAAAGGATTTCTCTCGAGAATCGGCGAATAATGCATTATGTCTGTATTATTTTTCTGCTGGACGGTTTGATCCGGAATGAGTGAACCTGAAAGAGCCGGCTTTTTTACTGACAGAGTAATATGAATAATTTCCCGGGCAACCAGTAAAAACGCGATGAGTATAAACAGAGCTATAATGTAGTTAATAATTTTAAATTTTTTTAGTGAGATGAGCATTTTGTACTTAGATTAAACGATTACCTGTATCCTGTCAATAATAGCATAGAGCATAAGAATGTCTAACCGGATACCGGCGAATGCGGAAGGCTTCTCAATTCAGATTATGCGATGTCATTTGATCAGGCGCTGGCGTGCAGGAAAAAGTTTTTATACTGCCGGGGGAAAAAACCGGCTTCTGAGGGTTCAGCAGCAGCTGCACACAAGCTAGACGGCGGCATCTTTGAGGGCTTCTCTGCATGGACACTTCCTCCGGTCGGGAATGATCGGGATTGCGGCCCTGAATAAACGTTTGATTTTTTCTGTGGCAATGGTCATTGCTTCCATAACCTCCGGAACGGTCAGCTTCTCTTTGCTTATGCCTGCTGCATAGTTGGCGACAACAGAGAGCCCCGAGTAACACATTTCCAGCTCTCTGGCCAGCGAGGCTTCAGGCATTCCGGTCATGCCAACGACATCGCCGCCGAGGATGCCGAAGCTTTTAATTTCAGATGCGCTTTCGAGTCGCGGTCCCTCAACCGCTACATACGTCCCCCCATTTTTCAGATGAACTTTCGAAAGCTTACCGGCCTTCAGAAGGACCTTCCGCATTTCAGGGCAGTATGGCTCGGTAAAATCTATATGAACAACTCCCTTTTTACCGTCATAAAATGTTGATTCCCTGGTTCTGGTCATGTCTATTACCTGGTCAAGAAGGACAACATCTCTCGGTTTCAGACCCTTTCTGATCCCGCCGACCGCGTTCACAGACACTATCCTTTGGACACCGAGTTTTTTGAAGCCCCATATGTTTGCCCTGTAATTGATCATATGGGGGGGTATGTTATGGTTTCTGCCGTGGCGGGGCAGGAAGATGATTTCCTGGCTTCCGAATTCACCTATGAAATAATGTTCTGAAGGATCACCATAGGGTGTTTTGATCTTCTCTTTGTGCTTCAGGGTAAGGCCCTGTATTTCATACAGACCGCTGCCACCAATTACACCAACGATTGCCATGACTCCCTCCCGTATGTGATGAGTGTGATGCTACAGAATCAAGATTATATTGTATAATAACATTCGGAATGTCAAATACAGAAAAGATTTCAACGGGTATCCTTCTAAAATTATGAACAGAATTCCGGATGAACTGTTATCACGGCTTTTGAAAAAGGCACTTTCAAAGGGCGGAGATTATGCCGATATTTTCATTGAAAATACTAAACCGCTGACTATACAGCTTGAAGATGACAAGATTGAAAAATTGACCTCCGGCCTCGATTCAGGTATAGGAATCCGGGTGATATTCAATGGTAAATCAGCGTACGCGTACAGTAATGATTTTTCTGAAGAGTCTCTTGAAGGCATCGCTGAAGCGGTAAGCAGCGCGGTCAGGGAAAACGCGGAAAGCACAGACCTGATCTTTGATATGACCAGGGTTAAACCTCAACTTGACTTTATAATTCAACAGTATCCGGGAGATATTGATATAAAAAAGAAAATTGATCTTGTGGAAAGGGCAAACAGAACAGCGAAAGGGATAAGCTCCAGCATTAAGCAGGTGTCGGTCATTTACCGGGATGCTGTCCAGAAGATCTGTGTTGCCACATCGAACGGAACTATCGCAGAAGATGAGCGCATTTATACATTGGGGATTGTCCATGCTGTTGCCGCTGATGGCAAGACGTTACAGACCGGATATGAGCCGGCAGGTGGACTTGCTGGTTTTGAACTCTTTGACGAAAATCTTTTTGAGGAGCTGGCTGTGAAGGCGGCGAAACGGGCAGTGTCCATGCTGGGAGCAAGAAAGGCGCCGGGTGGAAGAATGCCGGTTGTGGTTTCTGCAGAAGCCGGTGGAACCATGATTCATGAAGCCATTGGGCATGGACTGGAAGCTGACCTTGCCCAACAGGGGTTGTCTGTCTATACCGGGAAGATAGATCAGCAGATTGCCTCACCCTTAATAACAATTGTTGATGACTCGACATTGCCGAACAAGAGAGGATCGTTCCGGTTTGATGATGAAGGGGTTTTTTCGCAAAAGAGTATCCTTGTGGAAAAAGGAGTTCTGAAAGGGTATATGCACAGCAGGTTGACTGCAATGAAGGACGGTGTCGAATCCACGGGCAATGGCCGGCGGCAGTCTTATAAGTACAGGCCGATTCCGAGGATGACAAATACTTTTATTGAAAGAGGCAGTGATGACCCTGATGAGATCGTCCGGTCTGTGGAAAAAGGGTTTTTTGTAAAAAAAATGGGCGGTGGTCAGGTTAATACTGTTACCGGGGAGTTTGTTTTTGAGGTATCAGAGGGATATATTATTGAAAAAGGCACGGTTGGTGACATAGTACGAGGGGCTACGCTCATTGGAGACGGTCCTGCAATTCTGCAGTCCATTGACATGGTTGGGAGTGATCAGGGATTTGCGATCGGAACATGCGGTAAGGATGCACAGGGGGCGCCTGTTTCTGACGCGATGCCGACGGTGAGAATTCCTGAAATGGTGGTAGGCGGCGAAGTCTAAATTGTGGCTAATACAAACACTTTCGATGTATTAATGATACAGAAGAAAATACAACTGTATGAATATGAAGGGAATTTTTACTGGTATCAAATTTGCTAATATAAATTAACCATGCGACTTCAGAACACGTTGAATAATGAGATTTCAGTCCGGGGTAAGGGGCTGCACACTGGTCGGGATATTTGTATGACACTCAGGCCTGCCCCCCGGGATACGGGGATTGTTTTTATCCGCAATGATAAGGGCGGTGTTTCAATCAAGGCCTCGGTGCATTGCGTTTCTGATACGACCTTTGCCACAACACTCATGTCAGACGGTGTCAGAGTTGGAACCGTTGAACATCTGCTCGCTGCATTTGCCGGCCTCAGTGTTGACAATGTATTTGTTGAGCTTGACGGACCGGAAGTTCCAATTATGGATGGAAGTGCGTTGCCCTTTGTTTCGAGAATAATTGAAGCCGGGATATCCAAACAGGCAAAGTCCGTGACATGCATAAGAATTCTGGAACCCGTGGTTATTGAGGAAGGGCCGTCCCAGATTGCCGTTATTCCCTACGACGGAACGAAAGTAACCTATCGTCTCTATTACACGCATCCGGCATTTGGTGAGCAGAAGATGGAAATTGATATTACAAAAACGCAATTTATCAGTGAACTTGCTCCAGCCAGGACTTTTGGGTTTTTAAGAGATGTGGAGATGCTGAAATCAAGGGGCCTTGCCAGAGGGGGGTCGCTCGAAAACGCGATCGTTCTCGGTGACAAGGATGTCATCAATGGGAGCAAGATCAGATTTAAAAATGAGTTTGTCAGGCACAAAATTCTTGACGCAGTCGGAGACATGTCGTTATTGGGATATCCAATGTTCGGCCATATACTGGCAAACAAGTCAGGCCATACGTTGCACATAAAACTGCTCAGGAAGATTATTATGCGAAGGGATGCATGGGAGTTTGTCACTCCGGCTGTTATCACATCTTCAGCTTCAGAATTGGCCGCTCAGGTCTAAATAGCTTTTCCATACCTCACGTCCGTTTCCTCATCCGTAATAATAATTGCAGTGAAGCTGCACGGATTTGCAAGGCCGAGTAATTCTCAGGTGAGCTTCCGGTCCTCCAGGGCACGGGCAAAAAAAAGCTGTCTCACCGCTTAAAAGATGAGACAGCCCAAATTCTTCATCAAAGTCGAAAATGCTATTTCTTTTTCGTTGCTTTCTTTTTCGTTGCTTTCTTTTTCGTTGCTTTCTTCTTCGTTGCTTTCTTCTTAGCAACTTTCTTCTTGGCAACTTTCTTCTTGGCAACTTTCTTCTTAGCAACTTTCTTCTTTGCAGCTTTCTTCTTTGCAGCGGCTTTCTTTTTGGCGGCC
>Ga0209536_100013302_pt1 | contig 11875 bp, 8 predicted proteins | sample DeeMarSeWOR28_12_FD_187461 | JGI IMG/M metagenome (GOLD analysis project Ga0209536, IMG submission 187461) | Marine sediment microbial communities from White Oak River estuary, North Carolina - WOR-2-8_12 (SPAdes) (version 2) | ecosystem: Environmental > Aquatic > Marine > Intertidal zone >...
CGTCGAACTCGGCCGGGTTCTCGGCGTTCTTGCCGCCCCAGACATTGAAGCCATCGTACAATCGTGCGTCGCCCTCGATTCGGGCAAAGCCCAGACTGACTCGACCGTCCCCATTGGTGCCACCGAATCCCCCCCCATCCCCCCAAGAAGTGTACTGATGACCGTCATCCGCCCAAGTGATGGGCCAGTTGTCACTGCCCGGAGCCCGCCGATCGTGGGTAGACCAGTCGAGTGCCATGCCGGCAATCTCGGCACTCGGCGGATACGGAGCATCGTTCGCCGCCGCCGTCACGGCTCTGTCGATCTCTTGGCACCCTCCCGACAGAATCGTGACCGCGGTGGCAACCGCGGCAGACAGCCCCAGTGTCTTTGTCACGACCACCGGCGTTGCGGCGCGTTCCGAACCGTCGGCGAGCATACCGGATCTAGCGGGATGGGAGTGCATGCGCCCGAATCCTCTCCAAGCGGTCCTTGGCTGCATGCAAGTTGGCCAGCACTCCCTCACCCACCGTCACAGTCGCCCGGCTAACCGGGTTTCGGCAGCCAATGAATTCCGCAAACCTCACGATCTCACCTTTGAGACCGGCCTTGAAATGTGAGATCCCAGGGTAGCGTTCCGCATCATAGCCACGAAGATCATACCAACGAAAACCGTGTTTCTTGAGCCATTCAATGGTTCTCCAGTGAAGGATGTAGGCGGCCCGTAGATTCTCGCTGATCGCCCTGTCACTAGTAGCTCCAAAGAAGTACATGCCGGTATCCCCTAGAGCCGAGAGCACGTTGGCGGCGACCGCCTCTCCTTCATATTTACACAGTAACACCATGAACTTGAGATGCCCCGGCATCTTCTCCTGAATGTCGCGATACTTGTCTATGTCGGGATTGTATCCCACAATGGACTTGCGCGAGTACATCTCACGATACAGGTCCCCGAATGCTGCAAACAAGTCCGGGGTGTCACCCTGCAGAATGGTGAAGTCTCTCTTCTCTGCGGCCCGTAGGTGTCTCCGCCACCGGGAGCACATGTTCTTACGCAGCTCCGCCAAGCTGGGCACGAGGCTGAGGCGGATCGTCTGATAGTGATGCTTGTCGGATCGATGAAACCCCTCCTGCTCGAACTCGGTGAATACCGGGTTTCGGCTGGGGCCATCCTCAACCTCATATGACCGAATCCGCACGAGCAATCCCAATTCGACCGCATAATGGCGCAGCAGGCACCGCAGGATCTGGCGCAAGTGATCCGGGGTCTCGGCGCACCCATGAGCTCTCCACATCGGGCCCCAGGGGAAGTGAGCGATGCCTATCTTGAGCCCGGGAATCCGTACGATCTCTCCCTGAATTGCGGCGACGACGTCGTCGTTCCGTCTCACGACGACATGGGTGAGATGCCGCGATCCGTATTGGATCTCCCCGTAGCCCCACGTCTGGTAGAAGGTCGCGTCCGCAAACCGCCTCAGGAGGTCCGACCACTCCGGCTCCTCGACGCGGTCTATCTCGAACGTATACTCCTGACGTACTGTTACCATGCTCTTGGCAGACCCCAGTGTTCTGAATCAACTGCACCCTAACTGGCCATCTGCCGATTGACAGATCGACCGATCCCGGTCACGTTCCCCACCGCCTCTGTGACACCCAACTGTGGCCCACTGGATACGCCGCACTCGTGAGCCATGACCCCGGGCCCTCAAAGCAATCGGGTCCGGCCAGGCGTGTACCAGAGTCCGTACAGGGGGAGTGACCGCGTTGTTTGACCGTGATGCCAGATCCGTACCAGCGGTTGCCGGACCCGGATTGCCCCCCTGGCACGTGGCTTGCGATTAGATCGATATCGAGGTGAGACGGCATATGAGCCGGAACGCAGCAGGCCACCCCCAGGCTGAGTCCAGTGGGCTCAGGAACTGACACCGGATTGGGCAGGGGCCCAGGAGTACCATGAGGCACAGAGCCGATCGCTATCGTCTCGGCGACTATCTTTGGCAACGTTGACAGAGATGCATTTGAACCGTCGCCGCAGGTCAGTCTCGATGCAAACGCGGTTTTCCAGGCGATTTTTCGACGTATGGACTACTCCTGGCTCACGAGGATAATGACCAAGTGCGACCACGAGTTGGAAAAGACAACGGGCATTGTGCTGCAGAACCTGCCGGCGAGTCCGTGATGCTATGGCGGTTCTAGGAACAGCTCATTGAATCGACAATCAACCCCAGACAGATCGACCTCGCCGCGACCAGATAGGATTCCGTACGGTGTTTGACGTCGTCAAATCGGTCGCGCGCCATTTCTTTGTATACGGGTTGGGCCGTATTCTCAACCGTATTGTCGGCTTTCTTCTCATACCGTTCTACACCCACTACCTGCTCCCCAGCGATTACGGTACGCTGGAGATGATAGAAGTGACCGTCTACCTGGTCGGCACATTTCTAGGTGCCGGACTGACGCACGCCGTAATGCGTTTCTACTTCGAGTCCGAGGAGGATTCATACAGACGAACCGTCGTGAGTACGGCGTTGGTGTCCGTCTTGTGCGTCTGTCTCGTCCTTGGCGGGGGCCTCGCCTTAATCTCCCCCGCGGTATCGACGCTCGTATTCCAGAGTGAGAACTACGGCGGGTTGTTGCGACTGGCCGTCATCTCTCTAACAGCGACCGTGGTAAGTGAGACCCCCCTCGTTTTCATTCGCGCTCGGGAGAAATCAGTTCTCTATACGGTCGTCTCCCTTCTCAGGCTCGCACTGAATCTCAGCCTCAACATCCTGTTCATAGCGAAGTACGGGATGGGCGTACGGGGTGTCATACTCGGGGGCCTCATCAGCGAGGTCTGCGTGGGTACGGTACTCTCCGCCTACACGCTGAAACACGTGGGGATTTCGTTCTCGCGAGCGAGACTCAAGGAGATGCTCTTGTACGGCATCCCCTATATCCCCGGCGGATTCGTGATCAGTATCCTGCTCGTCTCCGACAGGTTCGCGCTGCAACGGTTCACTACCCTGACGGAGGTGGGCCTCTATGCGCTGGGCTACAAATTCGGTCTAGTGATGGGCGCCATGGTGACAGACCCGTTCTTCCTCATCTGGCGCCCCAAGATGTTCGAAGTAGCGAAACGGGACGACGCCAGCGAGATATACGGGCGCATGCTCACGTACTTCCTCTTCCTGGAGCTGTTCATCGCTCTCGGCATCTCTGCAGGTGTCAAGGACGTTCTGATGATCATGGCGGACCCCAAGTATCACAGCGCCTATCAGATCACGCCGATCATAGTTCTAGCATACGTAATGGGAGGAACGTACTCTCACGCTCAGGTAGGGATCCTGCTGGCGAAGAAGACGAAGTACATTCTCTACATTCAGATCGTGGGTGCAATTGCCGGGATCGTCTTGAACGTCGCGCTGGTGCCGTTCTTGGGAGCTTGGGGCGCAGCAACTGCGACTTTGTCTGCCTGGACGCTACTGACCTTCATGGCTTATCGGATCTCCCAAAGGTACTTGCATGTCGATTTCGAGTTCGGCCGGATCGGCAAGATGCTGCTCGTGGCATTGGCGCTGTATGGAGTGAGCTTGTATGTGGGCATCAGCTCGAGCACATACGTCAACCTCTCGATACGGCTGCTGGTTGCCGCTACGTTTCCCTTGGCTCTGCTTTTGGTCCGGTTCTATGAACCCGTTGAGCTTCAGAAGATTCGAGAGATCTCCACATCGGCATGGTCATTCATGCGCCGCCGGGTAGGTTGGCGGGAAGCCTCACCCTGACCATTATCGTTGAGTCAGGTCGGAACTGCACGCACTCATGACGGATACGGTATCGACTCGCGTCTTCCGCACCCTCGCCGAGTTGCAGGAGCTCGCTGATTCCTGGAACGACCTCCTGGAACGCAGCTTGAACGACAATGTGTTCCTCACATGGGAGTGGATCTCAACGTGGGCTTCCATCTATCTGTCAGGTGATGAACTCTTCGTAGTCGCCGTGTTCGACGGCGGAAGCCCCGTGGCCATCGCACCGTTCTGGTTGCAACGGAGCCAGACTGCAGGTGTATTCCCGGTTCGCGTGCTTCGCTTTCTGGGTTCGAGTGGCGTGTGCTCGGATCACCTCGATGTCATCGTCCAGAAGAAGGGCTATGCCCAGTGGCTAGACCGGATCTGGGATCAGCTGTTCGGTGAGTTACGTTCGCAATGGGACCGGCTCGAATATGCGGACGCTCCCTGCGACTCTAAATCCCTGGCCCGGTTCTATCGGCTCGCCGACGAGGACGACCGCTGCCTGGACAGAAGGATCGCCCGTACCGAAGTGTGCCCCTACATGCCCCTACCCGACCGCCCCGAGGAACTACTAATCGGTCTGAGCCGTACACGGCGCTACACCATCAACCACTCGAGCAAGCGCCTGAGTGAGCTGGGTGAGCTGCGGGTACTTGCGTGCGAACACCCGGATCAAGTATCCGAGGCCTTGGATCGGCTCAAAGACCTGAACACACGCAGCTGGAAAGAACGTGGCCAGCCGGGATCTTTCTCCACCAATGAATTCACCATGTTTCACTCCAGGATGGCACAGATCGCGCTGCAGCGGAGGTGGCTGCTGCTATGCTCTCTCTGGGCCGGTGACCACTACCTCGGCGGGTTCTATGGCTTTGCGTATCACGGCGTTCTCTACTTCTACATCATGTCGGTGGAGAAGAGCGACGAAAAACGTGTCAACACGGGCGATGTGTTGTTATCGCACTGTATGGAGGAGGGTATCCGGCTCCGCTGCAGAACATTCGATTTCCTGCGCGGTGACGAGCCCTACAAATATCGCTGGACTGACGGTGATCGTCGGCTGCTTTCCCTCCACATCTGCAATCGGCGACCGGCTGCCCTCCTGTCTCTCGTATGCGAAAACACGGTGCAGAGCGTCAAGGCAATCGGAAAGACAATTTTGAGGCGCTAGTCCCATGCTGGTGTTGCGATTCGCAGCGGCTCTCGTGATCGTGGCGGTCGCGCATCTTGTAGATCTGGAAAGCGGGTCACGGCTCAGCTTCTGGGCCGACATATTCAATGCCGGCCATGTGGTGCTGATGGGTGCGTTTTCCTTGGTGATGTTGGGGCTTTCCTCAGATGGTCTAGCGGCAAAGCTGCCCAAACGCCTGGGTCACTACACGGTAGCGTTCATCGCCACCGTCGTAGTCGGGGCTCTATCGGAGGTCGCACAGATCCCCGGTCCGCGCAACGCTGACGCATTAGATGTAGCCCGCGACGCCGCAGGTGCCTTCTGCTTTTTGGGATTCGCCATGACCGGGGACGAGTCACTGGCACCGCTGTGGCAACGGTGGCGCCCGTGGGCGCGGCCCGCTGTGGTGATGCTAGTAATGGTTGTCTTAGCCTTCAGTTGGTCGCCCGCTCTGCGATGGGCCGTGGCCTTCTACCAGCGTGACAGGAGTTTCCCGATGCTCGGCACTTTCGACTCGCCGTTCGAGCACCTATTCCGTACGACTAGAAACGCAAGCGTTGAAACGACCGCGCCACCAGCGCGATGGCTACCGGGAAATCACGCGGGCAAGGTAGGCAGAGTAGTGTTCCAGCCGTCGACACGTTCCGGCTTTGCCATCAACCGGGTTCTTCCCGATTGGTCGGCGTACAAGACAATCCGACTCAGCACCTATCTCGACTCGCCGCGCCCGGCGGAACTGGTGGTGCAGGTCGAAGATATCCACTTCCGCGGAGCAATAGGGGATCGGTTCACCCACGTGGTCCGCATCGAGCCCGGTCCCAATGACGTCGTCGTTCCACTCGATGGCGACGGGGCCTCTTCAGGCACCCGGCCACTCGATCTGCACCGCATCGCAAAGGTCTACTTCCTGACCAGGGACACGACGCAGACAGTCACTCTCTATCTAGACAACATTCACCTGCGGTAGCCAGCCGCCACCGTGTTTCACGATCTCCCTCGCGATCCGGCCGCTATCGTTAACCGGCTCATTGAACAGCCACGTCCTGACTCAGCCGCTCAATAGGGCTCGCCCGCCCCGTCCCGTCCTCCCTCCGACGTTCCACCGCGAAAACGGCCTGAACAAGATCCGTTTCGTATCGATCTCACCGATTCGCGAGAAGCCGAACAGTTGAACGGCTGCGCTCAACATCTTCACGTTTCTGCCGATTACCATGGTGATCTGTTCACGGTAACCCCGCTCTTTTGCGACAGCGAGCGAATAACCGAGCAAAGCCAATCCGACGCCCTTACCGACGTATTCCGGATGCTCAAACAGCTCCATTGCGTAGCACGATTCCTCCGGCCAATGGAGCCTCAAGCCCGTGAACGGGCACTTGTATCCTTCAACTGACAGCCAGTCGACGCCGACAATCCTGTTGTCGTGCCAGGCGCCCAGACAGAGATACCCTGAGTTCAACCGTTCGTGGAACAGAGCCGTGCTCATTCTTCTGTTTGCAGTATGTGTTCGGTAGACGACCGACGAACAGAATTCGCGAAAGGTGGGAGCATCGTCCACGGAAAGCTCTCTTAAAACCAGGTCGACCGACGAAGCATGGACGGGAACGGCCCGCTGCACCAGCTCGGCGGTGAGGATATAATACTTCTGATGGAGGTAGAAACAATCTGTTATGTGCAATACGATGTGCCCGGCTATCCACGCCATCCCACGAACCAGACCGAGCTCGTCGATTGCACTGCTGGCCTTCTCGCTCCACGACAGGCCAATAGTATTTCGTCGGCTGAGGCGCGGTTCGTATGCGTCATCGGCATTGGGAACGACGTGGCTTCCGGACTTGAGGATCAGGTCGGAGCAATAGCGTATACTCAGCTTGTCTCGTTCCGTCCACACGTCGTCCGGCAGTTCGATCTGGAATCTGTTCTCCAGTGCAGAGACGAATTCCACTAAGGCCAGCGAGTCCAAACCCAGACCCTGTTCTCCCAAGGGCTCCTCAAGTCCGATCTCCCTTTCGCTGCCGCTGAGTGACGTGCGGCGTAAGACTGCAACTAACTCGCGGTCTACTTCATCTCTGTTCATAATACGATATCTGCTGCACGCAGCTGGATCTTGCCCGAAGGTCCGCGCGGCAATTCGGTCATGACATCGATGCGCCGCGGGATCTTGTAGTCGGCCAGGTGTTGGCGGCAATATGTCAGGATCTCCTGCTCGGTGGCCGGACTGTCCAGACTGACGGCCGCGTAGACGACGCTGCCGCCGATTGTGTCCGTGACGCCAACGACGGCGGCCTCGCGCACGGCGGGGAAACTCTCGAGCACGTGAGCCACCTCGTACGGCGACACCTTGAGGCCTCCAACGTTGATGACTTGATCCTTGCGCCCCGTAACGGTCAAGTAGCCACTCTCGTCGATGATACCAAGGTCCCCCGTCCAGAACGCGCCGTCTTGCAGAACGGCGCGGCCCTCCGGCTCACCCATGATGTAGCCCTTAGATACAGCGCCACTTCTGACCACCACCTCTCCTTCCTTTCCTGCCGGCAGGGATCGACCGGCCTCGTCGACGATCTCCAACTCAACGTTTCTCATCGGCAGGCCCACCGATCCGGGGCGAGTGAGGACTTCACTGGGAACGTGGTTCGTGGCTGCGCCTGTCTCGGATGAGCCATAGTGCTGGCAAATGGGAACGGCAAATCTGTCGTGGAACTCATTAATGAAGTCGGCACTCAAGTGCGCGGTCCCGGACAACAAGTACCGCAAATGCGAGAGGTCCGGTTTGGACGCCATACGGGTCTGGAGCAGAAGTCGGTACATGCTTGGAACCCCGAGGAAGACCGTGGTGTCCTTGCTGCTTAAATCTGCGACCACGCGCCGCGGAACGAACTGATCCCGCAGAACCAACTGTGACCCCTCAAGAAGCAGTGGCAACACCCCCAAGTCGAATCCGTAGGAGTGCACGATCGGGACCGCCGTCACCAAACGGTCATCGGGTGTCAACTCAAGAGTAGCGACGACATTTTGGGCTTCGGCCAACACGTTGGCGGCTGTCCATACAATGCCCTTTGGGATACCCGTAGAACCGGAGGTGAACTTCAGCAGTACCGCATCCGGGTGCACGCGACTCACGGAACCAGTATCAGACACAGTCGATGGCGGAGACGCTGGACCCGAAGGAAACACCAGTCCCAATTCATCGCCCACCAGCGTGAGATCTACTGCCCTTGCGCCGTCACCGACGATGCTCCGGTCGAGTGCTTCGCCGAGAGGAGCCGCAATGAGAAAACCGTGCGGACGCACGCCCCGAGTAATGGACTTCAGCTCGCTGGCGCGATAGTTGGGAGAAACCAGACCGATCACACACGACAGTCGCATCAATGCAAGCGCCGCTGGCACAAAAGACAACGAGTTGGGCAGGGCGAGTGCGACTACACTCCCCTCGCGAACTCCCGCTTGAGTGAGGGACACTGCAAATCGATCTGACACCGCGTATAGGTCTTCGAACGTGATCTCACCTGAATTCGTTGAAATCGCACCGCGTGTAGCCAGAGACCTCGTTCGCTGTTGGAAAGAACTCCAAAGTGCGGCGCTGCTGCCAGCATCACGTGTCATCAGTGCTTCCGACTCCGGAAATGTGGGTCGTGCATGCAGGTGCTGCGAGAATCCTCGTCATTGGAAACCTGCCATCAATCTCGACCGAGCCGGCCGGACCCACTTCGTTGCTTGTCATCCGGCAGGCAGCCCCGCCTCGGCTTGCCAGGCCCGGGACATCAAGGTGATCCCACCGCAATCGCGAGCCCGCGCGGTCGCAGCTGGCCGCCCGTACCTCCGAGACCTCGCCAGGTCGGCAAACAGAATCTAGCAAGTGCCATACCGCATCCCGCCAGACCCCGGCCGAAGCCGGCGGGGAATTAGGAAATATCGGTCGCGCACCAACCAAGGCCGGCTGGGTAGCAGGCGGGTGGGCCCGGTTTTTGCGCTGACTCCGTTGTTCGCTGGCGCAACGGGACACGGCCCGAGGTCGCGTCACCGTGTTGTCGACTCAAGACTACGAAGGAACCCATATGGTCCACCTAGCAGGTTCGATCCCGCCGCCCTTGTCAATGATCCCGGTCTTCACTAATAGCGGCCGCTAACCGGAGAACGCGCCCCGTTATAACACGACTCTGAATATGCGCATCAACCCATATGTGGCCCGCTACCTCCTGTTTTATCCCATCGTGTTCCTACGAGGGGAGCGGGTAGCCAAGTACCTGCGTGAATACTCCCGCACACAGTGGCTGTCATCTGATGAGCTGCGGTCGTATCAGCTGGGGAAACTGCGCCGTCTCCTGAGATTCGCGGTCGATACAGTGCCGTACTATCGCCGGGCTTACCGGAATATCGACGTGTCCTCTGTCAGAACACTCGAAGACCTGGCGCGGCTGCCGTTCATTGACAAGGCTACTTTGCGCGAGCACGCAACTGCGCTGCACTCCCGGAAGCTGCCCCTGCTGACCTCGGCCAAGACGACCGGCGGATCGACGGGGCAACCGGTCACGGTCACCAAGTCTGCCAAATCGCTCGCTATGGAGCGCGCCGCCACGTGGCGTTCCTACGGTTGGGCCGGCGTGCGGATTGGCGATCCCCAAGTGCGCTTTTGGGGAGTGCCGTCCCGGGCGACCGATCGCAGGCGCCACCGTATCGCAGCTATTGCATCGAATCGAATTCGCCTATCGGCTTTCCAGTTCACCGGGGCTGACCTGGGCCGGTACTACAGGAAACTCCGGTCTTTCCGACCCCGGTACCTGTACGGCTACGTTTCAATGCTGTCCACCTTTGCTGACTACATCGAGGCGAATCGACTTCCGGCGCCGTGCCCGCTCAAGTGCATCATCACGACCTCTGAAGTGCTGACACGGCCAACGCGTCAACATCTCGCCCAGGTGTTCGACACCAACGTGTACAACGAATACGGCTGCGGCGAAGTCGGCTCCATAGCCCACGAGTGCGAGCACGGCAGCATGCATCTCATGTCGGAGAACTTGATCGTCGAAATAGTCGCGGGGCGAACCGGCAACGGGTCAACCGCAACCGGAGAGATAGTCGTCACCGAGCTCAACAATCTCGCCATGCCACTCATCCGCTATCGATTGGCTGACTATGCCGAAGCAACCGTCACGCCTTGTGCCTGCGATCGTGGTCTGCCAGTCGTTAGTGATATCCACGGACGTGCGTACGATATTATCACTGCACCCAATGGCAGCAGGTACCACGGTGAGTTCTTCATGTATGTCATCGAGGACGCTCGCAAGCGGAATCTCAATATCAGCCAATTCCAGATCATCCAGACCGCCGAAGATGCCCTGACCGTGAGGCTGGTTCCGGATCTGCACCATTCTCCCGACACCGAAAAGTTCATCCGTGACCGGATCGCTCCAAGAACGGGTATGTCCGTCACGTTCGAATTGGTATCCAGCATCACCAGGGAAGAGTCCGGCAAACTGCGCCTAATCAAGGCGCTGTGAAACTAGGTAACGAAGGCAACTGTAATGAACATACTCTGGTTATCTCATCTACTGCCGTATCCTCCAATCGGTGGCGTCGCACAGCGCAGCTACCACTTGATACGTGAGTTGGCACGCTATCATTCAGTAGATCTTCTATCGTTCAACCAAAAGGACATCATACCGACGCCAGACGGTCTGCAAGATGCAATCAACCACTTTGCGACCTTCTGCACTGACGTCACCGCAGTGGCGATCCCCTGTGACGCGTCCAGATGGGGCAAACCCGCACTGATTGCACGCAGCCTGTTGACTCGTGATCCGTATACGATCAACTGGTTGAAATCGGTTGAGATGGAGACCGCGTTACGGTCTCGATTGAGCCGAGCTGACTACGATCTGGTCGTGTTCGATACGATCAGCCTCGCGTCGTATCGTCACCTCGTGACAGGTCCAAAGACCATTCTCGACCACCACAATATCGAAGCTGACATGATGTGGCGCAGGGCCGCCAACGAATGGAACATGGCCAAGAAGGCCTACTTTGCCCAGGAAGCGGTGAAGCTCCAGATCTACGAGAAGCGTCTCTGCCCGACATTCGACTTACACCTCACGTGCTCGGAACTGGACTCACAGCGGTTGCTCAGGTCAAGTCCAGAACTCCGGACACGTACGATACCGAACCCAGTGGACATCAACTACTTCAGCGCCAGCACATGTGCACCGCAGCCGAACAGCATCGTCTTTGTCGGTTCAATGGGCTGGTACCCCAATCGAGAGGCAATGACACGGTTCGCGGCACAGATATGGCCGGCTCTGAGAGCGGCGATACCGGACGCCAAAACGACTATTGTGGGAAGCGATCCTCCTCCAATGCTGCTCGACCTCGCGGCATCCGATGACCGCTTCATGGTAACCGGGTTCGTGGACGATGCCAGACCTCACATAGCGCGTAATGCAGTCTACGTATGCCCGATCACGAATGGTGGCGGCACCAAGCTCAAGATTCTCGATGCACTGGCGATGGGCAAGGCGATCGTCGCCGACCCGATTGCGTGTGAGGGAATCGACCTGGTGGACGGAGAGACCGTCTTGTATGCCAGCAACACAGGAGAGTACGTAACGCAGATCAAGCGCCTGTTCGCTGACGAAGTCCTGAGACACCGTCTTGGAAAGAACGGCCGCAAACTGATAGAGGAGGAATACGCGGTGTCGAAGGTTGGGCGGATGTTGGCGGCGGCTTGCGAGGAAGTGGTCACATCTCCCCATGATGAGGGCCTGCGGCGCAAGTACCAATGATGTGTTGTCAGCTGAATGCTGTACGCTCATTGCACAGCAGTGTGCCGCGCCCCACAGTCACGGCACTCATGGGTCCGGGGAGCTGCGGGGGTATCCGGAATTTTGTGTTTGTGAGCCATACTATGTATCTCGACTTTGGAGGTGAGTATGGTGCGACGCAAACCGAGGATTCCGCCGGAGTTGTT
>Ga0209536_100013303_pt1 | contig 11875 bp, 10 predicted proteins | sample DeeMarSeWOR28_12_FD_187461 | JGI IMG/M metagenome (GOLD analysis project Ga0209536, IMG submission 187461) | Marine sediment microbial communities from White Oak River estuary, North Carolina - WOR-2-8_12 (SPAdes) (version 2) | ecosystem: Environmental > Aquatic > Marine > Intertidal zone >...
AACTGATCGTGCACACTGGCCTTAACTTGCGCGCAGGCCAGCGCCTGCTCATCAACAATCTCACCACCCGCGGTGTGCCGCTGCACGTTGCACCATTGGTACGCGAGGTGGCCAAGGCCGCCTACAAAGCCGGTGCCCGCTACGTCGATGTACTCTGGGGCGACGAAGAGTTGCTAAAAACGCGTGTGCAAATGGCCCCGCGCGACTCCTTCGCCGAGTTCTCCGATTGGCAGGTCAAAGCCGCCATGGACTTATTCGAACAAGATGGCGCCCATCTCACTCTCCGCTCGAACAATCCCGATCTGATGGATGGAGAAGATCCGGAAGTTGTCGGCCAGGTACAAAAAGCCTATCTTGAACGCTATGCCGACTTCAGCAAAATGATCGGAAGAAACAAGATGAACTGGCTGGTAGCCTCTGCAGCCGGGCCAGCCTGGGCAGCGCGCGTCTTCCCGGACATCGAGCCTGCTGATGCTGAAAAAAAGCTCTGGGAGGCCATTTTCTCCATCACCCGCGTCGACCAACCCGACCCCGTTGCTGCCTGGGATGGTCACGTCAAGGAACTACGTGCCCGCAGCGAATACCTGAACGCCAAACAATACGCAGCTCTGCACTACACGGCCCCCGGCACCGACCTGAACGTTGGCCTGCCACAGGGGCATTTCTGGAACAGCGCGGGCAGCACTGCCCAGAATGGCATCTTCTACATCGCCAATATGCCCACCGAAGAAATATTCACCCTGCCTCACAAAGACCAGATCAACGGGCATGTCAGCGCCTCTATGCCCCTAAGCAACAGTGGCGCGCTAATGGAAGATTTCGCGCTAACATTTGAGAATGGGCATGTGGTCAAGGCCACTGCCAAGAAAAACGAAGCTGTGCTCAAGAAAATTGTCGGCGCTGACGAGGGCTCATCCAGCCTGGGCGAAGTGGCGCTGGTGCCCCACAGTTCCCCCATCGCACAAAGTGGGCTGCTCTATTTTGATCCGCTCATCGACGAGAATGCTGCCAGCCATCTGGCGCTTGGTCGCGCTTACAAATTCACGCTTAAAGGTGCAGAAAACCTATCTGACGAAGAGTTCCAGGCGCGCGGTGGTAACGTCAGCATGGTGCACGTGGACTTCATGGTTGGTTCCGGAAAAATGAATATTGATGGAACCACCGCCGATGGTGCTGTTGAACCCGTTATGCGTGATGGTGAATGGGCATTTGACGTGTAAACCCTACTCCATAACTAGCAAAGAGCCTCCTCGAGAGGCTCTTTCTTTATAGAACATCTGTTATACTTTTGCTTTTCTTATTGTTATATGGAGAAACAATGGTTGCAAAGCGCTTCAAATCCCTGACCGAGGGCCTGCCACCCACTTACTGGTTACTCTGGACCGGCACGCTCATTAACCGGCTCGGCGGCTTTGTTATCCCCTTCCTGACACTTTACCTAACCACTCAGCGGAAAATACCCGTCAGCCAGGCAGCAGTGATGGTCTCGTTTTATGGGGCAGGTTCCTTCATCGCGCAACTGACCGGCGGCGAACTGACCGATCGGCTCGGTCGCCGTCCCGTGATGCTGACCAGTTTCCTGGTCACGCCCGTTGCGATGATCACGCTCGGACTGTCGCATGCCCTTCCACTGATTGCTGTTTCAACCTTTGCGGTCGGTTTCTTCACCGACCTGTATCGCCCGGCAGTCGGAGCTGCGATCGCGGACCTGGTCCCATCTGAATCCCGCACGCGCGCATATGGATACAACTACTGGGCTATCAACCTGGGCGCAGCCATAGCGCCGGTCGTTGCCGGGCTATTAGCCAAATATGCCTACCTGGCCTTGTTCATCGGCGATGCACTCACCACCCTGGTCTTTGGCCTGATCGTATATTTCGGCATCCGTGAAACTCGCCCGGTAGAAGCGCAAGGCGCTAAAGGTGCAACCCTGCGCGAACGCTATACACAACTCAAACGCGAGCCTATTTTGCTTCTTTTCTCGTTTCTGGCGCTGTTCTTTGGCATCATCTATATGCAGGGATTCGTCACCTTGCCCATCGACATGGCTTCGTACGGCCTGGGCCCGGAGCAATACGGCCTGGCTACCGCTGTGAACGGCTTTCTAATCGTGCTGATCAGCATCCCGATCAGCAATATGGCCGGGCACTGGCCACGATTTGAGACTATGGCAGTTTCCGCTGTATTGCTGGGTCTGGGCTTCGGGTTTACCGCGCTGGCAAATACATTTCCCCTATACGCCCTGAGCGTTGGCATCTGGACGCTGGGCGAGATCGCTGCTTCCGCAGTCGCGCCAGCAATTATCGCTGACCTTTCCCCCGTGGAGTTACGCGGCCTCTACCAAGGCATCTTCGGCTCCGCCTGGGGGCTGTCCTTCTTCTTTGGCCCCTTGCTAGGCGGATGGGTCTACGAGCATCTGGGGGCAGGTGTGCTCTGGGGTGGCTGCCTTGCCCTTGGCATTTTGCTCGCGCTGGGATTCCTGGCAATGAGAGCCCCTGCCAAACGACGTAGGGCTAAAAGCTCAACTATATAACCACACGATATAATTCTTGAAATGATTAAGCCTGATTTTCTCGTGGATAACTTATAGGAGCAACATTATGCACAAATTGTCTCTTTGGATCCGTATCCCCGTAGCGGCCATTGCCGTTTCGGCTATCGCGGCCCTGGTTGTGTCCATTTATGGATGGCTCAGGGGTTGGAGCGCCACTCAATTCAGCAATGGGATGTTTTTTACCGGGGTCATCGCAATCACAATTGCGATCATATTCTCATTCAACAGAAAAAGCACCATGCCTGACTACTACAAAACCAGGGCATCGTCAGAAAAGATCGAAGCCCAAATTGACGGTATCAGGCGCTGGGTCGAGGACATGAGGCGCGGGTACAACGCCTTTCTGCTGATGACCCTGGTCGGAGCGCTGCTGATCGGATTATCCGTTTTGATCGCGTCTTACGTTATATAGCCATGCCACGCGATTACAGCACATCCCCCACTGACCATCAACGCCTGCCCGAATATACGCGCGACGATAATTGGATCCGCGCAACCCTGCACGAAGCCAAAGTCGGACACATCGCTTCAACCTGGGACGACCAGCCGTTCCTGACCCCCAGCACCTTCTGGCTTGACGAGGCGAACCAGCGCATCATCTTCCATTCGAACATCGCCGGGCGTGTGCGCACCAACATCGAACGCAACCCGAAGGTCTGCCTGGAAGTCAGCGAATTGGGAAAGTTGCTGCCATCCAACATCGCGCTGGAATTCTCCTTGCAATACCGCAGCGTGATGGTTTTCGGCACAGCCCACATCCTCGAAGATGACGATGAAAAACGGACAGCACTCTATGGCCTGATCAAGAAATACTTCCCGAAGATGGAAGCAGGAAAAGAATACCGCCCTATCACGGATAAGGAACTCAAACGCACCAGCGTGTACGCCATCGAGATCAAATCCTGGAGCGGAAAAGAAAACTGGAGTGACCGCGCTGACCAATCCGATGAGTGGCCTGCATTGGATGAAAAGTGGTTTGAGTAGTTTCACAATTTTCTTGTTCATCTTGAATCTGGCACGAGAAAAATGTATAGTATAGATAGTTGCCTCGAAAGATGAAAGGAAAATAAAATGAACACCCAAAGAAAGATAAGGCGTCTTATTGCGCTCAGCCTCATACTGGCCATGCTGATCGCCTCCTTACCGACCCTTGTTGCGGCCAGGTCGCAGGCGAGTTTTGATCCCGACACGCAGTTCTACGTCCCCAAGGTCAACCATGGCGCGGTCGAACAGATCGCCAAGCTCACATCCAGCGGGGATAAAGCCGATGCTGACCTGATTTCGGAAATGATCGATACGCCCCAGGCGGTCTGGTTTGAAGGCGGCACGCCGCACAAGGTCCAACAGGACGTCAAGAACACTGTCCAGCGTGCTGAAGGCAAGAAAACTGTCCCTGTCCTGGTCGTCTACAACATCCCGTTTCGCGACTGCGCTCAGTTCTCGGCTGGTGGGGCTACAAGCGTTGAAGAGTATAAGGCCTGGATAGACGGCTTTGCGGCGGGGATCGGCAACGCCCAGGCAGTGGTCATTCTAGAGCCCGATGGCCTGGGAATCATCCCCTGGTACAAACAGTTCCGCGGCCTGCCTTCCGAAGGAGGCTATGAGTGGTGTCAGCCTACCGAAGCGGACGAAGCCACCGCTGCCGACGAGCGTTTCGAGATGCTGAACTACGCCGTGGACGCGCTGAAAGCGCACTCGAACGTCAGTGTCTATCTGGACGGCACGCACAGCGCCTGGCTAGGTTCTGGGGATGCGGCTCATCGTCTGGTTCAGGCCGGTGTCGAACGCGCGGACGGTTTCTTCTTAAACGTCTCGAATTACCGGCTTACGGAGCACCTCGAAAAATACGGCACCTGGATCGCCAAGTGTATCTGGTTTGGAAACGACCCCGGCTCCTGGGGTTATGGTCACTTCGATTGGTGCGCGAGCCAATATTATCCTGCCAACCCGAACGATTTCTCAACTTGGCCTCTCACCGACCAATGGTACACGGACAATGTAGAGAGCCAGACCTGGGTTCCCTATCCCGGTGACGCTGGATTGAAAACCTTCGTCATTGACACCAGCCGCAACGGACAGGGCCCCTGGACCCCAACCGCAAGCTATCCAGATCCGCAAGACTGGTGCAATCCGCCGGAGCGCGGTATCGGATTCCGGCCAACAGCGGATACCGGCAACACATTGATCGATGCCTTCTTGTGGGTAAAGATCCCTGGAGAATCGGACGGAGAGTGCACCCGTGGTCTTGGCCCAGCAGGGGAGACGGTCGATCCCGAATGGGGATTGATCGATCCACCCGCCGGTGAATGGTTCCCCGAAATGGCGCTTGACCTGGCGCAGAACGCTAACCCAGCACTTCCATAAATACCGTCTTACCATATTTGATAATCACCTGCGCGGTGAACAATCTGTTTTCACTCCCCGGTATAAACCGGGGAGTGATCGTGTTATCGCAGAAACAAAAGGGAAAAGATTTCCGCCCCATTACCCATAAGGAACTCAAGCGCACAACGGTGTATGCTATCGAGATCGAATCCTGGAGCGGCAAGGAAAATTGGAAAGAACGCGCCGACCAATCCGATGAGTGGCCCGCGCTAGGGGAAGAATGGTTTGAATAACCCTGCTTAAGAAAATTCGTCTCCCCAGGGGGTTGATTCGCGCTCTCAAATCCTCCATAATAATATTAGAACAAAGGAGGCTGAGATGAAGACGGTAAACAATCTTCCTGGCCAGATAGAGCTATGGCTCTTACTGGTATTCCTAATTTCTATCGGATGGCCATTTGGCTTAATCCTCACGTCTGTGCTCTTCGGCGTTTTTAGTGTAGCACTTGGAAACATCAGCAGTCTCGTGATAGCCGGAATAGTAGGTGGTATTTTCATCAGTCTACTATCCCTATTTGTCCTACGCGACTCAATACGGAGCACGGGAACCTGGGTGCTGGTCACGATTACGGGATGGGTATTGGGCCTGTTAGGCACGTTTTACAGTATTGAAGCAATGACAGGTGGGACTGCCTGGATCATTGGCGGCGCGCTCGGTGGTTTGATCTACGGATTGATTCAGAGCGCCGGGTTTAAAACCAAATCTGGAAAAAGTATCTATCAGATCATCCTGAATGCGCTTGGTTGGGCCGGTGCATACGGACTCGGATATGCCGTCCCCTCTAAATTGAGTTTGAACAACATCCCATTCCTTAGTGAAGCAGTTACCAGGGGCATGCTGGGATGGGTGATGTTGGGCACCTTTGCTGTCCTGCTCTTGATCTTGTTGTTTGCTACCTTAAAACGAGGAGATCGGGGGGAAAGAGTGCAATGGTGGCCGTAAAATCCTACTAAGCTCGCCCGGCAGTTGCCCCCTGACGGGGACAGGCACTTTTGTTTCTACGGCAGTTACACTGCCGAAATGTCCGCAGTTGCGCTGCGGACAAACAGGGAAGACTTATTTTGTGTAAATCATTTTTCTTCTCGCTACGGGTGTGTAGTATTTTTTCGGAAAAGTTGTCCATAAGGGCGCAAAAAGCATCTACAGCGGCATTCCTAGCGATTGTTGCGCGGGAGGTCTCCGAAAATTTAAACCACACCCTCTCGCTACAGGTGGAGTTTTTCTTTCCTTTTTCACTGTATAATTTACATAGTTTAATGTTGGGTTATCTCTGAGTTAACAGGAGGAAATATGAGCGGTATCACAAAAACCATTCCCCAAAAGGACGGGATCGAAGCCGTGGAAGCCTTGTATGATGGGCGCGTAGGGGAATTTGAATTCCACATGGCCGGAAAACCATCGCGCCTGAAGGTTGGCGATTATGTCTACACCATCTGGCAGGATATGATTGTAGGGCGCTGCCAGATCACCCGTATTGAATTTGGCGCGGTCAACCCCAAATCCGGGAAACCCCGCAGCTTGATCTATGTAAGTACGCCCGGGGAAAAGCTCGATAAACCCTGTCCCAGAAAAGGACACCGTGGCACCCGCTATTATGATGGCAAAGGTTGGGGAAAATCATGATCTACGCTTTCTTCGAGAATTTCGGGCCCTTTTAGGAGTTGAGCCTAGAATTTGGGAGATTTGAGTTCAGGCCAAAACCGGGGGTCGAGTCCCCGGTGGGGCATCCAATAATCTTTATTATGTTTTATGCTAAAACTCGGTTCGAGTTCCCTTGGATCATTACTGCTCAAGCTAATTGATTCAAACTAGGGATATGGAGGATGCCCTAGAAGCCATCCAATTAGTAATGTCAGCCAATTGTATGCACCATTCCGTTGGAACGAAAAGAAAATACATGCATGTGCAAAACCTTTGTCTGCTTAGAAGGACATCTTCTATCTAACCTAAGAACAACATTTACTGAGGTAGTTCGCTATGCCGGGCGGATAACATAGTGCGTTTCTCCTCTTTTTTCGTTCGCAATGAACTAAGTTTGGCGAACAACCTTCTCAAGAACCCCATCCGTTCAGTTCTGGTCTTCAGTTCACGGGCGACTTTCTGGGATTCAAGACCATCTTTAATTGCGCTATTCACCCGATCGTCAACTAATTGTTTGTGAAACATTTTGCACCTCTCTCATCCAGGGATGGAAACCCATATAAAACTGCGTTGATCTCAATATATCAATCTGTCGGGGTGGTCGTCACCACTCTCATGGGTGGGAAAATGGTATAATTTGGATGGTCAGCACAGATTAAGGGAGGGTATTCTGTTTTATGTGTTCGTTTCGTAAGGGTCGATATGCGAAAACCTTTGAACCCGCGCGAGCTTGAAATCCTTAGGGAAATCGCAGACGGACGTTCCAATAAAGAGATCGCCCGAAGGCTGTCTCTATCTCCAAATACAGTTAAGTGGTACAACAAGCAGATTTTCGCCAATCTGGAGGTCACTAACCGCTTGCAGGCCGTTCAAAAGGCGCTTGATAATAATCTACTCGATCTAGAACCAGGTGCCCGAGAGTCTGAGAAGCGCACTCCAATCCACAATCTCCCTGCGATCCCAGCATCGTTTATTGGAAGACTTCAGGAAACAGCGGAGATTACAGCACTCCTAAAAAAAGAGCGTCTCCTGACCCTTACGGGACCGGGTGGATGCGGAAAGACGCGTCTCGCTACGCATGTCGCCTGGAATCTGATCGCCTATTACCCGGATGGAGTCTGGTTTATAGACTTAGGGTCGCTTCAGGATCCTTCTCTGATCGCAAATGCGATCATGCAGGCCATTGGGGTCAATTATGGTAACTCGATTCCTGAAAAAGCTCTCCTAGCTTACCTAGCCCCAAAACATGCACTCATACTATTAGACAGTTTAGAGCATCTTCTCGAAGGTACCTATGTGATCAGCGAAATGCTCACTGCTGCACCAGATCTCACTGTCCTGTCAACTAGCCGTGAACCTCTGAATATCTATGGTGAGCGTGAATATCCGGTACGGCCGCTGCCACTCCCGGATTTAGATGATCCTGGGAAATGGGATCACAACTTGAGGTCGGATTCGGTCCAATTGTTTATTGAGCGGGCGAAAGCGATCAACCCGGATTTTATCCTGCATCCGGCCATCGGAAACATTTGCACTCGCCTTGATGGTCTGCCCCTCGCCATAGAACTGGCAGCCACACGGGTCCGGATATATTCCGCTGAGCAGCTCTCAGACCTACTGCAAACTAGCCTCGGTTTCCTTCCGAAAGGCCCCCGGGATGCACCAGACCGGCAGCGAACACTTCAGGCCACGATCGACTGGAGCCTCGATCTTCTTAACGATGAAGAGAAAAAACTCATCTTTCAGATGGGCGTCTTCAACGGTGGTGCCGATCAGGAAGCGGTGGAAAAAGTTTGCCTTGCATCGGCGCCGGGTGATGCCAATGCTTTACTCACAGCGTTGGTGGAAAAAAACCTACTCTGGGTTCAGAGAATGCCGAACAACCAGGCTCGTTTTCGAATGTTGGAGACCATCAGGGAAGTGTGCCTTACAAAATTAGGGGCGACAGTCCCGATCGAACAGTTACGCAAGCAGCATGCGGCCTACTACACCGAGATGGTGGAAACCGCTGAGGGAGAGATACGCGGCATAAGACAGGATTACTGGTTTGAGAAACTCCGCACTGAGATCGAGAATATTCGCGCCGTGTTGAACTGGTCGCTCTCTGGAAAATATCCTGAATTTGGACAGCGAATCGTGTCCGCGTTATCCTATTTCTGGATGTACGGTGGGGGGGTAGATGAAGCCCGAGGCTGGGTCGAACGTGCGTTGGAGCAGGTTCACCTTGACACACATCCTCTGCTGCTAGCCGGTTTAAAAAACACGGCAGGTTGTGTACTGGGGCTCACTGATCCGAAGGTGGGGGTGAACCTGCTGGAGGAAGCAATTGGCATCTATGAACAATTGGGAGAACTGCGTAGGGCTGGTTATGCACGTGGATGGCTGGGAGTGTTTTGGGTCGAACAAGGGGGGGCAATTTTACAGGGTCTTGCCCAAGCGGAGAAGGGGCTTGAGTATTTCAAACGTGCGGAGGAAGCCGAAGGCGTTGCTTTTTTGCTGAATACAATGGGGGAGATGTATCGAATTGTGCGTGATCTGGATTCAGCAGAGCGCTATTACAAAGAGTGTCTCAAGATTTCCATCCATACCGGAGAGAAGCTCAGGGTTCCCGCCCAATACTATAATTTGAGTTTTATCGCCAATCTGCGTGGAGATTATCAGAATGGGATGCGTCTTGCTCAAAAGGGGATCACGGCCTTCATGGAACTTGGGCTTGAATTCGCCACAATTGATACGCTGGGATGTGTGGTCGGCAGCCTGCTGGGCGAAGGTCGCCTTGTTGATGCAGCCCGGATTCTGGGTTTCTCCGAAACGCGGCTGGCCAAGATCGATGCATATCGACAAAAAGCTGATGAGATGGAAATCAATCGCTACATTGCCGAATGCCGGGAAAGACTTGGAACGCACAAATTTAATCGGGCCTGGCAATCTGGTATTCAATTGACATTAGAAGAAGCTATTGAAGTTATATCCGCAGTGTAACTGGATTCTATCCTTCTCCAAGAATTAAACTCCAATCGATTATCTCAATAAAACTAAAATAGCTGCTTCTGGCATTTTATTTTTTGGAAAATATTGTTCAGAAATCCAATCTCTGCTACACTAAGACATTCCCCTTTCCAGGAGCCCACAATGGACCAAAAAGCCGGTGCCCAGATCAGCCAGCGAGCCTTCATCCAGTCGCTGGTGATTTTGTTTGTGTTAATGATGATCGCCGGGGTGCTGACCTTGACCATCCCGGCGGGGCAATATACGCGTTTCGAAGTGGACGGTCGTGAGACCATCGACCCGGCTTCCTTCCGCTACGCCGAGCGGCCGGATTACCCCATCTGGCGCTGGTTCGTGGCCCCGGTCGAGGTGCTGGGCAGTGAAAGCGGTTTAATTGTAATTGTCATCATCATTGTGTTGTTTTTCGCGGGCGGAGCTTTTGCGGTTTTAGACAAAACCGGCACCATCCGCGCCTTTATCGGGGGCATTGTGCTGCGTTTCCGAGATCGGAAATACATCCTACTGGCGGTGGTCTCGTTCGCCTTCATGTTCCTGGGCGCCACATTAGGCACGCTCGAAGAAGTGGTGCTGTTGGTCCCCGTCATGATCGCGCTGTCGTATTCGCTGGGCTGGGATGCGCTGGTCGGGCTGGGCATGTCCATCCTGGCGACCAATATGGGCTTTTCTGCCGCCATCACCAACCCGTACACGATAGGCGTATCTCAACAAATAGCCGGGCTGCCGCTCTTTTCCGGCTGGGAGTTTCGCGTCATTATTTTTATCACGATCTATGCCATTTTTATCGCATTCCTGAGCGGCTACGCCCGTAAGATCGACCGCGACCCAAGCAAGTCCCTGGTACATGGGGAAGATATAGCTGAGCGGAAGAAGTTTAAAAGGGAAGATACTTTCACAAAAAATACCCCCAGCCAAAAGCGCGCCATCTCATTCTTCGGCTTGTTCATGCTCTTCATTTTAGCAGTCATGCTGTCCGGGCCGTTCGTGCCCGCCATCTCAGAGTACGCGCTGCCCATCGTCGGGATTCTGTTCCTGATCGGGGGCCTGGGCGCCGGGTTCATATCCGGGGCCGGAAGTAAAGTCGTTTGGCGGGGGCTGGTCGAGGGCCTGGGCGGACTCGCGCCCGCCGTCCCGCTCATCCTGATGGCTGCCAGCATCCGCTACATCCTCGACAGCGGCGGCGTCACCGACACCATCCTGCACGCCGCGGCCGAACCGTTCACAAACCTGGGGGCATTCCCTGCCACGCTGGTGATCTACGTGCTGGCGCTCGGTATTGAGTTCTTCATCGCGTCTGGCTCGGCCAAAGCCTTCCTGATGATGCCCATCCTGCTGCCGCTGGCCGACCTGATCGGCGTCACCCGCCAGACCACCGTGTTGGCCTACATCTTCGGCGACGGCTTCTCCAACCTGGCCTACCCCACCAATCCTATGCTGCTCATCTGCCTGGGTCTGACCATCGTCAGCTACCCCAAGTGGCTGCGCTGGACGGCCAAACTGTGGCTGTGGGTAGTGCTGGCAACGGTCGCCTTCCTGGGGATTGCCGTAGCGATCAATTATGGGCCGTTTTAGATTCACCGCGAAGAACGCACACCGTCCCAGTATCCTTCGGGAAAGGGCGCGAAGCTTTTTAATTTTTCTTTGCGATCTTAGCGTGCTCCCTGGCACCGCCCGCCAGGGCAGGTGTCGCGGTTCAAAAAAGACATGACAAATTATTTCCCTGTCTCCTACGAAGACTCGCGTGAGCGCTTCACTCAAAGCTTGAGCCTGCTTCAGTCAAAATGGCCGGATGCGCACCTGGAAAGCCACCCATTAAAAGACCACCCCGACCTATCCATCGACTGGATTTGGGCCGAACCGCGAACGAAAGAAAACCTGGTCATCATCTCCACCGCCGAGCACGGCATCGAAGGCTATGTTGGCGCGGCCATGCTGAAGATTTTCATCGAAGAATTTGCCCCGCAACTCAACCCTGAAAATACCGGACTACTGCTTATCCACGCCATCAACCCCTGGGGCATGAAACACCACTACCGCGTCAATCCCAACAACGTAGACCTGAACCGCAGTTTCGTATTCTACGAGCTTTACGACCCGGCTGCCAACCCTGCCTATGATTCGCTCATGGCACTGCTCAACCCGCAAAGGCCAGTAAGAAACTTGATGTTCGAAAACATCCTGTTCCTTGCGAAAACCATCAAAGGATTGATTTCACCGGGGCAGGAAAAGATCAAGCATGCCACCCTGGTGGGTCAATACCGTTACGCCAAAGGGGTTTATTATGGCGGC
>Ga0209536_100013304_pt1 | contig 11874 bp, 6 predicted proteins | sample DeeMarSeWOR28_12_FD_187461 | JGI IMG/M metagenome (GOLD analysis project Ga0209536, IMG submission 187461) | Marine sediment microbial communities from White Oak River estuary, North Carolina - WOR-2-8_12 (SPAdes) (version 2) | ecosystem: Environmental > Aquatic > Marine > Intertidal zone >...
ATATTAATTACTTATTTCTTCCAAGTAATTGTAGTAGGAGTAATTTTTGCAATTTATCTTGGAATTCGATGGTCAACAAAGAAAGCAAAGGATTTAGTTATTGATGAAAAAGATAGAGAATTCATTCCAGTCGATGAGATTGAAGACTTTGTTAAGCAATATGAAGAAGTACTCTCTCTACGTGAAAGATTACGTGAAACTAGATCTAAAGTAGCCTCAAAGAAATTGAAAGCTAAAGAAGGAAAGGATTTAATTGCTAAACTAGAGGCACGTCAAAGAGCTGAGGAAGAAGTACTGAAAAAGACAAAAGAATCTCTAGTGACTCTAGGTGGAAGGTACAAAGAATATGTTCAGAAGATTGAGATAGCTGAAAGAAAGCTTTATGAGGAAAGAAGAAATCTTCGTGTGCTTCGTCAAGAATATAGAGTCAAGAAAAGCATGACAAGAGAATCATATATGAAACTAGTTAGAGAAAGAACACAAACTATTGAAAAACTAAAGAATGAAATTGATAGTCATCTAATTAGTTTAAGGATGCTTTTAGAGCCTTAATTCTCTAACTCTTTTTCTTTATTTTTATTTTTATAATTCTAACAAAACTTATAAGAAGTGTAACAATTTTTATTTTACCAAGCTCAAGTGGGAACAATGCATCTTGAAAGTATAACTGAAAGCGCAGAAACAATAGGAAAAGAAGTTCCTGGACTATCTGATGTCGCTCAAGACCTTGCTCAGGTTTTGAAAAAAGGACGCATCATGCTAAATAAACTGTTTGATCAATGTAATCGTGAAGGTTTAAACATTGATTTGAGTCCTGAGGAACAAAATGAGATTTCTTTAAAGGTAGCTCTAGTTACAGATCCGGATCAAGTCTTTCAATATGCTCGCATTGTACAACTTGTATTTCAACTCAATTATTTCTCAAAATGTTATGAAAAAGCATTAGGTTTTGGAAAACTTCCAAACATTATAGAAAAGGGCTATTATCCCTATCTGAATAAAAAGGAAAATACGGTACGGCTGTTTTGGGAATTATTTTTCCCAAAATATCCTTTTCATAAAACATATTATCAATAATTTCTGAGTAATATTTTATATTAAATCAAACGTTTGGGCAGAAATATGAGCATAAATAGAATATTTCTGACAGCAATTTTCGCCACCATATTGTTATCTGTTCACGGATATGCACAATGTTCCGATGCCGGAGTATGTGCCATTGGCCATGCACCAACCGCAGATAAGAAACAATATTCAGTTGATATCCGGTATCGGTATGGCAACAGCGGAAAAGAAGACAAGATCGCTTACAACAGTTTTGAATTGAAGGCTGCCGTTAGCGTTTATCAGCAGACATCCCTTCTCCTTTCCTTCCCCTTTTACCGGTTTAATACAGGAGCAAACGGTGATGCAAATGGTATCGGCGACCTGATGGCGTTCATCAATCAGGATTTCGATGCTTTTTCAAATGCCAGACTATCGGTGCTGCTCGGCATGCGCCTGGCTACAGGAAACACCAACGCCAATCCGGATCTGCCGCAGGCCTATCAGCCCGGCCTCGGAACCACTGACATTATCTTCGGATTGAAATACACCGGAGAAAGTTTCTTATTGTCCGCCGGGTACCAGCTGGTCGAAAATGTTTTCACTAAAAACGAACTGACACCGATACGCCGGGGCGATGACCTGTATCTGCAGTTTGCTTACCTATTTGAGACCGGAGATTTTGATATCAAAGCCGATGCCCAGATGATCCAGCGCCTGGCGAAGACCATGCTAAAAAATCAGGATGGTACGATAAATGAATTGGATAAAACGGATCAGATGCAGATAAATATTGGTGCAGAAGTCAACTATCGTTTAGATGGAACCAATAACCTTGTGAGTGGTTTTGCCATGCCTATCCTGAAAAGGGAAACCAATATTGACGGTCTGACCCGGGTCCTGACCTTTTTTGCGGGCTGGCGCCTGCAGCTCTGATTCGCAGCATATTGTTAGAATGAAAAAAATAAAAGATGAGGGATGAGGGAAAGGCCAAAGCCCAAAGGGCCAAGAGGCCAAAACATCAATAAGATCAATTTATACCTGACAACAAGTATTCGAATCAAAAATTTTATCACTACTCACTACTCACTCATCTCTGCTCGCTCATTTCTCATTCCTGCTCCCTAATTCTCCTGTTGCATGACATCTCCGGATTTCTGATATTGCATATAATTTCGTTGTTAAATCAAAGAAACTTTTTCACTTACATCCGGTATAGCTGTATAGAGAAATATCCGATGTTAAAAAAAATTCTGATCATCACACCGCTTATATTGCTTTTTATTGTCCTTCTGATCGTGGTCTTGCACTGGCGGACCAGGGTGATCTCCGATTCGATCCAGAAGATCCTGGGATCAAGCATCAGCGGTGTTGAAATTACCTATGATGAGATCAGTGGCGACCTCTTCCAGAATGTAACCATTACAGACTTTAAGCTCGCGCTGGAAAACGGAACAAGATTCAGGACCAATAAAGTAAATATCCGCTATAGTCTGTTCTCGACAATCTCAGAAGAATACCATTTTGATTCGATCCTGTTCGATTCACTCCAGGTAATTCTTGCGGAAGGTGAGAAGGACACCAGTGCCGGTAAACCGTTCAATCTTATTCTGGAGGAAGCCTCCCGTCCGGAATGGTATCGGGATATCGTCAAAAATTTACCTGATCTGCGCTTTGGCAGCCTAAAGATCAACCATGGACGAATAACCAACCAGACAAATACATTTTTGGTTAATGACATTGACTTGAGTCTGACCGGGTTCACCATGCCGGGTGGGATGGATGTTGAGGTAGAAGGTGCGTCGGGAGTTTGGGTCGATAAAAACCTGGATATCAGCAATCTGTCGTTCAGGCTTGAAGGAAATGAAAAGCGCACAACCGTTAACCGGCTTAATCTTAAAACGTCCAATTCACTCATCCGGGCCGCTTTGGATGCTGAGATTAGCGACAGTTTTCAGGTTATCCTCGGATTGAGCGAAAGCCGTCTCTCGGCAGATGATCTAAACCGGCTGTTCAATCTTGCATGGCTTGACTCAGGGGAGGTTGATTTTGATGGTCAGATCATTGGTCTGCCGAAGAGTTTCAACGCCGATCTGAAGCTCTCCGGAAAAATTAACCGGTATAAAGTCGATCACTTCACCCTGCAAGGTGCCTATGAGAATGATCAGATCAAACTGAAGCGTGTGGAACTGCGAAACAATGAAAGCCGCCTGGTGTTGAACGGGGAAATTTTTTCCGAACCAAATACCCTGCGGTTGAAATTTTCACATCTGGATCTGGCATACTTTCTTCCGGATCTGCCGTTATCGGACCTGAACGGAATACTCAGGGCTGATCTTTCGGGGTTTGAAATGAAGACGGCGGAAGGTGGAGCAGAACTGCAGCTGAATAGAAGTTCAGTAGATTCAATAATGTTGGAGGACCTCAATCTCCGGGTCAATCTTAAAAACGGGTTGGTAACGATTGAAGACTCGTCCTATATTGCATTCACTGATTCGTCCAGGTTTTTTGTCCGGGGAACGATCGATCAGAATTATGATGCCGATTTAAGCGTCGGGACGGAGAACAATGATATACAGGCGCTGGCGGGTGTGTTTGATATCGCCGGCGTCGAAGGCATGCTCGATGGTAATATTTTTATCACCGGAAATCTTGCAGATCCGAATATTGAGGGTTACCTCTGGTTCCCTCATGGAAGATATCAGGCTCTCGAAGTGGATTCACTGATCTTTCAGACCAAGATCGATCGAATTCTTACAACCCGCAGAGGAGACGCCTTTCTGACCATAACCCGCGGAAAGATTGAAGATTTTGAATTTACCGAGACCCATGCAGAGATCCTGTTTGATGGTGACCGGATATTTCTGGATTCCTTATTATTTGCGCAAGAGCGTAATTATTTTTCTACAGCAGGTCAGTTAAGCTTTGCTGCCGACACCATAAACATATCTCTGAATAACTTCAGGTTATTTTACTCAGATTATTGGATCAAAAATAATGGTGAGATCCGGATACGGATTGATCCGGATGAGTTGAATGTGGAGCAGGCACTCTTCATGGCGCCCGACAGCGGGGTTCTTGAGGTCAGGGGATACTGGGACCGGATCTACCAGGAGGTTCAGACGGGTTTGCTCGTCAGGAACATGCAAATTGGTCCATTGCGACAGTTCCTCGGCCCCGGTGTAAATCTTCAGGGAATGATAGAAGGTGATATCGAACTGATCGATCCTATGACCAACCCGGAACTGGACATCGATCTGCGAGGTTGGCAGTTACAGTACAACGATGCGCCGTTTGGTGATGTCAGCTGCACATTCAAGTATCTCGACGGAAAATTCTATTTTGAAGAATTCAAAATGGTGTACGACTCCACAACGGTTGAACTAGATGGGGATATTACGATCGAATTTGGTGATTCAAAAGGAGAAAAGGGACTTACACTGCTGGAAAAAAGTACCGCAGATGTTAATCTGACATGGAATAATATCGATCTGAGAAAATACCGTTCTGTACTGGGTGTACCGAGACTTTCAGGCGGTATGGTCTCCGGGAGACTGGCACTGCTGGGTACACTCAATGATCCTGTGGGCAGTATAATTTTAAGGGGCAATGATATTGGCTACGAAAAATTTCATGCAGACTCAGTTGTTTCCTATTTTCGGTTTACCCGCGACACGTTGATGCTTGAAAATATGTCCCTGATATTGAACGATACGGATATCGAAGCGGATGGCTGGCTCGGAACTAAACTTGATTTTACACAACCCGATTCGAATTATGCAGACCGTCCGTTTGAACTGAATATACATTCAGAGGATGATACACTTGCCTTTATCGGTTTTCTGACCGATCAGGTCGAGCGGTTGCGAGGACCGTTTATCATGGATATTACTCTGGCCGGAACCTTATCTGATCCGGTGTTAAAGAGCGGTAAACTCAGCGTCGATAACGGGGTGCTAGAATTAACCCGGGTAATGAATCCGATCACCAATGTCAATATCGAGGCCACCATCAACGACGGCCGTATGGAGATCGAGCGGTTTGAAGGCTATGCAGCCCGTGATAAGGATTTCTGGGATCAGCTGTTCTCGATACCCGGACGCATCATCGAACTCTTTGGCGGTCAGACGACTCCGGAGGGTGTCGTCTCCGGTGAGGGAACCATCACCTTTGACCGGATCACTCATCCCTATATTGACCTGACCTTTGATATGAACCGCCTGTACATCAATTATTTTGTGGAAAATACACAATTATTGGTCAGCAGCGATGCATTGCATGTTACCGGACGGGATACCATTAAAGTAAGCGGTGATCTGGATATCGGTGGTAAATTTGTGGTAGATCTGCAGACCCTTAAACGCAATATTTATCTGTCCGGTACGGAGATAAAAGGTCAGGAACGCAATCTGACCTGGGATCTGAAGATCAATATTCCCGGCAATTTTATTATCACCAGCTCGGCCTTTGATCTGGCAAATAATTTTCAGCTGGATATTATCGGGGAAATCCATTCCGTTAAAGCTGCCAGTGACCGCAATATGGGTTTAACCGGTTTTTTAAACACCAATTCTGGACGATACCGCTCCTGGGGACAAAATTTTGAGGTCAAGTCGGGAAATATCCTGTTCAATGACCCCAATGTCATTAATCCCGATATTGAGATCCTGGCCGAAAAGATCAGCCGGGAAATGACTTTTGAGCTGACCATAAGGGGAAATCTGGAACGGCAGCAGGTGGATCTGCAGGTGAAGGATGAAAATGATCAGTATCTCAATTACACTAATTCAGATAAGATAACCCTCCTCAGTCTTGGTACAACCGCCGATCAGCTTTCCGCGGCGGATCTGACGACTGCCGGAGAAGATGTGATCAAGACCTCTGTGGAAACTGCTTTTTCGCATGGTGCCGAAACACTAACCGGCCTTGATAAGGTTGAGGTTGATATGAGCGGCAGTCTTGTGGATCTGCAGACGATGAAACTGAACAATGGATTAAAAGATGCATCCTTACTGCTTGGAAAATATGTGTTCAGTAATCTGTATCTTGAATATCGCAGCCAGTTTGGGAGCGGAACGATACCCGCCCCCAAGCTCAGCTGGGAACCGGGAAATCAGATCGGTTTGAAATACAGGATCAATAAAAGCTGGTCGATCGACAGCAATTACTCCCTTACCCAGCGCGGCAATAATCTGATTCAAATATCGCTTTCCTGGAAAAAAACTTTTTGATGAGTCCGATACGTTTGAGATTTCTGTTTTTGATTTTTATGCTCGGTTCAATGACGGTATGCAGTACCGCTCAGGAATTTGAGATCGACGTGCTTACCTTTATCGGGAACCAGTCTTTCGATCGCGAAGATCTGGAGGAGATCATCCAGACTGAAGAAGGTGGGGTCTTCGAAGCCCGCCTGGTAAAGATCGATAAGATCCTGCTGACCAATTTTTACCGTACACGAGGCTTCCTGACCGTGGAGGTCATCGATACCCTGTCCATAAACCGGAGCACAAAGAATGTCAGCGTTATCTATAAGATATACGAGGGGCAGCGATATGTTATGGGAGATATACGGATCACAGGTAATAAGTTATTTTCAGAAGAGATTTTGAAACGGGCTTTTACAGAATCACCTCCCGGTCAGCCCTTCGATGAAGCAAAAATTGTCCTGGCCAGGCAGCAGATCGAAAGTTTATATTATGATAACGGCAAACCTTTCGTTGACATCAAATTGGACTACCGTTTTGAACAGGATTCCCTGGTGATCGTACTTTTCGATATTTTTGAAAACCAGACGATCTATGTCAAAAAAGTCAATTATTTAGGGCTGGGGCATGTACAGGAATTTATCGTCCGCCGGGAGCTGGAATTCAATGCCGGAGACCTTTACAGCAGGCGATTAATGACCATTTCACAGCAAAATATTTACAGTACCGGTCTCTTCGATTATGTGAAATTTGAGATCGAACCGATTCCCGATGATTCCGTCAATGTAAATCTGAACATCCAGCTGCAGGAAAAAGACGCGCGCTGGATAGGCTTTCGCATCGGTTTTGCCTATGAGCAGGAATTATCATATGGAAATAAGCTGGAACTAACCCTTGAAGGGGGACACCGCAATCTGTTTGGGACAGCCAGAAGTCTAAGCCTTCATATTGTGCCATCTCTGCTATATGATATTGATACAAAGCAGGTGGTCAATCCGGATAACCATATTACCCTGGTATTTGTCGAACCTTGGATCGGTTACACGCGAACCCCGGGGGTTTTACAAATAGCTTATCATCAATACCGCCCGATCAACAGTGCCGCATTTGATGTCTATCAGGCTTCATTTAATGTCAGCCATGAATTTCAGGATCATTACCGGCTCAGCGGCGGGCTCCAGACCAAATATGTCAATCAGCTGGAAGCCGGAGAAGTCGATACCCTGCTGGATGCTGACGTTTCCAATGACCTGGTATATACAGTTTCCTTGTTCGGGCGGCGCAGCACAAAAAACAGTTTTTTCAATCCAACGGACGGCGCGTCCACCGACCTCAGTGTAGCCTTCTCTCATTCAATCGGTGAAACACCGGAAGGACTGCGTGATACAAAACAGTACATCACTATCGTGCCTTCATGGCAAAGGTATCAGCCGCTTCGCCGGGAAACGGCCGGAAGTATTACGAGCCTGACCCTGGCCACACGCATCAAGGCAGGTATACTGTTTGAACTGGGAAGTACGAAAAGTATTCCCATATCCGATCTCTTTTTTGCCGGTGGCGCAACAACTGTCAGAGGTTATCCGGAACAGTTGCTGGGACCGACGACGCTGGATGAGAACGGTCATAAATATAAAGCACTGGGTGGTAAACTGCTTTATCTGATGAATGCTGAGATCAGGATACCGATCTACTGGCTGTTTATGGGTGAAGTTTTTATCGATGGTGGAAATGTCTGGCGTGAAATTGAGCAATTCAGTTTCAATGATATTCGGTTTACTGCTGGTCTCGGCCTGGTCCTTCTAACGCCGGTCGGTCCGATACGGTTCGATTATGGCTACAAACTGATGCCCGAGAAAAGCGATAAAGCACCAGATGCCTTCCACCTGGGATTCTATTTCGCATTCTGAATAAAAGACAGGATCACGGGATACAAAGAATCAAAAAATCTTGGCACGAAGGATCACGAAGATTATATGGAGATTTTAAAACAATTTTTTGAGATATAATAAAAAAGTACGCAACGATTTAATCCGATATCTTTTATTGTTTTTTCACGGATCTTCGTGCCACTTTCGTGCTTTTTCGTGTTAATGTTTCTAAATCCTGTCAATCCTGTTATCCCGTCTGTAAAATACTGTATCATGAATTTCCCATGATATAACGCATATTTCAACTTGAACGCAATTTACGTGGATGTTATTTTAAATTTTACGCAAATGAATACCAGAAATCCGGAGGCGCAATGTTAAATCACATTTGGTTCGGTATGATCATTCTGGCGGTATTGATTGCCGGTGGAATTGATTTCTACAACGAAGTTATCATCGGACCCGATACGGGTGCGGTGACGGACACGCCGCGCAATCTGAATGAAGAAACAAAACTCGGACAGGTGACGAGCGCCGCCCTTCAGGGTGCCCAGACGGCCGTTGAGATTGCCATCGGTCTGATCGGGATCATGGCCCTGTGGCTTGGCATGATGAAAATTGCTGAACAGGCGGGTCTGACGGCATTCATTGCCCGGGTGGTCCGCCCGATCACCCGGCGGCTTTTCCCGACTATCCCGTCCGATCATCCGGCAATCAGTGCCATGATCATGAATATTGCGGCAAATATGCTGGGGCTCAGCAACGCCGCGACACCGCTGGGGCTCAAGGCCATGGAAGAACTGGATAAACTGAATCCCAACAAGGGGGAAGCCACGGATGATATGTGTACATTTCTGGTGATCAATACCAGCGCCATCACCCTGATCCCGGCCACAGCTATCGCTATCCGGGCTTCACTGGGTTCAGCGAATCCTCAAATGATCATCGTTCCCTCAATTCTCGCCGCCACCTGCGCAACGATCGTCGGTCTGACGACAGTGAAAATGATCCAGGCGTTTAACCGGCGTAAGGCAGCCGGCAAGGGGGAAAACTGATATGGAACTTTTTAAGAACAGTCTGGACTGGATCTCCATCGGGGTTATTCCGCTCATCCTGCTCATCTTTGTGCTGATGGGTGAATTAAAGAAAGTAAAAGTTTATGAATGCTTCGTCGAGGGGGCAAAGGAGGGATTCAATGTTGGGGTGAAGATCATTCCCTATCTGGTTGCCATGCTCGTGGCTATTGCCATGTTCCGGGCAAGCGGGGCGCTGGACATCCTGACCGGAATTCTAAAACCGGTAACCCAGCTGATCGGTATGCCGTCCGAAGTGCTGCCGATGGCGCTGATGCGGCCTTTATCCGGCAGCGGCTCCCTTGGCGTGATGACCGAACTGATGAAAACACACGGTGTAGATTCGCTGATCGGCTTTATGTCGTCCACCATGTTCGGGAGTACGGAGACCACATTTTATGTGGTCGCGGTTTACTTCGGAGCTGTAAATATTCAAAAAACCAGATATGCCTTGCCCGCCGGACTGGTTGCAGACGCCGCCGGGTTGATCGCCGCAACCCTGATCTGCCGTGCGATCTTTTAACCTGCTCAAATTAGACCGGATAACAGGATATACAGGATAAAATAAAGGATTACACGAAAAAACACAAAGGGCCACGAAGGACCACGAAGATTTTTTAGGAGTGGTATGAATCGTTTTTTTTGAAAAATGAACAATATCGAAACAAATTCAATTTAATAATTTTTTTTGATTATTTTTTGTGGATCTTCGTGCCTCTTCGTGAAACTAATTATTTATCCTGTATATCCTGTAAGCCGGTCAAAGTTTTTCCGGAATTCCAAAAAAAAATAATTTTTTTTCACTCTGATCAGCGCTCAAAAACTTACCGGATAAGTCCAATTTTATTAAGGATTAAGGTGTCAAAAAATGGCATTGATAAGCATCTTGTAACATACTGATAATTAACAAGTTAAAAGCATTATGTTAAAATTATATTAGGATTTGCCCCGAATCATTCTGCAACTTATATTCAATCACATTTTTTTCCCTAATATGAAGAGAAAAACCAGCCTTTTAACCATCATCTGTTGTTTTTGTTGCAGCGTCCACCTCTACGGGCAGACTATGTCCAAACCGGCGGTGGACGATAATTCGAAATTTACCGATATTGGAAATATCGGATTGACTATTTCCAATTATGGCACGTTCGGCGATGGATTTGCGCAACAATCTCCGGTTGACCAGCCATCCTGCGAGTATCCGAAAGGCTCTGCCGTTGAACATCTTTTTGGCGGCGGGTTATGGGTCGGTGCCGAGACCTCCTCCGGACCGAAGGTCACGACCGGGGCTTTCAATTCAGCCCGCTTTCAGACCAGCGGATCTAATAATTTTGAGTTCACCAACACGGCCGATCCCAATGACCGTACCACCGAGCGTTCGAGTCTGCCGGGAAACCGGTACTTCTCACCCGCGGCGGTCAGCCATCAGGATTTTGTGGTTGATTTTACCGATACCAATATTGTTGTCCCCGGTACAAATATTATTATCCCGAATCATATACCCATGGGGATCGCGGTCCACCTGGAAACATATGCCTGGAATTTTCCTTTTGCCGATGCCTTTGTCATATTCAATTATCAGATCCGGAATGTCTGGGATGATACGTTGAAAAATGTACACGTGGGCATGTGGGCTGATCTGGTGGTACGGAATGTGAATATCACGCCACCGCGGGTCGGTGCGCCTTTTTATCAGCATGTGGGGGTAGGGCATGTGACCAATGACTCCATGCAGTTTGTCTATGCCTACGATTATGACGGCGATCCCGGATTTACCGACAGTTATGTGGCCATGACCTATCTGGGTGCCGATCCGACCGAGGAAGATGAGATTTATAATTACCGGACAGCACACAACTGGTGGCTTTTCAGTGGTGGTATTTCAGAACTCGAACAGCCACCAACCACCGAAGCACAAAGACTGGAACGCATGCGCACGTCTTTCCCTGAAGATATTTATAAAAATGTTCTTTTTCAGAATCCCGGAAACTGGATGAATCTGATCGCCACAGGGCCGTTTGAGCAAATTGCACCGGGTGATTCGATCAATGTGGTTTATGCCATTGTCTGCGCAAAGAAATTCGGTTTTAATCCATCGACTCAGGACGATGAATTTGCAAAGACCAACCTGTTTCAGAATGTTTCCTGGGCACAAAAGGCCTATCACGGAGAGGATTCAAATCGCAACGGGATTCTTGATCCCGGAGAAGACGTGAATGGCAACGGGAAGCTGGACCGTTTTGTCCTGCCCACGCCGCCGGTAGCCCCCCGCCTGAAAGCTTTTGCAGGAAATCAGAAGGTCACCCTCATGTGGGACAATTCTTCGGAATTTTCGATCGATCTGATCTCAAAGCAGCAGGATTTTGAAGGGTATCGGGTGTACCGCTCCTTTTTGGGTGATGATAAATCTTCCCAGGGCCTGCTTGGCAGCCTTCAAATGATCCATGAGTATGACCTGAAAGACAAACTGTTTTTCGATACGGGAATGGATGCGGTGCGGATGGCTGAACCGGAGATCGAATATGAGACCGATCCGGTTACCGGGCAGATCGACACGGTATACTATAGCTATAAACTGGAGGTATCGAATCTTCAGAACGGCTGGCAGTATGCGTTCTCTGTTTCCGCTTTTGACAGCGGTGATGCAACGATCAATCTGCCCAGCCTGGAAAGCAGTAATCTCCA
>Ga0209536_100013305_pt1 | contig 11874 bp, 9 predicted proteins | sample DeeMarSeWOR28_12_FD_187461 | JGI IMG/M metagenome (GOLD analysis project Ga0209536, IMG submission 187461) | Marine sediment microbial communities from White Oak River estuary, North Carolina - WOR-2-8_12 (SPAdes) (version 2) | ecosystem: Environmental > Aquatic > Marine > Intertidal zone >...
CAACACTCACAGACTTGATGAAATCTTCAGTAAGATCGTAGGTAGCCAGAAAAGCTCCACACCACACATCTCCTGCTCCGGTAGTGTCAACAATTTTGTCCGAAGCCAGATTCAAACCTGGAACCATCTTCAGATCACCTTTTTCGCTAATTATAGCTCCAAATATACCTAAAGTTACAATCAACCTTTTAGCTCTAAGCAGTCTAACAGCGATAGATATTGAATCAGTCTGCGCTAACGCTTTCACTTCAGTATCACTTAATATAAAGAAATCTGCCTTCGCAGCAATTTCTTTTAAAATTCTCCTATTTTTTGGTCCTTCGTTAATGTAATCTATCCAAGTGTTAACTGAAACCTTGGTCTCTGGAGACTTTTGTTTTATCTTATCTATTATTCTAGAAACCTTTGAAGGTCGCATAGGCGAAATGTGGAATAGGCTCTTGTTTCTAAGCCATCTGTCTGAAATTCTTCGAGATGTTATTTTAGAACCTACCCCATGTTCGACTTTGAGGTAATGGGCTTCCCATCGGCGATCATACTTTATATGAAACTTTGTTGACGGTGTATCGTAAATTTTTATGTCTTTAAATGGCAAAAGTTTCAAAAAATCAAGGAATTGGTTGTCCCTTCCAGTAGCTGAAATCAAGGTAACATTTGGAGAAAGAGTTCTAGCAGCCATGGCTGCGTATAGTGCTGCTCCTCCAGGCTGAACATGAGTGCCGTTTATGTTCTCAACTTTGTCAACAGAAATATGACCAACAAATACCAGCTTTTTTGTTAACAGCCTCTTTTCCCTCTCAAATCAACCTGATATCGATTATGTCAACACAGATGTTTCAATTATATTTGAATAGTATTGTCCTTTGTTTTTAAATCCGAAAATATTTAGAATACAAGCAGGGGGACCAATATGTCTCGTGCATCTTTTAGATTTTTTTCGATTTTTTAATACTTTCTTGTAATCAAGTACATTTTGGATGGATTCATCTCAAACGAACAAAAAGTTCAGGTTTTTTTCAATTAATTCTCCTTTTAGAAAAAATTCATTTGTAGCAAAATCGAAAGATAGTTGTAAATCTTTGTTTTCTCCAAGTGCCAAATAAACTGCAAAAGCAAATGCAATCGCTGACTCAAGAACGAATAGAATCAAGTTGTTTGCTAAGTTTTTGAGCTAATAAAATAATATTCCATTATTGGAATCAGGAAAGATAACTTTTATCAGCTATGCCACGTTGGATAATTCTAAATCAAAAAGGCGTAATTGACATTGAGCACTAAACAGGATTCTCTTCTAAGGTTTCGTTTAAAACGCAATCTGCAGAGACTGACAGACAGAGAAGGCAGAGGAACCGAGCTTGTTTCTCTGTATGTACCGCCTGGTCGCCAAGTCAGCGAAGTAATTGCAATGCTCAACAATGAGTACGGAACAGCATCAAACATCAAATCTAACACAACCAGAAAAAACGTTCAGGATGCCATTACACGAGTCACACAGCGAATGAAAATGTTCAAGAAGGTACCAGAAAATGGATTGGTGCTTTTCTGTGGAGCTATACCTCAGAATGGTCCTGGAAGTGAAAAGATTGAATTATATATTATTTCTCCTCCTGAGCCTATTCAGGTATATCTGTATCGTTGTGATGCCCGATTTCACACTGAACATTTGCAAGAGTTCCTGAAAGAAAAAGAAACATATGGAATCATTGTTTTGGATTCCTCACATGCATCCTTTGCAACTGTTAGAGGAAAATCTCTCGACATAGTAAAACAGATTACTTCAGGGATTCCTGGAAAGTTCAGGGCAGGAGGACAATCTGCTAAAAGATTCGTACGACAGAGAGAAGCAAAGATGCAAGAGTACTTCAATCGTGTGGGTGAACATGCCGACGAAATTTTTCTTCCCATCGAAAACTTAAAGAGTTTACTATTGGGTGGTCCTGGACCTACCAAAGAGGATTTTGAGAAAGGTAATTATCTTCATTACACACTCAAAGAGAAGATTGTGGCCACAATTGACACATCCTACACTGATGAGCAGGGCGTATCAGAGGTTGTAGAAAAATCCCAGGATATTCTTCGGCGCATACGTTATGTGGAAGAAAAGAAAATTATGCAAAAGTTTCTCCGCGAAATTGGACAAGACACGGGTCTAGCTACATACGGTGAAGATGAAGTACGAAAATATCTGAATAATGGAATTGTAGGGACTCTTTTACTTTCTGAGGACCTCGAGTCCGTTAGAGTCACTGTGAAGTGTGGCTCTTGCGACTACACTAACGAGGAAACGATGAAAATGCATGAGGTTGCAGAGTTTGAACAGAAAACAAACGGTAGTGCATGCCCCAAATGCAGTATTCCAACATTATCAGTTACAGAATCCAAGGAACTTATTGATGAATTAGCCGAGGCTGCTGAATTAGCTGGAACAGAAGTGGAAGTTTTGTCTGGTGAAACAGAAGAAGGCCAAATGCTAAAGAAGTCTTTTGGTGGAGTAGCCGCAATTCTTAGATACAAAGTCGCAACCTAATACTCTGTTAACAAACGAACATTAGGAAGACCTTCTACTTCTCGTCCTTTACCCGATGCAAATTCAACTTCTAATTTTTCTATTTTACATGTTCCGGCAAGATCTTCTTTGGCTTGACACAAAACATCCAATACCTCCTTGTCTTCTGAATATACTGTCAGCTTCTGAATTTGCACATTTAACGGCTTCTGGTTTTCAGCTTTATCTCTGCGGATTTCTCCCATCACTGCAACGATTAGGTCGCCATGTTTTTCAGTTTCTTTGTCAATCAACTCTTTATTTACAATAGGCCATTCTGAGATATGGATACTCTGTCGTTGTTTATCATCAAAGTACATGATTTGGTATAGTTCTTCTGCGATATGTGGAGAGATTGGTGCAATAAGCTGTATGATCCTGTAGATTACATTGTAAAGTGTATATTGAGCTGCCTGACGCTTTTCTTCTCCGTAAGATTCGGGCTGATATAACCTGTGTTTCACGGCTTCTAGATAGTTGTCGCAGAAACTGTGCCAAGTGAACTGCCGTATTTTGTCAGTTGCAACGTTAAATTGACAGTTTTCCATTGCCTCAGTTACCTGTTCGGTCAGTTTCTCCATTTTGCTGATGAGCCATCTGTCTATGAGTTCCAGTTTTGGGATTTTCGTGTTTGGATCATAATCTTCGAGGTGCATTGCTGCAAATTTTGATGCATTCCACAATTTTCTGAGGAATCTCCATGCGTATTCCACGTCTTCCCATCTAAAGGGTATGTCTGATCCGGTGGCTCCTCCACCTGTTGCCCACTGTCTAGGTGCGTCTGCACCATATTTATTGAAAACTTCTGGAGTGGATACGAAATTTCCTAAAGATTTGCTCATTTTTCTTCCATCTGTTCCAAGGACCATTCCATTAATGAGGACACTCTTGTAGGGCTTCTCGTCAAAGAGGGCAAGTCCACGGACCATCAGATAGTACGCCCATGTTCGTATAATGTCATAGCCTGAGGGATGCACGTCTGCTGGAAACAGTTTGTGCCAGTCCGGTTTATCTGGCCAACCTGCGTGAACAGCACAAGTGATTGATGAGTCGAACCATGTGTCCAGAACATCTGTTTCTGGAATAAATTCTCTAGACCTACATTTTGGACATTTACTTATTTTTGGAGGTTCATTTCTTGGGTCTATGGGCACCCAGTCAGGTTCGGCTATTATCGTTTCTTGGCACTGTTTACAGTACCAGACGGGAATCGGTGTGGCAAAGATTCTTTGTCGGGAGATTACCCAATCCCAGTCGAGGCTTTCTGCCCAATCTATCATCCGCTTTTTCATGTAGTCTGGGTACCATATTACCTCTAATGTTTTTTGTTTGATTAATTCTGTAAAGATGCGGGTTTTCATGAACCACTGTTCATGCTCCAATATTTCTATTGGATTCTTACATCTCCAACAGGTTCCAACCTCTTGCCTAAGGGGCTCAGTCTTTTCCAGAAAACCTTTCTCTTCAAGATCTGCAACTACAGCTTTTTTTGCCTGTTTGGTTGTTAGTCTAGCATATTTTCCTGCGTTTTGATTCATGTTTCCCTTATCATCAATCAAAATAATTGCAGGGAGTTTGAGTGTGGAGACAGCTTTTACGTCTGCTTTATCTCCATAGGTGCAGATCATTAGAACACCTGTGCCAAATTTTGGATCGACACTTAGATCAGATATGATTTTGACTTGTCGGTCTGCTATTGGAACATAAATTTTTTTACCTATATACTTTTTATAACGGCTGTCCTGGGGGTGAACAGCTACGGTTACACAGGCGGGTAGCAGTTCTGGTCTTGTTGTTGCTATAGTTAAATAGTTATCATCTTCTAGCTTGAATTTAATATAATGTAGCGTGCCGTGTTTTTGTTCATGTTCTACTTCTGCGTCTGCAATTGCGGTCTCGCAGCTTGTGCACCAGCTGATTGGATGAGTACCCTTGTAAATCAAACCTTTTTTGTGTAGCTGAATGAAACTAAGTTGAGTGTTTTTCCAGTATGTTGAATCCATGGTTTTATATTCTGTTGTCCAGTCTACGGAGCAGCCGAGTCGTATGATGGCTTTTTTCATTATGGTAATGTATTTGTTTATGACTTCTTTACAGAGTTTAACGAATTCTTGCGGGGAAACATCTGTTTTTTTAATTTTGTGGATTTCTTCTGTTTTGACTTCGGTTGGTAGTCCATGGCAGTCCCATCCTTGGGGAAAAAGGACGTTAAAACCTTGCATGCGCTTAAAGCGAGCTAGGGTGTCAATATATGTCCAGTTTAGGACGTTTCCCATGTGAAAGTTGCCTGATGGGTATGGAGGAGGGGTATCTATTGTGAATGCTGGGCGGCTGTCTTCTCTGTTAAAAAAGTAAATGCCCAATTGTTCCCAATTTTGTTGCCACTTCTCCTCGATTAAGAGTAAATTTAATTTTTTAGGGAAAGACCTCATCAATCCGCCTCAATAATGTCTGGTTTATCGTAAAATTGACGTGGATCTAATTTAGCTTTTAGGTTAATTACAAAAATCATTGTTTACTATCTAAAAGCTCTTTGACTTGGTGGATTTCTATAAGGTTGCTTGCATGCTTCTTTTTTGTTCTGAAGGCAGCTGTAAACAAAACCATGTCTTCGATATCTAACATCTTCATGAAACACAACTTTTTAACTACAGTTAATATCCGGTCAGTTTCCTTTTTATAATCAATGTATATCGGGATTACACCATAAATCATTTCCAACTGCCTCTTTGCAATCGGGCTTGATGTAACCGCAATTATTTGCTGCGGCACCTTGAAACGAGCAATCATCTTAGCAGTATAACCTGACCTGGTTAAGGTAACTATCTTGTTAAGCGGCATATTCTGACTTATACGTTGGATTGATCTGCTTACAGTATCCGAGATGTTAACAAATCCCCTGTCCTCTACAGTACTCACTACTGCTTTTTCAGTCTCCAAAGCCACGCGAGCCATCATAGTAACTGACTCTACAGGATAGTTCCCAACCGCCGTTTCTCCAGAAAGCATAGTAGCATCAGTTCCATCAAGTATCGCGTTTGCCACGTCGCTGACTTCTGCTCTGGTTGGGAAGGGGTGATTCATCATAGATTCCAGCATTTCTGTGGCCGTTACAACAGTTTTTCCTACCTGATTGCATTTGCGAATAAGTGATTTTTGAACTAACGGAACTTTCTCTGCCTCTATTTCAACGCCTAAATCTCCACGAGCAACCATAATACCATCTGAAGCGGCTAAAATTCTATCAAATTTTTGGATTCCTCCAAAATTTTCGATCTTAGCAACTACCGCACCATTAAACCCCTCAGCAGCAGATCTCAGAATAGCTACGTCTTCTTCGTTTCTTGTGAAGGAGAGTGCTAAATATTCAATTTCATATTCTTTCGAAAATTCTATTATTTTAAGATCCCTTTCTGATAGTGTTGGAACCAAAAGCTGCTTGTTGGGAATATTTACTCCTTTACCATTAGCTAATACTCCACCCTGCTCTACAAGGAGACTTAAAGATCCCTCACTTTTTTCAGTAACTGATGTGCGAATTCTGCCGTTATCTATGAAAACTACATCACCAATATTCAACTGGTCAATAAAATTATGGTTAAAACGGATCGTTTCCCCATTGAAACCAACATTCAAAACATCTCCCCGATTAACTGCAATTTCCTTTTCTGTTTGTAACCTTATTTCAGGTCCCTTTAAATCAACCAACAAGGGAATGTCAGATACTTTTCGAACATTATTAACGATTTGTATGTACCGATCAAAGTCTCCATAAGCAGTGTTTATCCTTGCACAATTCATTCCAGCCTTAACCATCAACTCTAGCGTTTCTGGTTGTAGGCTAGATGGTCCAATTGTGCACACAATCTTGGTTTTCTTCGTCAACATAAATGCAACCACTAAATAGTATGAATTATTTTCAACGTTTAAGCCTTAAGCAGTAGCAATTCCTAACATATACTAAGGAAAAACTTTTTTCAATTTGAAAGTCAAATCATTAATCTTTTTTTCACGCTGTTTTTAGTTTATTTCCACAAAAACTTGAACAAAAATAAAACTAAACTCTAGACTTGCCTCCAAATTCTTTCTTATTGCACCAATACCAAAGTAAAAAAAACATATCAACTAAGAAGACGATGGATTGAATATCTGAAAAAAATCCATATTCAAAATTAGCACTATGCCGTTTGAGCGAACTATTCATATAACTTTTCCTAAAAATTAATCGAGGAGTGGTGCGGCGGGCAGGAATCGAACCTGCGAACCCCTATGGGAAAGGATAGCTCATCAAATCGCTGATCTTGAGTCCTCCGCGTTTGACCTGGCTTCGCTACCGCCGCTCCCAACGCAACAAAAGAAACATGACTATTTTAATTTAAGCATTACCTATTGACTAAACTCTCTTACTCAATTAGTGTTCCAACGCGCCCCCCGTCAACAGCCGCAAGCAAATTCTTGGTTTCATAGCCATTCACAACTAATGTCCGTAACCTGCACCTCTGAAGAATCTTAACCGCTTCAGGGTCGATAATCTGATTAATTCCAGCTTTATGGATATTCATCTCAAAGATTTTGCCCAAATCATCAAATTTTATCTTATCCAACTTTTCCGCATCAGAATATTTCTTTGGGTCTTTTGTGTATACACCATCCACGTTTGAGCCTTTAATGAGCAAATCAGCATGTATGCGTTCACCAATTAATGCAGCTACCGCATCAGTTGTCATCCCCGGATATAACCCACCCATCACTACAATCTTTCCATCTAATAGACAAGCCTCAGCAGCATCCAAACTAACAGGAACAGTCTTGCAACCAACCTCACCTAATTGCAGTAAAAATAACTGAGCAAATAAACGTGAAACATGAATCGCAACCCAGTCTCTTCGTGTCTCTTCTAGACCAAGATCAGTTGCTACCCTAATGAAGTCCCTAGCCAAAGAGCCTCCGCCTACAACCGCTACAATCTCATTTCCATTGTGTTTTAGTTCTTTCAATAAGTCAATGTATTTGCCGATCAGTTCTGAATTGAGAGGGGAACCCACAACTGAGCCCCCAATTCGAACAACAACTCGCATAATCTGAAACCTCTACCAATTACTTCACTGCAGTCTTATAACATTCTCTAAATGTTTCAAGTTCAAATCCTTATAACAGCATCAAACCATACTTTAATGATAACTGCAAATATTCCACACTTATTATAGGTGAAAGAAATGGGTGAAGTTGAACTGGTTTTCCTAGGGACCGGAGGCGGAAGATTCGCTACCATAACCCAAAAAAGAAAAACTGGAGGAATTAGATTCCTATCCCGAAACCTAAATCTCCACCTAGATCCAGGTCCAGGCGCCCTAATTTACTCAATAAATGCGGGTTTGAATCCCCAAAAAATTAAGGCAATATTAATTTCTCATAGACACCCAGATCATTACACGGACGCAGAGATTCTAGTAGAAGCTATGACCCAAGGGATGCTAAAGAAAAGAGGAATTCTAGCTGCACCGCTAAACATCTTACACGGAAACATAGAAACTGGACCTGCAATCTCTAAGTACCATCAAAATATGACTGAAGAGGTGATTCCCTTGAAACATGGTGTCAATTTCAAGATCGGCAATGTCAAGATAGTGAGCACAGAAACTAGACATTCTGATCCAGAAGCAGTTGGTTTTAGACTCGAAATTCCTAGTATCGGAGCCATCGGATACACTGCTGACACAGAATATTTTGAGGGTATCGAAGAAGCGTTTAAGGGAGTAAAACTGCTGATCATCGCTGTGATGAGGCCGTTAGGAAGCCCTTGGAGGGGACATATGACCCCGAAAGAAGCTGTTAAAATTGTTGACGTCGTGAAACCTGAAATTGCTATAGCCACCCACTTCGGAATGAAAATGCTTTACAGTGGGCCATCTCACGAAGTTAAATTTATAGAAAATAGTACAGGAGTTCCTGTAGTAGCAGCCTTTGATGGAATGAAAATTCGAATCGGTGAAAAGATTAGAATTGGTAAAACAGGACAAAACGAACAGGGAATAGAGGATTTTTTAAAAAATAATTAATGTCTTATTGAAGTACCCCTTCCAATTGTCTTTTATAGATATTTGTTAAGCACTTTACTAGTCTGCAATAAATATAACAGGTATATGCTTATTACCAGTTCAACTAGCATGTAACTTCCATTGTATACCGCAGAATACACTTCCGGTGTCATTCCCTCTGGCGTGAACTGAGGCCAAAAAATTATGCCTGAAATGAAATGGGCAATGAATCGTCCGAATATACCCAAAGTTATGCCAATATAGGGGCGTTTCTGGAAGAAGCCTGCAACTCCTAGCACTCCAAAAGCGATGGGATAGTCAAGTAGTACTTGTGCAGGATGAACTATGTACGGTTCTGCGGCTAACTGGACTATGCCATAGAGTGTTGCTGCGAAAAGCCCTACTTTCGGTCCTCTTCGTAAGGCTAACCACAGAATCGGCACCATCGAACCCGCGGTCACTGAGCCTCCTTGTGCTAGACCGATTTTGATGTAACTTAAAACTGTGGCAAGAGACACAAACATTGCTGTCTCAGATATTATTTTTGTCGAAAACCTATGTTTAATTTCCTTCACTTCTATTTCCCTCCGCCAGCATTATCTGGATCAAGTTCTTAGGGTCGACAACAATACTAGTTGTCCTCTCAGCCGAGTTTACTCAGCTCCCCATGCACCTTACATTAAATTAGTCTAGTATACTATTTAAGACTGACTGGAAACTTTTGCTTGAGTTGCAAGTGGCTACCAATCCATAATTTTTATAAACCATTTTCCGTTAATCTGTGGATATGTCAAACAAAGTTCATTGCGCCCATATTCTAGTCAAGACAGAAAAAGAAGTAAATTCAATTCTAGATCGCATAAAGAAGGGAGATAAATTTTCATTCATAGCCAAAGAAGTATCGATTTGTCCCTCCAAAAAACGTGGCGGAGACCTCGGAACATTTGGTCGTGGACAGATGGTTAAAGAATTCGAAAATGCTGCCTTTGCCCTAGAGAAGGGTCAAATCTCAGGAATAGTAAAAACCCAATTCGGCTATCACATAATAAAACGACTTGAATAAAAAAGTTATTAACCAACTTTTATTTTGAAGTTTTTACCGTAACAACCAAATAATATTACGTCAAAAGGTAGTGGACTCAATAGGATGGTATTTATAGTGGATTTCAAAGTCAAAGACCAAAAATTGGCTCCCCAGGGAGCATTACTTGTCGAGTGGGCAGCAAAACACATGCCTGTATTAGCTCAAATTAGAACAAGGTTCGAAAAAGAGAAACCATTAGCAAACTTCACTGTTGCTGCATGTCTTCACGTAACCAAGGAGACTGCTGTTCTTGCAGAAACCCTCAAAGCTGCAGGGGCAAGAGTGGCGTTGTGTGGATCAAATCCTCTTTCTACTCAAGACGAAGTTGCAGCTTACCTTGCAACTAAGGGAATAAACGTTTATGCTTGGCGTGACCAAACAACCGAAGATTACTTCTGGTGCATAAATAAGGTTCTAGATTATAAACCACAAGTTACGTTAGACGATGGAGCAGATGTGGTGGGAACTCTTCACAAAGAACGAAAGGACATTTTAGATAATGTTATTGGTGGAACAGAAGAAACCACAACTGGCGTCATCCGTTTAAGAGCCATGGAACAGGATGGGGCACTCAAGTATCCAATAATAGCTGTAAATGACGCATATACAAAATACCTATTTGATAACCGTTACGGCACAGGACAGAGCACAATAGATGGAATATTACGAGCCACAAGCATCTTGTTAGCTGGAAAATATTTTGTTATTGCAGGTTACGGATGGTGCGGACGGGGCTTAGCCATGAGGGCTAAGGGAATGGGTGCCAAAGTGGTAGTCACTGAAATCGATCCAACAAAGGCGCTAGAGGCGGTAATGGATGGATTTAATGTAATGCCCATGATTGAAGCGTCAAAGATTGGAGATGTCTTCGTAACCCTCACAGGAAACAAGAGTGTTATCAGAAAAGAACACATGCAGAAGATGAAGGATGGTGTAATAATTGCTAACAGTGGGCACTTTAATGTCGAAATCAATATTCCCGACCTAGAGAAAATGTCCAAGTCCATGAGAACACTGCGACCTAATCTTGTCGAGTATACTTTGAATGATGGAAGAAAACTTCATTTGCTTGCTGAGGGAAGGCTGGTGAATCTTGCTGCAGCCGAGGGACACCCATCAGAGGTTATGGATATGTCCTTTGCAAATCAAGCACTATCAACTGAATATCTGGTGAAGAACAGCGGATTGGTAACCCGTGTTTATAGGGTACCCAAAGAAATCGATGAACTTGTGGCAAGTTTGAAGCTAAAGGCCTTAAACGTTGAGATTGATGAACTAACAAACGAACAGAAGAAGTATTTGGCTACTTGGGACGCGGGAACTATCTAATTTAACAATAAAGCTTATAATAGGGTTTTAGATAGAGTTGGCTACATCGTGGTGAATAATAAAATGGTTAGTAAAGATCAAGCCATCGGATGGATAATCTTTCTTGTTTGTGCAGTAGTCATCATTGGATATGTCGTCACACTCTTTGGTTACGAACAAATAGTTCAACCAATTATTAACTTGGGAGAACCAACTGCTGTCCAATTCTGGCTTATTGCAGTTCCAGTGCTGATCGCTTTTGTGGCAATCTTAGCGATAGGTGCATGGATTGGCTGGACAATGGGGACAACTCCGCCTCCTAGACCAATCGAAGAGATTGAATCCGAGACTGATTAGAAACAAATTCCAATTTTCTTCTTTTTTCTTTATGTTTTGGTAGGTTTTCAAATGGATAATGTTAAAGGCATAGTACTTTGTGGTGGAAAGGGTACCAGACTTCGACCTTTAACATATTATGTTCAAAAAACTATGGTTCCTATCGGAATTAAACAGAAACCACTTTTAGAATATGTGGTTAGATTGTTCAAGTTTCATGGAATCAAAGAGATAGTTTTTCTGGTTAATTACAAGTCAGAGCAGATTATAAACTACTTTGAAGATGGTTCCCGATTTGGCGTAAATATTACGTATGTTGAAGATGAACCAAACTCAAAAGGAACTGGCGGTGCAGTATTGAATGCATATAACAATGGGGCAGTGAATACTGATGATACTATTTTGGTTTATTACGGTGACATCCTTACAAATATGAATCTTACAAATTTGATACAATATCACAAAAACAAACAAGCTTGGAGTACTGTTGCTTTGTCTTTAGGTTTTAAAGTTAGAGTTGGTTTGGCGAACTTGGATTCAGACTGCAAAGTTATTGGGTTTGA
>Ga0209536_100013306_pt1 | contig 11873 bp, 8 predicted proteins | sample DeeMarSeWOR28_12_FD_187461 | JGI IMG/M metagenome (GOLD analysis project Ga0209536, IMG submission 187461) | Marine sediment microbial communities from White Oak River estuary, North Carolina - WOR-2-8_12 (SPAdes) (version 2) | ecosystem: Environmental > Aquatic > Marine > Intertidal zone >...
TTTCATGGCAAAAAATTGAACATCAAGCGTGAGTAGTTATTGTATGGAGGTGCTTATCGAAAATTGATAAAAAAGGAAAGGGGAAGTGTTACACAATGATTGCAGTCAACTAGCAACACTTCCCGGAAACGTAAACGCTCTGGAAAAACCAGAATCGTTTGCGCTTGTCAATTATAACGGAATCTGATCTAAATTTAGGATTCCAAAGCTCACATTGAACAAGGAGAAGAAAAATGTACGTAAAAAGATTCTCACTAGTTGCTTTATCGTTGCTAGTGATATTTACTATGCTTCTGTCTGCATGTGGGGGTGGCACAGTAGAAGAGCCGGCAGCAGAAGAACCTGCGGCTGAAGAGCCGGCCGCGGAAGAACCCGCAGCAGAAGAGCCCGCTGCTGAGGAACCTGCTGCGGAAGAACCTATGGAAAAACCATCCGGCAAAATTGTAGTTTGGGGTTGGCAATCAGCCTTGGTAGATACTATTGAAGCCAGTGGGGTTTTGGCCGATTTCCAGGCCGAATACCCTGACATCGAGGTCGAGTTTGTGGTCACAGATCCCAATGATGTCTATACTAACCTTCCCTTGGCAATCACGGCTGGTGAAGGCCTTCCTGACGTTGCCTTGGTAGAGAATTCTCACCTGGCCCAGTTTGTTCATATGGGAGGGGGCGCAGGTCTGTCAGACCTGACGGAGAAAGTAGCACCCTATATTGACAGTATGAATGACTACAAGTGGACGGATTGCACGCTGGATGGCAAGTACTACTGCCTCCCCTGGGATTCTGGTCCGGTTGTCATGTACTATCGCCGTGACGTTTTCGAAGCAGCTGGTTTACCCACCGACCCTGACGAGGTTTCTGCACAAATTGCGACCTGGGACGACTACTTCGAAGCCTGCCAGACCATCGTAGCAGAAACAGGCGCTTACTGCTTTGCTCACAATAAGGCTAACAACTTTGGAAGACTCTATGAAATTGTGTTATGGGAGCAAGGCTTAGGGTACTACGATCTTGAAACTGGTGAAATCACTGTAGCCAGCCCCGGGAATGTGGCCACGCTAGAAATGTTAGGAAAGTTCTGGGAGGCCGATCTGACTTCTGACAACCTCGCCTGGACCGATCCTTGGTATCAGGAACTGGGGACTGTAGAGATAGCTGATAAGCCAATTGCTACTATTGTTGAAGCAGCTTGGATGGAAGTCTTCATGAAGAGCTGGATCGCTCCGGGTACGGCAGGTCTCTGGGGTGTAGCTGAAATGCCAAGTGTCAAGGCGGGTGGTGCCCGCGCATCTAACGATGGTGGCTCTGTCTTTGTGATCCCTGCTCAAGCTCCGAATCCCGAAGCTGCATGGGCTTTTGTTGAGTTCTGCTTGGGGCGCGAGGAGAGTCAACTGAAGATGTTCGAGGTCAGTGGCTTCATCCCCTCTCTCGAAACGACTTACGACGATGATCTTTTCGATGCTCCCAACGACTTCTTTGCCGGTCAGAACACTTTTAGAATCTATGCAGATGTCGTACAACGCATTCCTAGCGCCGGTATATACGGACCTAACTATGACATGATGAACGGTTCTGTACTGAATGCGATTCAGCGCTATGCTGCTGGTGAAGTATCAGCAGAAGAAGCCCTGCAAGGTGCTGCTACTGAGATTCAATCCAATCTCGAGTAGAAGCAATCTATGTTTTCCAGAGGGGAGAGCCGTATTTGGCTTTCCCCTCATCCCAAAATAATGGAGTTGCCATTATGTCTATACCAACCGAAACTGTAACCCCCTCCACTAAGGCAAAAAATGGACTTTGGAAGCAAATCGTCAAGAACCGCTGGGCTTATACCTTCATTTCTCCTTTCTACATCCTGTGGTTGATTTTCGGTTTAGGCCCATTCTTATTCTCCCTATATTTAATTTTTGCTAAATGGGGAGGGCTGGGCCCTATCGAATTCGTTGGTCTGAAGAATTTTGAGTACTTGTTCAAACCAGGCGGGGGTGAAGTGTTTTGGAAATCAATTGGAAACGGTATCATCTTGTTTTTCATGTATGTACCAATTATGACTTTCCTTGCAATTGTGCTTGCTGTGATTCTAAACTCACGGAGGGTGCGAGGCTTCCGCTTCTTTCGAACGTTGATTTTTGCCCCTTACGTAACTTCGATGATCGCTGCCGGATTCACATTCCGATTGATCTTAGAACAGGATGGCGGGCTCTTCAACATCATTCTCAACAGTTTCGGATTACCCGGTATTCCATGGTTAGAGCATGAATGGTGGGTAAGAGTGTCATTATGTCTGCTCGTAATATGGGGCTGGCTGGGATACAACATGGTACTGATGTTATCAGGTCTGCAAACCATTCCCCGCGAGCTAACTGAAGCCGCTCAAATTGATGGTGCCAGTCCTGTACAAGCATTTTTCCTCATCACAATTCCACTGCTACGTCCGGTGATCCTTTTTTCAGTGATCTTATCCACCATGGGAACCTTTGCTCTCTTTAATGAAGTATATACACTTACCGCCACTCCCGGCGGTCCGTTAAGAGCTAATCTCACGCCATTCCTCCACATCTATAACACAGCCTTCCAAGATTTTCGATATGGTCGAGCCTCAGCTATGTCTTATATATATGCCATACTCATTTTTGCACTATCGTTATTGCAGTTACGCTATTTTGGAAGACAAGAAGAAGAATAAGGGATTCTCAAAACAAACTGCCTATATCAATTTCAATAATGGAGATAAGCATGAATAAGATCAGATCTTTTATTTCAAATTTTTTCTTGTATGGAAGCCTGATACTCCTGTCCATATTTATGATTTTGCCGTTCATCTGGATGTTGAGCACTTCTTTCAAGTCCTATGATGAAATCTTTGCTATGCCACCCATACTCATCTCGTCCAATATGTCGTTGGAAGGCTATCGCTATATATTCACTGAATATAATGCCCTCAAAGCTTTGTTTAATACTGCCCTCGTTTCGACTGCTGCCACACTTCTCTCTCTATTCTTCTGTTCATTAGGGGGGTATGGTTTTGCGAAGTTCCGGTTCCCAGGGCGAAAAACGCTTTTCAGTTTTTTATTGGGAACTATGATTATCCCCTTTGCCATCATGATCGTTCCTTCCTATATCATGATGGTTAAGTATTTTGGTTGGTTTAATACATATTTACCACTGGTTCTCCCCGGCGCAGCCAATGCCTTTGGTATTTTCTTTATGCGGCAGTACATTTCAACAGTAAATGACGAGATTATGGATGCTGCACGCATTGATGGGGCGAGTGAATTTGGCATTTTTTATCGGGTGATTTTACCTATTATCCGTCCTGGATTAATCACCTTAGGGTTGATCCAATTTATGGCTACCTGGAACAATTTTTTGCTACCTTCCATATATCTAAAGAAGCAAGAACTCTATACCCTACCTTTGCTCATGTTGCAAATGCAAGGCCCAGCCGGATACACTCAATACCGTGAGTGGATGGCCTTAGCGACTATCAGCGTTGTACCTCTACTGCTTCTCTTCCTTTTCTTCCAACGCCGCTTCGTTGAAGGAATTACTGCAGGGGCAATAGCGGGCAGTTAGCCGAGAGTGAATTCTTGAACATAGATATCTGGAAAAGGAATCAATGAAATTTTCAAAGTTTTATTTTGGTGTAGATTATTACCCTGAACATTGGCCTGAAGAACGCTGGCCCGAAGATGTAATATTGATGAAAGCTGCCGGGTTTAATATCGTACGACTGGCTGAATTTGCCTGGGCAAAAATGGAACCGCAAGATGGGCAGTTTGATTTTGACTGGTTAGATCGAGTCATAGAAATTCTATCCAACCAAGATATTCAAGTTGTACTAGGAACCCCAACCGCATCTCCTCCACCCTGGTTGATGGCTAAACAAAAGGATTTATTTCGTGTTGATTCACAAGGTAATCGTTTGACATATGGTAACCGGCGGGAATATTGCCCAAATCATCCGTTCTACCATCAGCACTCACATCAAATTGCCAGCAAAATGGTTGAGCATTATGCGGGGAATAAGGCAGTAATTGGCTGGCAGATCGATAACGAGTTGGGTTCTCGTTGTTACTGTAATATTTGCAGGGATAGATTCCACAAGTGGCTGCAAAAGCGCTATCAAGATCTCGATAATCTCAACAAAAAATGGGGAACAGTTTTTTGGAGTCACATCTACACAGATTGGTCTCAAATTCCAGTACCTCTCAAGCTTCCCTTGCCAGCCAATACCGGCTATGGACAAAATCCCAGCTTACATCTGGATTACAACCGTTTCATGTCGGATAGTTATCGAACTTACCAGAAATTGCAAATCGATGCCATTCGCCAATACACTTCGGAGCAATTCATCACCCACAACTTGATGGGCTTTAGATATGATGAACTGAACTATTACGATACTGTTGAGGATCTTGATTTCGTATCTTGGGATAATTACTGGCGAACCCAGTGGAATATGGAATCTGAGCTTGATCCCAGCAGCGCTGCTCTTAGTGCTGATACTATGCGAGGTCTAAAAAGACAGAATTTCTGGGTGATGGAACAGCAATCGGGTGGTGGTGGTTGGGATACAGTAGCTATCACTCCAAAGCCAGGTCAGTTGCGCTTATGGGCTTATCAAACTATTGCTCATGGAGCTGATGCTATTCTCTTCTTTCGATGGCGCACTTGTCGCACAGGTACCGAGCAAAACTGGCAGGGCGTGCTTGAGCACCATGGTATACCTGGTCGTCGCTACGATGAAATTCTTCAAATGGGTTCAGAATTGGAAAAGATAGGTAGGGTGTTATTGGGGGCACAAAATACCCCCCAGGTTGCTATCATGCAATCTTATGATACTCGTTTCGCTTTCCAGATTCAGCCCAACAATCCCCGTTTCGATTACAAACAACACATCCAGGACATTTATCGAGGTTTTTTCAGGGCGAATATTCCGGTGGATATCGTTTCTGAAAAAACATCTTTAGATGGTTATAAATTGGTTTTCGTGCCAGCAATGTATATTCTGACTGAGAAGATGACAAGGAATTTAGAGCAGTTTGCAAAAGGGGGTGGAGTTGTAATCTTCACCCCCCGAACGGGTGTTAAAGACGATTTTAATACCGTAGTTAACAAAAAGTTACCTGGCCTGGTATCACAAATGGCTGGCGTGGAAGTTGAAGAATATATTTCCATGCCTATTGATGAAGACAGTGAAATTCAATTTGCTTTGTCTGATCTCGAATCTCAATTCTCTGCTTCAGTTTGGGCCGATGTACTCAAACCTACCACTGCTCAGACCGTGGCTCATTTCACCAAGGATTATTACACCGGCCAAGCTGCTGCGACCATCAATGCCTTCGGTGATGGAAAGGTAATATACCTGGGAACGATGGGCGATGATACGTATTATGAAGCAATTGTCCGAACATTGTCTGGGCTTGCTGATGTTCATCCGCTACTAGAAACGCCAATTGGCGTGGAAGTTGCGGAACGCTGGAAAGGAGATCAGAGGTTGCTCTTTTTACTTAACCACACCTTGCAGAATCAAGAAATCCAATTGGATGGCAGGTATATAAATTTATTGGATAATAAGCCTATTAAGGATACGATCACCATCCCACCATTGGATTTGATTGTTCTTGTAGATTGAGAGAGCAGCAATGTTCCTAAAATCAGACTTCTTGAAGGTTCAGGGAGATAAGATTGTCAACCAGAAGGGTGAGATTGTTCGGCTGCGCGGTTTTTGCCTGGGTGGATATCTGCACATGGAAAATTTTATGGTTGGATATCCAGGCCATGAAACCGGGATGCGGGAAGCGATTTCAAATGCGTTGGGTGTGGCACGCGCTGAATACTTTTTTGAAGAATATCGAAAACATTTCTTTACGGAAGAAGATGTAAAGTTTATTAGGAGCTTGGGATGTAATACCATCCGGGTGGCACTCAATTATCGTGAATTTGAATCAGATGAAAACCCGTTCAAATATAAGGAAACAGGTTTTAAGCGTTTAGATCAATTGATTGGTTGGACTCGCAAGCACCGCCTATACGTGATACTAGATTTGCATGCTATCCAGGGATGGCAAAATGGAGGCTGGCACTCCGATAATTACACAAATGCGGCATTATTTTGGGGGCAAAAGGTATTTGAAGATCGTGCGGTTGCCTTGTGGGAAGAAATTGCAAGGCGATATCAAGGCCAGGAATTTGTTGCCGGTTATAACCTGGTGAATGAACCCAATACGACAGAAATCAAATGGCTCAATCAATATTACGAACGAGTCACACATGCGATTCGGAAGATTGACCCGGATCATATCTTGTTCTATGAAGGCAACCGGGATTCCCAGCAGTTTGATGGATTGAAGCATCCATTTGATGATAACGCTGTTTACAGCAGCCACCTGTACGTATTGCCCGGCGTTGAGGTTGGTAAATACCCGGGAGATTTTGATGGTGTTTATTACGATCGGGAACGGTTAAAAAGTGAGTATGAAAGTCGACGGGAGTTCAGCCAACGTCATGGCGTGCCGCATTGGCTGGGAGAGTTTGGCGGCTTCTTCGATGCCAGCAAAACCAACACCATATTCGGCAGCCAGTTCGGCTTCACGTTGCAACTGCGGGGATTCAGTTACGTAACCGTACTGCGCATCGTTGCGGGAGGGAATCAAGCCCATGGTCTCATTCCACTTGTGGTTAGCTTCCTTGCTGAAGGCCACTTTGAGCCACTCGGCGGCCAGTTCTTTGTTGGGGCTGTAGTCAGCCACAGCCAGCCAGTCGTTGAAAGCCAGGACAACAGGTTTGCTGTTGGGGAAATTGTCAGGATCACCGAAGAATGGATCGATGCTGACCTTTTCCCAGATCGGGCGATCGAACGGAGGGGCGGCCCAGCCAGAGTGCGCAAGGCAGACCGCGCCATTGTCAACGCCGGTCTCGTCATTGACGTCGATTACAGAACCCTGTGCTTCGGGTAGAGCACCAACCGCATCCAAGGCCGAACCGTAGGTAGCCTGACGCATATCGAGCATGAACTGAGTGGTTGCCAGTGCTTCAGCGGAGTCGAAGTTGGGGGTGCCATCGGCTTTGTACAATTCGCCGCCGAGGGAGTAGTAAACCAACAGCCACCACTGCCAGTCAGCCATCGAGCCGGCATCAACCGGGACGAGGGCCTGTTGGGAGAGAGAGTTGGTTGCGGGGTCAATAACGGAGGCTGCGCCAGCGAATTCAACCCATTCCGCGAAGTTCTGCGGAGTGCCAGTCGTCCAACCGGAGGCTTCCATCAGGTCTGTGCGGCAGAAAACGTAACGTGGGGCGGTGAAGATGGGCAGACCACGCAGTTTGCCCTGATACTTGGCATTCTCAAGCGCAGGACCAAAATTGGAAATTTCGTCCCAGGCACCTTCGCCCAGGTAAGCATCCATATCAGCCAGGCTCTCACCGTAGAGAGTGTTCATCTCAGAACCCAGGTTGATGATATCGGGGCCTTCACCAGCAGCGAAGAAACCACTGAAAGTGGTATCCCAACCAGACCATGTACCTTCGGTAATCTCAACGGTTACACCGGGATTTGCAGCTTCGAAGGCGGGGTTGATGTCGCTCTTGAGCCAGGCAATGGTGTCAGGGGTGTAATCCAAAAGGTAAATCTTCAGAGTTACAGCTTCCACAGCGGGCTCTTCGGCAGGCTCTTCAGCAGCTGGTTCTTCTGCAGGAGCAGTCGGTTCTTCAGCCGGTGCTTCGGGGGCTGCGGGTTCGGTAGGTTGTTCGCCACCGCAGGCGCTCAAAACGATGCTAACGAGCATCAGTAAAACGAACAATTTGGTACGCATTTTCTCACTCCTTGAGATTCTTTATTTTAGAGCTTACAATACTCCCAGGATGAGTTCGCGCTCATCCTGAAACTTCGCGCAGGTCATCTTCTTGTCTGTTTTGATTGAGATGGCCTGCGTGGCTTTTAACTTCAAGGTGTCACCTCCTTTCAATTTTCCATTTTTTTACAATATACGCGTGATTGTCTTGTTTACTTCTTGCGCGAATCGGTCAATATAGCTTTGAACATATTCCTGGATGTCCAAGCCCTGGTTTGTAACGAGAGGAGTCAAGTCCATGGCATAGGACAGGCCGGTGGCATCATCCACATCATGGGATGCAAAGTAAGTGGCGTTTGCTCGCCGCCGCGATAACGAGGCCAGGTCGTAACGTTTGCCGCCACTGATCTGCGAGTCGTACACGCCCAGCAAGGCTGCCTGCAAGTTTTCCTGTTCTGACAGATTGAAGGTGACCTTGTCTTCATCCAGCAACCAATCCAGGTCACGCCAGACTTCACAACCATAAACTTTCTGTGGGCGTTCGTCTTCCAATAGTGTTCTCAGCGCAGTGATGACTCGCACTGCCACTGCGACATGGGTCTCATGCTTGTCAGCCAGATTGTGCGTGAACACCATCTGCGGACAAGTCGCTTTCAACAGCGCAACCATATCCTCGACCGGGGGCTTGCTTCCGCTATCTTTCACGACCTTACTCGGATAGTCCAACATTATCTGAGCAGCGTACTCACCAACATAGGCCGCCTTGCGTTGTTCCTTGAAGCGCACCAGACGCATCTCTTCATCGGTGTACTTTTCATAGATTCCATTGCGGGGCGAGCCGCGGCCATCGGTCACGACTATACCTGTAAACCACTTGTCATCCCGCTGGAAGCATTCCATAATCGGCCCAGCGGCCATAATCTCGATATCATCCTGGTGCGCGGCGAGACAAAGGTGCGTGGTCCGCGCAAGCGCTTCTTCTTCCAGTATTCCGTCCGGGATAAAAATTTCAGCAGTATCGAGATGAAATTTCATATTATCTTCTTCTTTTCAAAGGAACTCCGTTGGTTGAGTGGGCAGGGCGTTTTTCCCTGCCCGTATCGAAACCAACAAGTAACCTGCAAACATAAAATTACATGAAAACGTGGTGGTTTCGATACACTCCTCACTTCATTCGGAGTTACTCAACCACCGGATTGCTCCTTAATACCGGCAAACTCGCCGCAGCAATCGACTGCCCCACCCGGCGGCTCTTCTCATCCGGTAACTGGATCTGGATTCTTTCAGCCAACTCCGGGAACTCAACGAGTAACACTTCTTTCGCTCCTTCCAGAATCAAATCTCCGCCGCGACCAGACGTGCAACGACCCAAAATCAACACATGCTTGATGTCGTAAAAATCGGCATAATGGGCCAGACCATAGCCTAGATAAACACCCATGCTCTGCCAGATTTTCTCGGCGCCCTCGTGTCCGGCTTCCAACTTCTCCTGCACAAATTTCAAACGGTCAGCATCTGTCAGGTCAGTCGGGATTTCAATGTTAGCTTTGTGAGCCAGTCGGAAGACACACTGCTGTGAAAAATACGAAGCCCCACAACCAATATCGCCCGACCACTCTTCCACCGGCGCATTCGGACTGTAATCGATCGGTGCAAAGGCCAGTTCGTTCAGCCAGCCCATGATGTGCCCGTTCATGTCCACATAGCCCGCCGCCTCGCTGGATCCCATCGCAATACCCAGAATACCGTTGTCTTCCAGCGACATCGAGCCGGCCAACGCGGTCACATCGCCATCGTTGATGATCTCCAGCGGCACACCCATCTCGCGCTGGATACGCTGGAACAGATTCCGAACATCTCCATAGCGTTCCTTGGGGATATTGCGGAACAGCGAAGCGACCATCGGGCGGTTATCGATGTATATCCCGGCCGAACTGCCGCCAATCGCATCCACCTGCGACATTTTGCCTGCTGCCGTTTTCAGGGCGGTTACGATCTCTTGGTAGTGATACTCCGGGTCATCGTGTTTCTTTGGTTCCCAGACCACTTCCTCACTGTAGACCACCTTCCCATCCACAACGGCGCTCACCTTCCGGTCCGAGGCGCCCAGGTCAAAGCCGATGCGAGAACCAGCCAGATTGCGGCCGAGCAGTTTCCCCGTCTCGCGTGAAGCTGGCACTTCATCCACATTGCAGGAAACCACCTCAAATGTCCGTTCATAAACCTGCTCGCCCATGAATTGATAGTCAAATTGTTGTTTACCATCGAATGCATAGCACTCCCGAATATAATCACCGAGAGTGCGTGAGCCGCCAATGTAAACTTTGAAACCACCACGCTGCCAGAGCAGAAACTTGACCAATCGCTCAATATACTGAAAAATTGCCCCCGCATTTGGATGGCCTTCCGAAAAAACCGATGTTTCAAAACGGGAAAATTCTCCACCGCTTCTTTCTAGACCGATAACCAGCGGAACACCAACTGGCTCTACTTGCTTTTGGAAGTTTCGATTTGCCAATACAGCCGGACGAAAGTCTTCATCTAGCGGAGGAATAATCTTTGGGGGAATAAGGTTCATTTGCATTGACATTGTGTGTATTGTTCTAATCTTGTGTGAACAGTAGGGAATAATCTTTGAGCAACATAAATGCAGAAGCACCCAGAATGCAACCGCGAAACTCAAGTTTTCCAATTTCAATCTGTGTATCCTGGGCAATGCGCGTCAACGCCGCATCGGACATTGCTTCTTGAACAGTTCGCAACCAGGACTCTCCAAAGCGGACCATATCGCCGGTCAGCACGATCTTTTGGATGTTCAACGCGCCGACCAGGTGAGCAATGGACTTTCCCAATGCAAAGGCTGCATCGAATATAACTTTTTGTGCTAACGGATCATTTTCCCCCCAGGCATCTTCAATTGCATCAAGTGAAATGTTTTGAGGACTGTTCGCTAACTCTGAATTGCTGTACTCAGAAGCCAAATCCGCGACACGTTGTACAACTGCCCGGGCGCTGGCAACAGTTTCCAGGCAGCCGTGTTTTCCACAGCGGCAAAGCGTTCCATTTTCCTGTACAACCACATGACCAATCTCACCCGCGCCGCCGCCATCCCCCTGGAACAAGCTGCCATTGATTAAAATCCCAGCGCCGATACCATGTTTGACTGTTACCACAATCAAATTATCTTCAGAATGATGACCATCTCCATAAACAAATTCACCGATGGCCGTTGCCTGGCTGTCATTTAATACTGTAATAGGCAGACTGTATCGAGTTTCAAGCAAGCGTGCTAATGGTAAATCCTGCCAGTCAAGGTTTACGGCATTGACTACCACCCCCTCTCGCGTATTGACCAGCCCAGGAGTACCGATGCCAATACCAACAATAGGTTTCCATTCACTTTCTGTTAGCTGGTCAAGAATCTTATAAATTAATTGTAAGGCTTGTTCTCCATCACTTTCATCAACAGGAAATTCAACCGTCTCTTTAATCTCTCCCAGCAAATTGACCACTGAACCAATAAACTTGTCCTGTGCTAAATTTAGCCCAACCAGATAACGCGCATCTGCGACCAGGCTCAACAGGATGGGGGCTTTCCCACCAATCGATTCACCATAACCAATTTCCTCGACCAAGCCTTCATCAACTAGATTAGCAACCATATCCGACACAGTTGCCCGCGTCAGTTTAGTTACCCTTGCAATCTCAGCCCGGCTAATTGACTCGTGGCTAAAGATCGTTTTGAGCACAAGGTCGCGGTTGTGTTGTTTCGTCTGTTGGTGGGTTGCTTTTCTAGGAGGCATGCAAATCTAACTTTGTATGTTTATTGAATTTACAAAGTTAATATACAACAACCCACTCACAAAGTCAATAGGTTTGAGAAATTTGTCACAAATTTTAAGGTTTGGGAGAACCTTGATGCCCCTCTATGATTGAAATTCTTCAGGACTAACAGGGGAAGTTGCTCCTTGTCGTCATAGAGCTTCTACCTCAATGGGATATTTCCCAAACAAATTAGCCATCTCGAACAAAGTCACAACATTTTCTGGAGGAACATCTACCTGTAAATGGTTGGAAGGCGCA
>Ga0209536_100013307_pt1 | contig 11873 bp, 35 predicted proteins | sample DeeMarSeWOR28_12_FD_187461 | JGI IMG/M metagenome (GOLD analysis project Ga0209536, IMG submission 187461) | Marine sediment microbial communities from White Oak River estuary, North Carolina - WOR-2-8_12 (SPAdes) (version 2) | ecosystem: Environmental > Aquatic > Marine > Intertidal zone >...
TGCGATTATCGTGATCGCTTCTTCAACGAGTGGAGAGTTGACAAGTTCGATCTTGCTGAGCTGTCAATGCGACAGCTTATGAAGATCGAGTTGGCAGACGCCGACCAAGACTGATCCGTGAAAGCGGGAGAGGAGGTGCGATCCCTCCTCCAGTCATTGCCTGCACTCCAGCAGGCTTCCTACACTGCACACAACCATGATCAAGGCTGAATCTACCTTCGCTGCAATCATCGTTACTGCTTTTGGTCTCGGCATCCTTGCTGGACCAGTTTCTGGCTACTTCATTGATAAAGCAACTGCTAAGCAGTGTGCTAATCATGAGTGGCCCCAGGAGAAAGACCAGATCCACCGTGACTGGTGTATCACCAATGGTTACAAGATCTGAGGGGCAGCATAACCTGCTCCCTCCGGTCGCTCTCTAACCAAATCAGGAAGAGAAAGTTCTTCTAATCATTGTTCTTTGCTTTGTTCTCATGTCCACCATGAATGCACTCTTCAAAGCATCCATCGCTACTGGCGTCATCGTTGGTAGCGCTGTTGCCTACGCTCGTCTCTCTGATGAGCAGAAGGACACGATCCGTCGTGGTGTCACCAGGGCACGGCGCAAGCTTGCTGACCTGATTGCACCCAATGACGGTGCTTACGACCTGCCAAAGGAAGTCGAGGAGGAGCTTGCTGCTCTGATCAACGACAACTGACGGTCACCCGGAGGGGATCATTGATCCCTTCCCTGTGATCCTCACCAGATCACGTTCTTTGCTTTGCAACACGATGGAATCTTTCATCTACACCAAGGACAACAACGGTTATCTGGTCACCATTCGCGGTGACTTTGCCGAGATGACCAAGGTTGACCTCGAACGCCAGGTGTCCCAGTACATCAGGCTGGAGGCACCTGTTGAGCACATCAGATCTTCTGTGAAGAAGATCATCAGCCAGGGCTACAAGCTGAGTAATCAGCTAGAACTGGGCTGGAAGCGCTTCATCGAAGCCTAAGACGAAACCGGGGGAGCACACCGCTCCCTTCGGTCGCTCCCTGATATGGGGAGCCTGATGAGTCTCTGCTTTGCACATCATGAACCACCAAGCTTTCAACAACACTTTGTTTGCTGTACTCGGCATGGGTGCAGCACTTGCTGGTGCTATTGCTTTGAACAAAGTAATGAACCAGCATGTATTAGAAACTTGTAATCGCAATCTAAATCAAGTCGTTCATATGAAAACAGCTCTTGGCGATAGCTACGGCTGTGTATCTCGCATGGTTCTCAATGGCCCTCCAGCTCCGATTAAACCATGAGAAAGATTTTATTTAATTCAATGATCTTAACGATCATCATGTTGTTTCTTTGTCTCTGACAATGACCTCTGAACTTATGTACAGCCATGATGATGTATGGCTGCTAATCCAGTCCTTGCATACCATGGACGCCACCAGGCAACTGCAGCCTGAGTGGTGGCAGAAGTTTAAGCAGGCTATCTGTGATGAGACTGGTAACTCCTACTCTCCGGAGTGGGATACGCCATCAATCATCACCAAGATGGCCGATGACCTCGGTTCTTTCAAAGAGCTTCTTGATACCTGGCTCCAGGTAGAAGATGCAATGAATGAACAATCCGTTATTGCTCACACATGAACTACACCTTTTACCTTCCTTACATCAACAAACTCATGGGACTGGAAATGTCTGACTGGGAGTTCCTCTGTGAGCGTGCAAAGGAGAACAATGTTCTACCTGAAACGCTTGCAGCCAGGATCATCGCCAATGAATTGGCTCAGTGGCGTGATGAAATCCATTACGCCAATGAACAGGAAGCTCTCCAGGCCAATCGAGAAATGAACATGGAGAAAGTTATAGAAGAGATTGTCTAATCTTTTCTTTAGCTTTCCGATGTCTGCACTTTGGGATTCCAGGTTCTTCCTGGTTCCCTTTCTGCAGACTTCACGTCTGCTTTGCACACCTACCTTGACATCACCATGTCTAGCTTCAACAACGGAACCATCGTCGGTACCATCGTGTCCGAGATCACCCGCAAGACTCCTACTGATTCTCTGTCGGTGACTGAGTTCCGTATTGCACCGTCCAACGCCAAGGATGATGACTCCCCGATCCCTGTTGTTGCATACAACGGAGTTGGTGAGCGCATCTCCCAGCGTATGAACAAAGGTGACACCGTTGGCATTGAGTTCCGCCTGCGTTACAACACATGGCAGGACCAGGAGGGTAATCCTCGTGGCCGCATGGAGGTTGTCGTGACCAGCTGCGACATGCTGCGTCTCGGCAAGCTATCGACCGCTCAGAGGGCCGCTGAGGCTGCTGGAGTGATCGAAACGAACGGAGGCATCAAAGCCAAGGCAGAGGCCCCTGCATACAGCCAGGAGCCCACTGCTGAGGTTGTTCCCTTCTGATCTAGAAGGTTGCATCAAGGGGAGTTACGGCTCCCTTTCTTGCAGCTCTTTAGCTGCACAATCTTTTGCTCTATGAACAATGAAACTTACACCTATTCAAGACCTCCACCCAGTTGAGTTCCTTTTTGTTTGCATCCTGTTCATCTTTGCAACCATCCTCAACCTATGCACACCCTCACCTGCTGGAGTAAAGAAACTCCAATCCAAAGAACAGAACGATTCGGAGAGTGGTACGACCGCTACACCAAATACGAAGGTGAGCCGACCACGATCACGGTCCACCAAGTCTGGGACAACTACGGTGGTCCAGAAGAAGGCGGATGGACCTTCCGTGCAGGCTACCCAATCGAAACAGTCTGCATCTTCTCGCGTCCGCAAGCCATCCGGATTCTCCACGAACTCCACGAGAAGTACGACACGGAAGAGTACGACGCAGACGAATACGACATCTGTTTAAGCCAAGGGTACGCACGGTTCTACCCCAGGGTTAAACCTCACTACGAGTGACTTAAGAAGTGAGTTGGACTTTAGATTTGCTTAATGTTTCCAACTCACTTTTCTTTTCCTTCCCACTTCCGCTACCATCACCATGTCTTCTAAGATCTTTTTGCTCCAGGGGATGCACATGCCTATTCCTAGTGATGCTGATTCACTTGGTGATCTGCTCTTCTTCTCTCCATCTTTCGGGTGGACCGTCGCCAAGTTTGACGATGCCCAAGAGATGATTGATGAGCACAAGTGTACCCACTGGACCTGGACACCAGAGATTCCAGCCTCTGCTCCCTATCAAGAGGATGTCAATCGCATCGCTCTATTAGAGAACACAGGCTGGATGAAAGATTAAAGTATGCAACAAGTTTCTCAAGAGAATGTCATCATTGATGGCATTGAATTTATAAAGACAACTATCATTACAACCCATGTAACTTTATCTCCTGCACCTGTTTCACAGCGTCGCATCTTAAAAACTCCAGATAGAGTTTACACTCTTAAGGAATTTCTTAGCTTGTTATATACTCTTAACCCAGGGAAAGATCCTGACTTGGTAAGAGCAAGCTTTGAGAAGCAGCTGAGGCGCAGGATAAAAGTAATTAAAGATGCTGGCTTAACTTTTCCTTGCAAACTGTATAAGAACAGAGCATATACACAGGACTTTTACATCATGAAAGGCACTGAGCCCTATTTGTTCGGTACAGTATGTACAGAATAAAGATTCTTAATAAAGTAATCTTATTGAGAACTTTAATGAGAAGTAGAAATTAACTCACTTCTTGAGTACATATGAACTAGCGGGCGTTAGGTTTTCTTTCCTGGCGTCCGCTTCATCTTGTCGAATTGCATACCAAGTCTGCTTTCCGCTACGAACTGAAGTAGCCTTTGCCTTGGCAAGGTACGTCACCAGTGCTCCTTGCATGACTTCCTCCTGGAATCTGTATTAATTTATACAGTAGCAGGATGTCCACGGTATGCGTAGTTCACCTCGCTACAGAACCATGAGCGAAACTCCTTTCGTTGGTTGGATCATCCCCGGCCCTTGGCAAGAGCCTGAGGAGCAAGAGGATGATCAGATCATCCAAGAGAAAGATGATCGAAGTGATTATGACGATGAAGGGGAGTTCACACTCCGCTAAACCGTCATCAAAACCTCCGCTTTACACACACCACCAATGGAATTAACTGAACCACAAGCACGTGTCGTTCAACTTGCTGCCAATGCAGAACTAAGAACGCCGCAACAGATGTTATCTCTTCTCCTTGCAGAAGGAGTTAACTTCTACTTTATAGATCGTGAACAAATGCGCGGTGGTGCTGAATTTGATGTCAAAGAAGCTGAACGTATCTTAATTCACGATGCAATCCATCAAATAGCAGCATCAACCATTCATTCCTGAGCATTGCACACCACCATGAGCCACAACATTCTTGAGATCAACGACTTCCACAGTCTGATCTACGCCATGGAGAAGAGGGTCAAGCAACTCCTTATTGATGACTCCAGGAAACCTGAGTGGAAGGCAGAACCTTACTGGTCGATGGAGATCATCGAAGATGAGATCCTGCCTGCACTGGAGAAGTTCCTTGAGGTTTGGGATGATGATCCGACTCCTCAGTATCTCTACGACAACACAGGTGGTGAGCCGCCTGTAACAGCTGCAGAGATGCACTCAGCTGCATGGAAGCAGCACCAGGAGATGCACTCCTGACCGTCCTCTCAGCACATGGGCATTAGTACATCTTTACTAGTGCCCTTTACCTTTGCACCTTACCTAAACATGGCAAACAAAGACAAAGTGCAAACAGATATTCGTGGAGGGAATAAACCTATTCCTCTCAAATGTAAACGTCCTAAAGCCAAATCTAATCTCTCATTAATTAAACAAATCAACACCAATAACAAAGGTAACAAATCATGACCAAGAAGAAATCTAAGAAGAAGCAACAGCTTCCTATCTCTAACTACGATCTCAAAATTAAATACGTCCTCGATCACTTCAACTTTGAGAAGGTGCACGATGTCATGACTGCCAGCAACTGGAAGTGGCAGCACATGGATGACCCAGAGGATACAACTCATCGCGTTCCTACCATCGAACGCATGAAGAAGGTAGCCACACATCTTCTCTATCAAGTTTCAACCCAGAAAGAGAAGACGTGGGGAACAGGTGGCTTCCAAGCTCGTCGTTTCCTATCCGGTCAAATCGAACTCTCTTTCGTTGTAGCTGAGACCGGTACCTACGACTGCGATCTTCCAACCATTCCTTAACTACATCATGAGATGCCCCAACTGTGATCATGAACGGCTACGTGTTGAGCGCACCTGTTCTGATACATCAGAATCAATCCTTAGACAAAGGTACTGCCCTGAGTGTAAGTACAAAGTATTCACAGTTGAAATCGAAGTACCTGATGGAACAGTTCAGCACCAGCGTGGCGCAGAAAAGATGAAGCGTTTACCTGGTGCACTTAGAGTTCGCTTTTCATAATCAAATGTTTAAGATTATCCAAACCGTTCATCACGATGACGGTAGAGATCCTCACGAAAGTTGGTATACAACAGAGACCAACTTACGTACAGCCTTAGACCTAATTGAAGAATACAATCAACGTAACTACAAAAGCAATCAAGATGAAAGCAAGATACCAATCACCTATCACATCAAGTACTGCCCTTACTTCAACCAAACCAATGAAGACTAGTACAGTTAAGGTTGCTTACTATGCCGATGGTGAGTGGCATACCGTGGAGTACTCCACAGCAAACCCACGCTGGAGGGAAGCTTATCTAATCCTCCAGCAAACCTATGATCGTGTTCGTATCCTGTACTAATGCAAGCAATCTGTAGCACTTTGCTTTGTCTCCAGGCTATTCATGGTTCTGGATACACCGCAATACAAACCAGAGATCAGTTGCTTCAAGTAACTGAATCAAAACAGTTTGTTTGTTTTGAAACAAACTCAGGATACAACTGTAAACATACTAACAATTTTTATAATCCACTTACAGATTAGCGATAGCCGTAGGGATTACGCTCTAGGTATTCGCCAATCTCTTTTTCCATTTCACGACGACCTGCAGACATGGGCTCCGGTCCATACTGCAGGTCAGGTCTAATACCAAGTGCCTTATCTAAAGCTTGCTTAGGATCTCTACTCACAATGCTGGTGTCAGGTCCGCCAAATTTAAACCTTCCTTCTACACGTTGTTGCATAGGACTAGCTGACAAACTAAAGCCACCAGGAGAACTCAACTCAAAATCTCCAGTCAACGGACTAATGCTTAGTGATCCACTTTGATCTGTTTTCTGGATTCTATTTCCAAGAAAAGCATCAAGAAAAGGCTTGGCTTCAGGGCTATGAACGTTTGGACTTGCTTCTCCTACGATTCGTCCTAAATTGCTGACAAACTCAGGCATTTTACTAATCACTGTTCTTTTCATTTTAAATGAGAGACTCCCCACAGTTCTTCATTCATCGCAACAAGAACAAATCACTCATCATCAAAACCATGAACAACATTGAATGGGAATCCAACGACAACACAAGGGACCTCAGCAAGACTGGTGCTCCTACCATGCGTCAGTTGGCTGCCATGCAATTAGTCGCCAGGATGAAAGAGGCTGCAGACAAATGTGGCGCTGGTTTTGTTGGTGGCTTTGTTGATGAGCACGGCAACCGTTTCATGATGTCAAACGTTGAAGAGGATGACATCCAACATGAAAACATCATGAAGCAATTAGAACAATATCAACGTGAGATAGAAGGAGATGAAGGAGGATGGAAGTAATATCCTCTCTTCTAAATCATGTACAACATCTGGAATGCTGCAGCCTATGAAATAACAAACATCTTGATCGACTTCAACACCAAGTGGGAGATGAACCCTTGGGTGAAAGCAATCCGTCTTCACTGTTTCCCTGACTGGGTAGCATGGAAGACGGAGCGCACCATGAAGAAGGTCGATCAACAAATCAAAGAGATCAAAGATAACTGGGCTAAGGAGGATTATGAAACCTATGTCAAGCCCATCATCGTTGAACACAAACCTGACAACTCAAAAGCACAGCAGCTTCTAGGCGGTACCTTAGAGATCAAAGCTCCCTGGTACCAACCAGAAGCTGAAGACTAACTTCATGTACACTGCAGTGAACCTTTATACAGCTGCAATCAAAACCATGAAGACGCGTCAAAATCCTGCTGATCTAAAACAAAACGAATTCGTTGATACCCTTACCAAAATTCACCGTGAAATTACAAACCTTCTTGAAGATCCTCTGTTTATCGACTCTATCCATGGTGAGCAGGAGATGGGGCTTGACCTCACGCTTGAACTGATTGACAACATTGTTGATCGGATCAGGCCACAGGACACAGCAGCCTTTGAAGAACTGATGAGTGGTCTCGACCGCACTGCAGTTGACATCTCCTGATAACAAACCAAGACTAATGAGATTCATCTCAATGTCTTAACATACACAGTAGCCACCAGGCTATGAACTTAACCTATCAATGCCGTGGTCCTCCTCCTGTTGGTTGTTGGATCACGGCTTTTAACTTGCACACAATCCAATGTTTTCACCAACTGAATACCTCACTCAGCTCAATCAAATCTCTCTCCTTAATCAGATACATAACTTAGGGAGACCCTCACAGATTCCAGTTGTTACCGCAGTACCTGCTATTGGTTACAGCGGAGGTGAATGCAATGACCTTATCCAAGCCGTTGCATTGTCACCGCTCACAATAGGAATCGCTGGTGCTGTAGCAGGTGCTCTGCTACTCACTCATCTTGTACGGAAGCACGGTCCTGCTGTACTGCAGTGGTTCCGTCAACACGCACAACAGTTCATCGCCAGTATCAAAGCAAAGATCAGGAGGCATCGCACCACCTATCTCATTGCTGGCACTCAATCCGTGGTGATGGCGTGATGGTGTACCGCACTCAAGCACATCAGTTCTACCGTATGAACAAACAGTTCATGCGGACCAAGACCTTCTGGATGATCTGGAGGAAGATCAAGAACGTCGTAGGCATCACCTATGACATCTGTTCAGTCCTCCTTGTCCTGATGAGTTTGGATCGCGTCTACAAATTCAAGAGTTGGCGCGTCCTCAAGCCATGGCAGATAGCAAATCTGGTAGAGCGTGTGCCTAAGTTGTTCCGTACATTGCGGCATAACTTTACATACGGTCTGTAGCCAGCTGAACAACCTGTAGTCATTACCAAAATTTAAGGTTGACTACAGGTTTTCTTATGGGATCCTTGCTACGTTGGAGTGCCTACAAACCCCAGTCGTACCAATGGATCTCAGCTCTACAAGACCCTGTACTTGGATAGGTTTGTGCCCTTCATAATTAATTACCGGATGGAATATATCAACCATGGAATCCAATATGAACAGCGGCGGAAAACTGGCTTGGGCTGTCCTAGCTCAACGCCCTGATGGCAAGAGTGAAGTCATCAAAGTGACCGATCATATCGAAGCAGACCAAACTGTAAAGGACAATCCAAACCTTTACTACAAGGCTGGTCCATTTGTGTTATCTTAAATCCACCAAGGAGCATCCTCGTCCCTGCTCCTTGCCAACCCCTTAACTCAGGATGAAACTCCCTGTGACTGCCTACATCGTCATGATGCACAATCCGGATGTAGGTACCTTTGCTCCTGCATTTCCTAACCTGGATGATGCCCTCGAGTTCTCCAATGCAATGCGTCTTATTAATGACAACATTGCAGTGGCAGAACCCATCCCCCTGGTAGCAACGTCGTCTCCAGTGGCTGAGCGTAAGTGGGATTGGGTAGAGCACTAACCAATAGAACAGCCTAACAACTAAATAGAAGGATCTGTGTTATCTTGTATCGAGGTAACACAGATTTTTTATGGCAGTCGTTCTATCAGTAAGCATCCCGGATGACATGCACGCTAAGTGGAAATCATCTGGATTAGATGTTAGCCCCAGTGCAATCTTTCAAAATGCTTTGGAGTCTCACCTAACGGAAACAAATCAACACCTCACCTATTGGAGTAGCCGTGCTTTATCAGCAGAGAAGAAGCTCAAGACTATTGAGAAGTTACTCTCTGCCAATGATAAAGAAATTAAAAAGTTCCTTTACTTTGATGAGATGTGATCTTGCTAACAATGGTTGACGACATTGTTCGGTAGACTACAATATAAGTAGCATCTACAAATGCAATGTCTGATAAAGACTACCTCACACTTACAGACGAACAACGTTTAACGATTGCAAGTCTATTAACAACACTGAAGAGTGCAGGTATTGTCCGAGATGAAATTGATTTCCGCCGTTTTATTAGCGGTTGTTTCTATCGCGGACTGTGGGAATACCAAAAAGATATAGCACGAAACGACTGCTAATACCTTTATAAACCAACACCTCAAAAACAAATCATTCTATTTGTAGCAACCCTTAGTAGTACTAAGTGGTTGCATTTTATTTTACACCTAAATAACAAAACACCCGCTCATCAAGAACGGGCCGCCGCCACGTTTAAATATTATATATAGATACAAATATATAGAACTAATAAATAGATATACCTAACCATAAGACATAACATAACCCCCAATATAAAAACTAAAAGGGCGCTAGTACAACTGTATCAATGCACAAAAAAATAGGCCGGGCACCACCCCGACCTACTTGCTTTGCTTTGCACACAGCCTGAGGTTTTCCCTTCGCTCAGGCATTGTCAGCTTAGCGGAGTCTGGCTACCATACGCAAGCAATCGGTCCACTACTTTTGCACACCGACCATGACCTCTTTTAATTTCAAGCCGGTTCAGATCCTTGAACTGACCGCATCCGACTCACCTACCATTGACGTTCAAGAGGGTCAGTTGATCCTTAAAGCAGAACGCAATGGTGAGCAGATCCACATCATTGCTCCTCTCCAGAACGTGTTGCCCCAGCCAAAGGCAACTGTTGTTCGCAAGCCTTTTCGTGCTGGCAAACCTCTGAAGAAAGGAGGAGATAAGCGTGCCGGTGAACTCAACGGCATGGCAAAACTAACAGCAGCAAAGGTAAGGGAAATTCGCCTCTTACTTTCTGATGACAAATTTGTAAATAGTTTTCCAAGCAACCATGCACTGTACATGAAGTTAGCTGAAACTTACAACGTACACATTGCAACTATGCGCAATGTTGTACGTTTTGAAAGCTGGAAGAACGTAACAATCTGATGGAAAAAACTTACAGCATTCTCATCCAATTTGGAGACGGTAATCCTGTTGCCTCCAGCATCCGAGCAAAGGATGGTTGTGATGCACAGGACAAGGCACTAGCTCTTCATCCTGGTGCTAGGTCTGTCCGTATTACTGGTGTTCTCAAAGAACATCCAGCACCACGCAAACGGATTGCTCCTAAGAAACCTGTTGTGCATCCACTCTTTACAGATGTATCTCATGAGCAGGTTCAACAACTTGTTAGGAGTTCTAAAGATCAACTGCTTGATCAATGTCAAGCGCTTAGTCTCCAGGGATTGAGCTATCGTGCTATTGCAAAGCAACTGAACATCAGCCAATCCACTGTTCAACGTTGGCTTAGTTTTACAAACGCACGTTAGTTATGGAATCAATGTCTGAGGATGGTCTCACTGTTTCTTATGACGAGGAACAGGGCATCATTACATTTGATTGGAATGAGGAGACTCATCCTCAGTACAACTGGTTGTCAGAACTGACAGCAGAACAGTTAATGCAAAGCATTCTCAATTACTGCAATGACATCATCGACAACGAGCAGGAAACGCAAGCCGGAGACGATCACCCCCAGGTACAAGGCGGGGGATCGAGTAGCTGAGCGTCCTAAACATTCCCTTCTCTCTTGTATTCGTAAAGAATCTAGAGAAGCTGTGGCTAAGTATTCAACACAGCGTTATGGCACTGTGATTGATACCATCCTTAAGGTCACACCACGGCGAGGGAAGACGCCACTCAGGCAGCAGGTTGTTCGTGTGCTATGGGATGGGCATCCGTCTCCAGCAGAACATGTACAAATGCGTATCTGCTTTGCAGATGAACTACCTAAACTCTTAGAAGAGTATGGTGCTGTTCTAAATCCATTAGAGATTTAGATTGGACTTGAGATGAATGAGTACCTGATCTAAAATACAGGTATTAGATAACGTTTCATCCTGTGTCATACATCGGCGTCCAACCAACAGCAGGTCAGTACCGACAATTAGATGATATCTCCAGTGGTTTCAACGGTTCGACTACTAGTTTTACAACTGCAGTCGGTGGTGAGAATGTAACTGCGACTACTGCGCAGCAGCTTCTTGTCTCTCTTGGTGGTGTAATTCAAGAACCAAACGTCGATTACACCACCAGCACCTACAGTATTACCTTCACGACAGCACCTTCGTCTGGTCTGGACTTCTTTGCAGTCCTAATGGGTGATGCAATTAACATTGGTGAGCCAGCTGATGGAACTGTTACTCCAGCAAAGCTTGCTGCTAATTTCTCAGGTGCAACAGGTGCTTACGGTTCTAACGATAGTGTGTTCTTCTTGAACCAGCAAACTGTTACTACTGACTATACATTACCTGCTGGTTTTAACGCTGGTACCTTTGGTCCGTGTACAATTAATTCAGGTGTTACTGTTACTATTCCAAGCGGTCAAAGCTGGGTAATCATCTAAGAACCTGACATGGCAATTACAATTAATGGCACTACGGGTATTGCAGGAGTTGACGGTTCTGCATCTACCCCAGCTCTTCAAGGAACTGATACAAATACAGGTATCACTTTTGGTACCAATGAAGTCAATATCTCTACGGATGGGACCACTAGGGCAACGGTCGATAGCTCCGGCAGGCTGTTAGTTGGCACGTCTAGTAGCCGCAGTAATTTCAACAATGGCTCAGGGAACGATCCCCTTATGCAGGTTGAACGCGCGGGGGGAGTCGGATCCCTTTTCTCCGCTGTCAGAAATAACAATGATGCT
>Ga0209536_100013308_pt1 | contig 11872 bp, 13 predicted proteins | sample DeeMarSeWOR28_12_FD_187461 | JGI IMG/M metagenome (GOLD analysis project Ga0209536, IMG submission 187461) | Marine sediment microbial communities from White Oak River estuary, North Carolina - WOR-2-8_12 (SPAdes) (version 2) | ecosystem: Environmental > Aquatic > Marine > Intertidal zone >...
CGCCGATCCAATATTTCAGATATTTTCTCACGCCGGGAGGGTGTCAGCGTTACCGTCACCACATTGGTATCGTCATCCTCGCAAAAGCCGATCGACGTTAAATCATCCGGTGTATCGATAATGCCTTCCGTCAGACAAAAACCGGCGACATGCGCAATTTCGTCTCCCGGTGTGCGCATGACCACCGCATACGGGTTGCCCTCCACGCGGATTGATAGCGGCTCTTCTCTTAATAGGCTCTGCTGCCTTGAGGTTTTGGACCTGTTTGCCCAATGAATCAGTTTGTGCTGAAAAACATTATCCACGTCGATTTCTCCTTCAAATTCCACTGAGCGGCTTGTGGGCTTAAACCGATTCATAATGCTTCTGACAAGCCATCTCAAAAATAGCGGCCAGATCAGAACGCCAAGCCGCGCGCCTTTTGCGTTGTAATCTGAGGCGTTTACCCAGAATATATTACCTGTTAATAATATGTCCAATTTGAATATAAATTCAACCATATATTCTTTAGCAGCTAAATACGCGCTACTCGATCCTCGTTTCTCGATCTTCGATATCGGATATGAAAAACATATCAAGTATCCGGCATCGAGTATCCAGCATCGAGCCTCGGTTGTAATAAATGAATCAGGCAAATCCAGGGGTTTGAATATTCACCTGCCATATGGTATAGATACTGAGCCAGTTTTTGCTTGACAAATGTATCGGAAAGATTAATATTTGCAAGTTTTAAAATAGAGGTTAAAATTAAGGAGACGTATCCGATGTACGCGGTAGTAACTTCAGGCGGAAAGCAATACAAAGTTGAAGAAGGTGATATTTTAAGGGTCGAAAAGATCCCCGGTCAAGTCGGCGCTGCCATAACTTTTGACCAGGTGTTGATGGTTTCCGACGGCGAGAATGTAAATATCGGCCAGCCGGTTCTGGATGATGTTTCGGTTGAGGGGCACATCGTTGAACAGGGCAAAGCAAATAAGATTATCGTTTTTAAATTTAAGCGCCGCAAACGATATCGCCGCAAGCAAGGACACCGCCAGCAATATACAGCGGTTAAAATCGAAAGCATTAAAGCGAAAGGTCTAACGACCCGCAAAGAGGCAGAGCCTGAAACCGAGGATCAAAAGCCTGTGGCCAAGGAAACCATCGCCAGGCCCGAAGCCAAAAAACCGGCGACCAAAGAAACTGAGGTAAAGAAAAAAGAAGCCAAGAAGACCGCGAAACCGAAAGACAAAAAAGCCGAGACGCAGTCAAAGGCTAAAAAGGCAGCCTCAAAGAAGGCAGCTGCCAAAAAGACCGAAACTAAAAAAGCGGCCGCTAAGAAAACCGCGGCTAAAACAAAGAAAAAGGCTAAATAGGATTTTTAGAATACGCTTCAATTCGATAATAAGATTTTATCTATATAGTAACTTTAGGCACTTTTTCCGACCGACATAAGCGCAAAAATTAACCATCTCAAATATATTATCATCTTCATAATTTAGATTATTAATAGGAGTTTTTAGCATGGCACATAAAAAAGCAGCCGGAAGCTCAAAAAACGGCCGGGACAGCAATGCGCAGCGACGCGGTGTAAAACGATTCGGCGGCCAAAAAGTAAAAGCCGGCAATATCCTGGTGCGTCAGCTGGGAACCAGGATCCATCCGGGTGACAATGTCGGAATAGGCAAGGACTATACCCTTTACGCTAAAATTGACGGCATTGTTGCATTTGAGAGAGTCGATCGTTCGCGCAAAAGAGTCAGCATACATACCGAGTGAAATTCCTTGATGAAGCAATTATCACTGTCCAGTCCGGCAACGGCGGTCGCGGATGCGTCAGTTTTCGGCGCGAGAAGTATGTTCCACGCGGTGGCCCGGACGGCGGCGACGGTGGTAAAGGCGGCGATGTTATTTTAAAAAGCACATCGCGGCGGCGCACCCTTTACCCTTTTCAATTTAAGCGTCAATTTAAAGCCCAAGATGGCGCCCACGGCCAGGGGCGACAAAAAACCGGAAAAAACGGCAGGGATCTGATCATTGAACTTCCGCCCGGCACCCTGGTCAAAGATGCCGATACCAACGAGATTCTAAAAGACTTTACCGCAGCCGGTGAAAGCCATAGCGTTGTCAAAGGCGGCAGAGGCGGTCTGGGTAATACTCGCTTTAAAACATCTACCAATCGAACCCCCCGTTACGCTCAACCCGGTGAACCCGGTCATAGCCGCGAGCTTAAACTCGAACTCAAACTTTTGGCCGACGTAGGAATCATCGGGCTACCCAATGTCGGTAAATCCACTCTGCTCAGCTCTATTTCCTCCGCTACCCCTAAAATCGGCAATTATCCCTTCACAACCCTTACGCCGACGCTGGGTGTAGTTGAAACCGGCTGGGCTGAACCTTTTGTTGTCGCCGACATTCCCGGTTTAATTGAAGGTGCCCATCAAGGTGCCGGACTTGGCATTCGGTTTCTGAGGCATATTGAGCGAACCCGAATTCTGATTCATCTGCTTGATGCTCAGACCATTGATCCGGAGCACCCACTGGCTGTTTATGAGACCGTCAACAGGGAATTAGAATTTTTTAATCCGCAGTTGGCCCAAAAATCCCAGATCGTGGTCCTCAATAAAATGGATTTGCCCGAAACCGAAACAGCGGCAGCTGCATTTGTGGATGCATTGGACGATCAGCCGGTTATTTTAATTTCGGCGATTAAAAAAACGGGAATCGACAAGCTGATTTCACGAATACTCGAGTTATTGGAACGATCTGATAATGAGTAACCGAAAATTAAACTTTGAACTTGCCAGACGGGTGGTTGTTAAAATTGGAAGCAATTTGCTTACCGAAAACAATGGACTGAATGTAAAAGTCATTCGTTCCATCACCAGGCAGATTTGCCGATTAATTGATGACGGTCGAGAAGTGATTCTGGTTTCATCCGGGGCTATGGCTTCGGGTATTAAAAAAGTGGGCCTTCCCAAAAGGCCGGATGAACTTCCCAAAAGACAGGCAGTGGCTGCCGTAGGTCAGGCCGGACTGATTATGGCGTATGAAAAAGCGTTCGACCGTCATCATAAAAAAGTGGCTCAGATTCTTTTGACCAGCGAAGACCTGTCGAATCGAAAAAGGTATTTAAATGCCAGAAACACGATATACACTCTGTTATCGTGGCAAATCGTTCCGATTATAAATGAGAACGATACCGTATCGGTGGAGGAAATACAGTTTGGCGACAATGACAACCTCGCCGCTATGATCACGCTGCTGATGGACGCAGACATTCTAATCAACCTGACAGATATCGAAGGCCTTTTTGACAAGGCCCCCCGCATCCATCAAGACGCAGAGTTAATACCGGTTGTTACCGCCATAACTAAAAGTACTGAACAATATGCCAGTGAAATAGCCGGTGCGTTGGGAACCGGCGGCATGATGAGCAAGATTAGAGCGGCCAGGAAAGTTAATTCCGCCGGTGTCCCCATGATCATCGCCAAAGGCGACACGCCCGATATTTTGACTAAAATCTTTTCCGATAAAGCTCGCGGAACATTTTTTGTGCCGAGAAAAGAAAAGTTGACCCGCCGTAAATGCTGGATTGCCTTTTCCCTGAAACCCCATGGAGCCATTAAAATAGATAACGGTGCGGCAGAAGCGATTTTAAAGAACGGAAAAAGTTTGCTTCCAAGCGGTATTGTTGCAGTGGCAGGGGATTTTAATATCGGTGCTGCGGTGGAGTTTAAAAACCAGAAAAATGAAATATTGGGAATCGGATTGGCCAATTACAGCGCCAATGACATTCGCAAAATCATGGGACTGAAATCAAACCAGATCAAGGCGGTGCTGGGCCATAAATCCTATGATGAGGTTATCCATCGAGATAATCTTGTGATTACCTGCGATTGAAGGGTGTAACCGAAACCTTAATCTACAGGCCATCTCCAAAATAGTAGATTACGCTCAAGAACAAGGGCAAAAGCCGACGAAAAAGCGCAACATACATGCGGTAGTGAGCATTTTAAGGAGGCTTTTAATCCGCCTGCGGCGGATTATTGAGTGTTAGATGCATTTTTGAGATAGCTTGTAAAATCTAAAAGGATTATGCGATGACTGAGGAAGCCACCATCCGTGAAATGGCAAAAGCAGCAAAGAATGCGGCCAAGCAGGTTGCCTGCTTTTCTGCGGACCAAAAGAATGCCGCCCTCAAAAGGATCGCCAAACAAATTAAACAGGATGCCGCTTATCTAAAAGATGAAAATAAAAAAGATCTGCTAAGGGCGAAAAAGATGGGACTTTCCGGCCCCATGATCGACCGACTTGCACTCACGGATGCAACCCTGAAGTCTATGACTGCGGCACTCATTGATGTCGTCCGGCTCGACGATCCTGTCGGAAGTGTGTTGCGCACCTGGATCCGGCCCAACGGGCTTCAGGTATCGCGTATGCGCATTCCGCTGGGGGTTATAGGCATCATTTATGAATCCAGACCCAATGTTACGGTTGATGCTGCCACTCTTTGTCTGAAAGCCGGAAATGCCGTCATCCTTCGAGGGGGATCGGAGGCCTTTAATTCAAACCAGGCTTTAGCAAATATCATCAGGCGCGCGCTTCAGCAATCCGGCCTCCCCGAAAACGCGGTTCAAATTATTGCAATTCGGGACAGATCGGCGGTAACCGCGCTTTTGAAACAGGAGGAATTTATTGATTTAATCATTCCGCGAGGCGGCGAAGGCTTGATCCGTTTCGTGGCCGAAAATTCCAAAATTCCCGTGCTCAAGCATTTTAAAGGGGTCTGCCATGTCTACGTAGATGCCGGTGCCGATTTGGATATGGCTAAAAAAATCTGCTTCAACGCCAAGGTCCAGCGCCCGGGCGTTTGCAACGCGATGGAAACCTTGCTCGTTCATCAATCCATCGCTGAAAAATTTTTGCCCGGCATGGCCCAACGTTTCTCTGCAGCGGGCGTAGAACTCAGGGGCTGCCCGGTGACCTGCCGCATTTTGCCCGCGGCGAAGAAGGCCCGGAAAGCAGACTGGCCGGCTGAATTCTTGGATTTAGTGCTGGCGGTAAAGGTGGTCGCAGATATGGATGCGGCCATTTCTCACATCGCTACCTATGGATCCAGCCACACCGAAGCGATTGTCACTCGCGATTACGAAAGCGCCCGGCGCTTTGTCCGTGAAGTGGATTCATCGGTGGTTTTGGTAAATGCCTCAACCCGTTTCAATGACGGCGGGCAGCTCGGGCTGGGCGCTGAAATCGGAATCAGCACTACCAAGTTGCACGCTTTCGGGCCAATGGGGCTGGAGGAGTTAACCACCACTAAATTTGTGGTGTTCGGCGACGGGCAGATTCGGGAATCATAAATGAGCGCTGCGCTTGAGGAGCACCGCGTTTGAGGAGCACGTTGCTTTAGGTTTGAAGCCCGATAAAGGATTAACAGCAATAATTTTCTAAATCAAAGCTTTTTTATTAATCTCGAGGCCTGCAAGGCGGCTCTTCCAGTTTCGCCAAAGGCGGAACGCTCCTTTAACCTTTGCCTCTTGGTTGATAAAAATTGTACAGTTCAAAATTCGGCAGAGTTTAACGGATATCGTATTATGCGTATCGGTCTATTCGGCGGTACCTTCAACCCCATTCACAACGGTCATCTTTGGGCCGCTCTGGAAGTTAAAAACGGCTTCAATTTGGATCAGATCTATTTAATCCCAGCCGCAGTGCCTCCCCATAAGACTCCCGGTATGGTAGCCAGTGCCGATGATCGCCTGCAGATGATCAATTTAGCCATTGCCGACCTTTCCGGGATAACGGTTGCTGATGTTGAATTAAGACGCCCCGGACCTTCTTACACCATCGATACGGTTCGGTATTTTAAGCATACGCTGGAAAAAGGTTCCCGAATCTTCCTGATGATGGGCTTAGACGCATTTCTTGAAATCCATACGTGGAAATCCTATAAAGAACTGCTTGAGCAGATTGCTTTTATCGTCATTGCGCGTTCCACTGAAGCTCACCCGGATGCGCAGCAGGGCCGAAAGAGCCTGGAGGATTATTTTAAATCCACGCTATCAGCGGATTATGAATTGTCAGCCGCGGATGATTACTATATCGCCAAAGGAAAGCAGCCCCTTTATTTTTGCGATGTCAGCGCGCCGGATATCTCTTCAACCGTCATCCGCGAAAAAGTTAAAGAACAGCAAACAATCGAAATTTGGGTGCCGCCCCAGGTGGCAGAATATATTCAATTCAAAGGATTATACACATGAGCAAGGATAGCGTTCCTTTGCTTGACCTCTACATCAATGCAGTTTCGGAAAAGAAAGCGCAAAACCTGGTCATTCTGGATGTCCGTGGTCTGACCTCCATCGCAGATGTATTTATTATCTGCAGCGGGCGGTCCAACCGCCAGGTTAATGCGATTGCGGATGCAGCGGTTGCCAGTTTAAAGAAGCGTAAAATCAAGCCGCTCAGCGTCGAAGGAACCAGAGAGGGACACTGGGTTTTGCTGGATTACGGCCATGTGATCATCCATGTATTCTACGAGCCGATTCGCAAATTGTTTGATCTTGAAGGCCTTTGGGCCGATGCCAAACGCATAACGACCCCTGCAATGCGGAAGTTGAAAAGCTCAAATAATTAGTACTGAGTGCTGTGGACTGAGGACTGAGTGATGAAGACGGAGAGACAGTAGTGAAGCTTAAATTTAGCTTTTATTCTCTGTGTTCTCTGCGGACTGTGTGGTGAAATATTGTCATGTCTGAAATTCTCAAGCCCTATTCGATGATCATCGATTTTATCACCGGTAAAAAGATCCCGTATGTCGGTGCCGAGGACAACCGGCAGATGGTCGAACGGTTTTTGGTCGCTGAAAAAGGATATTCAAAGGCTGACATTGCGGTCGATGTCGATATCGCCATCAGCGTTGCCGGAGAAACATACCGTTCTCAAATCGACCTTGTGGTCAGCGTTGATGGGGGAATCACCCCCTTTATGGCTATAAAATGTGCGGCCGCCTCGCTGGGGTCCCGGGAGAGGGAAATATTGGCTGCTTCACGGCTTCTTGGTGAAAACCAGCTTCCCTTTTCGGTTGTATCGGACGGACAAACAGCCATTGTTCTGGATACGATTTCCGGCCGAAAGCTGGGCGAGGGGCTGAACGCCATACCCTCCAAAGCTGACGTCTGTGAAAAGTTGAAAACTTTACAACCGCGACCTTTTCCAAAAGAAAAACGGGAGCGTGAAAAATTAATCTTTCGTTCCTATGACAGCATGAATGTCAATGTAAGCCGAAATTTATAATGTCTGTTTTTTCAATGACACTTTAGACTTCTGCTGATGATAACAAGGAGGAGATGTTTATGGACGCTGCAAAAGAGAGAATACCCATTCAAATTTCAACGCAGGAGCTCGAGCGGCGCTGGACCGCTGTCCGCAGGGCCATGAAAGACGCAGGCATCGATGTTCTGATCATGCAGAATACCAATCAATTTTTAGGCGGGTATGTGAAATGGTTTACGGATGTGCCGGCGTTTAACGGCTACCCAACGACCGTTGTGTTTCCTGCCGACGATGAAATGACGGTGATTAACATTGGACCCAGAATGGATCCACAGAGCTTGCTGACGGATTTGAGCACAAAGGACTGGGCGTTAAGGGGTGTAAAGAACAGGTTTACGGCTCCTTATTTTCCCTCGTTACATTATTCGAAATCTTACGATGCAGAATTGGTAGCGAATTTGCTTGCGCCACTAAAGGATTGTACGATCGGTTTTGTCGGCTTGGGCCACATCCCGGCACCCTTTCACGATTATTTAAAAGCCCACCTCCATGCGGCGAGCTTCACAGACGCAACTGATTTGGTTGACAATATTAAAGCCGTTAAAAGTAACGAAGAAATCGAATTAATTAAGCGAACGGCGGCCATTCAGGACACGGCCTTTGAAGCCGCGTTGCAGGCCATCGAACCCGGTAAGAGAGATTTTGAAATTATGGCTTTAGTTCAGTATACGGTCCAAAAATTGGGTAGTGAACAGCAGCTGATCATGGCCGGTTCTGCTCCCATGGGGACTCCCTGTCCCATGTTGAAACGGCATTTTATGAATCGAAAGATGGAGAAAGGCGATCAATTCACGTTGATGATCGAAGTTAATGGCCCGGGAGGCTTGTATACTGAAATGGGCCGGACATGTGTCCTCGGCAAGGCCTCTGAAGAATTGCTTGAGTACTGTGAAATAGCAAAAGAGGCCCAGCAAGTCACGCTGAATTTGATGAAACCGGGCGCCGACCCTAAGGCGCTCTTCGTTGCGAACAACGAATTCTTAAGAAGCAAAGGCCTACCCGAGGAAAGGCGGCTTTATGCTCACGGCCAGGGCTATGATCTGGTTGAGCGGCCTGCGATTCGCGATGATGAGTCCATGCGGCTGAAGAAAAATATGAACATTACCGTTCATCCCATTGTGGCTACGAAAACTGTATTTGCCTGGGTTTGTGACAATTATCTGATTGGCGAAGATGGCGTTAGTGCCTGTCTTCACAAAACACCCAAGAAAATATTTGAAGTCTAAGCGTTAAAAGCTCTATGATAGCATGAATGTCAATGTGGGCAGAAATATCAAATGAGTATTACACCTGTACCCCGTTTATATAAACGGGATCAGATTTCTGGCAATGGTAGGCTTGAATCACCATTTTTGCAAAGTGGATGTTTTCTTCCCGGGTTCCCTGGAAATTGATACCGCTTTTAAATTTCATATCTTTTTTCTTTATTGAAAATACAACGGTTCCCGGGATTTCGACAACCTCGTTTTCAAGATCAACGAATAATAAGGAAATTGTTTTTGATTCAATTTTCTGGGGTGTTTCCAGCAGGATACCGTTCTGGCTGACGTCCAGCGCAATCGCCATATTCTGATCGAGCAGATTGCCTTCCTCATCGACACAATCATAAGAAATCGGATTGCAAATTTTAATCCTTGGATATTTTCTACGATTTCTTTTCTTCATGTGATAACAATCGGTATTTTAAAAAAAACCTTAAATATTTTTTTAAAATTTTCTTAAAGTCATGGGGGAAAAGGCAAGCTGGATAAACGCTTATTGAGAATTGATTGACAGACGACGAAAATGGAAATTTAAACCGGCTTTAAAATCTCAGATTTTGTTTGATAGCAAGCGCAAAATGGGTCAAAAGCGGAGCGTACACGCTAGTACGTGAGTATTTTGGGCTGTTTTGCAACGCAGCCATCGAGCAAAATATGGAATTTTAAAGCCGGTTTTACTGGCCGGCGACTTCTTTACCACAATGCTTACAAACCTTAGCCCTTTTTTTAATAATCTCTGCACAAAAAGGGCATTCCCGGGTGAAAAACCTCTGGTGGATCTTTGTGATCGCCTTATCCACGTTTTTCTGAAGAATTTCATTTCCGAATTTTACATTTCGAATAGGCTCAATGGCCTCCAGTTCACCGATATCTCCGATCATTTCCGCTGCTTTTAATCTAACCCGCGCCGGCTCTGTTGCATCCAGCAACATTCGAAGTACCTGAGGGCCGTCCTTGTTAACATAGCAGTCGGCCAGGATTGAAAATCCTTTTTTAATCGCCTCTTTTAAGGCTTCCTGCTCGGCCAGCACCTGATCATCGATGATCTGGCCACGACCTCCCATACCACTGAATACAGGAATAATTTCAAATACTTGCGTACCGGGATAGTTCATACAGCGATACGAGGCCGTCTGGGCATAGTTTTCTTTCATATGCTCCCAGCCCTGCCGGTAACATGGACATTGGTCGTTAAAACAGATATACAGATAAGGTGTTCCCCATCCAAGGCCGTCGCCTACCGTAATCGACGGTACTTCCCAGAGGCTCATTTCCTGGCCGCAATGATGGCATTTGGGTTTTTGTTTGGTGAGAATGCGTTCAAGCACTTGTTCTTTGGTTTCAAAGGTCATTAAAGTGTCTCCAAGTATGCTGATTAAGCTCGGGCAATATTGTTGCCCGCACGCGTATAGGTATGGCTAACTTAAGGCCCCTGATTTTGATTGTCAACCAATCAAATTTGGATCCTATTGCTTTTTATCTCCGAGTTCAATATCGTTGGGGTCCGCATTCTATTCTAAAGTATCAATGACTTGGTACCGGCAGATGGTTTCAACCGGCAATCTCATCATCAGGCAGGTTAATAATCATGATCCATTCTGAGATTACCTTTCGCCCAGGACCACCGGCAGCCAACGATTACCAGCGGTTATTTGAAACGACCGGCTGGAATCAGCAATATCGGGCGAACCGCAAAGAGCTTTATCAGTCAATAACCAACAGCTGGCATGTGCTGTCTGCATACCATAAAGACGAACTTGTTGGATTCGGCAGGGTGGTTTCCGACGGCATTTTATATGCTTTAATCTGTGACCTGATTGTCACACCCGCGTATCAGAGGCAGGGAATCGGCAGCACCTTGCTTCAAAAACTGATCGACAGGTGCCATTTGCAAAAGATCCGGGTGATCTGGCTGTTTTCAGCCAAAGGCAAAAGCGCCTTTTATAAAAATTTCGGTTTTCTTGAAAGACCGGCCGATGCGCCGGGAATGCAGCTGCTGACGCCGCCAAATCATTAATAGAACATCTCAGCCGGCTGAAACAGCAGGGTGCGGTCATGTTTTGTGGCTTTAATTGCCGATTTTATTTCTGATCGTACAAAGACAAAAAGATGACGACTTTAAAAACAGCTCAGCACCCGATTTCGAATTTTATGCCGCGTCTCATCAAGCTTCGCCGAGATCTGCACGCGGCTCCCGAGCTTTCAGACAATGAACAAAAGACGGCCAGGATGATAACGGATTTTTTTCATCAGTTTAGTCCGGATCAGGTGATTTGTCCTCTGGGTAGCAACGGGATTGCCTTTTTATTCGACAGCCGCCGGCCGGGCCCCAACGTGGTGTTCCGTTGTGAGCTGGATGCCATTCCGATTCAGGAAGAAAACGATTTTACCTATCGGTCCAGGGTACCCGGCGTTTCGCATAAATGTGGACACGACGGCCATATGGTGATCATGGCAGGCTTCGGGTATCTGATTTCGCTTAATCGTCCTGAGCAGGGCCGAATCATCCTTCTTTTTCAACCGGCCGAAGAGACCGGCCACGGCGCTGCCGCGGTTGTTGAAGATCCGAAGTTTAAAAATGTCAGAGCCGATTACGCGTTTGCCTTGCATAATCTTCCCGGATATCCCCTTGGAGCTGTCCTACTAAAAGCAGGTACGATTAATTGTGCTTCCCGCGGAATGATAATCCGGCTGGCCGGCATAGCGTCCCATGCTGCCTGGCCGGAAGAAGGCCTCAGCCCGGCATTGCCGATGTGTGACCTTATTAAAGCCCTGATGAAACTGCCATCGTCTGCGGTCCTCCATATTTCTTCAAAAAATATCTAAACTGGTGATACGAAAGACCGATTGCCCGCGCAGCACGGGCCTGGTTACCTCCGGCATCCGCCAGGGCGTCGGTGATCAGGCGTTTTTGGAAAATTTCTATCTTTTCATAAAATGTTTTGCCCTTAATCCCCGGTTGCTTCTCCGGGAGCAGGCCCAGATCTTCGGGGGTAATTTCATTGGTACAGTCGCGATAGGCCGATCTTTCGATAATGTTTTTCAATTCTCTGATATTTCCGGGAAACTTGTATTTGCTCAACAGATCCAGCGCTGTCTTGCTGAGATGCTTGCCGCTCAAGGAGGGAATCTCTTTCATAAATTCATTCAAAAAATGTCGAGCGAGGATGGGAATATCCCCCTCCCGTTGTCTCAAAGGCGGGACCTCAATGACCTCGAAGCTGAGTCGATCATACAGATCGTGTAAAAATTTTCCATCCGCGATCAGTTGTTTAAGATCCGAATTGGTGGCGGCC